>JDSF01000069.1_pt1 | contig 88324 bp, 88 predicted proteins | sample 199441 | NCBI WGS metagenome assembly JDSF01 (sample SAMN02592751, study PRJNA231836) | bioreactor metagenome | isolation source: continuous culture bioreactor denitrification-DNRA | place: Germany: Bremen
AATATGTTCCCCTCCGACTTCCTTCTCGCTGACTTACCTTTCGTTTCCACTTATAGTTCATCATTTTACTTTTCAGTGCGAGTTAGGATCTCTCCAGTTCCGGTCTCTTACATTCTATACATACCGTTTCCCATACGCCGGAGACTTCTTCACCAAAGGCTCCAAGTTCTACTTTGGTTTCCATGGACTTCACCTTATAGGAAGAGGTTCGTCAGTCTCTTGGTCTTCTCTCGAAGTTTTATAACAGCGCTGCAGAATTCACTTTATGTTGCGGTCTATATATTTGATAGCACCACTTGGGCACATTTTCATGACGCTTTAACTACCAGTTCTCACTGATAATCAGTCATATATCTATCACACCCCTTGGCGGTTACGTGAGTCGGACTTTCACCGACTTGCAAGTGACCAGCTTCGCTGGACACGCTCCTAATACACAAAAAAAACAACCTATAGATTGTATCCTATAAGATTGCTTATAATTAAGTGGAAAATACTTCTGTTTTATTTAATTATTATTAAAATAATCAATTGCTTTATCAAACCATAAAACCGCACCATCACAAGATATATGACCGTTGTCATAAGAGATATATCCCTTCTTAACTAAACCTCGAAGAGAACCTTGCCATTGGCTTTTATTGCAGTTGATCTAGCTACTAATATGTCCAGTAATTCTGAAGTATATATCCTATCATCGGGTTTAGTGTATGTTACATTTTTTTCTTATAATACTTACATAATTATAATTTGCATATCTGTAAATCGTATATGGTCTGTTCGATACATAGAGGTTCTCATATAATATACCTCCTTTACTGTTAATGGGTACTTAATTAATTGTTGAAATTGTTGAATAAGTAAATACTTCACTGCATTAATAATAAGATCAATTTTATTTAGACTTAGAAACTTTCATAGATTTAAAAATTGGATTATACACTATTCTAGCTAGATTAACTTTAGCAAAACTTATACATTGGCTTAGGTTTATTAAGTGTAACCAAAATATCTTAAATTCACCAATTATTGACAAAGAGTTAAAAAAAAGCAACCCAATGGGTTACCCCATCGGATTGCCTTCTATATTTGAGTCAGAAACAGTTCTTAACTCTTATGGAGTTACATCAACTGCAACTGTTGTAGGTAACTTAATTACATTACCTTCTGCAGTCTTAACATTATTAACATCATCTTCTAAAGTAAATGTAATAGTACCATCTGCATCCCAAGCAGCAGTAGCTACAGTAACTGTTAATGTTAATGTTGTTGAACCAGTTGCAGCAGCAATTGCATCTACTACACCTGCTTTAACAACAACTCCAGTACCACCAGTTGGTCCATCTTCAGCAACTGCAATCCAAGTAGTTACATCTGCTGTTGCTAAAGCAGCAGTTGTAACAGCACCAGATATAGTTAAATCGATAGTTCCATCACCTATTGCAATATTTGTAGCTCCGCCAGTTGTTGCAGCACTAGATACTGTAACTACTGTACCATCAGCAGCTGACTTATCAGTCTTATTACCTGCTGTATCATTATATCTATACTTAGGAGTAGCTCCAGCAGTATATTTAGCAGCAGCAATTGCTGCATTAGTTTCTGCTAAGTCACCATTTGCATTTGTAGTACCAACATTTATCCACTCAGTACCATCGTTTAATGTCACTTGAAGAATTTGGTTTTTACCACTTAATGCAGTTACACCAGTAACTATTTCATAATCTGTATCAGCTGCAGTATCAAGTACGATTCCTAATTTAGCTAAGTCAGCAGATGTAGGAACAGCTTGTGCTGTAGCAACTCCACCAAATGGGAATGCTTCAGTTATATCACCAGCATTAGTTACAACAGCAGATTTTTTAATCATATTAGTACCATCTACGCTATAGATACTTTCAGTACTCTTTACAGCAATTTTATAAGTCTTAGCTGCAAGGAATTTACCATTTTGAATTTCTACGTAAACTACGTTTGATTTACCTGCAACATCTGTTATCTTAATATCACCATCAGCGATTACAGTACCATCAGTACTATTTACGATAACAAGTTTAGGTACACCACCGAAGTTAACAGCTAAACCAGTTGCAACACCAGATATAGCACTTTGTGATGTAAATACATCATCATTAAATGTAACTTTTAATTTACTATCATTTACAGCAACTACATTAGAAATCTTTGGTAAAGTCTTAGCATTTGTTGTTACAGCAAATGCTTTTTCTTTGCTAGCAGCGTCTTTAAATGTATGTTGTCCGCCTAAAGTAGTCTTAAGTGCAGTAACATTTTCAGTTCCTTTGAACTTCAAAGTAGCCATGTCACTTGAGTCACCTAATTTATCAGCACCAGTAATGTATACAATTAATGTATCATTTGATTCTGGTTTTTGAACAACTTTAACAACTTTTGCATCTGCTGCAGCAAGTTCAGTTGAACCATGGAATAATCCAAAGTCAGCAGCTTCAATTGTTGTTGCCGTATTTGTTGTTTCATTATAATCTGCATCAATTGCTACTGTTATATCTGTATTAAACTTAACTTCAAGAACATTTGCATTCATCATAGTTACTTCTTCAAGCTCGAGTTTTGTAGTTGTTGGATCAGCTACAACACCAGTAACTAATGAAGCTTTTGCATATAATTTTCCTGAACTATATGGAGCTAATTGAATTACAGCAGGATCAGCTTTTACTGAAGCAAGATTTACAGCAGTTCCACCAATTCCTATGTAATATACACTATTATCTTTTAACTCTTGAGTTAATGTTACTGTAACTTCTGAATTATTATTAGTATTAATAGTAGCTGCTGAGAAATTGATAGCAGTGAAATTAGCATCTGCTCTATCTTTACCAGCTGTAGTTAAGTCTGAATCTGAGAAAATTTGAACTTGAGCAGTTCCTTTTGCAGTTACATCTCCATCAAATACTAACTTAACATTATTTCTATCAACTGCAGTTGCAGTAAGTAATTTGAAAGTAGCAGTGTCTGAAGAAGAACCAACAATTGTTGCATCTAAATCAGTTGCAGTTCCTGAAGCATTATTTAAAGTAACATCACCTTTAAGCGTTGAAGATGACGCTGTAGCTTGAAGGTTGTAAACATATGATGAACTCATATCTGGTGCAACAGCAACGATTACATAATCTTTTCCTGCTGTAGCTGTAGAAACAGTAGCAGTATAAGCATCACTTGAACCATTTCTAGCAATTGTGAAGTCAGCATTTTGAGCATTTCCATCTAATGTTTGATTGAATTTAACTTTTACTAAATTTTTACTAAGAGCTTCTGCACTAATTACCTTAACTGTAGTTACTACTTCACCCATACCAGTAAATGGTACTTTTGTATCAGCTTTAATAACATTACCAGCTTTATCTTGGATATTGTTAATAACTACTTCATAGGATTTTCCTGCAGTTTGTTCTTGAACTGTTAAAGTAGCAATTGTACCAGTTGAATCTAATGTAACTCTTGAAGGGTATCCTAAGTCACTAACTTTATAGTTAACTACATCAATAGCTGTAGCTCTATCTACTTCTTCACCAAATGTTACTTTGACAGTTGTTTTATCATCTGCCTTTGCAGTAATTGAAGTTGTAAAAGAAGTATCTGCATCTTTACCAGCAAATGTTAAATCTTTTGATTCTTTTAGGCCTTGACCTAATGTATCCTGTACACCAGTTCCTACTGTTAATTTATAAGCAGTTCCTGATTTCATTGCTGTAGTTGTTAAGATTACTATAGATTGGTTTATACCATCTGCTTCATCTACATCTGCTTTAAATTCAGCAGCTGTAACAACTATGTCGTTATTCATTGAGTAATTAGCAATATCTAGAGCTGTTTCATTAGCATCATAATCAAAAGTAACTTCTACTTTTGTAGCATCTGTAGCAACAGCTTTTGAAACACTTTGATTTTTAACTTTATCTCTACCAGCAAATACTGTAGATGCTGCTTCTTTCATAACGTTTGTTCCGTCTGAAATATTATCTACTTTAAGCGTATAAGCAGTACCTGCTTTTTGGTCAGCAGTACTTAAAATAACTATAGTATCTCCACCAATAGCATTCTTTTCAATCTTAGCTTCAGTAATAGCTAATTCTGGAGTAATTGTATAGTTAGAAATATCAGTTGCAGTATCTACATCTAATGTTCCATCTTCAGTGAAAATAACTTTTACTTGGTATCCACCTACTGATACAGCACTCGCTAATTTAGGAGCTGTAGTATCACCATCTTTACCAGCGAAAGTTGCTTTTGAAGCATCAACATCAGCAACTGCACCTTCATATGATGCAACATTTGATGTTTTTACTGTATAAGCTTTACCAGCTTTAAGACCAGTTACATCCAATAATACTACTGTATTACCTACGTTAGCATCTTTTTTCATTTCTTCAGTATCAATTTTAACACTTAGTACAGTAGCATCATTATTTATTGAGAAATTCTCAGCTACTAAAGTATCTTGATTAATGTTTCTAGTTCCTAAAGTAACTCTTACTAATCCACCTGTAATAGCTACTGCGCTACTTATAGCTGGTTTAGTCTTGTCATCTTTAAGTGTTGGAACAACAGTCTTAGATACTTCACCATTAGTTACAGTGTATTTGCTACCTACTGTTAATTCAGCAACTGTTAATACAGCAACTTTTCCAGCGTCTGCAGATGTTACAGCAGATACAGCAAATTCTTTGTCGCCAGCTACTACTGCGAAATCATCAGCACTTACTTCAACAGCTTCATCAAATGAAACCATGATTGTAGTTGCATCGATAGCTTTTGCAGCTGTCATTTTTTGCAGTAACAGGAGCTACATAATCAACTAATTCAGCATCTGAAGCATTAATTACACCAGCTTCAACTAATTCATTGATAAGCTTAACACCATTACTTGTTTCAGCTTTTAAAGTTTCAACTGTAACAACTGCGATATCGTTGTTTTTGAAATCTTCAACTTCAGCTGCAGCTACTAAACCTTTTGTTGCAGCGAACTCAAGTACTTCAGCCCATTCGAAATCAACTTTGTACTCATAGCCAATAGCTTCAAGCATTACTTTGTAGTAAGCTTGTGCAGTAATAGCACCGTTAGGCATGAATCCTTTACCAGTTCCAACCCATCCTAATTCTGGATTAGCTTTTAAGTAAGCAAGTACTGATCTACCAGCTACCCATTGTAAATCTTCAGCATCTTCAAAAGTCTCAGTACCTTCGAATGCTAAAGCTTCGTCTTCAAGTCCTTGTAATCTTAAGAACATAAGAGCAGCTTGGAATCTAGTTGTTGATTTTGCAAGATACTCATCAGTTACACCATTGCCTTCGCCTTGTAACATACCTAAGGCTTCGCAAATTTCTGCATCAGTTTTCTCTTCAGCAGCAAATGATACCGTAAAAGTAGATACGATCATTGCTAATGAGAGGACTAATGCTAAAACTTTCTTTAAGTTCTTCATTAATATTTCTCCTCCTTTTATATTGCTTCTTTAATTAATTGGAAAGGTTTGGATACCTTTCAAGCACATGGTAAATTATAGCACTACATTATTTTCCAGTCAATATGAATCAATTATATGTAACAAATCTGTAACAGAGTTATTACTGACAAAAAGGCAAAGTTGCTGGAGAATAATGCTATTGCTAATCTATTATATACATTTTTATCCATGAATACAAGCTTTTTCCTCTAATGTAATAATAACGTAATAATATGTTATTATTTTCCATTATATTATTAAGAAAAACCCTTCTTATAAAGCTTAGAATGGTTTTCCTTAATTGTTTTTTTTCTATTTAATTATTGTGCTGTTTCTTCTCTTACCTTAACAGCCTTAAGCACTTCTTCATTCATCACTATCGGATATTCTTGTCGCCACGTTTCAAGTTGTTGTTCAAAGGCTTCATTCTTAAGCTGGTTGGTTGCTTCTTCTACAATCATCTTCTCACGATTCTTAACCGCCTCTATTTCTTTATCATATGGTTGTATTAGTTTTTCTAACTTAATAATATGGTATCCAAAGCTTGTAACAACAAGGTCACTAATCTGACCTGGCTTTAGACTGAATGCCGCTTCTTCAAAAGGTTTCACCATCTTGCCTCGTGTGAAAGTATATTCACCACCGTTGTCTTTGGAACCTGGGTCTTCAGAATATTCTTTTACAAGGGCTTCAAAGTCTTCTCCTGCTTTTGCTTTTGCAAGGACTTCTTCAGCTAACGCTGAAACTTCTGCTATCTTTTCATCCGATAGTGGTTGACCTGTTTCATCTACTGTAGAGAATAGGATATGCCTTGCTCTTACTTGTTCTGCATAATAAGAATATCCGTTTTTTCTGTATATCCATGTATTCTGTATTTTGCTCTAACTTAGCTTGCAGAGCATTTTCGTCTATAGGAATATTATCATAAACCGATTGGCTAATCATCTGTTTTACCAATTGTGCTTTCATAACGTCAAGTGTTATACCATCTTTTGCTGCTGTTGGATAGCTTTCTAGTGCTTGTGCTACTATATCATCAATTTCCTTTAGTTGTTCTTCTGATAAAGTAACTCCATCCTTCTTGGCTACTTGATAAAGTATATTCATGATTTCCATGGTATTCACTGCATTTTCTTTTGCATACTCTTCTACCATTTTTCCATCTTCTGTTTTTTGTTCCCATACGGATGGTCCGTACATGCTTTCAAATTGACTTACGATTTGATTAAGGTAGATTTTTAATTCTCTAACAAGAATTTCTTCATTACCTATGGTTGCTACGACTTCATTAGCTACATTTGAATAGCCTGGGTCATTTAACTTAATGGTTTTTGTTGCGCCATCCCATACGACATCTTTTCCTAATATCTCAGATACTTTTCTAATAGGTACATAGGTCGTATCTTCATATACAAGACTGTTAGGTACTTCTTTTCCATTGGCTAGTGTATAATTCTCACCAGACTTAGCTACTTGTTCGCCGTTTAATTGAATATTAACCGTGTTGAATAGTACTTCAATGGTCTTAGCAATATCATCTGCACTGATTAATGTACTGGATAATAGTAAACAAGCAACTAAAAAAGCCTGCACCAAACCCTTTAAATTTTTTCATATGTTCTTCTCCTCCATTTTTCATATATTTGCCATGACTTTGTTTGCTTGCAAGATCAAAGTCACGACAAAAGTGGGAAAATTTATTTCCACTCTTAGGTTACTCCTATTTTAGACGTATTCCATATTATTGTCAATATTATTCGACAATAATGACAATATTAAGATAACCACTAAACTTTTAGTCGTTCAGTGGTTATCTTATAGCCTAATATCTTAACCTATGCCTTAATAAATCTCTCAAACCCTGCAATACCTACTTCATCCATTTTATAAACACCAGCACACTTAAGCACTTCTGCGAAGATATGTCCCACTTCTGCTTTAACAATAGCTGTTGCTTCTTCTGGTGCCTTAGCTATACCGTATTTCTCCACTAACCCATTAATCCAAGGTTGATGTTTAAGTAGTTTCTCTACATTATAATAATCTGTGAGCTTACCTGTTAATACGTCTTCTACTAAGGATAACTCTTCCTTAAGTCTAGCCGGTAGTACGGCAAGTCCCATAACCTCTATAAGTCCGATATTTTCCTTTTTAATATGGTGCAAATGAGCATGTGGATGATAGATACCGTCTGGATGCACATCACTGCGTCTATTATTACGAAGGACTAAATCAATTTCATATTCTCCTGCTTGATTCATCCTCGCTATTGGTGTAATGGTATTGTGTGGCACCTGCTCTCCATCAATGTCTGAAAAAGCCATGATCTCAAGGCTCTCATCGGAGTACCCACGCCACTTAGCCAATATCTCTCCTGCTAAGTGAACCACTTGACCTTTGTCCATAGACGATAAACGCACTACAGATAATGGCCACTCCACAAGACCAATCTTCACCTCTGGATAAGCTTCTCTTGTAAAGGATCTAATAACTGGTGCAGTCTCCATCGGAAACTTATGATGTCCACCTTGGAAGTGATCATGACTTAATATAGAACCACCTACAATAGGAAGGTCTGCATTGGACCCTACAAAATAATGAGGAAACTGTTCTACAAAGTCTAATAACCGTACAAAAGTATCCTTGGATATCTTCATGGGTACATGCTCATTATTAAAGATAATGGAATGTTCATTATAATACACATAAGGTGAATACTGTAGATTCCAATCTTCTTTTTTCAATCTTAAAGGAATAACACGGTGATTGTTCCTCGCGGGATGATTTAAACGTCCTGGATAACCTACATTGTCAATGCATAAGAAACACTTAGGATAATTGGCACTTGGCAGACTACGTGCTTTCTCAATCTCCTTAGGGTCTTTCTCTGGCTTAGATAAGTTAATGGTAATCTCTAACTCACCAACAACTGTATTACCTAACCAATAAACATTCTTAGCTATACGATCCATTCTTATATAATTAGAATCCTTAGACAACTGATAGTAATAATCTGTAGCTACCTCAACGCCTGCTTCATCTACTAGATCATAAAACTTATGAACCACTTCAGAAGGTCTTGGCATTAACGTCGCCATTAACCTAGCATCTAACATATCACGGTATGTCACAGTATCTTCAATAAGTCCCTTTTCCACTGCATAATCTAATAACTCATTCAATATAGGTACAGGCGTCTCATCCAATGCCCCCTCATAGATATGGTCGGCTGGCTCATCTATACCTAATATAGCCATCAATTGATTTCTGACCAGGGGTACATCCCACTTCTCTATCATTTCTTTATATAAACCAAACTGTATTAACTTCTCTATTGCTACCTTGACACTTTTCATTATCGCTACCTCCAATACGTCCATTATTTTGCGTATCTATTAGGATGACTCTTATGCCATTTCCAAGCACTGGCTATAATCTGTTCTAAACTATTATAAGCTGGCTTCCAACCCAACCCTTCAATTGCCTTATCTGATGAAGCAATGAGTGTAGCTGGGTCTCCCGCACGTCTTGCAGCTTCTTCCACTGGAATCGGATGTCCTGTCACTGTTCTTGTCACTTTAATAACCTCTTTTACCGAGAATCCTGTACCATTCCCAAGGTTAAATACTGTACTATCACCACCCTTTTGTAAACGCTCAAGAGCTAAAATATGTGCATCAGCAAGATCCGTTACATGAATGTAATCCCGTACACATGTACCATCTTCCGTTGGATAATCACTACCGAAAATAGAAATCTTCTCACGTTGTCCAAGAGCCACCTGTAAAATAATCGGAATCAAATGGGACTCTGGCGCATGATCTTCACCAATATGACCATCCTCATGAGCACCTGCCGCATTAAAATAACGAAGCGCCGTATACTTCATACCATAAGCCTGATCGCTCCACTTCAACATTTTCTCTACAGATAACTTAGTCTCACCATAAGGATTCGTTGGCATGGTTCTATCCGTCTCTACAATCGGTATACGCTCTGGCTCACCATAAGTAGCAGCCGTAGAAGAGAACACAATATACTTCACGCCATGTTCCTTCATCTTCTCTAACAAGCACATGGTACCATATACATTATTATGATAATATTTAAGAGGCTCATTTACACTCTCTCCTACAAGAGAATCTGCGGCAAAATCAATAATCGCCTCAATATTATTCTCCCCAAAAACTTTATCTAGAGCCTCAGGATCTCTAAGATCCCCCCACATAGAGAGCTACATTCTCAGGCACTGCCTCCTTATGCCCCTTCTGTAGATTATCAAAAACAACTACCTCTTTACCTTTTTTTTCTATCAAACGAGCTACCGTATGAGACCCTATATACCCAGCTCCACCACAAACTAAAATTGCCATAACACATATCTCCTTTCCTTATTCTAATCTTTCTAAAGTAACGATCTGCTTCTCTATCATCTTCACCTTCACTATACCTCATTATTTACCTACTCTTTTGAATCAATCACCATACACCACTCAATTATATATAATTGATTTATTTCTCACTTACTAAAGCTAAACCTCACCAATCAACAAGCACTAAATATTCACTAGCCTAGTAGGTGTATAGGTCTACCAATAAGGCGATCTTTATATAATTGGTCAGAAGCACTTAGCGAACGTAGCAGCATATGGCGTTAAGAACCTTAGGTGTCTGACCAACGGGAGTTCCTAAGGTTTAGCCATATGTTGCGTAGAGAGCTTAGTACTTCTCCAATTATATAACGGAAGCCGTTTGTTAGACCTATACTCCTACGCCGTCTTGCACTCCTCCAAAACTCCCTAACTTATTAAATAACTCCGGCTCCATTCCCAACATTAGCAACATAAAACTCCGGCTTCAACCCCGTACGCTCCTCATATCTCTTACCCACTTCTTCAATAAACCTATCCACACAATCTTCCTTTACAATACTTACCGTACAACCACCAAATCCAGCACCTGTCATACGTGAACCAACTGTACCATCAATCTTCCAAGCTTCCTCGACCATGGTATCAAGCTCCACACCCGTCACCTCATACAAATCTCTAAGGGATTCATGAGAAGCATTCATTAACTTACCAAATGTATCAATATCACCACTCTTAAGTGCCTGAACTGCCTTCTTCACCCGCTCATTCTCCGCAACGGCATGCTCTGCACGATTTCTTGGAAGCTCTTCATCAATAAGATGTTTATTGGCTTCAAAACTAGCCTCATCCAGTTCACATAAATTTTTAATATCTAGCTCTTTTTGTAAACACCCAAGAGCATACTCACACTCCGAACGCCGTTCATTATATTTGGAATCCGCAAGCCCTCTACGTTTTTTCGTATTACCAATAACAATCTTATATCCATCTAGCACAAGTGGCGCATAATCATATTCTAATGTATTGCAATCTAATAAAATCGCATGATCTTTCTTACCCATACCTACAGCAAATTGATCCATAATACCACAGTTAACACCATTAAACATATTCTCTGCCATCTGGCTCATCTTCACCATTTCGACCATATCTTCCTTGCAATGGAATAAGTCATTAACAATAACGGCTGTCAATACTTCAAGAGATGCTGATGAAGAAAGCCTGAACCGTTAGGAATATTGCCATAATATAACACATCGAATCCACCTAATATATGCCCTTTGTCTGTGAACATCTTCATAACACCCTTTGGATAATTCGTCCAATTATGTTCCTTCACATACTCAATCTCATTCACATCAATCTCTACCCTAAGATCAAAATTAAGGGTAGCAAAACCCACAACACTATCCTCACGCTTTCTAGCCACTGCATATGTACCAAAATCTAGAGCACAAGGGAATACATACCCTCCATTATAATCAATATGCTCTCCTATAAGATTCACCCGACCTGGAGCAAAATACTTCTTCAATCCAATCGAATCACCACCAAATATTTCTAAAAACTTCTCAACCATTTGTCCCTGCATATTAACCTTCCTCTCTTATAAATAAGTTATATATGTTAATTTCTTTGCTTTACCTGCCCAACACTCTCTCTTTTCAAAAGCTTCGTTTCAATAACAATCTTCTTATTCTCACTACTCTTATCTTCAATCAATTCACAGATACGCTTCCCTGATATCTGCCCAAGCCTACTCATACTCTGGTCAACCGTTGTCAAACGAGGCTCCGTAATCTGACTAATAATGGTGTTATCAAATCCAATAATAGAAAACTCCTCTGGCACGGCTATTTCAAGCGACTTAGCTGCATTCAGTGCGCCCACTGCCATCCAATCATTACAAGCAAACAAACATGTAAACCGCTTCTCCTTCTTCAACAACTGCTCTACCAAAGCTTTAGATTGCTCTACCGTCTCCAAACCATTACCATCCTCAACAACCAAGATATTTTCATCATGATACTCAAGACCATTATCCTTACAGAACTGCTTATACATATCCTCTTTCACATCATATGAATAACTTACTTGGCCTCTAAGAAAAGCAATCTCTCGATGACCACACGCATATAGATACCTTAAGGCTTCTAAGGTACCCACCTCACCATCATTTAACACATAATTACAATGAATACCTCGATTATAACCATTAATAATAATCACTGGAATCTGCTTACTAAGAGCCTCATAATACCCCGACTTAATGTTATTGGTACGAGGGTTAATGGCAATAATACCATCCACACTCCGATTCTTCATATTATCAATCATCAACTTCTCCTGATCAGAATCACCTTCCGTATTCCCCAAGAATGCCGTGTACCCATTAGCCTTAATATAACTATCAATGCCCTTCACCACTTCAGAAAAGAAAAGGTTTTCTATACTGGGCGTAAGAATGCCAATGGTCTGGGTCTTATTATGTATTAACCCTCTAGCCAATAAATTCGGCTTAAACTCCAATTCTTCAATAGCCTTCTGAACCTTCTGACGTGTAGCCTCCTTCACAGGATAGTTTTTATTCAATACCCGAGACACCGTTGTTATGGAAACACCAGCCCTCTTAGCCACATCCCCAATCGTTGCACGCTTTTGTTCCACTCTCCCACCTCCATAGAAAAGGTTTTCTAAACTCATTATATGACATTCCATTCTAAAATGCAACCCCTAGCCCCCCCCATCAGTATGCAGCCAAACTGCAAATTAACTCCAAATCAATTCTTTTCATATTGACATCCCCCACCATTAACGAGATAATAATACTATCATACACTATAGTAGAACCCATTATTTTATTAAGAAGCAATCACCAAATTTTTTTTGCCCAACAATCATAATGATACTTAATTATGTCAATCCTATACGTAAACCGACTTAAATATGTTGAATTTAATAATTAGCTATACAGCCAGTCATTATTAAGAGTAATTCAACTTATAAAATCAAGGAAAATACATTACTTAATGATATAGGTGCGTAAGTGTTAAGTTAAACATATATAGATACGAGAAAAAATAAACAAATCGTATCTTATCACAACTGGAGGTTAAAAAAGTGAAACGAATTGTATTAACAGGTGGCGGAACTGCCGGGCATGTAACCCCTAACTTAGCCTTAGTCCCCCATCTACAAAAACTAGGTTACGATATTATTTATATAGGCTCCTACAACGGTATTGAAAAAACATTAGTAGAAAAGGAAGGCATTCCCTACTACGGTATATCTTCAGGAAAGCTTCGTCGCTATATCGACCTGAAGAACATGAGCGATCCTTTTCGTGTTATAAAAGGCGTAGGGCAGGCCACCAAGCTCATTAGAAAATTAAAGCCTGACCTGATTTTTTTCTAAAGGCGGCTTTGTTACTGTACCCGTTATATTAGGAGCTAAATTAAACCGTGTCCCATCCATTATCCATGAATCCGATATGACGCCTGGTTTAGCCAATAAAATCAGTATATCTTTTGCAACAAAAATATGTTCTACCTTTGCAGAAACCTTAAAGCACCTACCTAAAAACAAAGCTATATTAACAGGCACCCCTATCCGAGAGGAAATCCTTCAAGGCCAGCGCCACCGTGGGCTTGAACTCTGTGGCTTTGACAGTTCCAGACCTGTGTTACTTATGACAGGTGGTAGTCTAGGAGCCGTTCGTATTAATGAAGCACTCCGTAGCTCCTTAAAGCCCATACTTAGAAAATACCAGTTGGCTCATCTATGTGGTAAGGGCAACCTGAAAGAAGACCTGCTTCATGTAAAAGGCTATAAGCAATTTGAATATGTTCATGAAGAAATGGCTGACCTGTTAGCCATGAGCGATGTGGTAATCTCACGAGCTGGTGCCAATACCATATCCGAGTTATTGGCTCTTAAGAAACCAAATATCCTTATTCCTCTACCAGCCAATGCCAGTCGTGGCGATCAGATTCTTAACGCCACGTCTTTCAAAAAGCATGGTTATAGTCATGTACTTAACGAAGAAGACATGACAACAGCCAGTCTTATGGAAGCTATTGATACAGCCTATAATCAAAAGCGTGAATATATCTCTCATATGGAACATAGTAAATCAGGTAATGGCATCGACAACATCATTAATGTCATACAAGAATTACTTGCACATCAATAACAAATTAGTTGATCTCAAGGTTTTTAAGGAAATAAAAAAGCAAAACATACGTATATAACAAAAAAGCACTGCGGATTATCGTTAATCTACAGTGCTTTACTTTATAATATGCAATACTCATCCATAAGTATATCATAGACGTCCATTCTACATTTTGATGGAAATCTGGCTAGCTATTTCATCCAATTCTCTTTTATCCATTTTCAATGTATCCCACTTAATGGTTACATGATCATCCTTATATCTTGGTATAAGATGTAAATGAAAATGAAATACAGTCTGACCAGCAGCTTCACCATTATTCTGTATAACATTAAGTCCATCGCAATTGTAGATGTTCTTAAGTACTTTAGCAATATGAGTTGCTAGTGCAAATAAACGAGATGCAGATTCTGTATCCAACTCATAGATATTCTCTATGTGTTCTTTTGGAATAATCAATGTATGCCCTTTTGATGCTGGAAATGGATCAAGAACAACACGAAATTCACTGTTTTCAAATATCGTGGATGACTCCATGCTTCCACCGGCAACATTGCAGAATAAACAATTTTGTTTAATCATAATTTCTCCTTCCCAAAGCCTTATTGTCTTATTTTCGATCTTCTATATCCTTGAGACAATATACTTTGACAAAAAAAACCTAGTATGCGTTGATTAATGACTAAGCTTGCTTAGTTTATACTAACCCATATCACAATATTTTTCAAGGATAATTTTGCAATGTTTTTTTCCAATATTTTACTGAACATTTGATTATAAGCTATTCATTTAGGTCTAACTGTGCATACCTTTTTTATTTCTAGTCCCATCATGCTATATAAAAAAAATAGGCTTATAGCATCATCGAACCTTTTATACAGTTTTTTGAATATTATTCATGTATTATTTCTATATTTCTTAAAATTGATATACTTTTGTGTATGGTAATATTTTTGCCATTTTTTGATGTATTTTTTGGAATATTGATTGTATTATTTGTCTTTCTTTGATACAATAATACCGACGGGAGGTGAAACCATGAACCATCTAGAGAAAAAACATGCTTGAGAGTTTTTCTGTATTACTTGATAACTGGATTAGCTTATTTCAAGAGGCTAAAACACCAGAAATCATTGCAAAGATTGTCCATGAAATTAAAAAATCCCCTTTCCCTTATTCGTAGTACACTTCAACTTATAGAAGTGCAGACGCCTGAGGTTAAGGATAATAGACATTGGAATTCATTATATGACGAACTTGATTACATATGCCTCTTATTAAATGATTTCAAAACCCTCAACTGCACTTATGATATTCAGAAAAACTGTGTGAACATGGGTACCTTCTGGATTCCGTAGCGACTTATTTCTATTCATCTGCCTATAATAAAAAACATTGACTTTTACTTAACAAAGCCACAAGAATTACCCAATATTATAGGTGACAAAATAAAGCTAAAAGAAGCAATTATGAATTTAATTAAGAATGCTATTGAAGCTACTGATAAAAATGGTACAGTGTCTATAGATGCTAAATATTTAGACGCTCTTATTTTAGTAACTATTAATGATACAGGCTCTGGTATTAGCGAAGAGCAATTAGAGCATATATTCAAACCTTTTGTTACATATAAAGAAAACGGTACAGGACTTGGTTTACCTATTGTAAAAGCCATTATTGAACAACACGGTGGTCAAATCGACGTTACAAGTAAAATAGGTGAAGGTACATCATTTATTATTAGCCTTCCAATTGATGCCAACCAACCTCTGCAAATACAATAACTTGAACAAAATCATGTTTTCTTTATTGATTAGTTGCATGATTTGAAATTGTTTTTCATGGACTTCTGTATTTGCATAGAGATGATTCAAGCTATCTGCATAGTTACTTTCTACTGCGAACATCTCAGTTAACCAATATTCCCCTCTTATAACTATTTTTTTTACTTATATATTTCCCAATACTTAATTCATGATACATATGCATCATAGCTTTGCATTGCGCTAATTTCAAAAGCATCAAATCTTGTGCAATACTCTTGGTTATATGAGTACCAAGATGACGATGGATGGTTTTATAGCCTCTATATAGATTACATCCGTCATCAATTAGTTGCTCGTATAATAATGCGTGTTGTTCTTTTTTTTATGACTTCATCCGATTGATTCCAAGACTTCTCCACGTCCTCACCTCTTGCCTCTGATTAATCCTCTCTTATAATATATACTCTTAATTATGGCAAAATAGTATTCCTTCCATAGATCCCTTCCATATAATCCATTATCATCTTTAGTTACTATAAATTACCACCCCAGAAATTGCATAGATTTTCCTCGCAGATTCCATAATAATACTGGAAGGAAGTGACAGTATGGGAAGAAGGTCAAAAAATATAAAAGCCTTATTAATGGCTTTTATCATGGTAATTTCACTTACTTTTTCAATACGTTCATCTGCTGCACCGTCCTATGTCTTTAAATGGACGAATATAAAACAGGTGGAGATAACCGCACATAAGTTAAATGTCCGCTTAGGTCCTAGTACAGCCTACAGAAAGATTGGTTCCGTGTCACGAGGTCATGTTCTTCACGTACTTGGTACATTAGAAGGCTGGTACGTGGTGCATATGCCAGATGGATCTATTGGCCTTATATCAAGCACCTATACCCGTGTACACGCCTATTACAATCCTGTAGAAACACCTAGCAAACCTGATCCTTACGGTGGACCCCTTACAGCAGAAGAAGCTCTTATGGTAAATCTTATCAATACAGAGCGAAAAAAAAGCTGGATTACCAGCCTATGAAGTGAATATGGAATTAATGCGTGTAGCACGCATCAAAGCGGACGAGTTATCGACTAAACAATATTTTAGCCATGAATCACCCGTGTATGGATCTCCTTTCAAGATGCTCCAATGATTTTTCAATTCATTATTCCGCAGCTAGTGAGAACATTGCAGGTAATCAGACCATTGAAGCAGCTCATAACTCACTTATGAATAGCCCATCTCATAAAGAAAATATTCTAAGTTCAGGCTATAATTATATGGGTATAGGTATCATGGATGATCCCAGATATGGAAAAATATTTGTTCAAATGTATATACAAACAAGAAAAGAGGCTACGCCTCGTCTTCCATAGGAACTTACCTATCTCATAATAAAAACTAAGGCCTGAGCCTTAGTTTTGCTTATTTTTGTAACTTGAACAAATAATCAAATTCATAGAGCTGAGTAAAGTTTCCTTTGGCTTTTAGTTGACCTGTAAGGAACCCTCGTTGAGCTGTAAGTTTACCAGCAAGAATATGCTCGAATGTAGCCGTATCCATTTCCATAACTACCTGTGCTATTTGATCTATTCCCATATAAGTGGTGAGCTTACCACTTTGAATTTTTTTTAAAACCATTTCATTATTAGGCCTATCTATAAGACATATATTGTATGTACAATGCAGATCTGGGTCATGCCCTACATATGCTTGCTCTAACTTATTAAGGTAGTGGTTACCCGTATTGCTTGTTAGTTCATTTTCTGTCTGTAATTTTGTTTTAAAGAGGTCTGACAGTTCTTCAATATCTTTTCTCTGTTTTATTTTAATAGGATCATCTTCTACTGGCTGTTGTAATGGTGTATCATCGCTGACTACTTGGTTAAAGAGATTATTGCTCTCACCGGTAGCTGCTGCATATGGCTGACTGATGGGTTGTGGTATGCTGGTTGTACTTGTTGAAAGGCTCATTCTTTTTTTGGTTAATGATACGATAGAAGTCTTCTGTTTTTTTTATCAACAATGGACTTAATGGTTTGATCTGTTTCTAAGTCAACGAATCTCTCTATCCTTCCACATAAACTTATACCCTCTCTACCACCAAGAATATCCCATGCTTTTTGAAGATGGTGGTTAGCATCTCGTTCTCCACAAGAACTGGTTAATACAACAGACATTAAATACTTATCTTCAAATAAATCTTTCTGCCCTGCATGATAACAACGGTCTAGAAAGGTCTGCAGACGCCCTCCGATACCAAGCCACTCAACTGTTGTCGCTAGTACCACGCCTTGGCTGCTTTTTATATCTCTTAGAATCTCTTCTGTATTATCCTCATAACTTAGATAGTATTCTTTTACACGAACCTCTAATTCCTTTAATACAGTATGTATACGTTTGATGGCTGCTAGGGATAAATCATCTGCTAAGCCATTCCCCCCCGTAAATAATTATGATATCCATATGTCCTCCCTCTACTCTATTCGTCTTTTTTTATTTTCTAAAAGCAGTCATCATAAACTTCCATTTAAAATGACTGCTCCATAATTCTGATAATTATATTCATTATATCACAAGAAATGCCACTTATCTATCCTTACTTACACCTACTTATAAAAGATTCAAGTACTAGAAAGATGCTTTTATATGATCGTAAGCCTTGTAAGAATAGTAATCCTTCATATGGATAATATCCCATGTGCTATAGAAAAATCTTTTTTTGATACGCATATTTAATACATCTTTGCTATGCATATGATTTGCAAGTGAATTTTCAACTTTGATTTTTTATATAGCTACTCCCAGATGGTGATCTTAGACTACGTAGTATGACAATACCACCAATCTTATCGATAATTTCGAAGAGTCCTTGTTCAAATACCTCACGTTTTGATATCTGATTGTGACTTTTCTTCTGCTTATAGCATTTCATATCGATGATCATAGGGTTAAGGCATAGCACTGGCGATTCTGTATGTCTTTGAATATTTCTAGTAATGTAAAATATCCTCAGGGCTTCATCAAGATTGGTTGTTAGGCTTTTCCTGTATTCATGATATAAGTCCATGCCATGATACGTATTAATAAATTCGAGAACCCTTCCCATTTCGTTAAATAGAGAACGCATTTCTTTTTTCTGTTAGTGTTAAGCTATAACGAGGCATGTATGTGAGTATAAAATGATCATAAAAGTTTTGCTCAAGGCTTGAAATTAGATGATTTTTATACTGTTTGTGACAATACCTCAAAATGATGCGAAACGCTTTGTCTCGTTCTTTATCTTCTGAAGCTTCCTGCTTAATGATGTTCTTATAATAGTCCTGTAATGCTTCAATAATTTCTTTATCGTCGTATAATATGCTAGAATCTTGCTGCAAAATTTCCTTACTAAAAAACATACTTTCACCACCGCAAAAAAGATATTGTATCCTTATTTTTCTCTTTGGAGGTGACTTTTATTCACTAGCCCTTGCTAATATTTTATTTTATATAAGTTTAATGAAAGATTGCCTGTAAATGTTTTGGTGGTTATGCAATTTTTAGTCGTGTTAGTAGATAGGTTATGATAGCCCCTCCAATAAAACCACCTAAGTGAGCTAAGTTACCAACGCCTGGTGTTACAGCTCCCATAGCAATCCCAATGACGAGCATTAAGAGTATGGTATACGTACTTAGACCTTCAAATTGTCGTCGATAAACCCACGAATAAACCAGCAACGCACCCATAACACCGTAAATAGCACCTGATGCACCAGCAGCAACCACCAATTGATCTGTTATATGGTGGATACCTACACTAAGTAAGCCACCCACAATTCCTGCTCCTATATAAGTTGTTAGAAATTGCCAGGGCTTCATATACACTTCTAGTCGTGAACCGAAGATATAGAGCCCAAAAGTATTATAGAGTAAGTGAGCTGCACCAATATGCAGAAACATAGATGTAATAAGTTTATAGTATTCATTACCACTAAAGAAGGTATTGGAATTAATAGCACCAAACTGTAAAAGTGTGTTTAGATTGGTACTTCCACCTGAGAGCTCTAGTACAATCCAAAAAAAATACATTGATCAGTATTAAGCCATAGGTTAGATAGGGTATCTGATGATCTTTTTTGACCTTTGTTTTCTGGTGTATAGCATCTTCTTTATTTTTTAATAGTTTTGGTATATCTTTTTCTAGCCCAAGAGCGTGTTTTACTTGTTCACTGGGTATAATGAGTTGCTCCTTATCCTCATCAATAAGCCATTGAATATCAATAAGTTCATCATCAAAATTGGGCATATAATTAATGGCTTCATATACTGCCATTGGTTTGTTTGTAATCATGAGATTAAGTAAGATCATCTTACTTGCATTTACATGTCCAAATTGTTTCTTGGTTATTTCCTTGTAATGAGCGAATCTTTCATTATTATATGCGTAATCATCATCTAGCTGGATAACATTAATGAGATACAAGCACCCACCATGAAATGTTCCATACATCTTCACTTTTTCACTATCTGTTGGTAGTTGTTGATAGTTATAGTTCTCAAATAAATGACATAATTCATTGCTAATTTTAGTTTTCATAGACCCACCCTGTTTAATATAGATTTTGCCAACGTTAATATTATTGTATCCTTTACACAGATTAAGTCAACCATTATTTGGTTAAAACCAAAAAACACCTAATAACCATAAGGCTATTAGATGTTTTTTCGTAAGAAATATATTTTAAGCTTCTTCTCCACAAAGCTTTAATAATCTTGCCCAACGAGCATCGATTTCAGCCTGGATTTCAGCTACTATTTCTGGATTCTTAGCAACATGCTTGAATCTTCCTTGTGCTTCTAACCAATCACCGATTGGTCTCTTGTTTTTAGGCTTGTAAGATAATTTGTAGTCACCGTTAATAACTTCAAACATTGGCCAGAAACAAGTATCAACAGCAATCTCACATAACTCCATTAAACGATCAGTCTCGTATCTCCATCCACGTGGACATGGAGCTAATACGTTAAGGAATGCTGGACCTGGTGTGTAGATAGCTTTTTCAGCTTTCTCATATAAGTCCTTAAAGTTCTTCATTGGAGCAGATTGAGCTACATATGGAATACCATGTGCAACCATAACTGTTGTTAAGTCTTTTCTAAATTGTTGTTTACCTGGTACGACTGAACCTGCTGGTGAAGTTGTTGTATCAGCATACTTAGGTGTTGCTGATGATCTTTGAATACCAGTGTTCATGTAAGCTCCGTTATCATAACATACATAAACCATGTCATGACCTCTCTCCATAGCTCCTGAAAGAGATTGAAGTCCGATGTCATAAGTACCACCGTCTCCACCGAAAGCGATGAACTTGTAAGTATCATCAATCTTACCTGTTCTCTTCATTGCTGTGTAAGCAGCTTCTGCACCAGAAACTGTTGCACCAGCATTTTCAAAAGCTGAATGAATGAAAGAATCTTTCCATGCAGTGTAAGGATATAAGAAAGTAGAAACCTCTAAACATCCTGTTGCAGCACCGATTACTGCGTGATCTTCTTCTTTTAATGCTCTAAGGATTGTACGTACGACTACAGGCGCACCACAACCAGCACACATTCTATGTCCACCAGTTAATCTCTCTGGTTTAGTTGTTGATTCTTTTAAATTATATGCCATCTTCTATTTCACCTCCAATTATTCTAAGCTTCAACTACGCCTAAGTAACGGTAAGGTCCGTCTACTTTACCAGCTGCTACAATCTCAGCTAAGTCAGCGTATACTTGTTCGATATTATCTGTTCTTACGTCACGTCCACCTAAACCGTAGATATAGTTAACAGTTAAAGGTTTTGCATCCGCTAAATATAATGCACTAAGTGTCTCAGTGAATAATGGAGCACCTTTTGCGTTAAATCCATCACACTTATCAAGAACTGCAACAGCTTTTACATTTGCAAGAGCTTCTGCTAATTCTTCAGCTGGGAATGGACGGAATACTCTAAGTTTAATTAAACCAACTTTTTCACCTTTTGCTCTAAGACCATCTACAACGAACTTGGAAGTACCAGCAGTTGAACCAATCACGATGATTGCTCTCTCAGCATCTTCCATTTTATAGGATTCAAAAAAGACTATATGATCTACCAGTCATAGCTTCAAACTCTTTTGATACTTCTAAGATAACAGCCTTAGCATTTTTTTTCATGCTCTCAGCTTGTTGACGCTTATGCTCAAAGTAATGTGTAGTGATAGCAAGTGGTCCAACAGCGATTTGTTCTTCGCTATTTAATAAGAAATTCTTTGCTTGGTAAGTACCCACAAAAGCTTTTACTTTATCATCTTCGATAAGTTCAATATTCTCAACAGCGTGAGAAGTAATGAATCCATCGTAGCAGTTCATAACTGGTAATTGAACATCAGTATGCTCACCAATCTTAACTGCCATGATACAGTTATCATAAGCTTCTTGGTTATTCTCACCATATAATTGAATCCATCCTGAATCTCTCGCACCCATAGAGTCAGAGTGATCATTGTGGATGTTAATTGGTCCTGATAATGCACGGTTTACAACGGATAATACCATTGGCATCTTACAAGATGCAGCTATGTATAACATCTCCCACATTAATGCTAAACCGTTAGCGGATGTTGCAGTCATTGTTCTAGCTCCAGCTGTTCCAGCACCAATACATGCTGACATTGCTGAATGCTCAGATTCAACAGGTACGAATTCTGTATCAACTTGTCCGTTTGCAACAAATGCTGAGAAGTACTGAGGTACTTCTGTTGATGGAGTAATTGGGAATGCAGCTACTACATCAGGATTTATTTGTCTCATAGCAACGGCTACAGCCTCGTTACCTGATAATTTTTCACGAATTGCCATTCTTCATTTCCCTCCTATCGATTATTCGCCTTCTGGTACAAAATCAAATGCACCGAAAGGACAAGCTTTAACACAAACGCCACAGCCTTTACAGTGATCGTAATCTATTCCAGTCATTTTCTTATTTTCTACTATAATTGAACTATCTGGACATACTGGGAAACATAATAAACATTGCTTACATTTATCAGTGTTCCATATTGGCTTACTAGCTCTCCAGTCACCAGTTTTGAAATGATGTGCGTTACCTGACTCAGTTACTACACCACCTGGAGTTGTTTCTTGCCAAGGCGTATAAGCTGGTACTATATCATGATCGAATTTTTTTACTCATGCACCTTTCACCTCCGTAAGTGATTTCTTTAATGCTTCCATATTAGGAGCAATTACATGTGGTTTGTTAGCAAATTTATGATGGAATGATTTCTCCATTGAAGTGATTAATGTCTCTTCATCCATAATATTAGCTACTTTTACAACCGCTGCAAGCATAGGTGTATTAGGGAAATATCTTCCAAGTGTTGCCATAGAAATTTCTCTTGCGTCTATTGTATACACGCCACCTTTGTATCCTTTTAATTTGTGCATTACTTCTTCTGGTGTCTTAGATGTATTAATAACAATACCACCAGTTTCTTTTAATCCTGCTGTTACATCAACAACGTCGATTAAAGTCTCATCAACTACAACTACAAAATCAGGTTCATAGATGTTTGAATGAATTGGACATCTTTCATCACTAATACGGTTGTATGCAGTGATAGGGGCTCCCATACGCTCTGGACCGTACTCTGGGAAACCTTGGATGAATTTTCCTGTGTCGAACGCAGCCTCAGCTAACAATAATGATGCAGTCTTAGCACCTTGTCCGCCGCGACCATGCCAACGAATTTCTAACATGTTACCCATTGACAAGTTTCCTCCTTATATATAATTAAATTTTTTCTAACAAATTTCAACATTGTTAGTGTACCACTAATGTACGCCTACTGTCAATAGAAAGTACATTGTATGCACGGTTATTTTTTTTAACGATGATTAAGCTTGTAACTTCCATGCGCATTCATTCTCATTTCAACGAGAACACGTTGTTGCCTGTATTTACAGCATTTAGTATTTTTTAATATATTCAATTCTTTGTATATTATTTATCAAAGTTTAATGGAATTTTCTAGTATTGAATAATTTTGGGCAATATGCATAACACCTACTTGAGTTTTGTGTACTATTTTTATACACGTATTTTGCAACTCATTTGAGGACGCAAAAAAACCTAATAACCATTCCAATATTCATATGCTGATGTTCGTATAGATTCTTAGGTTCTAGAAAGGTCAATTTATAGGGTGGTTTGCCTGCATTAATAATAACGATAATGGCAGGTTCTCCTATAGTTTTAGTAAATCTGCCATTTGGGTCGATATAATTATAGGGAAATGTCGTATTGCTATTGTCAAGGTAGGTGACACTATAAGTCACCGTATCCTTCCAATAACTATCTGGTAAAGGTACAAAATTGTTATCTAATCTAAGGTTAGCTTTGATGATATAGTCTATTATTTTTTCACCTTCAACCTGATTATAGATGGTTTTCCCTTCAGAAAATAAATCTTCGTCATAAAATAGCCCTGCTGATGACGAGCATTCATCTGCAACTTGTTTGAGCTGCTCTAACTGCCTTACATGTAGATTATGATCCGTCTGATAAGTTAAAAAACACAACAAAAAAGCAAGAGCATTGCTAGAGTAAATAGAAATGGTTTCATGGTATAGGAATCGCCTCACTTGCTGCATATCCTTCTATAATATAGGTTGCCTTGTTGTCACCATCTTTTATTCCCCATATGGAAGGAGCAGCAATAATGCCCTTTATGGGTACTTCAATCCGATAATATATAAGTTCTGCTTCTTTAAATTGATTGGTTCGGTATTTTCTAGTACCATCCGTTGTAATAACAATTTCACTTTCTGTTATACGAAAGTTATCTGTGATTTTATCGATGAGTTCGGTTTTGATCGCTGTCGTAAAATAACCTTCCTGCCTGGCTTTCTCTTTTGCTGAATATACATATGATTGGATTTCTGCTTTTTGATGATGGTTATACTCTTCTAGTGCATATTGTAAGGGAAAGGGTAGCAGTATGAGAAGTACAGCCATAAGAACCATAAGATCCTTCATGTAAGTTTCTCCTTTATCATTTCTTCCTAAGAAAATCCATACAATCCTATCAAAATAAATAATTTGTGCATTGTTTAGGTTTTAACCTAACGAATCATTTCTCTAATTCTTCTATGATTGTATTATTCAAAGCAGTAAAAATATATTAATAATTTTTCTGATACTCTATACTTTGTTGCATAACATTCTTGGTTTTTGAGTATAGCGAGTCATCGGACGTACCAAGAATTAGCATTGTTACAATGAATATCCCTAGAGCTATTTTTGCGCATAGTATGATAAAATCTTTCATGGTTTATCCATCCTTTTATGTATTAATTATTAGACTAAGCACTTCAAATCACTCATCCATCCTCATTAAAACGTAATGGTATCAATTGAAGTATTTATTTTTGTTTGTACAGCAGTTGACTTTCCTTTAATGGAATCATTGCCACCAAATATTAGAACAAGACCAATAGTGATGCCTAATGCAATCTTTGCACATAATATTATAAAATCTTTCATATTTAACATCCTCCTATTTATTATATTATTTTAAATAAACGACATAGCATTCTCAATCTTAGGTATCCACAATGTAATCATAATAAAATTAAGAAATAGTATAAACACAGGTGCAATTATTGGTAAATAGATTAAATTTGATATCCCATTCTGCTTTTTATGTTTTTCTGTAATATGATTCTCACGGATACGTTCTTTCACCATATTAATTTGTTCAACCATTTCCATAGGCTGTAACTTATCAAGCTTTAATAAAATTGTGCCAACTTCACTTCCTATTTTTGTGGGAATATATTTAATAAACCCTTCATAAGCCTCTTCTTCTCTTCCCATGTTATAATACATTAGAAATTGAATGAATCCATTTTTTTGTTTTATCAGCAAATTTAATAAGCTGGTTGATGATATAATCGGCACTGTAAGGCTTTTCTTGCTGTGTTACGGCAACATTTTTTTAGTTGTATAAGTATACGGTAAATTTCTATATCTTTTTTCTTATTATGGATATCTTGCAAAAATTTTAGAAACACAATAAAAGGGCTGTCTTTTTTCCCCCATTTTAATACAGGCATTGTCATCCAATAAGTTGTTAGAATCAAGGCAACCATTACCCGTAATTGCGAGCTATGATAAAAATTATATCCTATGATTAATATGGATACAGCAAATATCATGTAGCGAATACGATTATATTGATGCATATTAATCTGCCAACCAGCATCAAAAAAATACTGATCAATGGTCCATGATGGGGTGTATCTCTATTATGTTTCATATTGGAGTGACGAAAGGTATACTGACCATGACGTCTTCTACCTATACTTGTAAAAAATTGAAAGGCACCTGTTAACAAAAGCATAATGAGTAAATAAAACAAGATTATAATGTTTGTCTGCATGATTCAACTCCTATCCACTCTATATTTCATAAGTAATCTAATAGCTTATAGCATGTCATAACCGTAATACTTTATGTTTAAATATCAAATTTTTTGTTTTTTTAAGATATATGAGAATACTGTGATTAAATATGGTAAGTAGCACTATAACCATAAAATAATTAAACCCTGTTGGTGTATTTATTTGATAATGCATAAACTCTTTGAATGAAATATTGAATACCTTCTTTGCCAATATAATAGAAAGTAAGTAGAGCCCAGGTGTTAGAAACTTTACAATGGTGATACTTTCTAAGTTAATTCTCTTCTCTCTTTCTTTATCGGATATGGCTTGTTTGATCTCGGCTTGTATATCCTCAAGGCCCGATGTAATGTTAACATGATCTTCAATACTAATGAGAATATTATTGGCTAATAATATGATCCACTCAGTATCTATTGCATAGATAAAGTCATCAATTATTTCTTCTAGCTCTTCTGTTTTTCGATATTCTTTTAGTTTTAGAGACAAGATAAATAATTGGCGCTTCATCATTGGTGCCTCTTTTATTTTATCAATGGTTGCATCGATGGTATCATAGATATTTCCATTGTTTAATTTGTATTGGTTGAGAAATTCATTAATCAGAATATCGGCTTCATAACTGCCTCCTACACGAATTTGTTTGAGTTGCATTTTCAGATAATAATAGGGTAAAAACCCAAGTATACATGCAAATCCAAGACTTCTGGTTACCGTAGTTCTTTGGAATACGACCAAAAATGTTGCCATAAACAACATGGTACTTAAAACAAAGAATGTGGATACTTTCTTATCATCTACTTCACCATAAACAATCAGCAATAATCTTTTTATATGTTTATAAACCCCTGTAGATGATCTCTTCGTCTTTCGGAAAGTTCTACGAGGTCTCATTACGTTTAACATGTATAGAATATCCCGTGAAAAAATAAGCCATATGCCGTATATTATCAGGCAATAAAATAGAATTTTTATAAGCATGGTCACTGTCTCAATCATTTTTTCACCTTTTTAATCCGTCATATCTTGGTTCATATACTTGATAATCATCATATGGGAACTTATCCTCTAACGCTTGTAAGCCTACTTGAAATCTTTTGAATGCTGTGGGCTCTTCTTCATATCCGACCTCTATCTTATCATCACCAACATCGTATTTAAACTGCCAAGCATCATCGTAATAAAGGTACTTACATATAGGATGAATACTAATACGATGCTCATACCGGTCAAACCGTATTTCATAAATACCTTTCAATCGCTTTTTACTCTTATCCGCAAGCTGAACGAAATGAAACACATAGTGAAAAGATTTTGCAACTTTATAGATGGTGTTATATAAGTCCCCACCATAGAATTTAACAATTTCATCTGCAATATCATAACAAATGTCCATTGGTTCTGTTGTATGATAGGTTGTTTTGCAACGCCTTGTCCCTTTATTAGCTGCTCGCATGGATACATTCAGGGCTCGACCATCTCTTGCTTCAGCGGATATAATGTAGTCTGCATCAGAACGCATAAGTGGTTTAATAATGCTTCCTAATTGCTCATCATCAGCGATTAACTGGATAATAGGCGCAGTAGGCTGTAATTTATGTGCAGGTATTTCAGCACCTGTTTCAATCATAACCCTTCAAGAAGTATCCTCATACATTTGCCATGTCTCAAGAAACGTTGTTTTCCCCGTTCGAACAGCACCAGTAAACAATACATTATAACCTACTTTCACCATATCTTTTAAGACAGGTATAAGTTCTTTTGGTATGGTGTGCCTTTTAGCTTGTTCTTCAAAAGAAAGTTTTGGAATGATATATTTTCTAAAAATAATGACTTCTAGGTTTTCCTTCACTAGCTTTTCACCATATATGGTAATACGAGTACCATCATGCATGGCTACTTCTGCATGTTTTCCATCATAATGTATATTCTTTTCATTCAGTAATAGGGCTTTAATTAATTGTTTTCTCCTAGCATCACTTATGCGTTGAGGTTTCAACTCCATTTTTCCATCTTCCATAAAATAGATACGATCACCAATAATTTTAGCTGATTGAGAAAAAGCATATGCATCATGATGTTTCCATTCTGAAATACCCCCCCCAAGCCCCCAACATTCTTGGTAGATTGCATCAACAATATTCTTATACCATGTCGGATGCCATTCTGTTAATTTATTATTTCTTTTTAAATAATCTTCAATATTATCATTAAAATATTTAACCTCTAGTTCCTTACCTAATATGGCATTCTTCTGTCTAAGAAGAGTGCTTGTTTCAAGACCTTCCTTATCCCATTGGCTATGAAAGTATTTAAAAATGGTATCACACAGGCGTAAAATCTGGTTAATTCATCTCTTGTTATATGAACAACTTGTTTTGTCTTTTCGCCTGTTAATGAATAGATGTATTGACCAAGGTCAAATTCAGGCAAGGGATATTTTTTTTCAAAATAAGCTTCTTTAGTAGTACTTCTTAAACTGTTGTTTACCACTTACCCACCCCCTGTAAGCCAAACCACTTCTTTTTTTTGGGCGCTTTGTTATTCTTAATATGTAATTGATTCATGATAATGTCTGCTATTGTATCCATGTCTTTATTAAGGGTTTTATCCTTATAATGAATAAGTGTTTTTTTTATCGTTTTCTGATTGTAATGCATATTTAGAATACTCTACTTTTCCTAATAATGGATGACCGTAGGTTTTAGCAATATCATATGTTGTAATGAGGGAACCATCTGCAATATGTTTATTGACAATTACCTGAAAATCATCTAAAGATAGTCGCTCGAGAATCGATTTCTTAGATAAATATCTTCTTAGGCTAATGGCTTGTTGTGTTGTCACTAAATAGCGATGATGGGTAGATGTTAATGCCGCAATCGACATGGCTCTATCCATATAACTTCCAGCATCCACAATAACTAAGTCACAAGCAAGAGATAATACACCTAACAGATGCATAATATGCTCTGGTTGATATTCTTTTCGATAAAGAATGGATTTACTTCCTTCTATTACATATAGGTTATCTTTTACCTTCTCTGATACATCAAAAACTTCTTCAACTGTAGCCAATCCCGATACAAGTTTTATCTTGATGGTATCAATATTATGTCGACAATTAACCTGAATATAGTCCGTGCCTGACTCTCCATCTAAATACAATAAACACACTTTTGCATTTGATCGACTAACAATCTTCTCCGCCACGGATTGAGCAATTTGTGTTGTTCCTACTTTTGTATCTGTTCCAAAGAAAGTGACTATATTTTTACTCACCGTGTATTTATACCGTTTTATAACCTCAGAACATATATGCTCTACAACATTTTCATCTGTCATGTATGGCTGTAACATGTGGATATGATTGGTATCTAAGACACTTTTTGTGGAAAACTTAAAATTCTTCTTTTGTACACGATAAAAAAATGTAGGATGACTCTAAGGTTTCTCTAATCTTAAGTAAATCATTAATGGAACACACGTGATCATCTATAATGATAATATCAGCATCTACACTTTTAAACTGCTTGTCCATAATAACCTTATCAAAGTAAGTCACGCTATGTAACTGTCTTTTCAAGTCTTCATTCTCGGATACGAGATATACTTTATAAGTTGCCTCCATGATCGTTCCTCCATCTTGTCACTCGCTTGTATGCTCTATTGATACATAAGGATAAAAACTTTTCCATCTTCAATACTTTTTTCGTAAAAGGTTAACCGTTTCTACATCTACTATTATTTCAATCTCATTAATTTTACTGGAGCCATTAAAACGTTCTTCTTCACTTAACGTAATGACCTCCCGATTAGCACTGTCTTTGGCATAAGCCACTGTCACACTTGCAATCGCTTCATCTTGGGCTAGTGGTCTATATTGTTCTAAATTCACTAATCCATCAGAAGTCACTGGTGTTATAGTATCCGTATTAATCTCATGAAAGAAGATCGTATCGCCTCGTCTAAGGGAGTTAGGATATGCCTTTAACCATTCATTAGGTACTCTAAAAATATATTCGTCCTCACTTAATACTAATTCCGTATCTTCAAAATACTCCTCTACTAGTTGTGCACCTTTTGGTATGAAACAACTAGCAGCTTTGCCAATAATACCTCTTGCATCAATGATTGCACCCTCAATAATTGTGTTCCCTTCCCGTTTTTTCATAAGTGACCATTTCTACTGTAATGACATCACTTTTTTTTAACTTCTTGTGTAAGTACCACCACATCATCGTACAGGATACTTTCTCGACCATATACTTCCCAATAGAAGATAAGCCCTACTGATATAACGATGAGTAATAATCCCATTATGCCTTTTATAATGTTCTTCATGTTGGCTCGCTCCTTGATATTTATTGATCGGTAGTCTGTTTAGAACAACTTTCGCCTTCTTTTTCTCTTTTTATGAAACCCATTTGGCATAATTTCTTTATAGATTGGGTCAAATAAATCATCAAATGTATCTTTATACTTGGATATCTGATAAGGCACTTTCTTTTTTATAAGCCGCTCTGTATATCCACTCCTCTGGTAATCTTGGTATAGATAAATCCGGTTTTATGCCAAGGTAATGATTAAGTTCTTTCTTATTAATACCATCATTATCATTGTTTAGAACAAAACGAATATTATTCCGCTTTCTATTGTAATCCATTATTTTTTCAAATATATTGTAATTAGCCATAAGTTCAGGGGGGGGCATAGCATTATACATCACAAATATTATGTCAAATTCATGTAAAATTGGTTCAATAAGGTTATAATGATGACCTATATCAATAATAGAAATTAGAGAATCTTTTGCCGCATATAATAATTTGCTGGTTTTATCATCATTCCAATCATTAATTCGTTCTCTCGTTGGATCATTAATCAAATACATGATATCTTCTATTATCGTAATGTCATCTCTATATATAATGTTGTTCTCATTAATTTCGTGTAACACGGGGTAATAAGAAACAGTTGTATAATTGGATATACATAAGATCATATATATATGGTTCATTATAGGGGAATTCAATTAGAGATACTAAGATTTTCCTATCGGCTAAAGCTCTAGCCAAATTAACAGATAGAAAAGTGGATCCTGCTCTTGGTGTTAAGGATATAATCCCTATTGTCTGAGGTTTTATACCTGTATAAACCGTTTGTTTCTTATACTCTTTAGGTTTCGATAACTCTTTCAAATCATTATGTATATCCCCTATAGATTGATAGCGATCATCAGGATTAAACTTAGTACACTTACTTATAATACGTTCCAATCCTTGTGAATACTGCCCAAATTCTCTAAGTGGTAAAATCTCATAGGGTGGCTTTGATAGATTTCTGTTAGTGACCATGTAATAGAGCGTTACACCTAAGCTATATATATCTGTTCTTACATCACTTTGCCAAGCAGAATTATATTGCTCTGGAGCTGCATAACCATGAGTGCCAATCAGTACTGTATCTGTATCCCCATGATTCTTATATTCTCTAGCAATCCCAAAGTCCACTAACTTAATCCCTTGCTCATCGGTGATCATAATATTACCTGGTTTCATATCCCGATAAATGATTGGATATGGTTTTCGACTGTGTAAATAACCTAAGACTTGACATAGTAATTTCCCAAAATGAATAATTGTTGCCTCATCAATTGTCGAATATTGCTGTCGATATTCTCTTAATGTAATCCCCTCAACGTATTCCTCAATAATATATAGGTAATCTTCATCTTCTTCAATATCTACAATACGCGGAATTAATGCATGATTCAGATCTTTCAACATACTGGGTTCTGCCAATAGATTAATAACACTATCCTTTTTCTCTATGCGCTTAATAGCCCACCTATTGCCTAGCTTAACATTTTCAGCTAAGAATACCCTACTCATGCCGCCTTTACCAATCTCTTTTAGGACACGATATTTACCAAAGTGCGTACTTCCTACCATAATTACAAGTCTCTCCTTATGATGAATAAGTATATAGATAATATCTTATATATGACTGATTATTGGTTGACAATATTGTTTACCATCCAAATCTAATATAAACATATGAGGATTTATTTATTTATTTTATTTGTTTTCTTTGTATTTTTCTGACATATATTCGTATTATATATTATATTATGTTGTTTGGCAATATGTTTTTTGATGTTTTTTCCACTTTACTGTCAATTATTGATGTTACGTTCTTATATGTTTTATTTAATTTAATGCTAAAATTAAGAATATTGTATTGAAAAAATACTATTATTATAATAAAATAACATTAAACCATGTCTAATATTGATGAAATATCTCATATATTGGTAATATGTTTTTTTACATTTATTTTATAGAATTTTATTATTCTATCATGTTCATATATATACAAAGGAAATTATACCACAATTACATACCCTGTTTGAGTAATATGCTATTGAATAATCTTACCATGATTAGAGCTAAAATAAATGATGCAAACACAAAAGAAGAGACAAGAAAGGACGTATTTACAATGAAAAAGAAAGTAATCGCAATTCTCTTATTAGTAGCACTAACACTAAATGCAACAATCGCTTATGCAACAGAATCGCAGAAAAAGTTATTCACAGACATCCCTGAAAATCATTGGGCTATCCCCAATATTGAACATCTTGTTGACATAGGTGTTATTAATGGATTCCCTGATGGATCATTTAAACCAAACTTTAGTATTAATGTGGATTCTTTCATTAAGATGACTATGACAGCTCTTGGATATACGGATATTATGAATGGTTCCCCTTATTGCACAGCCGTTTATTGATAAAGCGGTTGAATTAGGTATTATTGAACAAGACCAATTTGTTTCTTACAAAGAGCCTATTACCAGAGAAGAAATGTCCAGTATTATTGCTAAGGCTATTAAGGATGAAGAAAAGGCTGATACCAGGAGTCTTGTAGAGAATTATGTAAAAGATTTTTCGTCTGTCTCCTATACTTATGTTGAGGATGTGAAGGATGCTTATGCTTTTGGTATTATTACTGGAATGCCAGATAGTACGTTCAGACCGCAGAGTGAATCTACTAGGGCGCAAGCAAGTGCTATTATTCATCGGATGATTGATAAAAAACAACGAAAGCCATTTGAGCCTACTACACCGTCTACAGATGATAATGGTAGTGATGGTAGTGGTTCAGGTGATGGTGGTAATGATAATGGTGGCTCGGGGGGAAGATTCAACCCCTATTGAGTATATTCATAAGGTTGAGGATGGCAAGGTTGTTTATAGTACTGAGAAGATTATGGAGATATTGAAGGGGTATCCCGTTATAGAGAATGAATATTCCAATGATTTTATAGAGAATAATTATAAATTCACTGACCAGGCTTCTGAGAGAACGAATTACAGCTACCTTTCTCAAGAAACAAAGGAATTTTTATCGACAATCTTTATTCGTGATTATAAAAAATTAGATAAAGAAATTTATTCAAAAGAACTTCTTTATTGGCTTAAAACATGGTGGTTTTATAGAAGCACTAAGTATAAACCACTAGAATTTTCCAACCTTTGGGCTGATGAAACCGTAAATTGGGAAGTACAACAAAATATGCTTTTTATAACTGATTCATATAGAATGATTTACGGAACAAATCATGGAAAGGCAGTAAGAGGTCGTATGTACTTTAAATATACTCACCATGCAAACCTTGATAATGTAAAGAATGAACTTGAATTACCTGAACATATGCATCATCAAGTAGATAGTTTACAAATTGAAAAGTGGTATTATGTGGATGTAGATGTGGAGATGCGTAGACCTATGACTAATCTTGAAATAACATGGGAAACAAGTAAATATATGTTAGGTGGTTATTATTATCTTAATGATATTAAACTCGTTGAAGGACAGTAGGTGACTAAATGAAAAAAAGAATTATATCGTTTATTATTATATTTATTATAATAATATCTAGCGTATCGGTTAATGTTTATGCTGGTATAAACGGTGGTAATACTCATATAGCAGATGTTGTTGATGGCGACGATGGGCTCCAATACCTAACCTTTGAAGTCTCTTCAACGTCCAGTACAGCCAAATTCAAATATAAAACCATAGGATGGGATATAACCTTTATACCTGACGGAGAGGAACCAAAAACATCACGTATAACATATAACTTTAGTGATCACGGTGGTAGTGATACCGTTAAACTAGACTTAGAAAAAGAAGTTTTTGATAAAATAAGTGACTCCGAAGAAGAAAAAGATAGACTGAAACAAAAAGATGGTAAACTCATTGCTGATGCTATACAAATAATTACAATATATGGTGTACCTATGGGAACTAATGAAAAACCTGTAGATCCTAATACCATCATAGGTTGGGAAAATAATCTGGAAATTCTTCTAAATGATTCCAAGGTCAAGAAATTTACTGATGAAGCAAGTAATATTGTAGGTGGATTGCCAGGTGGAATACCCTGGAGTACTGCTACGCAAGAGAATTTATTAGACTACTATAACCAAGAAGCTCCTTATGATAAGCTCTATTCTGAAATTACCGTTGATCTTAACTTGGAAGTTATGAGTAACATTGATGAACATACCATTGACATGTCAAAAGGGGAAGGATCAGCCAAGTTAAAATTCATGCTAAGGCAGATATAACAGGTTTTAAAACAAATGATCCTAAAATGGAAGCATTTTTAAACAATCCATCCAATATTAAACAAATGGTGTTTACCATAAGTGATGGCACAACTGAAAAGACACAAAAAACAACCTCATTTACTGCATTAAATAGTAGTACAGATTTCACCTTTGACTATCTACCTAATCATATTGAAGATGGGGACAGTGATCTGGATGATACTGTTAATAAAGATTATACATGTAAAGTACAAGTGGATTATTACAGGCAATGTCACGGAACAACTACAAAGGATACGAGTACTGAACTCATTAAAAAAGCCCCAATCCCCGATGGTGACCCCTTGGCTATCCTATCTGTACCCGACCAGGTACTTGTAGACGAAGAAATTCTAGCCGATGGATCAGGGTCAATCGCACCAGAAGGAGCAACCCTTGTCAATTATACTTGGGAAGTTGAGAACGAAGCATTAACCAAAGAAGATGGCAATAAAAGCATCAAATTAACCTATGACGAACCGAAGACTGCTACCGTAGCCTTAACAGTTGAAGATAGCAATGGTAAAACGGATACCGCCATGAAAGATGTAAAAAAAATCATTAAGAAAGCCAGTCCACCGATTAACTGGTCACCTGAAGTCACCCTATCAGGACCTACCATTGTCATGCAAGGTGATAGCTTTAACCTTCGAGTGAATGCAACTGATCACGAAGATGGACCATTAGCACCAACTCTTAATAAGCCATCATCTTTAGTGTTAAGTGGATCAGTACATAACGGTGATAACACCGCTAAATTCTTGCAAAGTGGTATCTTTACTGTCACAGCAAAAGCAACGGATAGTGGTGGTAAAAGCGATAGTGCCAGTATTCAAATAGAAGTGTGTCCACCAAAGCCATTAGCGATTATTTCAGAGAATGGTGATTATAAGGTAGGACAAACGGTTATATTAGATAGCTCCAACTCCAAAGCCGTTAGTAAAACCTATCCGATAGACTGGACACTAACGAACTGGACAATCACACCTTTAGCCAGTCTTACAAGTGATGATATTTATACCAAAAAAGCTTAATGATAAAGAGATAGCCTTTACGTCAAAGAAAACTGGTAAAGTAGAGATATCCCTAACGGTAACGAATACATTAGGCTACTCTAATACTCGAACCATCCAGCGAACAATCGTTAATGATCAATCACCAACGGCTGATTTTAAACTGATTAAAAAGGTCTATAGAGATAAAGACAATGATAAAAAAGCCATTGTACGAGCCTTTGATATGTCAACGAGTCCTGATGGTGATAGTATCACTAAGAGGGCGTGGTTCTATGCTTTTGATAGTGATAACGATGGTATTTTTTCAGATGATACCTGGTATTATCATAATGGCACAAGTTGTAGATTCTGGTACAGCTTACGGTAATCTATTTGCATTTGCTGATACGGTGGAGACTGGCAACCTAACCGATGTAACGGTAGAAACCACTCACGTAGGTCGATATAAATTTGAACTAAAAGTCTACGAAGAACACGATAACAGGCTTTTAGAGTTTATTGATACCTCATATATCTTGACAGATGATACCACAGACAAACCAGGCGAGGAATGCATTGCCGAAGTGGATAATATTGCGCCTGTAACAGCTGTAAAAGTAGATGTATCCAAAAATGAGGTCTATGATATAGTCGTGGTTACGGATTATAAAGACATGGATTTAATTACGCTACAGACAGAACTTAATTTGCTTAAAGCCGAAGCATTTGCAAACAATAAAGATTTTAAAGTCCATGTGGTGACGGATAAAATCAAAACTGGACAGCAGCATAAAATTAGAAATTACTACACTTATGCAAGGAATATAAACCTTCGCTATTACCTTGATGGTGGAAATTATCAATTTTCAAGTTCAAGTAATAGCAGGCTTGAAGAATACAATCATGATTTAAGATCACCAACTATACAGTATGAAACAGCACAAGGGTATACATACCCTACTGTACCTTTTGTAAAAGGTGATAAGTTCTCCTGGCATCGAACAAGTTTTTCATCCTCTTACAATGGTTCTTATGGTGGTTATGACAAATCTGGCGTTGAATTCCAGTTTTATAATCCAGACAACAAAATTGCTACCCTATCAACATACCGAGTAACCACTAGTGGAAGTGAACAGGGTATGGGGTGGTGTCAAGTATGGCAGAGCATCGGTGTTGTGGATGAAAGCGTTAGCATCAACAACTATTGGACACAAACAACATCCTATACACCTCATGATTACTACTATGATATTCATGGTATGGATTTCTCAAAGGTAGAAAACGTTAGTTATACCAACGATAGCAAAAAGGTATTCTTATACTTTACAAAAGGTTCAGCATATAGTTATGAGAACGAAAGCGGTAACAACTATTCAGCAACAAGTCTTGATAAAGATGTCATGGACTATCTTATTTACAATGATTTTGAAACCTATGTCATCACACCTAATGAAAGTACATTAGATGTTAAATTTGATAATGATGATTATGGTTCAGACATTGATTCACAATATGCTACATTAAGAGAATTAGCCCATTGTTCACCTACACGAGGGAAATATATTATAGGTGATGGAAACTCCGAACAATGGAAAGATCAGCTCATGCATATCACCAATAAAAAATGTGGTGATGCCTAATGACGTGAGTGTGGAAAACAATGTTATTAATTTGACATTTGATGAAGCCTTTAAAGATGGGGAAGAAATCGACCTTAAATTACTGTTAGAGCAAACCAAGTTATCGGATCTAGTAGGTAATACCATTGATCTATCTAAAATGGAATTTGATACGGTAGCAAAAGTTAATGATACGGATATTAAAAGCATATCCAGTTTATGTTTTTCAAACCCCATGACTAAGAGAGACTTGGTTGAAGGTATTGATATTGTATCTATTAAAGATAATATCATCTTATATAAAGAAAGTGGAACGTATAAGGTCTATTTTGTTGATGAAAATAGAGCAAAAGCTAGTTTTTCTGAACAGGAACTCTTTGAAATAGAAAACCTTGATTTTACTAATGTGAAAGATATTCATATTCAGCCAACCTTTATCGCATTATTATATAATAATGGGTCGGTAAAAGTGTATGGGTCAGTAGCTTATTATAAAATTACCTCATATCAATGGACGAATATCACAAAGCTTCTATCTATAAATAATTTAATAGTAGGTATTAAAAATAATGGAACTATTATTTCATGTGGCATGGTCAATCAATATGGAAGTCAGTATTATTATAATAATAGAATAGAGGTTTTTTAATTATCGAGACAGTGTGGCAATAAGTACTGGAATTATATTATTAGACAATGATTTTAATGTTAAAAAATTTTGGTCATTCTTATAATAATTTTTATCCTAAGTACATTAAAGAAAAATTAGGTATCACCAATTTTGAAATGGTTGGAAGCAACCTAAGTCCTTATGTATTCATTAAGTATAATAACAGATATTATCGTTACAAAAATTATGTTGAACCTATGGAGTTAATTCAAGAAATTAATAATATGTCCATAAAAGAATTTATCCCTGTAGGGTATGATAATTTTATTGTTATTAAACAAGATGATACGCTATATTATTCAGAAAGCTATAAGAATGAGTTACAAAATAGTAATTTTTATCCTGATATATGGTCAAAAGCCAATAATGTAGGAAAGGTCAAGAAAATTATACCCGTTGATTCCAGCCTTTGGGTACAAGGGGAGCAAAACGAATTTTATATAGGTTATAGTGGATCTTATCCATCAAGAGTGCCAATAGGTAAGAAATCATTTGACTATCGCTATATTCCTATTAAAGATATTCAGGAAGTCATAAGCCATGGTGGGAATGGTTACTCTTACAATACTGATTCCATCATTCTTATGAAAAATGGGGACAAGTATTATCTAACGGATCAGCTTAATGCATACCGTTTAGGAAACAATTTGAAATATTTCTTTGCAGACGATCATGGGGTTTCTTATATGACAAAATCGGGTTACTTTTATTCGTCAATAGTGGACCGATATAAATACAATTACCCCCATAGAAATTTTAGTGGTTCATTTGATAAAGTTATTTCATACTCTCCTGATGACTGTTTTATTGGGCTACGTAATGGTAGAGTATCTGTTTACCATAGAGGTGGTAGCAATTATGATTATTTGAATAATGTCAGTTACTATAGTGATGTGGAAGATATCTATACGTACAGTAACATTCTATTCTTAATGAGAAGAGATAAAAGCGTAACAGCATTATACCCAAATTCCTTGTATCAGCAATTTAATGGTTATGGTAGTTTCAAAGATAAAAACATAAAGAAATACATCATGCATAGCTATTTATACGGATTAGATTCAGAAGGTAGACTATGGCGAACAGACCCAAGCGGACTCATAAACATTGCATCGAGTGTACAAGACTTCTTTTTTACTTAATAATGAAATCATCTATTTAACGAATAGTGGAGATCTTAGTCAATATGGTGATGGTAATAAATATGAAACATACGACAATATGCTTGTAGCACCTCACTTTATTACCTTAAAACTAAAAGGGACAGATGATTATGTATGCATAACAAAGGATGGTCTTGACATAGGTTTCATAGGTGGTTTTGATGCGAAAGCCAGGTACATACAATATCTACGTTCTACACAATTTCATATCGGTAAACATCAACCTAATGGTGTGGCTTATCATTATAAAATCTTTACAGATGATAAAGATTCAGTTGAAGAAGTTCTATTGAATCAAGTAATAGATGATACTTGGAAAGAAGTAAAAGATAAGGATATCATATCGGTACAAGATGGCTACTACATAGGAGTCGTCGAAGTTGATGCAGAAAATAAAGCCATAGGCTACAGCTATATGAAAGCTTTAGCTGAAAATATGTAGAAGGAAGGTGTAAGGTTGAAGCAGTACAAACGTTTACTAATTATGCTATTGATATTTACCTTTATATCAATAGCACTATCACCATCAGCCTTTGCAGTAGATCCATATGAGAGAGAGCCATATGGAAGTACACAATGTACGTTACAATTTAGTGAATGGAACTTAAGTGACAGTTATAATAATTATCCTGAAGATATGTCCCTAAGTACGTATTCATCAGGTGTTAAAGTAGAAATACTGAATGTTGTTACGGATAATACAGATAAAAAAAACTACTGGATAGTTCGCTATAAAGCAAGTGGTAATATATCCGCCTATTGTAGTTCCTATAATTCAAATTATAGTGCCTATGCACGTACTACAATCAATGGTTACACCATAGAAGGTAATGATTATAGAGATAGTGGAAGTCATTATACACGACAAAGTGTCTATTATCAAGACACTGAAAAAACTATTCGGGTACATAAGGGCGAAAATCGGATGAAATTAGAGGTTATTGTAACAACGTATTCAAGAACTTATTTAAAATCAACAACCCGATCAGATAGAAAAATCTTCAATATGAACAGTATACCTCAATTAACAAGTAGTATTAATCGTAACTATATGAACGGTAAAGATAGTCCATCTATTACTGTTACAGGTAAAGTGTGGGATATGGAGCAAGATGCTGTAACAATTGAAGCTAAATTAGGTAGTGTAACAAAATCAAAAACTATAAATACACCAAATACTTCCATGGGAAACGATATAGACTATGTATTTACATTCTCATTTAATGAATATCCTAGTGATATGACAGCTTCATTGCTAGTAATCGTTAAAGATTGTTATGGTGATAGTAGTTACAAAACTTTTAAGATGTATATTGATCGTGATGAGCCTACAGTATCAATTCCTAATGATACTATGGTTAAAGGTGGGTCATCTATACACGTAACACCAAGCGAACAAAGTGATATCTATTTGTTAAAGAATGATACGCCTTATCCGCTATATCCTGATATTTTACATGCTGTTAATGAAAATAAAGGCATTAAAATTGGGAACTGTTCCAGTAAGACTGATTTAACAGTACCTAATACCTTAGATGGTACTTATCGACTATTTGCTGTAGACAATGGAAAAAATGTATCAAGTCCTTCAAATAATATGATCATGGTGGATAGTGTTAATCCTCAAAAAACAAATGTACTTATTGATGGCAACACCATTAAATTAATCTTCAATGAGCGATTAAAACCTGTGGTACCTTCTAAAGATGATTTTTTTATTACCTAAAGTCAATATTATCTCCTCTTCGGTATGTATCCTTGCTGACGAAGATAATGTGGACTACGAATTCATCTTCGACGACTATGAATCCGACGAAAAATATACCGATAGATTCGTGTTTAGTGCCTTTGATAACTCTATGTTCACGAACCCTAATGGTATTCCAGATATCATCGGCAAGACAGCTGGTACAAAAAATGGTTTTCATGAAGTTGGACAATATACGCTTGAATACCAGGCTCAAGATACTCCTGTGAGTGAAACAGAAGATAATTTTGCATCGTACCGTAAATGGGGAAATAAAAACAATGTTCAACTCCTTGTCCACCGCAGACCCATAGCAAGTCTATCGGTCGATGCCTATCTTCAAAATGGTAATTGGCAAATTCGTTCCTTTAATGGCGAAGGCTATGATCTCGATCATATGGACATGAGTAATAAAGGTATCCTAGAGGAGCAATACGAATGGAAAAAAATCTTCAGACTCAGGATTCACATCTGGCAAATGCCTAACAACTTACCTGCGAAAGAAAATAACCAAAGCATTGATTATATTATAAAATACCGTGTAAAAGATGTTGAAGGTGCTTGGAGTAAACCCGTGACCTATATCCTTAACTTCAATCTCCTATTTGAGGCCAAATTAAAAACAGCCAAAAACCAACCTCTCACTCGCGTATCTACAGATCAAAACCTCATTACTTATGAGGCTGTAACCACTTGCCCCTATAATGTAAGGCTGGCCTTAGCATTATACGATCAAAATGGTACGAACCCTGTAGCAGGTACCCATACATTAAATGTCAATCATCAACAAGGTGTTACGGGCACAAAAATCGGGCTTGTGACCAATTGGTACAACATTAACTATTACATACCTAAGAGCACACCAGAAAACTGGTATACGTTCAAAGCAACAGCTATATCTACTGATGGTCAGTCTATTACAAAAGAATGGAAAGTTTACCTGATTAATAACACACCACCAACAATTAATATTCAACAAATCGAGCCACGTTTCATCTATGAAAGTGACCAAGTAAAAGCTTATATACAGGTAAATGATGCTGATCTTGATACATTAACTGTTACTGTGAATTTTTTCCAAAGATGGACAACTCTTAACTGCTAATGGTTATCCTAAGACATATACGCTATCGCCTAATACTACAAATCACTATGATTTACTTGAAGTACCACTTATGAATCATATTGCATTAGGCAACTATGATATTCATGTTCTTGTGGATGATCAAAATGGCGGAACAGCTACAGACTCACTCACCATTACACCTTCCCCACTATCCATAACAGGCAATGTGGATCATCATCCTCAGTGGAATGATAACCGTATTAAATATAATCGTGCTAAAACCGGTAAAGATAATGAACCAAGAGATTACAATATGTACTGGGCTGGAGAGCGCTTTATGCTAAGTGCTCATACAACAGCTATAAATGCTGATAGTCGTGTAACTGTTACCAAAGTTAGCGTTAACATTGTTGAACCTAGTAGAATATCACTCCAAACTTATAAAAAAGACTTATCACCTATCACACCTCATCCAACTGGAAATGGGTGGTCGGGTGAATTATGGGACAACACCATGATTTATCGTTGGGGAAGACCAAATCCCGAAGACCTTACCTTCCATTTCACTGTATATTACAGTAACGGTGCTATAAAACACAATGATGTAACCGTAACTATAGATGACCGAGAAACCTATTTTCAGTATCACCGCAAATGGTAATCAAGTGTGAAAATAAATTCCCCTACCCTTGTTGTGACTTTGGCCTTTCAGGCAAACAAAGTCATGGCACAAAATATGTCTTACATTCTCATTGCAGAAAGGGTATCTCATGAGCCTTAGCTTATGAGATACCCTGTATTTTCACTGAATCAATTAGAAGCTTTTTTTATTAAGCATTCACATAAATATTTTGATCTCTATTAGGACCGACACCAACCATGGTCACCTTAGCTCCACATAACGCCTCTACGCGTTTTACAAATGCTTTTGCTGTCTCAGGCAACGCATCGTAAGTACGAATATGATCGATCTCGCCCCATCCATCCATCTCTTCATAGACTGGCTCACACTTAGCTAAATCTTCTAAGCTTGCTGGGAATTCTTTTACAATCTCCCCATCTTTCTTATAAGCCACACAGATCTTAATTTTATCAATGTTAGCCAGTACATCTATTTTATTTAAAGCTATACTTGTAAGACCGCTGGTTCTTACAGCAAACTTACCAATAACTGCATCAAACCATCCACAACGTCTAGGACGACCTGTTGTTGTACCAAACTCATGTCCAACATTACGAATCATTTCACCTGTTTCATCAAATAATTCCGTAGGGAATGGTCCCTTACCTACTCTTGTTACATAGCCTTTCATAACACCGATACACTCACCAATCATCGTTGGACCAATACCTGCACCAACACATACACCACCTGTAATTGGGTGAGAAGAAGTCACATATGGGTATGTTCCCAGATCGATATCCAGCAATGTACCTTGAGCGCCTTCAAATAATACTTTTTTACCTGATGAAATAGCCTCATAAGCAAGAACGGTTGTATCTGCAAAATATGGCTTTAATCTTGCCATATAACCTTTATACTCTTCAATGACTGCATCTGCATCGAATTGTATATCTTGATTATAGACCTTTTTTAATGATGGCATTTTTGATGGCAACATTTTCAGTAATCTTACTAGCAAAAAGTTCTTCATTGAGGTAATCACATACACGTACACCTGAACGTTCTGCTTTGTCCATGTAACATGGTCCGATACCTTTTTTAGTTGTTCCAATATCACTGCTACCACGGTATTCTTCTTTAATACCATCAAGTGTTTTATGATATGGCATTACGAGATGTGCTCTTAAACTAATCTTAAGGCTATCTGTATTAATACCTTTTTCATGAAGGTGATCAATCTCTTCTAATATTCCCTTAGGATCAATAACAACACCATTACCTACGATACACTCTGTTCCAGGATATAGGATACCCGATGGCACTAAGTGAAATTTATATACTTCATTGTTAACTGCAACGGTATGTCCTGCGTTATTTCCACCTTGTGAACGGATGACTACATCTGCTTCCTCTGATAGAATATCAATAATTTTTTTTGCTTTTCCTTCGTCGCCCCATTGTGCGCCAATAATTACTTTTGCTGACATATTTATTGCCCCCCTTCGGTCTATAATTTCTCTTGCAGTGATAACGCCTGATGCTGAAGCCTGAGCAAGTCCTCTTGTCACACCTGCACCGTCACCTGCTGCAAAAAGATTCTTAATTCCAGTTTCAAGTTGATTACTTAGCTCTATCCTTGAAGAATAGAACTTCACTTCTACACCATAGAGTAAAGTATGCTTAGAATAAACACCCGGCGCAACCTTATCCATAGCCTGTAGCATTTCCTTAATAGCCGTTAAGAAACGGTAAGGAAGTACAAGACTTAGATCACCTGGAACAGCATCCTTTAAAGTTGGTCTTACTAAGCCCCTCTTAAGACGCTCAGGAGTAGTTCTGCGCCCATCTAACAGATCACCGAGACGCTGTACTATAACGCCACCTGATATCATGTTGGATAATGTGGCAATATACTTGCCATACTCAATGGGAGCATTAAATGGCTCTGTAAAATTCTTACTCACTAATAAGGCAAAGTTAGTGTTATCGGATCGTTTATCTGCATAACTGTGTCCATTTACCGTCTTCAAGCCATCATTATTCTCGACAACGACTTTTCCAAAGGGATTCATACAGAACGTTCGAACACGGTCATCAAATGAATTCGTATAATAGATCATTTTTTTTGACTCATATAAATCATCTGTTATATCCTTCATCACAACAGCTGGTAGTTCAACACGAACCCCAATATCAACCGCGTTATTTTTTTGATTTAAGTCCTAATCGTTTCGATTCTTGATAAAACCAATCGGAACCTTCACGACCAGGAACTACGATTACATAGTTTGCTTCATATATATGGTCATCATCAAGCTTAATGCCTGTCACTATTTCATTCTCCACGAGGATTTCGTGGGCTTTTTTTTGCCAAAGACAATGTCTATTTTATCTGTAAGGAACTCTTCCATTTTACGTAGAATTTCAAAACATTTATCTGTGCCAAGGTGTTTTACATTAGCTGGAATAAGTGTAATATCAGCGGCTACACATGCTTTTGCAATGGGATAAATTTTATCCTCATCGTCTCCGTGTACTTCTTTCGTTCCACCGAACTTCACGTAAATATCATCGACATAATGAATCAGTTCCATTAACGTTTCCTTAGACATGTATTCATCCAACACGCCACCAAAAGCAGTCGTTAAGGTCAACTTGCCATCTGAAAATGCACCAGCACCACCCCATCCTGTCACAATGGAACAAGGATTACAACGCACACATTTTGTGCCTTTTTTCAGCACTTGGGCAGTGGCGTTTTACAATGCTTCTACCTTTCTCAACCAGTAAAACTTTTAGATGGTCATCTTTATTAATTAGCTCCATAGCAGCGAAAATACCTGCTGGACCGCCGCCTACGATAATGACATCGTACTTATTATTACCCATCTTATCACCTTCTATCAATTATGGTTGGATTATATCCTAGATATAAGTTAAAGTAACCATTTAATAAAGAGATTTTCAACCTACAAATTAAAGAAAATATGTATTGACCCTCTAGCAAAATAGTATCTAATTGTTAAGTTCAATACTTACAGACATAATCCTTTAAAAGTTTAACAGATTCAAATCATAAAATCAATAGAAAATCGAACATTTTTTATTTTTTTTTCAAAAAACATTCGATAACAAAATGACAGCAATATCCTCTTTACATTTTACCCACTTTTCTATTATACTATACATAAGAGATCATTTATAAGTTGTAACCCACCTAAGCACTCATACACCCATGAGTATTCATCATGATCATTTCATACTTTCTTTTGTACACTCCCGTATATTTCAAAAGCAATATCTTGTCTAAAAGAATATGAACGATTGATGAATGGCAGCTAAAAGGCTACACCTTATAAGAGAAGACATCTCATTGTAACTTTCTTTTTAGTAAGCAGCTAAGACATCGGTATGTCAAATAGAAGGAAGTGATAATATGAAAATTGAGAAAATCAGTAATGCGCAAATACGGTGTACTTTAAATAAAACAGATTTGTCAACAAGACAGATTAAAATTAGTGAGTTAGCATATGGTACTGAAAAGGCTCAAGAACTTTTCAAAGATATGATGGCCCAAGCTTCTGATGAATTTGGTTTTGAAGCGGATAATGTGCCTTTAATGATTGAGGCCATACCCCTATCAGGAGACAGTATCATGCTGGTCATTACAAAAGTGGATAATCCTGATGAACTAGATGATAAATTTGCATCCATACCTAAACAGAATGTCCGTAAATTTAAAAAGAAGGACACAGACCAAGAAGAGGTTGCAGATACAGGAAGATTGACAGAAGTTAAACAGATGATCTATATGTTTAAAACACTTGATGAAGTAACAAAAGTTGCCGGAATCATATTACCATTATATGATGGTGTCAATTCATTATATAAAGATGAACAATCAAATCAGTATTATTTAGTATTGCATAAATCAGAAGATGGTGGAGATGCATTTATTGGACTTCATGGATTACTCTCTGAATATGGAAAAAAAATCAACCGTTTCGCATATTATGGAAGCTTTTTTACAAGAGCACTACGATGTGATCATAAAAGAAAAAAAAGCTGTTCAAGTGTTATCTAAGCTGTAGATTACTATGGAGAAAGTTAAAGATTACAAAAAATGAAATCCCCTATTTTTGTGAAATAGGGGATTTATTTATGTGATTATTTGCTTTCTAAATATGCATTGATTTTTCCCATTAACTCGTCTATATCCATGCCATGTACAAAAGCTGCCTCTTCAAGCGTCTCACCTTGAGCGGAAGGGCATCCAATGCAATGCATACCAGTTTCTAATAAAATCGGTATGATACCTTGATCTACTGCAATAATATCAGCAATAATCATATCTTTCGTTACTTTTGCCATATCTACGACCTCCTTATAGTCTAGGGTATACCCATTATAATATATATTTAATTAATTGACAAATATAAATTTTTTTTATATAAGTTAAATGTTATAGGCTCAACGAACCAACTAATTATCTTGTGCTATTAACCTATATATCAAGTCCTTATACTCGCCGATAAATATCTACGTGATATTTGTATAAATCAGGTCGATAATAGGATTCCTCAAAGAAGAGTTTCTCATTACCTTCCACATAAGTTATACCTGTAACTTTTAGTAATGCACCTTTTTTTCTGCATATGAAAAGTATTCATCATAAACGTATTGGCTATACATGCATCCATGTCACAGGAAATATTTTCTACCTTATATTGGTAGTGTTCTTCTAAAACCTGATAAAGTGATTCTCGTACATCGTACTGATCCAGATCAGGGCACTTCTCTTTTTCTATAAACTGTTTCTAAAGCCATAGGTAAATCATTGCCTAATCGTAAACGTTTTAATTTATAGAACTTGGTCTCATAGGGCACACCCATTAGCTTACTAATTTCTTTAAGATTAAATACAGTACAAAATTCTAGAATCTGTGTACGCGGTATAAATCCTCTTTCTCTTAATGTATCTGTAAAACTTTTTTACATTCCGTTGCAAAAAATGTGGTGAAGAAACAAAGGTTCCTCTACCCTTCTCTCGATATAGTTTTCCTTCCTTAACCAACTCATTAATGGCTTGGCGTACTGTCATTCGGCTCATATTAAATTGTGTACATAGGGTTCTTTCTGATGGAATACGTTGCCCAGAACGGTATTCTCCATCACTAATGCGCTTTTCAATATCCTCTTTAACCTGCAAATATTTAATTGGCATTTTCTCCATACTCTAACCCCCTCATATTATTTTAACACGGTCTGGCTGTGTATTCAACCCGATATATTAATACACCTTATCAAATAATAATGATTATTTAATAAAAAACATCTTGACGTGTATACAGTATGCAGTATATAATATACATATAGAAATAACACATAAAAATACTTCAAATAAAAGAAGATAAAATTGAAGATAATAACGTTGTATATAAGGAGGTCATTAGCATGCATGATAATTGGAAAAACTTTATTTCCGGAAACTGGGAAAAGCAAATTGATGTACGGGATTTTCTCCAAGCCAATTATACACCTTACGTGGGTGATGATTCTTTCTTGGCTGGACCTACAGAAGCCACAACAAAACTCTGGGAAAAAGTAACTGAACTGACTAATGAAGAAAATAACAAAGGTATCTTAGATGTAGAAACAAAAGTACCGTCATCTGTTACATCTCATGGACCTGGTTATGTGGATAAATCTTTAGAAAAAATTGTTGGTTTTCAGACTGACAAACCATTAAAACGTGGTATAATGCCATATGGTGGTATTCGTGTTGTACGAAATGCTCTAGAAGCTTATGGATATGAACTGGATAAAAATACAGATGAAGTATTTACCCATTATCGTAAAACACACAACGATGGTGTATTCGATGCTTATACAGATAATATGCGTCAAGCAAGACGTTCAGGGGTTATTACAGGTCTTCCTGATGCTTATGGTCGTGGTCGTATTATTGGTGACTATCGAAGAGTCGCATTGTACGGAACGGACCAATTAATAGCTAATAAGCAAAAAGAGAAAAAACAATTAGAAATGGATTACATGGAACCCAATGTGATTGTTCTTCGAGAAGAAATCTCTGAACAAATTAGGGCTATTAAGCAATTAGAAGAGATGGCTGATTCCTATGGGTTTGACATCAGTAAGCCAGCTGCTACTGCAAAAGAAGCCATTCAATGGACATACTTTGCATATCTCGGTGCTATCAAAGAGCAAGACGGTGCAGCAATGTCCTTAGGTCGCGTCTCTACTTTCTTAGATATTTATATTGAAAGAGATCTACAAGCAGGTACCCTTACAGAAAAAGAAGCTCAAGAACTAATGGACCAGTTTGTTATGAAGTTACGTATGGTAAGATTCCTAAGAACACCATCTTACAATGAATTATTCTCAGGCGATCCTACTTGGGTTACAGAGGTTATTGGTGGTATGGGTATTGATGGTCGTACCCTTGTAACAAAAAAACAGTTATCGTGTTCTTCATACATTATATAACTTAGGTCCTGCTCCAGAACCAAACTTAACCGTATTATGGTCAGAACAGCTACCATCAAATTTTAAAAAAATACTGTGCAAAAGCATCCATTGATACCAGTTCTATTCAATATGAAAATGATGATTTAATGCGCATATGGTATGGAGACGATTACGGTATTGCATGTTGTGTATCTGCAATGAAAATCGGTAAGCAAATGCAGTTCTTTGGTGCACGTGCCAACCTTGCTAAAGCTTTACTATACGCTATTAATGGTGGTAAAGATGAAAAGTCTGGCGAACAAATAGGACCAGAGTTTGCTCCTATTACAAGTGACTATCTTGACTACGATGAAGTTAAGCGAAAATTTGATGGTGTACTGGATTGGTTAGCTCAATTATATATTAATACACTTAACATCATTCACTATATGCACGACAAATACTGTTATGAGCGTTTACAGATGGCATTACACGACAAAGATGTCTTAAGAACATCTGCTTGTGGTATTGCCGGTCTATCTGTTATAGCAGACTCATTATCTGCCATGAAATACTCCAAAGTAAAGATCATTCGTAACGAAGCTGGTTTAGCCGTAGATTACGAAGTAGAACCAGGAAGTTATCCTGCTTTTGGTAATAACGATGACCGTGTTGACCTTGAAGCCAGTGAAATCGTAGAAAATTTTATGAATAAACTAAGGAAACATAAAACCTACCGTGACTCTATTCCAACCATGTCTATTCTTACAATTACATCTAACGTTGTATATGGTAAGAAAACAGGTAGTACACCAGATGGACGAAAAGCTGGAGAACCATTTGCTCCAGGTGCAAATCCTATGCACGGTCGTGATAAAAATGGTGCCATTGCATCCATGGCATCTGTAGCCAAATTACCATATGAGCATGCAGAAGATGGTATTTCCTATACTTTTTCTATTGTACCAAAAGCTCTAGGTAAAGATATAGATGCACGTATCAGCAACCTGGTTGGTATGCTTGATGGCTATTTCCATGATAAAGGTCATCATATTAATGTTAACGTATTTGATAAAGAAACTCTATTAGATGCTATGGAGCATCCAGAGCAGTACCCACAATTAACCATTCGTGTGTCCGGCTATGCCGTTAACTTTATCAAACTTACGAGAGAGCAACAATTGGATGTTATTAATCGAACATTCCACGAAAGAGCATAGATTCTAAATAACGCCAATCCCAAGAAAAGGAGGATATGTTCATGACTACAAAAGGTAAAATTCATTCAATTGAAACATGTGGTACTGTAGATGGACCAGGTATTCGATTTGTTATCTTTATGCAAGGCTGTCCACTACGTTGTAAATATTGTCATAACCCCGATACTTGGAAATTAGGTGATGGCGAAGAAACATCTGTTGAAGCCTTAATTACGCAAATTAAAAAATATAAGTCCTATATGAAATTTTCTGGAGGTGGCGTCACAGTAACAGGTGGCGAGCCACTCCTCCAAGCAAAATTTGTAAAAGAACTATTGAAACGATGTAAAGAAGAAGGTATGCATACAGCACTGGATACATCTGGCTATATCTTTAATGATCTAGTAAAAGAGGTTCTTGAGTACACGGACCTTGTTCTATTAGATATTAAGTGCTATAACAAACAACAGTATCAGCATATTACTGGCGTATCCTTAGATCCAACCCTTGATTTTATGCAATATCTGGGCAGCATTCATAATTCTGTGTGGATTCGTTATGTCTTAGTTCCTGGATTAAGTGATAAAGAAGCGTATATTGAAGGTCTTGGAGAGTATCTTAGTCAGTATGAGAACATCGACCGTATTGAATTATTACCTTTCCATAAGATGGGTGAATACAAATGGGAAGAGCTCGGCTTATCCTATGAATTAAAGGATACCCATGAACCAACAGATGAAGCCATGAAACAAGCTACTAATATCTTAAAAAAAACACAACCTAAATGTGGTATCTTAGAGATGGAAGATGTTATCATTACCCCCATTCCATAGTGGTATTCACGTATATATAAATATAAATTTTTTTTCTAATTAATGCTTGTATTATAGCTATGAATAGTTTACAATGTAGCTGTAAGTTTTATACAATTATAAACAAGAGCGTTTGTAACATCTTGCTATGAACGCTCTAATAAGAAAATTACAGGAGGTGCTCGAGAATGGCATATATTATTAATGATGAATGTATTTCATGTGGAGCTTGTGAACCAGAATGTCCAGTAGACGCAATTACAGAAGGCGATTCTAAATATGTAATTAACGCCGATACTTGTATCGATTGTGGCGCTTGCGCAGGCGTATGTCCAGTAGACGCTCCACAACCAGAATAATAGCCCATAAGTGATATTATCACTATAACTATTATAAAAAAGGAGCATTTGATATGCTCCTTTTTGACTATCTATTTATATTCACGCTCTTTTTTAACCCAATCCCATTTTTTTATCTTTATATTTTATATCTATATGTAGTAAAACTCCCAACCGATCCTTTGAAACTTTATCCCATTTTATTTTTTTTAAATTTAAATAACCTTCTACTTGATGAGGATGCTATCTCTTGTCTCATTTTTTGCATCTCCCTTATGGTCTCATCAAGCTTTTTATATCGACTTTCCTCTAATGCTTCTCGTTCTTTGAATAGACACCTCATTTCACTTGTTACTTCTTTCGTAAGCGTTTCTTTTAATTCTTCATTATTCTCTCTAAGCGCATCTTCAAGAACATCCTTTAAAAATCCTTGGAATTGTTGAAGCTTACTGCCTGAAGATTTTGCCACCTCCATTCTTTCTTCTTGATGTAAGACTCTTGATACTTGGTTACCATGTGTTGGTTCATGGCTTATCCGAGTATCTTGTTCACTTATCCCCTTAGGAAGCTTGTCCTCCTCAAGGATACCTGGTAATAACATCTTAATGGCTTTTAGTTGAAGACCTTGATCCTTAAGTTTTTTTATATTCTTAAGTGTGTTTAGATCCTCTGCCCGGAAATACCGATGTCCAAGTTCATTTCTAGGAATCTCTAATTCTAGCTCCTCTTCCCAGTAACGTAACACATGGGGCTCAACGTCTAATTGCTTGGATGCGTCTGAAATAATATAACGAGTTTCTGCCATTATCCCCCTCCTATTTGTAAATGATTTCCAATTAACTACTATTATACCATATTTTTACAATTGTTCAAGCCTTTTAAGAAAATATTATGAAGATATTCATACAAGCCCTAAGAAAAGACCTAAGCCAAGTCTTCCCAACGGGGAGTTTAAGCGCCGAAAGGACGTTTCATTATTATTAATTATAGACTTTCCCACAAAAAAGGGTAATCCTTTCATCATCATACCTTGTGTATAGAATTCATGAAGATCTTCTATTACATACAGAATGGAAATAAATAAATCAAGAAAAGAGCTACGCCTCGTCTTTCATAGGAAGTTTTAGTCGTTAGGAAAGTTTCCTTAGCACATATGCTAAACTGAGGACTTTTCTATAAGAGGACAAAAAAAATACCTTCTCATATGAAAAGATATCTTTATTATCTGTTTAAGCTTTAAACCCTCTATCCTTTACCCCATTAACGATTGTTTCATTAAGTGTCCCTTTACCATACGTTAAACCAGCATATACCTTTTGAGCATTCTGGACAAGGGACTCACTACTTTCTTCTAATGCTGCCTTATGAAAACCTTCTAAGAGCATCTCAGCTAAACTCTTAACTTCCATTAATGCTTCTTTCTCAAGTTTTATAGAGGCTTCTATCAGCTTTTTATTCATATAGATATAGAGTGACATGAGCTGTCTTGATATGGCATACGACATATCAAGATTATCCGTCAATTCACGGTGGAGTTTATGAACCCTTACCATGATAAGATTAAAATCTTCCACTTGATCTTCATGAAGTGCTTGTAAAGCTTTACTCATTTCTTCAATAAATAGCTCATAAGTTATAATCAATAATTGTTCCTTGTTCGCTTGTATTATACGATTCTGATAAGACTTAACTGTACTTTCTGTCATAATGATGCAATTCCTTTCCATAGATGATAAAATCGTCAGTTGACCACCTAATTAATAGGTCTATTACATAATTCTTTATCTAGTTCTGAAGTAATTGTAATATAGATTGTGGTCTCTGATTAGCTTGGGCTAACATGGAAGTACCTGCTTGTGCAATAATATTACGCTGAGTGTATTGTGCCATCTCATAAGCCATATCTGCATCTAGAATTCTAGACATAGCTCCTGTCATACTTTCAGATGATACACTAAGGTTATTCACCGTATGTTCTAATCTATTTTGATAAGCTCCTAGCTTTGAACGGACACTTGAAACTCTATTAACAGCTTCGCTAATCTTTCCAAGGGCTAATTTAGCGCCGCTTACTGTTGCCATATTAAGGGTATCTATACCAATTGCTTCTGGTGATAGATTGGGGATTCTAACCTCCATAGATTGACCTTCATTTGCTCCAATCTGTAGTGTAAGTGCTCCTGCATCTAATGCTGTAATAATGACATTACCTGTTCCTTCAGCATTAAGCTGTATTTCAAAACCATCAACGTCATTTATTGTAATCTTTTTACCATCACCAGATATACTTGGCGTAGTAGGAAAGTCGCTACCGGCGATAACAGCTGTGGCTTCAGCATCTACGCCTTGAGTAACAGTTGCCGGAGGCGCACCAAGCTTATTAAGCCCTAGCTCATTTAACAGTGCTGTATCAGTTGACATAATGGATAAAGGATAATTATCTCCATATTCTTTTGATGTAAATAAAAAATTAACATTAGTAGCACCATTAGTGTATGTTACTGGTAATGGTATAGCTGCATTACTCATGACTCCAACGTCTGCACCAACCTTTTCAGCTAAATCTCTAAGTTTACCAAATACGATTTCAGGTGTATCACCCACATTTATGGTCGTTTCTTCTCCGTTAATGATAATCTTTCCCCCCCCATTAACCATGGCTGCACCAACTGCCAAAATTTCCCCGCCCTTAATAGTGGATTGTGTAGCAACTTTAGTAATATTAACCTCATAAGTTCCAGGGTCAACTGTATCTGACGTTGAAATAATGCTTGCCTTAGTCGAATCACTTACATAAGCTTTCTGATCAACATCACCATTCAATAACTTCTTCTCATTAAACTCTATTTGATCAGAAATTCTCTGAATTTCATCTTTTAATTGATCTACTTCCTTCTGAAGAGCCTTCCTATCATCACTATCGTATGTACCGTTTGATGCCTGTACAGCTAATTCACGCATTCTCTGTAGCATAGCATGTACTTCATTCATAGCACCTTCTGCTGTCTGTATTAGGGATATACCGTCCATTGAATTTCTTTTAGCCTGTTCTAGCCCTCTAATCTGTGTATTCATCTTCTGCGTAATTGCAAGACCTGCTGCATCATCGGATGCATGGTTAATGCGTAGTCCTGATGATAACCTTTCTAGGCTTTTATCTAACTTAGAGTTATTCATGGTTAATTGGTGAAGTGCTCTAAGTGCTGGTATATTGTGATTTATTCTCATATCTGACATCCCTTCTCTTTTTCATTTTCCAATTCTATAGAATTCCTTAAACTTTAACCCTTAAGCTCTTTGCTCGTATTATATCTATATCATATATCCAATTATCTATTTGGAATTCTACCACTATAATATGTATCGACAGTTTTCCAAAAATATTTATGAGAAACCTTAGGACTTATTTATTATTTTCTTATACCGCTTTTCATCAATATCGCCTATAAACTCAGCCAACTTCTTCGCTAAAACAAGTACTTTTTCTTGTTCAACTTGTTTTTGATTTTTTATGTTTTCCTTCATTTGCATTACCCCATATCCTTTATCAAAACATCGATTATTGACTATATACGCTGTTCAAAATGTCCCTTTCCATTTTGCTGGATTGGACTAGGAATAGTCTCTTCACTTACATCAATAGGTGCTTTCACCTTCGTCTCGCTATAGGTTGTCGTTATATCTGAGAAGCCCAAATCATCCAAAACTTTTCTTAGGTCTCTGTCGAATCCTTCTAGATAACCTGTTTCTTCATCAATAGATGACGACATCTGTACATGAAGAACATCTTCTTGCATCTCGACATAGGCATTCACTGTTCCTAGGTGTTTGGTATTTAATGATACTAATACTTTTAGTGGTTCTTCATCTTTTTTTATCTTCATTTATATAGTACATATTCAACTGACTGACCTCACCATTTAACATGATCGGTACTTGAAAAAAAGTTTTCTTTCTCACCTAATATTTGATTCATATCTAACATACGTTTAATATCTGTGCATATATGGTCCACAGACTGTTGCCCATCAGGCTTAAACCTATTTTCTTCTTTAACAGCTTCAATTTTTTCTTGAAGTTCTGCATAGGCAGAGTCCATATCCTGACCCTGACTTAGCTGTTCGATGACACCGCCAATAATATGCTTCATGTCATCTGTAACAGACTCATTATACTCATCAATCGTATCCATAACTTTCTTTAACTGCTTGCTTAAGGCGTGATTATCTTGCATTAATTGCCCCATGGTATGGAGATTCTTAAGATTGATAGGCAGCTGTAATTTCTCAAGAAAAGCTATGGATTTCGTTGACGCTTCTTTAGCCACTTGTAACTGATCGCGAATACGTTCTGTATCCACAATATGTTCTTCTTCACTACTTTCTAGTAGTTCTAAAATCTCTTCGACTGGTTTATCCATTATATCATCTTGGTTAATAACTTTCTTTATTCCACTAGGTGTCGCTTTTAATATTAAATCCTTAATGGTGTTTTCTAACTGCTTCATGTTAATAAGACCTTCAGCTGTAATGTCCAAGTCAAATGCTTTCATCTGTTCCACAAGATTCATATTACTCTTGGTGGTAGTCATATTTGCTTTTTTTTCAAAAGCCTCTTGTATTTGCTCTATAATGGGCTTACCATGATAACGCAACTCCTCTAAACCTCCGAAATCATCACCTACTGGAATATTAATATCGGTTCGTTTTCCACCTGTTCTTCTGATGTACTTAGCTGCCTCCATCAGGTTATTAAGGGTTAGTTTCATATCATGTTTGGCTAGAAAACCTACAGCTCGCCCCTCTGATTTTGCAATGGTATGTAACATCCGGTAGATACCGATCATACTTTCTCGTTCTTCTTTGGATAGGCTTCCTGCTTGATCCATACCATGTATATATTTTGCAATCTTATCTGTTAGGTCCTCACCATTGTCTTCGTTGAAGTCATCCATGTATTGTAGCACTTCATCAATGGTTTGACCCAGTGGTGATATCTTATCTTTTAACATGTTAGCTACTACGGTTGGGTGAAGTTTTGTCAAAACATCTGTTACTTTTTGATCCAGTAGCTTTATATGGTTAATGGCTTTTTCACTTATCTCTACTTCATTATGGGCAAGTATTTTGGCCGCCCTAATATGTTCAGGAGAAGCTCAATGCCAAGTTCTTTTAAGATACTTTCTAATTGTCCAAAAGCCTTTCCAATATGATCACCTAAGTCCCCTCTAGGTTTTGTACCGAGTTTCTCGTACATATCCAAGGATTGTTGTTGGTTTAGACTACTAGTAGAACCATCTTTACGCAAGGCATTTAATGAAAAATCTATCTCTTTCTTGTAGACTTTTCCAAGGACATGAACATTGGATTGTTTTAGTTCCTTTACAGCATCCATGACTTCACGCATACCACTAAGTTGCTCTGTACTAGGTTTCACACCAACTGCTGCTAATGCTTGACTATAACTTGCCTCTTCTAACTGTCTTAATCCTTCAACTACCTTTTCTAATGGGGCTGTATCAATTTGAATGTTATGTTTGATTAAGCGATTGGCTGATTCTAACGTCATTCTCAAGCGAATCTCTTCGAGTTGTCGTCTAGCCGTTATCATTTGTTGCTGTTCATTTTCAGATAGTACCTCTTTTGGTTCGTTGCCTTTATCTATAGGGCTAGAACCTTGCTCATCATTATTTACCAACTTATGTAGATTACCAAGGTTGATGTCCATACCCCTTTTTATCAGTCTTTCAATATGTGTCTCTTCCATCTTTGGCATATCTTCCATAAGTCGTTCAGCATTTATTTTCTTAGGATCAACCACATCCTCTTGATCCATGATTGGGATATCACCTATACTTTTGTCATCCAGTATGTTCTGCACACTACCCTCAATAACTTGTTCTATATCCAGATCTTTAGCAATATTTTTTAAGGCTCATATACTGCTTCATGGTCGTTTTATTAATTTCCATATTATGTCGTATGAAGGACTTTGCAGCTTCTATGTTCTCTTCTTTTAATGGAATCTGATTATCTTCTAAGATCTTTTTAATCTGAGGTTCTAAGGCTTTAAGGGTTTCTTCTGAGACAGTTGATTGATCTACCCTTGATTGGTGTCCATATCCATTATTTTTTTTCAGCAACTTGTCCACTGCTATACTTGGCTTCATAAATCTTTTCCACAGTTAAAGCAATGTTATTCTTTAACACATTAAGAATAGCCTCATCTTTTAATTCTTTGATTGCCTCAAATTTATTAAGAGCGCCTCTTATTTTAGAGATGTTTGCTTCCGTAACTGGAAGATTCTTTTCTTTTAATTTTTTAACAATAGATCTCATTTCTTCTTTACTACCAAATATCTTAGCCAATCTATCTAATTCTTTCTCAATGACTTCTTTTACCTGCTTTTTCTCCAGTTCCCCTTCAGATTTTTCCTTGGATAAGGCGTATTCAAAGAGTTTAATGGTCATCTTCTCTGGGTTTAGGTTCTTGCCAAAAAAAAGTTTTACAAGATCATTATCCATGGCTTTGTCTAATATTTTATCCAATTGATCTTTTGTTTCTTTGATAAGTTTTTGATAAACGGTTTGTTCATCTCGCCCCATAGCTTCGAATGCACTTAATGTTTCATTACTAAAAGGCATGTTCTGTCTTTTTAACCATGCCTTCATATAATTTTGAGCTTTAGGAGACACTGAATGGTTTGACGCATCATGTGTCTCATATTTTAACTGTATACCATCTTCCCCATTTTTCTCTACCTTAAACGTACATGATTCACCTTTTTCTTCAAGGATATTAATACTTGGTGGGACCATGATTTCTTTTCCCATTACCTCTACCAACGTACCTTTTTCATTTTTTTTCCATAACAACACCTGTTACGATATCATCGGTTAAACCCATATTCCTTTTAACAGGTTCATCTATGGTGATCCTAGAAGGGTATATTGACGTTACACTATTCATGTACAAATCATCTCCACTTATTTTACTGTATTTACTATAATATTTGTCGGCATTTTTCTTAATTATAATTAGTCTTAATATCATTTAAAGTCATATGACAGCGTTTGTACTAGTTTTTCTACCTCTCTTGCAACTCTCTATCTTGCTTTATGCTTTTTGTATGATAGGGCTTATTTATTTAACGTATAAAATGGATGAATAACCGTCACAGATTAAAATACTACAAAAAAAGATACTAACCTAAAAGATAGTCAGTACCTCCAATCACCAAAATATATACTCTACATAAAATGCAAACGTTTTATTATGATACTATTTATTCACTATTAATACATGTATTATAATAGATATTACGATACCTAGATGGTGTAATATTCTCGTGTTTCTTGAACATCTTCAGAAAATATTTTTCATCGGTATAACCTACGGTATAAGCAATTTCCTTTATGGTTTTATCTGTACGATAAAGTAGTTCTTTCGCTTTTTTCTATCCGTTCGATATGAATGTAATGATTAATGGTTACACCGATTTTTGATTTAAAGTAACGATTAAGATAATTTTTATTATAATTAAATTGCGTAGCAACTGTATCATAGGTTATGGGATGATGACTATTGGCTTTGATCCATTCTGTGATTTGGGTTAACTTTCGTTCCTTGTGCTGATCATTTTCTATAAGCCAATGATGATAACTCAATTGATGCAGCTCTAGTAATAGCATAGTAGCCCAATAATCTCTTGTTGTCTTGGAGTAATATTGTTTTTTCTTTATAGATGTGTAATAGCTGATTAAAAAGTATGCCAAAACGATGGGTAGATGTATACTGTTCATTCAAAGGTATATAGACGTGACTTAAACCGTTGTCGATGCCCGAACGCATTTTGTAAAACGCATCATAAGCTTCTTTATCTGCTATGATGTCATGGTTCCCTACAATATGAAACCAATAGAACGCTACTTGATCTGTGGATTTCTTATATCCTTTATGTTGAACATTCGGTAAAAAGGTGGCTATCCCACCTGGTTTTAGGTCATACTGATTATCACCATGTTGAAGATGTGCAACACCTTGGCAACTCATTATGAATTCTATGTTATCCATCTTTCGGCAGGGATGTATCCAGTCTCCTGTGGATATAAAATGTCCAGCGCCAACTAATTTAATGGGTTTTTCAATATTTATTTTTAGATAATTCCCCATACGCGTAACCCCTTGCTTTACACTCTTCTGCCATAGTACACTATCGTTTAATATATGCTTTATTCCATCTTACCACAACCATATATTAAAAAACAATACAAAACTCCAACTCATAAACCCTACATCTACAGCTCCCAGCAACATGAGATAAAAATAGTTTAATCCTAACTGCAATAAAAGCCAAAAATACAGCGTATAGTACATACGAAGGATTCTTGGCTTATGCATGACTAACAAAACTTGTTGTTTTAATTCGGCTTGAGTCCAGACACTGCCTAGTCTTTTTTCACAAACCAGGGAAATTGTGTAATTCGCAATTTAGTAGCCCCATAGGGTATAAGTTTAATTTCCTGAATATATGATGACAGATTATGCTCGATAGGGGATGCAGGTATGAGACTTGTATTCCCTCCTACTTCATACCAACTGGACACTTTTTTAGCATCTACATATAAACTGATTGGTGGCATTTGATCATTAAAGGGTTGTTTCTGTAATGGGTGGTACTTCACACCTTTGACTACAATACCCTGATGACAATCCCATACTAAGGCATAGTTCCAAGTAGATTGAGGATATAATTCATAATCAATAAATGGCTCTACCCGTGGTGTTTTACCATAAGTATATGGCTTCCAATCTGCTTGAATAGGTAGTGCATATACGAGAGGTCCTCTTTCAACAGCTACAGAGTTAGCAAACCAAGTAGACGTCACACAGGCCATATTAAAATCAATAGTCACCATATCTTCATGATGCCATTGACGTGCAAGTGTTATATAACCATCATTACCTTCAACATATACATTCCCATTAATATGAACGGTCATGGTCTTAGCCCATTTGGGTACACGCAGTTTTAACTTGAAGGTCACATCTTGTTCACAGGTAATGTGAAGTCTTATTTGATCCTCAAATGGGTAAGTCGTCTCTTCCTTAATAACCACTTGAATACCATTGAAACTCTCGTGTACCTGGCAAGGACCATAGACAGTAGCCACTAGGGTATCATCCTCTTCCTTCATAAATAAACTGGATATAAATTTCGGCCACCCTTGATGCATGTTGGCCGTACAGCATCCAAAGTTAGGATCAAATCCAAATAAATTAGCATCATTTGAGTTATTGTGCCAGTCTCTTGCCACATGAGTACAAGCAATCTGGTTGACTTGCTGATCATACTGATGGGTGGTAAAATCTTCAGAAATTGTTGCTGGTAAAGCATTATACGCCATTTTTTCTAATGTATCAAAATAGAATGGATCACCAAATGTCTCTCCTAGTAGATTTAGAGAAAACATGTATTCAACAACTGCACATAGTTCATTACCTGTTGTTGGATTTTTACCATTAAGATGCTCATCTCCTGACCATATACCATTGGCTCGACCATGATAAGTCATGAGTGACTTTATGCCTTGTAAGGGTTCACCTATGTAAGCGCCTTTATTAAGTAGACTATAGTCCATTGCCGATTTTTTTAGACCCATAGCAATATTAACAATATGTGTAAGATGGTAATCTCTTAATAGTTCCTTTTCTTTTTTTTCAGAAAAACGGTTTCTACCTAATAAAAAGCTTGCCCAATCCATATTTTCTTTTGTTGTTTTTTTAATTGGAAACTCTGTAAAATATTGTCCCCACTCATAGGTTTGCTCATCTAAGATATGTACTAACTCAAGTAGATAGTCCTCACCTGTTTTTCCATATAACCATAGCACACAGTAAGCATTCTCTGCTCCTCTCGCTTTAGCCCAATTATATAGGGGACGTTCCTTAATATGCTTAAGCTGGTATCTAAAATAATGATCCATAAATGGCATCACCCGTGGGTCCCTTGTAAAGCTATAATATTGAATAAGCACCTTCAACATAACCATTCTTGGCCACCAATCGTCATTAGATGGTGGTCCAAAAAAAACCATCCTCTGTTTGACTACTAAGCGTCCATTCAATCCACTTTTGCGCTTTCTTAATCATCGTATCATCCTGTAAATAATAGGCTAGTGGTACATACCCATCAAGGTAGTAAGGACCTCTTTCCCAGTCTTCACCTTTACCTCCTAACCATCCTGAATCAGACCCAACATCTTCCCATACTTCTTCCAGATGACCTGTTAGCCCTTCTGCTTGTAATATTAACTGATCGAGCAACCAACCTTTTGGTTGAATTTGATTTAATTCTAGATGATTAAATACTTTATGTAACATGATTATCCTCCTAAAATAGCTATTTCTTCTGCTCTCATTATATCACCTGCCATTCCTCCCGTAAGTAGACGTACACGAACATATGGTGTACTATATGTACTAAAAAAAAGTAGCTATCACATGATAGATGCGATAACTACTCAAATAATTTATGACGATAATCTTGTAATGATTCCCATTGGTACTACGTTTATTTTTTTTCGCTGTATCAATTTGCACATGTCTATCTATTCGAACAGGCCGTCCTTCTAACTGATAAATCTCATCTGCTAAAAGTAAGGCTTCATCTACTTCATGAGTAACAAATAACACCGTTCTTCTATCTGCCTGCCATAATTTAATAAAAGCATTCATCAGTTCCTTCTTCAACTCAGGATTAAGCCCTTTAAAGCTCATCCATTAATAACACATCTGATGGATAGGCAAAGGCCCTGGCTATGGTTACACGTTGTTTCATACCACCACTAAGTTCTTTTGGATAATAGTTTCTATATTCACTAAGCTTAACCAAATCCAGATATTTGGCCACAACATCTTGCTGATTCATGTTTCTCAGGCTCTTAAGAACGAAGAGAATATTCTCTTCCACTGTTGCCCAAGGCAATAATCTTGTATCTTGGAAGATGTACGACTTATTTCCCCCTATACCTTCTATGCTCCCTTGTTCATATGGCATAATACCCGCAATCATATTCAAAAGGGTACTTTTCCCACAGCCAGAAGCACCCAGAAAGCATGTTATTTTCTTATCTTGGATGGTCATATTGAAATTTTCAAATATGTGAAGGTTATTAAACGTTTTGGTTATTCCTCGAAGTTGTATCATCTTATTCACCTACTTTTGTATACGTACAGGCAGCATTTTGTGAAGTATTCCCTTAAAAAGACTCTCTAGCAGTAGACTTAATACAATCACCACGATGGTCCAAGCAAATAAACTTGCTGATTCCACATAGACCTTTGCTTCGCTTAGCTTCGTACCAATGGAAAACTTGGGGTTACTAAGGACTTCAGCAGCTACAGTTACCTTCCAGCCAAGCCCAAGTGCTGTAATCATAGCCGCTCGAATATAAGGGGTTATGGATGGGAAGTAAATATGTGATATACGGTATTTCTTATCCACTTTGTAGACTGATGCCATCTCTATTAGGCGATTGTCCACATTATGAATGCCTTCAACAGTAGATGTCCATATAATGGGTAAGCCCATTAGAAAACAGATAAACACCGGTACATCATTGGACTGGAACCAGATAATCGCAATTAAAATAAAAGACATGACCGGGGTAGATTTAATAGCACTGATAACGGGATGCCATAAGGTATATGAAAAATAGTGCATACCACATAAGACGCCTAAGCTGACGCCGATGATACAAGCAAAGAAGAAGCCTATGGCTACCCTTGAAATAGTAGCCATAATAGTCTTCCAAAAATACACCTGCCCTATATTGTCTATAAGTTCTTGAAAGGTTCTCATGGGGGTTGGTACATAGATTTCTTGATTAACCAAATGTGCTAGCACCCACCAAACCATGATCCAAAAAAGAAATGCTATGATTTTATATTGAAGCTGTTTCTTCTTAGTAATAGAAGTCTTCACCTGGTAGTTTTCCTCCTATGGATTTCGGATTAAAATCAAATAGAATTTGGTATAAATCATTGAGCATAGGTTCTGCATCTTTTCCACTGATATATGTAATATGTGAATCAGGAATAGCCATTTCTGCTACCTTTGCCTGTGGTAATATTTCTTGTTTTTCGATAACCGCACCTGCATCAACTGGATTCTCATTGACCCATTCAATGGACTTTTTATAGGCATCTAAAAACGTAGCTACTAATTCTGAATTTTTTTTCTGCAAAGGCTTTGTTTACAACAATACACCCCATGGCTAATGGACTGTCTTCACCTTGTATCTTCTGCCACTCTTCTGTAAGGTCCAATGCAATTCTAGCATCTTCTTTTTTCATCTTAGTTGTCGTAACAAACGGTTGAGGTAATAGTGCAATTTCTGTAGCTCCAGAAATCATTGTAGCAGATACTTCTGCATGTTGCATACCAAATGCTATCTCAACGTCTTTTCCTGGTTCTATACCATTATTTGTTAATAAGTAAGATAATACATATTCCGGTATATTTCCTTTGCTACTTGCTTGTATCTTCTTCCCTTTAAGATCTGCCATGGACTGAATGGTTTCACCATTTTCCATGATGTACAATACCCCTAATGTATTAACGGCTGCTAAACTAATTTTGCCATTTGTTTTATTGTATAAAACAGATGCTAGGTTCGTAGGGATACAGGCAAAATCTATTTCGCCACTTACAATCTTTCCTATCAAGTCATCTGGAACACCTGAAATGGTAAAATCTGCTTTCAATTCTGATTGACCATTTTCTATATCATCCATCAGCTTTGCCATGCCCATACCCGTTGGTCCTTTTAGGGCTGCAACCTTAATCACTACGTCACTGGTTACGTCTTTATTACCCGTTTTCTGAGCAGGGTCTTCAGCAGTTTTACTTTCTTTATTGTCATCAGCCTGTTGCTCTGCTGCTTGATTCTCATCTTGTTGATAGGCATCATCTGTTACCTTATTACTCTTTTTACTACATGCTGCAAACATGGTTGTCACTAATGCCATAAGCATCAATAAAGTTATTATTTTACTTACTTTTTTCATGATTTAGTTCCCTTTCTTGTTGATATTCACTCTCATTAACACTATATGAAAACGCTTACGTTTTGTCAATGATAAACATGTATATCTTCTTAATCTATCTTTGTTTTACATTACATTATACCATGAATCTTACTAATTATCTAATGTAAAGCACTTATTTCCCATGTATCATTGGACCAATAACAAGAGTAGTTCATATAGAAATACACTGAACGTAAATTAAAATGTAGTTCTTTTTTGTACACTTATTGAGAAGTTTGTTCCGTATGTTATAATAGTTTAATAGAATATCCAAAGTAATAGAATAAAATGAGAGGTAATAATAATGAAAAGAGGTATAATTGTAACTATATTTATAATAATTCTTCTTACATCATGCTCAAGTAAGAATTATCAAAGTATCGATTTTGATGGAAAACATTTTGAGTTGGTTTCAGAAAGTGAAAACAGTAATCGATTAAAATACACCATTAAGAATGGCGCAATATCTTCTGGAGAATCTTATGATTTTTATATGGAAGAAACATCTAATGGCTATAAAATTACGTATAATAATAAGGATTATGTTGTGGAAGGGGCTGTTGATGATTATACTGTAACTTTTCCAAACAAAGACAAGGCAACGCTCAGAACTAGTGATGGTATGACAACTATTACAGGCAACCTTCATGATAAGTATCCTGATATAGAAGAGTTTGTCATGTTCGTTAATATTGGGAGTAAACGTGAAGATTCTAGTTTTTCACAAGTACTTTTAGGGTTTGTATTAATTATTATTGGCGTTATTGGAATCAGCAACCCTGAACTTTCATGGTATTTAAGTAGAGGATGGCGCTACAAAAACGCAGAACCCAGCGACTTATATTTATCTCTTACTAAATTTTTTTGGTGTAATTACTTGTATATTCGGCTTTGGCATTATATTAACTTCATGTATGGCTTAATAGGTATACAATATTTTTTAGAATACTACTTAACCATCATCTATATCAACCATTACTACATACTACCAAATCAACAAACAATATGTTATATACATTAATAAAAAGAAGCCCAATTAATTAAATCCATAGGACTTCTTCATATATTGTGCCATGGCTTTGCAAGGACAAAGTCACAACAAAGGTGGGAAAATTTCTTTTCACACTTATCATCATCCATATACCCAGACAAGCAAGTTTACTCCAGATCCACTTTCCAAAAAATTTCATCTCTCTTAACAAAAGCTAACAGATAATCCTTTACATCTTCTTTTAACTGGGATTTATATTTAAGCATTACCTTATATTTCATGGAATCTTTTTTTTGTCTGTCCTATCATTGATTGCGGAAGGGTATAACTTATTCTTTCACGCCACAGTAGTGACGTTGTTTCTTCTAAGTTATAGGGCATACTATGATAAGATAATGGATCATTATCATCCTCAACCATTGGCCATGTGTCATCACCTGCTGTTGAATGTACAATGGCTTCATAGATTTTTGGGGTATAGCCCTTATTATTTATTCGCACTAACTGAATGACTTCCATGACAAAATAATATAATCCCACATGGTCACCATGCATATCATCCTTAGATGTTGTATAAATACTTTCTGGGTAATTGTCCATCATAATATGGTATAAATCGTTAACAAAATCTTTTCTATTATAGGTTGCATGTTTGTTCCATTTCACATAGTGGTAATCAGCTATAGCTTGTAGCAATCCATAGGTTACTTGACTACATGATGATGGCAATATTTTATTAGAATCTTGTTCATGATATAAGCGATAAAGGAAACTTACCTCTTTCTCAAACCCTGTATCAGCATAGCCCATAAATATGATATTATCTATGGATAATCCTAGTAATTCAAGAGCTTCTATGGATTCTTTTATTCTTGTTCTACCGTAGTCATAAGATGTATGCATATAATCGCCATTAGTTGCTATGACAACCTTGACGTTCTTGCCCTCATTCACAAGTCTATGTATCAAACCACCTGTCATCATGGTTTCATCATCTTGATGTGGAACGATTATCATACAATCAATTTTATCCATAGCTTCACCACCTTTATTTATGATTCTTTTTTCCTTATCTATTAATTTGTCCTTTTAAAAATTCAAAAAATCCTTCTATACCCCTTCCCAAATACTGCACTTCGTTGGGTAGTTGACCTTTATCCATAGAAACATCATAAAAGTCTCCTTTAAGGGATTTCTCCGTTATCATATAGGCATCGCTTCCTTTAATACCTTCTGTAATATAGGCAAATTCATCACCTAAAAATGCATAGTTCTCTATGTCCACCTTATTAAGAACATGGTCAAGCATATAATCCACATTATCACTTTTCGTTGTTAATCCTATTTCAAGGTACTTACCATCTGTTGTTGCTTTTATTGGGATATTATGTGCTTTCCCTAATGCTACTGCCATTTCCATAAGCCCTAAGAAACCTTCCTTATAGCCATGTTGGCTTAACGCATCAAGAACAATATCTATCTCACCTCTTTGTAAGAAAAGCTTATCCCCTCGATCATTATGGGTTAACAAATCGACTTTACAATAATTTGCTCTAGAGAAAACAATATCCGTCTCATAACCAAATTCCTTATACAGGTTTTCATGTAATGCAAAGGATACTTTGTCAATTAATAACTTCTTATCAATTGTTGGTAGAATATCTGTTAGAGTAATCATTTCTCCTGCTTCGTTAAACCCAAAATTATAAGCTCCCCTTCCCAAACACATGTATAAGTTTCTAAGGCATTCATTGGGAATATACTCATGTAATTTACCAGAAACGATATTGTCATAAGTTGTCCCACTAACGATAATCAGTTTGACATCTTGTTTTAATAGCATAATCATGACGTCAATTAATTCCCTAGCTGGTTCACTTCGACTAAGAACTGCCGTACCGTCCCAGTCAAAAAATATCCCTTTATATTTTTTTTCATACTGACCATCCTTCTTATGTAAAATTAATTTCTGATTGTCCTCATCCAATATATATTCATTGTCTATTAGTCGTATAGGGATAGGTTGTCCTATATATTTTTCTACAGAGATTTCAATAGCGAAATGTGAAATATTAGCCCTTAGCAAATTGTTTTTTGTACCAGAACTTGAAGGCTAATTGATCCCATTGCTTAGGTATACAAGGATTCATATTAATGCCTTCTTCATCAATACTTAATCCACCAAAACCAAATATAACTGCTTGCCAAGTTCCTCCAAAATTAGCAAAATGAAGTCCACTCACTGTATTTAATTGTACATCTCTTATATCCAAATTAGCTGAGGTATTAAAAAAACGTATAGGCTTCCTCGGATAGTCCCAGTTTGGATGCCATAACAGAATGCATGCTATAGCTTAATGAACTATCATGACATGTTTTTGGCACATAATAATCCCACGCATTTTTCATCTGTTCTTTTGTAAAACGCCAGTGTAAATTCTTCATCAAGTGTAAAACATCAGCTTGTTTTGTCACTTGGTATAACATTAGCCCTTCATAAGGTATAGTTGTATCGATAATCCTCTTCGCTGTTGGTTTAGCTTGGTTCATATCTAATGGCACACGATTGAGATACATATCATCTTCTTCATATAAGTCTAATGCCTCGTTATAACATATAAGTATATTGTCAGCTATTTCTTTCCACCCTTCTATTTCTTCTTCTTTAAAATCGAGTTTCTTACTTAGCATTTCCCACTTATCACTGTATTTTTCCTTCATCATGGTTATGATATTCTTGGCTATGATCATGTTCTGTTGAGCCATCATGTTGGTATACACATTATTGTTAACGATCACATCATACTCGTTTGGTCCTCGAACAGCCAATATATCGTATTTTCCTGTTTGTGTATTTTTATGGACTCTACTTTCCAGAACCTAGCAGTCTCTATAAGAATCTCCACTCCCCTAGTGCTCATGAATACTTCATCGTATGTTGCAAACCAGTATTCTAGTATGGCAAAAGCAATATCCGCTACGACATGAATGGAATAATAAGCTCCAACCCCATGAGGTGTTTGCTCGATTCCCTTTTCACTGACCTGCCAACCATACATAGCACCTTTAAACCAATTACTTATGGCATGCTGACGTGCTTCTGGCAACGTATGGTATCTAAACTCTAATAGTTTCCTTGCTGCATCTGGATTCGTATAGGTGAAGAAAGGAACCATAAATATCTCTGTATCCCAGAAAATACATCCTTCGTACATTTCACCTGTTAACCCTCGTGCACCAATACTTAATTTTGATGTGTGTTCTGGACATGATTGCATGAGTTGAAATATGTTGTAACGTAATGTTACTTGATCTTCATCGTTACCATGAATGCTAATATCCGATACATGCCATTTTTTTTGCTCCCATGCATCACGGTGCTTATCAAGTTCAGCTTCATAAGTTGTACCCACATCCATAGCTTTTTTCACAAGACTCAACGGGTCATCTACAACATTCGATGTATAGATATATATGAGCTTAGAAAATTGGGCTGATTCATTTGCTTTACCACGGTACGTATAGACATACCCATCCTGTTGACAATCCTCATTATATAGGCTTTTATCTATACTTACGTCCACTTTTTGTCCATAGACTAAAGCTACTTCTTCTGGTTTGTCAATAACTGTTTCTATAATCTTACGGGTTCTGCTCGTTGTTTCTATGTGTTTTACGCCTGGTTGCACCGGCCATGGCTCACAACTTATATAATTAAGGTTTTTAATATCTGTCTGAATATCCATTTGAATTTTAATGTCTGGATTACATTGAATTGGTGTGATGCTTATTTTCTGACCAGCAACATGTTTATTAGCACCAGATATAAAACGCTCAAACTCCATTTTAATCTTCTGGCCTTTCTTTGATTTCCATATGAAAGTCCTAGTCAATGTAGATTCTTTCATATTAAGGGATATATTAAAATCAGTCATGTTATCTTCTTTTATAATAACTTGTTCCCCATCAACTGTTATTGACGTATAAAATATATTCGGTGTGTTCGCTAATTCTCGTCCTTCACCTTTCCAAGGTTGATACCTAGCTGAACCAAATACCCCAGCCATGTAAATACCGCCTAAGGCAGCTATGCCTTCCTGCTCTTCTTCAAAAAATCCTCTCGCACAGATATAGCCATTTCCAATTGTAAACACTGGCTCCATGCCTTCCCGTATGTCATGATCATATACATCTCGGCTTAAAATCCATTGATTATCCATCTTATACTCACTCCTATTTTTATCTTTCATGATTAATCTCTATCCTTTTACTGCACCTGCTGACACACCTTTTATGATATTTTTTTTGCATGATTAGGAAAAAAGATGATAAGGGGTGCTACGGCTAATAACATCATAGGGAATAGGTTTGTCCAATTCGTACTAAATCGACCGATATTACTGTTAACCTGTAATAGTAATGTATAACTCTTAGATGACTGAAGGAACATGAGTGGTGTTAGGAAATCATTCCATATACCAATAGAGTTCATAACGGCTAGGGTTGCTACAACAGGTTTTAATAAAGGCACGGTTATATTAAAGAATGTTCTCCATACGGAACACCCATCAATACATGCTGCCTCCTCAATCTCCATGGGTACAGATGTGACAATAAAATTCCTCATAAAGAGTATTGAAACAGGTAAGTTAACGGCTATATTAATGAGAATAACACTTGGTAATTTGTTCATTAAACCTAATGATTGTACCAATTTATATTGTGCCATGATACTCATTTGATAAGGTACCATCATCCCTGCAAGAAAAAAAAGTAAAGATGATTTTGTTAAGGGTGTTCCTCTTTCTAGCAATAGCGTAAGAGGCCATAGCCGATAGTAATAATACGCCTGTTAGGGAAACAACTGTTATAATAAAACTATTGGAAAATGCTCGTGGATATTCCATACTCGTCCATGCTTTAATATAGCCCTCTATCTGAAATACTTTTGGTAAGGAGAGGGGGTTATTAGTAGCATCTGCTGACGTTTTGAAGGTTGTTATAACTAAATAATAGATTGGTAACATCATGATCATGGTAAGGAGTATAAAAAAAAGTATTTCTTTTATAACATTAGCTGCGCTTTTATTTTTTATATGTCGACTCATGATATACTATCCCCCCATTTATTAAAATACTTCATTTGTATGCCTGTAATCATTAATACAATGACTAAAAATACAGTTCCCATTGAACTCGCATATCCATAAAAGCCTTCTGTAAAGCCTTTTCTCATCATAATAGAAATAATGGATTCTGTTTGTCCTCCTGGACCTCCGCTTGTTAAAGCATAGATAATATCGAATACCTTTAACCCATTAATCATGCCTGTTACGACGCAGAAACTTACGGCTGGGAATAGCATTGGTAACGTAACATATCTAAATTTTTGAATCCTTGTAGCACCATCTATACTGGCTGATTCATAGAAGTCAGACGGTATGCCTTGTAAGTTTGCAAGATAGATGGTCATTGTCCATCCTGCCCATTGCCATACACTCACGCCAATAATACACATCATAGCAATGTTGGCATCTCCAAGGAAATTAACTTTACCAAATCCTAGAGCTTGTAATAATTGATTAATGAGTCCGAAATCAGATGTTGACAGCATATAATTCCATAGAAACCCTATAATCAATGTACTTAGTACTGCTGGAAAATACCATACTGCACGTAATATATTTTTTGATTTAAATTTCGAATCCAGTGCAAGGGCTAATAATAGACCTATTGTACTTTGTAAAAAAGGTCGCTGCAAAAGCGAATGTAAAGGAGTTCTTTATACCAATGAGTATGGCTTTGTCTTTAAATAAGCGTATATAATTATCGAACCCAATAAGTTTATAATTATTAGGATTAATATCTGTCCAATTGGTAAAACTATAGTAAATTGTGCTAAATGCAGGATATACGATAAAGAGTATAAATATGATAAGTGCTGGCATTATTAATATCTCATATGCCAATGTTTTCTTGACTGTCGATAGTTTTTTCTTCACTAGGTCACCTCTTCTCAAATCATTTAATTCGTAACAATTTGGTATAAAAAATTCATAAAATATGCTATGGCTCATAAAGAGCCACAGCATTAATTCTTCTCATATTAACATTCAAAACCTTGTTCTAATTGGATAGTTTTGTTAATATCTCCTCATTTTTAGCATCTGTTGCTTTCATGACATCTTCAATTGTTGCACTGCCACCAATAAATGCTTGTAATTGCTTTCCAAATTCTTCAAACACACCTGGATTCCATATCATGAATGGCGCATAGATATGTCCTTCTGCGAATACTTGTTTACAACCATCAAATTGTTCTGGCATTGGGAATTCAACACCTTTAAGATAGGATGATCCACCTTTGTTAGTTTCCCAATATGCCGCTTGACCTTCTGGCGTTGAAATAAGTTCCATTATTTTAAGAACTGCAGCCAACTTCTCTTCGTTACCTTTTTCTGCTAATATCGCATTTACACCGAATTTAATACCTGGTCCACCAAATAACCAACCTGTATCACCTTTATTACCAACAAAAGGCATCATATCAATTTCCATGTCTGGATTTTTACCTTTAATAATCTCTACATCCCATGGACCTGAGTCAAGCATAGCTGCTTTACCTGTAACAAATTCGTCCATGGCTTGATCAAAGTCCATACCAAGTTCTTCTTCTTTGATATACCCTTTTTCAACCATTTGTGCCCATGTTTTAAGATATGGCCCCCCAAGTATCTACCATTTTAACTTTACCATCTTTAAAGTCCTTATCCCAACTCATACCTTCTGGTTGTCTCAAGAACTCAGGTGTTACAAAGCTAAGTGCATAATGCATTAAGTAATTAGGGTTTTTAATAGGATTCGCTAGTGGTTTAACACCAAGAGCATCAATTTTGTCACATAATGCTAAGAATTCATCAAAGGTTTTTGGTATTTCAAGATTATTTTCTTTGAAGAATGTCTTGTTATAGAAGTAACCACCAAACCAGCTTGGTCCTGGTATCGCATATGATTTACCATCAACAGCTAACTCATTAATAACGGAATCTTGATATTTTTTCATAAATGGTTGATCCGTGATATCAAGTGCATAACCTGCTGCAACTTCTAGAGGTATACTTTCCATACATAATAAGTCTGGACCTTCTCCTGCTGACATTTGTGTTTTATATACCGTTTGAAAAGATTTTGTATCTACAAATTGGAATTCAAAATCAACTTCAGGTATTTTTTCATTAATTAACTTAATCAGTTCAGATAAACTTTCTTCTTTATTCCAATACATGAATCGAATAGGAATTTTTTTTGTATCTTTCTTAACTTGGTCTTTCTTTACGTCCACTTTCTTAGTTGCGTCCGTTTGTGAATCTGTATTTTTCTTTGATCCACAACCTATGAACATGGTCAAGCACATGACCATCACTAATAAACATGCAATGATTTTCTTCATCGTAAAATCCTCCTCTTTTATTTATCTGTTAGCTTTCGTAAAAATCATTTGTTTTTTACTTGTTTATAATTATAAGTCAACCCATATACGATTTATATTTAAAAAAACTCATATTTCTTTAAAAAAACTACTTTTTTCTATAAAACCTGTTAAGATTACTTCAGATAACCTACCTTTGCAGTAACGATTGTTCCCTTACCTACTGCACTTTTAATCGTTATACCGTAGTTTTCACCAAAGAATATTTTCATTCTTTCGTTTACGTTTTTAATACCATACCCTTTTGAATGATGATTAACAATGGCTTTTACTTTGTCTTCACCCATACCAACCCCATTATCTTTAATGGTAAAGACGATGCCATCCTCCACAACATAAGCATCTATTGTCAACACACCTCTAAAATTATCGTCTTCCCAATGATCTATCCCATGGATAATAGCATTTTCCACAATGGGCTGTAAGATAAAATTAATGGTATTATATGGATAAACCTTCGGATCAATATGGTAAATAACATCAAATGAATGATCATGCATAATTAATTGAATATCAATATAAGCCTTAATATTATCAATTTCATCCTTAATGGGAATCAGATTATCCCCTTTGTTCAAAGACGTGCGATAGAATTTGGATATAAACCCTGTTATTTCGCTTATCTCTTCGCTTTCAATTTCTATGGCTTTCCAATTAATTAGGGATAAGGTATTATATAGAAAATGAGGATTAATCTGTGATTGTAATGCTTTTAATTCCGCTTCCTTCACCACTATTTTGCTTTTATAGACTTCTTCTATTAGCTGGTTAATACGTTGCAGCATCATACCAAACCGATTGGTCAATTCTCCTATTTCATCCGTTGAATTTGATTGTACACGAATCGTCATATTACCATCTTCTACGGCTTTCATTTTTCGATTTAACCTATGAATACGTGTTACCAATGTTTTAGAGAAAAAGTAAATAAGGCATATAACGATAATCAGACAAACACAAATAATTGAAATGGTGGCTTTTAAAATATCTTGTATATTGGATTGGTAACCGGTGACAGGTGTATAGTAATACAATGACCATTTCTGGTTAGGTATTATTTTTTTTAGTGATAAAATATTTTTTTTGGAATCAATGGTTGCTTTTTTTTCTCCTGAATAATGAATCAGTTCATTATAAAATTTTTCATTTTGCCTATCCTGATTATAGTCTTTTGAGTAGATGATATGATCTTGTGAATCAGTGAGTATTAATCCAAAAGCATGCTCTCCTCGTGCAACAGCTGTATCCATGATGTAATCCAAATCCATACTTAAATAGATGACACCTGTTAAGCTCTGTTGGGTAACATCATATATTCGCCTTGTGGCAATAAATTCGTCACCAATAATATTCCATAGGGTTTCATTGCTTTTGCTCGTGTCGATATATACTTGGTCATTCTTTACCCAATCGCTAGGATAAAAAAAAAGACCCTCTTTGCGTTTTAAGGTTCTCATAATAGATAATGAGTTCTTTGTAATCCCTATTAAGACTAAGATTATACCAAGTAACCGGTTCAAAGTACTTATTGGTTAACTTAGCTAGTTCATACATATTATCGTTATCGCTAACATCTTCAATTAAAAATGGACTAATAGCTGTAAATCTCAAAAACTCATTATCTTTATCAAGTCTACTGCTAATGTTTCGTATAATTTGATTAGCATTATCATTCATACTTACTCTTAGTTGAGCTTCAATATAACTCATGGATTTGACATATGAAAAAACACCTAAGACTGTTATAGGTATAAAGGCTACAACAAAATATGAAATGAGTAGCTTTCTCATAAATTTCATGCGTGAAAAATATCTCAACAGTTTTTTCATGTAATCATTCCTTCGTTTAAACTAATTTACTGTGTGCGTTTGTTAATTGTTTACGGTATTTTGCAGGTGTTAACCCATATTGATTTTTTTTAAATACGGTTACAAAGTAGGTACAATTAGAAAAGCCAACCGCTTTACTGATATCATTAATTTTCATATTGGTATCTTTTAATAACTCTTCGCTTTTTTCTAATCGAAATTTACTGATATATTTAATGATACTCTCTCCCATGGTTTTTTTTAAAGATATAACTTAGATAGTTAGGTGACAGACAGACTTGATTTGCTATATATTCAAGACCTATATCCTCTGAATATTCACGTCTAATGATACTCAACACATCATCAATTACTTTCTTCCCTGATGCCTTTTCTTGATGACTTCTACGATAATTTAATACCACATTATCAATGGTCTTCAGCACATATGCATTGAGCTGTTTCATATTATTAAATTGTATTATCTTTTTCATATTTTCATTTATATCCACACAATCATACGTTATGGTTTTTTTTATATATCCTGTCCATAATATCTAAGAATATATGTTTAACGTAGATTGAGCTTAATCCTGACGTATTTTCTATTGTATTCATTAATAAGTTAACGCTTTTTAATACACTCTCAAACTCGCCATACTCTATATATTCATAAATATGTTTTAACATAGCATCAATAATAACAGGAATATTATTGCCCGTTATATATTCTTCTTGGTTAATAAGAACAGAACCTTTATCTGTAAAAAAACTTATAATCCAGTAATTCCTCCAAAGATATATATTCCTCATATAGATCATCTATTTTAACAATAGGATTACTAAAGATCAGAAACAAATCTTTAAGATACACTTTCTTTGTTTTTTCTATCAATTTTTCTCCTGTATTAATGAGTGTTTTTTTAGATAAAATTTTGTCACTTTTTATAATGACTACACTCTGATACTCGTTTATATTCAAGTAAAAGCATGTACCACTAAAATCCTCTTCAATAATGCTACTAAAAAATCGATGGTGATCTTCCAAGAATCGATTATTAGTATCCATTAACACAAGATAAAATATACAATTATTAAAACCTAGTTCTACAGCACGTTCTCTAAGTCTATCTGTGACCACTGATTTATTAAGCAAGTCAAATAAAACATTGTTTTTCTCATATAACAATACCTTATTTTGTAAAATCTCTTTATTCTTTTTTTTCGTTTTTTTATTTTTTTTATAATGATGTATTACTTCAGACATGACAGAATGAAATTCTTTTACATTGATTGGTTTTAGGATATAATTGAATACTTGCATTTTGACGGCTGTTTTTGCATATTGAAATTCGCTATAAGCACTATTAATAATAATAATAATGTCTTTATCCTTTTTTCTAATATGTTCTATAAGTTCGATACCATCCATAATCGGCATACGTATATCCGTAATCAGTATATGGATATCTTGCTTGTCTATAATGTCAAGAGCTTTCTTCCCATTTTCCGCTTCAAAAGTCATCATGGGATACTTATATTTTTTGATAAGTGATATAATCCCTTTTCTCTCTATACTTTCATCATCTACAACAAGTACTCTATACATGATAGCACCTTCTCCTTGGGTCAATATTTATTATATAAGATTGTCATGATAATAAAGGGCTGTCTCATAAAAGCAAATAATGTCAATGTCGTAGTAAACTATAAGAGGTTAAGCGTAAAGCGTAGCCATGGACGGCGAAGCGCAGGTCCTCTGTTCAAGCAACATTAACATGTTGCACTACTAAACATGGACGTTTAGGGGGCTGAAAAGCTTAACTTCTTATAGTTTACAAAAACCTCTAGCCTACAATATTACTTTTATGAGACAGCCCCATTATTATTTTACTATTATATAATTATATCTTGCTAAATACAAGTAAAGGCTGGTTACTACTATCCTCCATGGGCAATATGGTTATCTTTACGATAGCCTTTACAAAAAAAATCATATTAATTCGTAACTTTTAGTGTACAACTTTGATATTTTCCATCTGCTTTTGCTGTTACCACAATGATTGTTCCCCTTGGTACACTACTTGCTACTGTTAGATTACCACTTTGATCAACGCTAACACCTGAAATAGCTTTTACCACATTACCTGTAATATCTTCTGATATCTGATAAGCCATTGTTTTACCACTCATAGGTTGTTTGTATTGATCATATAATTGTGCTGATAGATTAAGGGTTTGCCCTGCTGTTACTGTTTTCTGTGGGTTATCAAAAATGACTCTTTCCGATACTTCTGTAGCGCTTGAAAGTCTTATATGTTTTGTTTGCTTTACTTTGTCATTGACATATGCTGTTACAAAAAATATTTTGATTAGTACTTGCTCCACTATTAACGGTGATAACCCCCCCCGTGTTCGTATCAATAGATACACCACTCAAAGTAGCACTTGCTGATGTTGTTGGTGTGAATCCATCAATTGTTTGTGATAGCTTCCACTTAACTTGTACAAGAGCTGTATAGGCTGTATCAAATTGATCCAATACGGTTGCTGTCATCTGAACACTGTTACTTCCTGTGCTTGGTACTTTAATAAAGTTTGGTGATTCCCCATTGTTAAGCACCATGGAGCTTGCCTTACTTGGCTCATCTTTTTTATACACTCTGAAATAATCAATAAGAGCTTCTTTTGGATATATTCCTCTATCATTTCCAAATCCTGCTTGAGCATAAACATTAAAGAAGGTCATCATACGATAGTTAGGTGTACGGTCACTGGTAGCTACTAATTGATTATCTAAGTAGAATTTCGTACCGTTTTCATCCCATTCAAATCCGTAGATATGGAATTCATTGGTAGGATCCCCAGGTATGGTAGTTGCTGTTAAGTATTGATATGCTAAGTCCGTTGTTCCATTAGGATGTATTGGTATCTTCCAATTTTTTATTTTCTGCTAACACATCAATATGATTCTCAACAATATCAAATTCTGCTGTTTCATTGGCATAATGTCCTGCATAAGTATTTTGCCCTGCTAATTGAGCTGTTATATTTTGGTCATCCTGAACACCTGTCATCCACCAAGCAAAGTGGCTACCATCTCTTGTATTTGGCATTCTAAATCTAGCTTCAAAGTAACCGTATTTGGTAGCAAAACCATCAAATTTTGGTATCTGTCTATTGGTGTGGGCACTGCCAAATTTGTGTAAGTGATTTCTTTCAAATGACACAATACCCTTTACTGCAACTGAGCCGTCTTGGAAACTCCATGGCTTGATGCCTTCATCTGTTTTTATCACAATATTACCGTTTTCGAAGTAGTAATCCACTTTTGTTTTATTATCGTCATCCGTCCATTGTCTTAGGTAATATTCACTCCATGCAGTCGTATCAAGTGTATTACCATTGAATTCATCGTTATAGAATAATTTCCAACCTGGTTTTGCTATTGGATTAGCGGGCGTGTCTTTGAGTGTGCTATTTTTTTACAATTTCTACAGTGGTACTTGCTGTTACACTACTATCATTAGGGTCTTCTGCAATAATAGTAATCGTTGCATTGCTTGTAATATCACTGGATACTCTAAGTACATTATCCACCATGGATACACCAGTTACTGCAGGTTCTACACGACAATTAGCATTGTACGTATTACCTTGGTCATATACTTTAGCTGTTATACGTCTCTTGCTATACCCTGATGCTGGTGCTATTACTGCATCTGTACCTCTTAATGCTGGACTAGTAAAGTTGATTGATTTTTGAACTGTTGCTGCTCCTTCTAGCATTTCTACACAAGATAAAATGATGGATGACCATAATGTATCTAATGAATTATCTGTGAGTGTGAATCTTACCACAAGGTCTTCATTGGCAGCAGTTCCTGTATATTCTAAAGAATATTTAGCGTATTTAGTCTGTTTAGTTGTTGTCGTAAAATTATCTACAGGAATGTCCTTCGTTCCTAATTTTGCTGTTACGGTTACTTGCTTTGCCGCCCAACTACCCATATAAATATTTAATATTCGTTCCACACCACTTTTTGACGGTGCAGTAATTTCAAAATAACTATCTAATCCACTAAATTGGGAAAAAGCTTTAGAGCTAGTAGCTGTAGTAGTAGGCGTACCATTGTTATAGGATACAAGAAATGCACCATCACTTCCAATTGTATGTCCATAACCAGCAGCGGTACCATTATATGTTAAATTGAGTTGATCGTTAGTAGCAGTACCCGCTTTTCTATTTGGTGTGGTTGCATTACAATGAATCCAATCCACCACATTATTATTATCGAGCTTAACGTTTATATCCTGATTATTAAGGTATTCCACTGGCAAAGCATAATCTGTTTTAGAATCTACCTCACTTAATGTTAATGCTGCTACTCCCAGATTACACCAAGCTTTATCTTGTCCTTGTTTTAAGCTAAATCTTACGACTAAGTTACTTGTATCATCAGCTGTATATTCAAATGTATACTTATATTTTTCCAATGCATTATTTAAGGGTATACCTTCTACGGGATAAGTTACACTACCTATTGTAGCTGTCACATCTATCTGAGAAGAATAATTTCCCATATAACTTCTAATGTACGTTTTGCACCTGTTTTACCTGGTACCGTTATCTCATAATAACTACCTTCCCCTGGATAATATACTGACGAATGGGTATTTGTAGCTGTTGAAGCAGGTTGTGCATTAGTCCATGAGCAATAATAGCCATAATCCAGTGCCCTTTCCTTAGTTGGTGCACTCGTTGTACCTTTGCCAACCCCATTAAATACAATCTGATTTTGAGTTATCGTATTAACCTTTCTATAAACATCGTTAACACGATCTTTTGCAAAATGCATCCAATCCACATAATTATTTGAGTCAAAATTAAGATAAGTTGCCTGAGTAATTACCTGCTTTGAACTGTTCAAGCTTGGTTGCGTTGTTGCTGCATTAATTTCGGTAGAGAGTATCATGTTAGGAAATACATACATACAAATAAGCATTGCTATAAAGCTTATTTGGGCATAATAACTACCCTTTCTTTTGTTCGTACTTAGATTTTTTAACACCTTGTATTCTCCTCCTTGGTATATTACTAAAATACCTTCGTTGTAATAGTATTTTAGATAATTTTACACAAAAACAAGGGAGATTCAAATATAAAATTTATAATATTCACTATAAATTTCAACGATACTTGAAAATAACTTAATGTCTTTCGCCACCAACTAATCCTCTATACATGCAGTCACTTTCTCTTTGTGTATATTATAGTCACCTCAAGTAACCCTAATGCAGTAATCGCATTAGGGTTAACTTCTTAGAAATCATACTCATTATTACTTATGACTCGCTTAACAGGAACCAAATGGTAATAATTATATTTTAAGAACTATTTCATATTATAGATTCTATAAAGAATAACTGCTCCATCTGCTCTTGTCATATTTCCTTTTGGATTTATCTTATGGTTTGAACCTAGTATTATCTCATTATAGACCAATGATGCCGCATTATTCATGGCATAAGGCGCTATGAGTGATTTGTCGGTATAACTATCAAGAACAGAAAGGTCAATATCATCTTGTATTAATCCTTTTATTCTTAGAGCTCTACCTACTAGCGTCATCATTTCTTCTCTCGTTATAGCCATTTCAGGATTAAATCTGTTCTTTCCATCTCCTGATGTTATACCAAGTTCTTTTGCAATACCTATAGCTTCATAATAATAGCTATCTTTACTTACATCTTCAAAGTTATTTTTAAAATCTGTATTTATTTCTAATGTCTTAATAAGTAATGTTAAAAAGTCAGCTCTTGTCATTTTAACATCTGGGAAATACTGATTGAAAGTAATGCCTTTCGCTGCTAAGACTTCGATGGAATGTTTTGCTTGTGGATAAGCATTCAGATCATCAAATGTTATGTGACTATAACCAATGCCATAGATGCTAAAATGCACAACTTGAAATTCAACCATTCCAGTATCTGAATTATATCTTCCATTAGGTATTTTTATAGCTTTACCTTCCTCATCAATATAGTACACAATAATATTTTCAGGATTTTTAAGTTCTTCAACGGTAGGTGTATAGGGAATAGCTATTTTTACTGGTGCATTCTCATTTTCCCAATGCTCAACCTTTCCTTTCTCCAAACGCTTAATATCAATGACAGTTCTGTCACCTATTTCTCCTTTTGTTTTATAATCTAGTTTTTTAAATGTCGTATTTATTTTTTTGTTTACCTTTTTAAAACTTAGATTGATATCACTTGATTTGTCTGGTTCTTCATTATCGAACATATTACCAGAAAGTGTTACTGTACCGATATCTGTTTTGATCTCAAGTTTCTTTTCTTTGTTCGACTCTAGCGCTTTTTTAGGTAACTTCACTTGATACCCGTTTAGCCCTTTGGCATTTGGAATTTCTAACTGTATCTGTTTGATACCTTCTTCATTTTCTTGAGTTTCTTCAAATACACGATCAATATCATTAGATGATAACTCAATTTTAGCTTCTTTCGTTCCCCAATCTACAGTAGGTTTAAAACAACTATACCTGCACTTCCATCATCATTTTTTACAAGTTTATTCGTTGGTTTTGGAGCAGGTGTACTCTCTTCTTCATCATCTGAATTATCATAATAGACGTAGCTACTTTGTCCTGTACCTTGTATGGCAAAATTGTATGGGTTTACATCACTCACATCGTTCTTAATATTAATAGTAGCTGTTCTAGTACCTGCAGCACTTGGATCAAAAGTAATTTGGAAAGTAATGGGTGAACCAGCTGTAACTACTGGATTAGTCAATATAAAATCTGCTGCATGAGGTCCACTAATCGTAATCATTGGATTTACACTAAAATAACCTGTGTTTTCAATGGTAAATACTTTTGTCGCTGTATTACCCTTTGTACTAACTGTTCCAAAATCTGTATCCTGTGGAATAGAAGGTATTGTCGTTGAATTACCTTCTACCTTTAGCACACGATTTTGGTATTTTCCATCTGCTTTAGCAGTCACTATGATAATCGTACCATTTGGTACACTGTTTGCTACTGTTAGATTACCACTTTGATCAACACTAACACCTGGAATAGCTTTTACCACGTTACCTGTAATGTCTTCTGATATCTGGTAAGCCATTATTTTACCACTCATAAGTTGTTTATATTGATTATACAACTGTGCAGATACATTAATGGTATTTCCACCAGCAACTGTTTTAGAGGTATTATCAAAAATTACTTTTTCTGCGTGTTCTACAGCTGTTGAAAGCCTCATATGATAAGTTTTCTTAACTTTATCATCCACATATGCTGTTACAAATACATCTTGGTTGGTACTAGCTCCACTATCAACTGTGATCATACCTGTATCACTATCAATAGATACACCATTTAATACAGCACTTTGTGATGTCGTTGGTGTAAAACCATCAATCGTCTGTGATAATTTCCATTTTACTGTTGCATTTATTTCTTTATCAAACTGATCCAATACAGTAGCTGTCATTTGAATACTATCCGTTCCTGTTTGTGGAACCTTAATAAAGTTTGGTGTGTTTCCTTGATTTAATCGGATAGAATTCGCTTTTTGGGGCTCCTCTTTTTTATAAATTCTAAAGTAGTCGATAATAGCTTCCTTCGGATAGATATATCTTTCCGGACCCATACCACCTGTAGAGTAAAGACTAAAGTAAGTCATCATACGATAATTAGGTGTACGTGTACTTGTTTTGACTAATTGGTTATCTAAGTAAAATTTCGTTCCATTTTCATCCCATTCGAATCCATAAATATGGAATTCATTACCTGGATCACCAGGAATAGTCGTTGCAGGTACCCATTCATATTGATAATCTGTCGAACCATTATTGTGTATTACTGGTCTCCAATGCTTAATATTATTTAAACCAATTTCAATAATATCAAACTCGCCTGTTTCATTGGAGGTATGTCCCGCATAGGTGTTTTGTCCTGCTAATTGAGCTGTTATGTTTTGATCATCTTGAACACCTGTCATCCACCAGGCAAAATGACTACCATCTCTCGTATTAGGCATCTTTAACCTTATTTCAAAATAGCCATATTTAGTGGCAAGACCATCAAAATTTGGTATATTTCTGTTCGTATGAGCACTTCCAAATTTATGCAAATGATTCTTTTCATAAGACGTTATACTTTTTACTGCAATTTGTCCATCTTGAAAACTCCAAGGCTTAATGCTTCATCGGTTTTAATCACAAAATTATCATCTTCAAAATAGTAATCTGCTTTTGTTGTCGTATCGTCATTTGTCCAGTTTCTCAGATAATATTCACTCCATACTGTTGTATCAAGTGTATTATCATTGAATTCGTCATTATGATATAATACCCAACCATTTTTTTCTAGAGGGTTTGCTGGTATATCATTAACTGTAGTGTCTTTAACGATTTCTACTGTTGTTGTTTTGGTTATCGTACTATCGTTAGGATCCTCTGCAATTACATTAACTGTAGTGCTGTTTGCAACATCACTGGATACGGTAAGCAGATTCCCGTTAAGTGATACGCCTGCTACTGGATTTTCCAAACGATATTGCAATGCATATCCTTCAACTATATTTCCAATTTTGTCATACTTGTAAGCTACTAAGCGTCGTTTACTTACTCCTGAAGCTGGAACGATCACTCTATCAGATCCCGTCAAATCAGGTGTTTTAAATTTTATTGTGCTTTTACCAATAACTTCTCCTTCAGTCATGGCTACTGCAGCAACCCATACGCATCCCCATAGCGTATCAAGAGAATTGTCTGTAAGCGTAAATTTTACAGTTAGCTGCTCATTACTATCTGTTCCTGTATAGTTAATCGAATATTTAGCAAGTTTTACTTGTGACGTAGACATCTCAAAATCATCTACTGGAATTTCTTTATCGCCAATCTTTGCCGTTACTTCTATTAATTTTGCTGCCCAACTTCCCATATAGACATCTAGCGTTCGTTCAATACCATTATTGGATGGAGCTGTAATTTCAAAGTAACTATCAAGTCCAGTACATGAAGCGAAGTTCCTACTATCTGTTACACTGGTGTTGGTTGTCCCATTATCATAGGATACGAGATATCTAGCATCATTACCTATACTATATTCAAAACCCGCCTTCGTACCATGATGTGTTGCATTAAGTTTATTCTCATTATTCGTATCAGACTTTCTGTTTGGTGTTACACCATTAAAATGCATCCAATCCACAACATTATTATTGGAAAGCTGAACATTCATATCTTGATCCACGTACTGTACCGGTAACGCTGATCCTGCTGGTTCTGTCGCTACTGCTTCTTCACTTAGTGTTATGGCTGATACACCGATGTTACTCCAATCGGCATCATTACCCTGTCCTAAGGTAAATCTTATTACTAGATCATTACTCTCACTATCACCTGTATAGTCAAAGGTATAGTGATATTTCTCCGATCCGCTATTTAACGCTATTCCTTCTACTGAATAGGTTTCACTTCCCATAGTAGCAGTAATGTCTACTTGAGAGGCATACTGTCCCATATAAACATGTAATGTTCTTTTTACATTCGCTTTCGATGGCGCAGTAATTTCGAAATAACTGCCTGCTCCATTGTAGCAAATAGCTGATTGTGCATTAGTCGCTGTTGATACCGGATCTCCTGCTGTCCATGTAGCAAAATAGCTGTAGTCTGTTATTCTTAACTTATATGATGCCTTAGACGTCCCTGTTCCTACACCAGTATACCCAATTTTATTACTTGCTACTGGGTTAATTTTTCTATGTACATCATCCACATTATCTTTTGCAAAGTGAATCCACTCCATTAGATTACTGTCATCTAAGTTAAGGTTTATATTCGAGGTTACCTGCTGTTTCACGGTTTGAAAGCTACTTTGAGCACTTGCATCTTCTGCATAAACAACATAAGAAGGTGTTAATTGAGATGCTATGTACGTAAAGATTAATACAATAATTAAAAGCATTTTTTAGGCCTTTAACCTCTCCCCACTTCTTCATCCATAAATTTTGAAACATTTTCATATCTCCTCCTAGTCTATTACAAAAATGCTCTTGTTGTAATAGTGTTTTATGTCATTATATGTAAAAAAAATGAGAGTTTCACATATAAAATTTATAATATTTACTATAAATTTCAACGATACAACATTAGATACACAATAATAAACCGTTAAATCTAAGCAGATTTAACGGTTTATTATGTATACAAACTTATTTTATTATTATTCTTGTACTATATCCTCATTATCAACTTCACTCGTCCAATGATCAAATCCCTCCAAGACAGCTTCTTTCGTCTTCTGACATATTTCTGGAAGGGTTCCACCCCATGCCTTTTCAGCTTCTTCAAACCCACGCATAAATGATTCTTTTAGCATTTCGGCTTTTTCTGGATCTCCTCCAGAAAGGGCTTTAGCAAATGTCAAAATACGGTCTGCTGTATTTTGCGGGCTCCAATAGCCACCTTCAGCAACATCTTTTTTTTGCTTGATCAATCATTTCAGGTTTTATCTCATCTTGTCTTTCTGCTAAGATTGTTTCAAGGGCTAATTTGTAAGTCGTATTTTGCTTGCCAACCATATCCTTGACCATTTGATAAAAGCTGTCTTTAAGTCGCTCATCTAAAGCATTCTTCATAGCCTCTACTTCACTTTTATCAATGGTATACTTCTTAGGTTTTAATTCTGAGTAGCTGCTTACCTTTGCATTATTGTTTTTGCCTTTTTCATAAACAACAGATTCTTTCTCTGCTATTTGGTTTTCTTTTGCTTTTACTTCCGTTTTCTTAGAATATGTATTTCTAGATGTCTGATAGCCTGTAACCCCATTAACTGTACTCATATTCCCGCCTCCTATATAATATTATTTTACCTCTATGATGTATATCGGAAGCTGGTGCATGATTATTTACTTATTATAAAAACCTGGCTTATCGATTGAGCTTTTTTTTCCCTCTAACTTAGCTAGTATATAGTTTATCATCATTATCATAACCCCTTCTTGGAAAATTTATTAAGAACGTTACTTTATTTTAAAAATCTAGAAAAAAAGTCATCTGAATATTCCCCATTACTGTTATATTCAATTTCATAAGTAAATAACTCTACTTCATCGATGGGCTCTACTAAATCAAAAACTAATCTAAATGATGGTTTAGCGCCATTATCCTTATTTAATAAAATATAAGTAACTCTATATATAATTTCAAGTTGTGAAAACCTTATTTTTTCGGGTAATTTGCTAATAGACTCCTGTAAGAAATTTTCTTTATAATTCTCTAATATTTCTCTAATATTTTTTTTATTGCATTCTTCTTCATTAATTCGTGTTTATACGTTTCATTAAAACTATCTTCATATTTTACAAGGTTCATATTTTTTACCTCCATCTATTTTTTTAATAATAAATCAAAGATTAACTCTCCAGCTTCATTAATACGCCCATATACTCTAGTATGTCCCCCAGCTTTTGGTATTTTCAGCTTGTAAATATATGTGTAACCTTTTTTATTTACAATTTCATCAATTGATAATCTTATTACACCAGAAGTCCCTTCTCTTCTAGGTGCTAATCCTTTCTCTAAAGCATTTTTTAAATTTTTTATCTAATCCCATCCCTTTTAATTGCTTTTCAATCTTAGCATCTATTTTTTTTTACTTTTGGAAGTCCATCCTTATCAAATATTTCAGGCGGTAATCCTCCTCCACTTCCACCATTCATACTATTAAGAACCGCAATAATATTATCCTGATTTATGGCTAATATGTTAATAGCTTCATTCAATGCAACAGCATCTACGGCTATGGCTGGTACCACAGCGACGGCTTCCTCTACGCCAAAAATAAAGCCTTCTGGGGTAGCTATTTGTGCTGAACCCGTAAAGGTACTCAGCTTCTGCATGATATTATTAATTTGATAGCTTCCTGCTGCTCCCATTTCTGCTAAGATAATACTACCATAATATATGCCTGTATATAGGGTCACTGCCAGACCTATACACGTGATAACATCACTAAATATTTGCTGGTTCTCTTCTTTATGCCACTTTGTAAAGGTCTCCTTAAATTGCTCATTTTTATACAGCATTTTTTCAAGCTTTTTAATGTCTTTGTAGCTTAATACCTTACCTTCTTTTGTTTTATTGAGTAAGTAGTTAAATGCTTCTTCATCTAGCATGACGCTTTTGTTAAATAGAGCGATGGTTTGTAGAGCAAGAATTTTATCTGTTAAGTTCTTGCAGCTGGTTTCTACAGCTTCTTTGACACCATATCCAGGGTAATTGACATATGCGCCTACTCGAGTTAAATCGCCATAGGCTGATTTTATTTCATTAAGCAACATGTATAATGATGCCATATCATCCTCACTTAATTGCTCAACAGGCGCTTCTGTGGTATTAGAAGTAGTATCTTCATAGTCTGGTATGAGTGGACGATCTCCTATAAATAAATTAGGATCATAAGGTCCAGCCTCTATCCCTTGATAGATATCTAATGTATATCTTGTCTTAGCATCAAGTATACCTGTTACTTCTAAATCATAGCCTTTATCAATTAAAAACTCTTGAATAACGGTTATTCTTCCTTGCAAACTATAAGGTGCTAACCCAATTGTTTCTTTCAATTCTGGAATATCCGCTATTATGTCCCATACTTCTACCTCCAATGTTTTATCTAGAACAATCCTATCATTTTCTGAAATGACAAACTCATCTTGATAATACCATGTAGGCTTTATAGTGTAATGATTGTTAACTTCCACTTTATTTTCTTCAAAAAACTTTCGTAGGTGTTTAAGAGAATTATCAAACCACCCTTTTAATTTTTCAAAAATATTATTAAAGAATCCCCCTTTAGAATAATTTTTTTTTGGATATATTAGCTTCATATGAAATATTAAGGGTTTCCATTTCCGACATAGCAGGTTCTTGAAGCATTCTATCCATTTGCCTTTGCAACTCTATCTCTGCCTTATTATAAGCATAAATAGCATCGCCAAGCACTCTGCTAGACCTTGTTACATTTTTCTCCAGTTCTAGAAGTTCATGCAATAATTTTTCAAATTGTCTATTAATATTATCTCTTCCTAATATGCTGCTGTCAATAGCATTTCTCGTTGATAAAAAGCAATTACGAATACTTTTTATTTTAGAAGAAGTTCCTTCAATTTTTGTAATATTACTTTCCAATGCTCCTTCCTGCAAAGATATTCTAGACATCTTTTTCCTCCTTACTAACGCTTATTATGTATAGATATATCAATAGCAT
>JDSF01000070.1_pt1 | contig 88136 bp, 99 predicted proteins | sample 199441 | NCBI WGS metagenome assembly JDSF01 (sample SAMN02592751, study PRJNA231836) | bioreactor metagenome | isolation source: continuous culture bioreactor denitrification-DNRA | place: Germany: Bremen
TCGAATTGGTACTTTAATGCATAATTACTAGTACTTTGACAAAGAAACATCAATGGCAGATTCTGCTTGTTGGCCACCATTGGTAATATCTCTACCATTGGTACCATCTGTGTGAGAGCCTTGGCCATTAGCTGTTACATAAAAATTGGCTTGTACCAATGCTGTCCCTAGTGTAAAGGGTCTTAGCCAAGCACTATATTCAAAGGTTATGCCGTCAAATGTTATATTTGAAGCTTGATGAACCAAGTCGTCCCCTTCTATCTTTAACAGGGTTTCGAGCCCAGTTGGTACATAGACTTCAGCAGTTGCCATATTTTCACCTGATTTGGGATAGTAATAAACTTCCTTGCTGTTTTATCATAATACCACTCGCCAGGATAATCCAATAACCCTATGGCATTTTCTACATAAAAAGGATTGGATGTATTGGGCTGACCAGCGGCATAATCCATGGTTAGAGCCCAACCCATACGTACTGAGTCCACTTTGAATGTTAGTGTTCCATTCCCATTGTCAATAACTTCATCTGCAGCTATGCGATGTTGCCGCCAATTTTTTCTATAGACAAGCTCAAAATCATCATTATTCCGCAAGTCATTACCAAACATGGCTTTATTAATAATATAACCTGCATGGACTCCGTTATCTGTGTAATAACTATTAGCAGTATATGGGTAGACAGCAGATAATTGACTAGCTATACCATTAGCTCTAAGGTCGACGCCATTAACTGAATTGGCACGGGTAGCACGTGTATCATTGATATACAATTCTCTAAAATTGTCAATCTCATGGACACTTGCTTTATATACTTGTTTATTATTGATGGTTGTTTGCTGCCATCCTGTAATTTGTTTACCTCCTGTTAGAATAGGCTGTTCATCGTTATATGCTTTGTATATAATATGATATCCGTTAGTACCTGAATCTTCCTTTGCCAAAGTAAAGGTATTATTCAGTTCATATTTACCACCTCTAAGGTAAATAGTGATGTCACTGGACATGTTAGAATTTTGTGTTCTTACGACATTTCTAGCTTTTTCAAGTGTTTTAAAAGGTGATGACAGACTGCCATCATTGGTGTCACTGCCAGTAGGTGATACATAATAACTGATTGCACCATCTGCTGCATTAACAATCAAAGGTAAGGGATTATTCCATAAAACCACGCAAACCAATACGAGAATAGAACATATTTTTTTTCCACTCTTTGACCTCATTACATAACATAAAAAGTCCTCCTTATATAATTAATCATGCAACAATAAGAAAAATCATGAGTAGCTTATCTTGAATGTTACATGTCTACATTATATAAAATATATATCCTAATGATTAGGTATTATTTAGGTGTAATAGGTAATATTGTATTATTTTACCAATATGTCCACTGGGTATTACTATCCTACCTTGTGATGGCTTTCATGGGCGTTTCCAAGAACATAACAAAAAAAGTCATAACACTTGTAATAAGCATTATGACTCTATGATTTTCTTAGTCACGAATTATGAGGTATAGTTTTTAGCTGTATATATTGCTGGGGTGATAGGCCATAATATTTCTTAAACCGTTTACTAAAGTAGTTAGCATTAGAATACCCCACTTTCATGGCAATTGTTTCAACCGAAGTATATTGGGCCAATATGAGGGCTTTAGCTTTTTTCATGCGCATCTTTAAAATATAATCGCCTATAGTTGTGTTGGTGTTTTGTTTGAAAACTTTACACAAATAATGATAATTAAAGTTAAAATGCTCTACGATGGCATCGATTTTAAAGTTTTGCTCACTAAAATTCTGTTGTATATATTGTTTTATTTGATGGCTAAGCTGATCAGAACTATGATTACCATCAGTAGCGCTTGTACGCATTAATTCAAGAAAAAAAAGATTCATCATATAATCATGTATAGCATTAATGGATTCAAGCTTATGAATTTTTTTTATTATGGTCTTCTTTTTGCTTAAGCACATCTTTTTTATTAACCCCACCATTCATTAAATGCGTTGATGCTGTAGAAAGTAATTGGTAGGCATACATATAGATTACTTCTGCTGATGCATTATTCATTTTTTAAATAATCAAATATATTGTTAAGTATATTTTTAATGTCACTTTTATTACCTTTTCTTGTGTGATACAATAGCTTGTCTTTATATTCAGAGCTATAATGACTTGTATCAACCTTTTCTGATATACTTATTTCATTATAAAATATGATTTTATTTTCACCCATTGTGATTTTATTTTTTCAAAGAGAAAATCGCTTCATTATAAGATGATTGAATGCTACTAATATCTGAATAGGCATTACCAATACCTATACTTATGGTAAATTGCAATAGCCTATAAACCATTATTTTAATTTTATGACCTATTTCTCTCAATTTATCATCTTCAACGTCATGTTCATCAAGGATTAAGCAACAAAGATGATCTTCATGGTCAAACCAAAGCTCACAGGTGTTATGTTTATTAATGATTTCATAACATATATTTCTTAATGCAAATCCCCATAGTTCTTTATCGCGTACATACCAACCTTTTTCATGTATATTATCTATTTTAAAAAAAATGACCATTCGATAATGAGCATTTTTTGAAGGAATATTGAATGTAGATACTGTACTTAATAGATTCTCTTCTTGAAAGATAGATGTATCCGATATTAACTGATTCAAGAATTTTTCTTTTAACAAGTCCTGTGATTCTTTTACTTGATTTTTTTTAATGTGCGCATTTGCAAGGTTAGAGCTTTTTTTTCTTTTATAATAACTTCTTTAATATCTAACAAAGCTGCTAATAATTCATCTTCAACAATAGGCTTTAGTAAATAATAACAGGTGCCTAACTCGATGGCTTGTTTTGCATATTCAAATTTATTATAGCCTGTTAAGATAATAACCTTGGTTTTAAGATTATTTTCTTTTATTTTTTTAACAAGTGTTAACCCATCCATGATAGGCATATTGATATCCACTAAAGCAATATCCGGTTTTAATTCAAAAAGTTTATGTAAAGCATCTTCGCCATCTTCAGCTTCACCACATATACAAAAACCATTATCATGCCATGGTACTGAAGCTTTAATAGCTTCTCGAACATAATATTCATCATCGATGAGTAATACCTGAACCATCACTCTTCAGCTCCTTTTATGCTTTCACTAGGTAACTTAATGTTTACTTGGGTATATTCTGATTCTATACTATCAATTTCAATGCCATAATCGTCACCATAATAAAGTTTTATTCGTGAATGGATACTATGCAAACCAAAATTATCTTTTTGGGACGTATCATGAAGCTGATTTCTTATTTTTGCTAATTCATCCTTGGGGATACCTACACCATTATCTCTAACACTGATCATAATACCCTCTTCGTGACACCTTCCAATGATTTGCAATTTTGTTTTTTCTTCTTTTTGGCTTCATGCCATGATAGATAGCATTTTCAACAATTGGTTGTAATGTTAATTTGGGGATTTTTTTATCCCATATAGCATCATCAACATCAATTTCATAATCCAAATACTTAATGTTGCGATATTTTTGTATGGTAAGGTAACTCTCAATGAGATTTAATTCTTCCCCTATGGTGATAATATCTTTACCATTGTTTAAGGAAATCCTACAAAAGTTAGCTAAGCAGTGTACAGCTTGTAATGCTTCTTGGTGCATATTTAATTTAACAAAAGAAGAGATGGTTTCTAAGGTGTTATATAAAAAATGCGGTTTTATTTGAGCCTGTAATAGCATAAATTCGTAATTTCGTATAGCTTTTTGTTCTTCACATAATTGTACCATTAGCTTTTCATTTTCATCCATTAAGCTATTGAATGTATTGCTTAATAATAGAAGTTCCTTCGTTGTATGGGTATCTGCTCGCACATCGCGATTTCCCATTTTAATTTGCCGCATGGTTAAAACTAAGCGATGAATGGGTTTGGAAATAGAATAAGATGCCAAACTGGCAACTACTGTTCCCACCAGCAAATAGATGAAGCCCGTAATAATAATAAAGGTATCAAATAACCTTGTTTGTGCTGTAAGTTCTTTCATTGGAATTGCGCTAACGACCATCCAATCAAGGCTATCTACTTTTTGTATGGATACAAAAGATGATTCATTATTAATTGTAATGATCCCCATTGTTTTTTTTAAGCAGATGCTCAAAGGCTTCATTGGTTATTTGTTGTGATGTTATAAAGGATTGATTGATATAACTTTCCTCTGAAGAAGAAAGAATAATATGTTGATCACCCAGTATATAGAATTTTGATTGATCATTTTTAATATTGTTAAGGTATATTTTCGCTATATCCCGTTCATCAACAAACATATACTCATCACCTAATTGTTCATAGGAATCTAAATCAATAATTTGTTTTTGAACAACAAAGATATTTTTAATTGCACCGTTTCGATGGCGAACACGAAATATATCGGACCATTCAATTTTATTTGGACGGGTTTTTGTTAATTCGTCACTGTTAATAAGTCTGTCAATATCACTGTCTAATATTTCGCTAATGTTAAAAACAAGCTTATTCGTTGTAACAATATTACAACCAAGTATATTATCACTTAACCCCATTACCCCCGTAGCAGCTGTGATGATTTCATTACTAATACTATAGTCATTTGTAACAGATGCTTTACCCGAAGCATATTGTGCTAAAGCCTTCTGTAATCTATAATCAACAGAAACATTAACCGTATAGTCATTAATGGTTTCGATAAGTAAATTCAAACTATTATTAATAAGGGATAGTTCTCTTACCGTGTTTTTTCTTAGCATGTTCTATATTAAGATTGAGTGACATGTGATTCCACACATAACTTAATATAATGAGCGATATGATCATGATAATCGTATTATACCAAAAGATTTTTTTTCGCATCCAACTTTCCCCCAGATACAATATAGCGTTTATTGTCTTATTTTATAATAATACGTAATATCAAAACGGTCAATCATAAGATTATTTCATTGCAGATCCTACCGTTAATGCTTGCTCTATTTTTTCACTGCCTAATAAATAGATAATAATAGCCGGTATACTTGTTATAACAAGGGCGGCACATAAAAGTCCCCACTCGGTACCTCTACTTGTGCTAAAATAGCCAATGGCAACAGGTATGGACCTCATTTTAATATCATCAATGGTTATAAAGGCAGTAAAATATTCATTCCATGAGTAATTCATAAAACATATAATAACCACCGTACTTAAAGCCGATTTTACCATAGGTAGAATTATTTTATAAAATGCTTTAAAAATGCCACACCCATCAATATAAGACGCTTCTTCTAATTCATATGGAAGTGTTCGCATGAATGCGTATAGAATAAGTATACACATGGGCAAAGCACTTGCTGTATATACCAATATGGTTCCCATATACGTATTCTTAATATGCATATCACCTAAGAGTATATAGAGTGATAAGATAATGATGGACATGGGTATAACAAGTCCAAATTGAATAAATTTCATCACTACACTGCTATGTTTAAAATCAATTCTAGCTGCTGCGTAAGCAAATAAGCTGGCACATATGACTGTGACTAATATGGTTCCCCCCGGTATAAATAACACTATTTAGCAAGTACCGAAAAAAAATCAAATGCTTGTACAGCTTCCATATAATTGCCAAATCTCAATGTTTGTGGTAACCCAAGGGGATTAGAAATAACTTCATTAGCTGTTTTAAATGAATTGATTGTCATCCAAATAATAGGATAAACAGCACTTAATGCAAACAGCACAAGTAAAAATTTAATGATTATCGTATTTATCTTTGTTTTCATTCATATCCCCCTTATGTGTATTGTATTCTATCTCTTGCTACAAACAGATTAACGAGTAGTACCAATGTAAAAGTTTCTATGGCAAATAATACGGCAATTGAATTGGCTTGTGCAAAATTCGATAAGGAAAACGCTTTATAATACATCTGGTACACTAATGACCTTGTAAGGTCTCCAGGTCCACCATTTGTTAATAGTTGAATCTGAGTAAATACTTGCATGGTTCCTGTTATGGAAATGATTAAGACGAACTTTATAATTTCCTGTGTTAATGGAATGGATATATGCCATGTCTTTCTCCAAAAACCTGCTCCTTCTACTGTTGCTGCCTCATAATACGATTGTGGTATGGAGCGTATGCCAGCGTAGAAAAATAGCATATTGAAGCCAATATACTGCCAGAGAACAATAAAACCGATAACCCATATGGCATATTTGGGATGGGATAACCATAATATAATTAATTTTTGAAGGCCCATTTTTGTTAATACAACATCAACTGTACCCCAATCAGGTTGTAACATCATTTTCCACATAAGGGATATGACCGCTACATTTAATACAGCTGGTAAAAATACAGCCACTTTAAAATACTTTCTAAATTTTACACCTTGTGTATTAATGACAATGGCTAATAAGAATGATAAAGGTCCTGCAAATAGTAACTGAACAGCTAGCAGTTTGAGTGTATTCATATTAGCGTGCCAAAATACAGGATCTTTTAGTGTATCCACATAATTTTTCAGTCCTACAAATTTTCCTAATTCAAAACCATTAAATACAAACCCACTTTTATAAATCGTTGTTATCAGTGGATAGATGATAAAAGTTGAAAAGATTAAGAGAGCAGGAAGTATAAATATAAGGACAATGCTTCTATTTCTTTTTGCTGCATTCATAAATGAAATGTACCTCCTTGTGTTAATCAAAAGGGCTATCTACAGAAGCAAATCCATTGTAACTCTTGGATCCTTGATATATTTGCTTTCATAAGACAGCCCCTTCAATATGTTGGCATGTAACTTGACTAGCATCTTGTTAAGTGAAATCTATTGATTAATATATAAATCATTCACTGTGTTGCAGAACTCCTCTGGTGTTAATTGTTTAAATAATAATTTTTTCTAAGTTTGTTGCATACTCAGATATAGTTGCTTGCGTCATATAGTTTGTAGGCAGATTAGGAATTTTAACCGTTTTTTTTATCAATCATTTTATTATAAAAATCTTTTACGATAGGATGGCTATCTTCAGAAATGGAATACCCTTTTAAAGCTACTGCATTACCTGCTACTTTATTGAAGAATTCAGCGTCTTGAGTGGTTAACCATTCAGCAACTTTAACAGCAGCTTCTTGGTTCTTAGAATTTTTGGATACCATGAAACCACCTGCTGTTGATGATCCCCAACAGTTCACAGCCTTTGCTCCACTAAATTCAGGTAAATAAGTATAACCTAAGTTAATATCTTCTGATACAGCAGGAAGTACCCATATTGGATGATAAAGCATAGCTGCTTCTCCTTTATTGAATAGGTCCACATGTACTTGATGTTCAATAGATGTTACATTTTTGGGAAATGCTTCTACGTCAACTAAAGTTTGTAATTTTTTAGCTGCTTCTATAACGGCTTCATTAGTAAAGTCAATTTCTCCACTTTGAAGTTGAACTAAGTTTGCATAATCCTCCATCGTCACTAAATCAGCAAATAAAAAAGTTTTGTATAGCCCATGCCGTAATTGAAATAGGCAGATAGCCTTTTTGCGCTAATTCTTGTGATACGGAAACTAGTTCATTAAAATTAGTTGGTGTTTTAAGTCCTTCTTTTTCAAAAAATATCTAAGTTAAAATAAAGTGGGCCAGCAAAAAATGAATCCGTACCACTGTTTAGACAGTAAATTTTACCGTCTTTAGCTGGAATTAAAGCACCTGGATTACTAAAACTATCCATATAACCATCTTCTTTAATAATGTCTGTTAAATCAAGAGCATTACCTGATTGAAAGACAATGTCTTGCCCCCAGAATACATCCGGAAGTTCTCCAGCAGCATTGTAGATTTTTTAATTTACTGGAATAAGCATCGGCACTACCTGGAAGTTCAAATTCTACATCATAATCAGGGAAAACATCGCCTATTTTTTTTGAATAGTAATCTTTATAAATAGATTGTCTATTGGAATCCTCTGATAAAATCATGACCTTAAGCTTTATTTTGCCTTTTGGCTTTTCTGTACCTTCTTTTTCTGTGGCAGCTGCTTGGTCACCATCCTTATTATCCGTTGTTGCTTCTTTTGACCCACATCCTGTAACGCTGAATAACATCAATACTACCAGTAAACATGCGATAATTTTTGAAAATTTCATCGTCATACCCTCCTATTTTTATCTACTTAACCTTAATATTGAAAGGCTTGATATAAATATACAATTTTATAGTTTTTATAACAAGGTACATTTTTGGTTTAATTGGTAATTTTGTGGTCTTACAATCGTATTCGTTTTTGATATTGTTACAAAAATGTAGTGAACCATCTTGTTATTAGAGAGCAAAGATGATTCACTACATTTTTGTTGACCAGTTATTAGTAAAACTTTATAACAACCCTAGTATGTTTTGTTTTATTAGTTTTATGAGTCCTACGCCTTCTTTTTTGTACCCTTTGATGTCTTGCATTTTATTCTGTATCTCATCGTAAATGCATTTCAAATTATCATATTGCATCTTATCTTTGAGTTTAACGATGTCCATATACTTTTGTGTCATGGCAATCCAATTATGCTGTGTGTTTTTTTTAAGCTCATATTCTGTTGAAATCCTTGAAGCATTTGGACCCCCTTTACTATAGCGTGAGGCCATTAGAACGGTTTTCAAATCACTATATGTCCCAAAAGTGCTTCCTGTTCCTCTACCTGTTTCATCTAAATAGGCACAATACATCTGCATTTCAAGCTCTGTTGCATGACTTGGGTTAACGTTGTTTATATGTACTCTATCATTGCCATCTTTTGTACACATAATAGGGTCTTCTGGTGTGGAATCTTCGGCATGTCTGATGGATATTACCTTAGCCGTGTTAAAACCTGTTGGAACAAGAGCCCATCTACCTGTTATTCTCCTTTTATCCTGTTTTGATACAGGCTTTTGACTTGCTTCCTTTAAAGTATCTATAAAGACTTGCTCTTTAGGTTTTGATTTAAGAGCATGGGTTTGTGTATAGGGATAGGTTCTATTAGCTGTATTAATATTCATTTTGTTCTCCTCCTTCATTCAAATGATACACACATTTCCTTTTTTGAATACTACCTATCCTATCGACATTTTTCATACAAAGCTAAACCAGTTTAATTACTTTCTAATAAGATATTAATCTATCTATTCAATTTTATATTATATTATTTGCCAAAATATATGTGAAAAAAGAGAGCATTTGTGCTCTCTCTTTAATAATATTCTTGATTTTATTATTTTTATTTTCCAGTAAATTTATTAATCTTGTTATCTATTGAATGTTTTTTTAAGACATCTATTAAAAATTCCCAAGTTCGTCGCGTAGATGAAATACTTAAGCGTTCATCTGGTGTATGGACATCAAACATGTTTGGTCCAAGTGCAACCATATCTAATCCTTCAATCTTTTCATCAAATACACCACATTCAAGACCTGCATGAATGGCACGAATTAAAGGTTTCTTGCCATACTTTTCTTCATATGTTTTAATAAAAATATCTCGTAATTTGGAGTCTTTTCTATATTCCCATTCTGGATAGGCACCAGTAACACTGTACTTTGCACCACATTTTTCAGCCAATGTTAATAATTGATAGCCTATTAATGTCTTTAATGATCCAACAGAGCTACGTACAGCAAACGTAATTTTAACGCGCTCTTCATTGGTATGAATAACACCAAGGTTCAGGGAACTTTCAACTAAACCATCAATATCAGCACTCATGGTTTGAATGCCATTTGGTACATTAAGTAATAAGAAAATAAGATTATCCGTAGGCTCTTTTGCTAAGGCTTTTGGTTGATCCATAATTGCTTTTGTCGCTTCAACAACAAGATTACTATCACTGGTCTTTAATTCATGTTGTATCGTTTTTTGTGATTTTATCTAATATTGTCTTAGCTGCATATAATTGATCCTCTTTCACAACAATATGAGCATAAGCCTCTCTTGGAATTGCATTGTCTTTAGAACCACCAAATATGTCTACAATTTTCAAATCTATTTCTGTCTTAAGCGCATACAAGATTCGTCCTAATATACGATTAGAGTTACCTCTATTCTTATCAATTTCACTTCCTGAATGACCACCCTTTAGGCCTTTTACCATGACTTTTAGAGTAACACCTTCAGCCTCTTCCCAAGTAGCTGGAATGCTAATAAATGCCTTTAACCCGCCTGCACAACTGACTAAGAATTCGCCTTCTTCTTCACTGTCAAGGTTAATAAGATATTTACCTTCTAAATCGGAAGCATCAAGAGCTATAGCACCTGTCATACCAGCTTCTTCATCCGTAGTAATAACAATTTCCACTGGGGGATGAGATATATTACTTGCATCCAATAGAGCTAAACAATACGCTACAGCGATACCATTGTCAGCACCAAGTGTTGTACCCACTGCTGAAATGTAATCCTCATCTACCACTAAACGAATAGGATCTTGCAAGAAATCATGTACCGTATCAAAATTCTTCTCACAAACCATATCCATATGACCTTGTAGAATAACAGTTGGTGCATTTTCAAAACCACTTGTTCCAGGTTTCTTAATAATAACATTAAGAGCTTTATCTTGTATAACTTCTAAGTTTCTTTCTTTTGCAAAGCTAACAAAGTAGTCACTAATTGCTTGTTCATTTCCTGAACCTCTAGGTATTTCACTAATTGCTTCAAAATATTTGAATACACCTTTTGGTTCTAATCCTTCTAACACTTTACTCATTTCAATCACCTTCCCAAACCATTATACCATTTAAAGGAAAGTCCGTCACCCTAATTTTTAAAACTATGGATAGGCGCTGGTATTCTTCCTCCACGGTTAATTAAACGCTCGCAACCATAAGGGTTAACAGGCATAATTGGAGCATATCCCAGCAAGCCGCCGAACTCTGCTGTATCTCCCACATCCTTACCTATAACAGGTATAATTCTTACTGCCGTCGTCTTTTGATTAATCATACCAATGGCCATCTCATCTGCAATAATACCAGATATTGTGGTTGCCTTGGTTTTACCAGGTATAGCAATCATATCGAGACCAACAGAACATACACATGTCATGGCTTCTAGTTTTTCCAAGGTGAGTGCCCCTTTATTCACTGCGTCAATCATACCCTGATCTTCACTTACTGGAATAAAGGCGCCACTTAAGCCTCCAACATAAGATGAAGCCATAACACCACCTTTTTTCACTTGATCATTTAATAATGCGAGAGCCGCTGTAGTACCTGGTGCACCAACATATTCTACACCAATCTCTTCAAGAATCTCTGCAATACTATCACCAATAGCTGGTGTTGGTGCAAGGGATAGGTCAATGATACCGAATGGTACACCAAGAGCCTTAGAAGCTTCTTTGGCCACCAATTGTCCAACTCTTGTAATTTTAAAAGCTGTTTTTTTTAATGGTTTCACATAGCACTTCAAAATCAGAGTCTTTACAAGACTCAAGAGCTTTCTTCACAACACCGGGACCACTAACACCTACATTAATAACTGTATCGTATTCGCTAACACCATGGAAAGCACCTGCCATAAATGGGTTATCATCTGGTGCATTACAGAAGACAACAAACTTAGCACAGCCTATTGAATCAGCCTCTTTTGTAAGTTGTGCTGTTTCTTTTATAGTTTCTCCAATTAATTTAACAGCATCCATGTTAATGCCTGTTTTGGTTGAACCAACATTAACTGAACTACATACGCGCTCCGTTGTCGATAAGGCTTCTGGAATAGAGGCTATGAGTTTACGGTCACTAGGTGTCATGCCTTTATTTACAATAGCTGAAAATCCACCAATAAAGTTAACACCCACTTCACGTGCTGCTCGGTCTAAGGTCTTTGCTATGGATACGTAAGAATCTGTTTTGGTGCTAGATGCCGCAATAGCAATAGGCGTAATAGATATTCTTTTATTGACGATGGGAATACCATACTTTTTCTCAATATCTTCTCCAACGGCAACTAAATCTTTAGCTTTCGTTGTAATCTTTTCATATATATTTTTATTAAAGGTATCAATATCTGAATCAGCACAATCCATGAGATTAATTCCCATTGTAATAGTTCTTACATCCAGGTTAAACTCTAATATCATGCTGTTGGTTTCTAGTACTTCAAATGAATTAATCATATACTACATGCCATCCTCTCTTCACTTACTATAGGTTCGTTCTACTTCTAAATTAATAAAACTTCCCTTCCCAGTTAACTTCCCGTAGGAAAGAGTACAATAAAGTCGCTTTTTTAATTGGGGTTCATGTCTAAGTCTATAAACGATGCATTTTCTTGAAAATATTCTCATGCTGAAGCTTAATGGCTACACCGATTTTATCACCTAATTGTTCTAAATCATCAACTACATCACTAAAAGAGTCCGTTATCTCACAGGTATCTACAATCATCATCATATTAAAATACCCTTGAACGATGGTCTGAGATATATCTAATATATTCACCTTATTCTTTGCTAGATACGTACAAACCTCTGCAATAATCCCTACTCTATCTTGTCCTACTACTGTTATAATTCCTTTACTCATTATATAGTCTCCTTCCTATCTGTCTTTTATATTCTTATCTATATTGTTGAATTACATATATTTATGGATTAAATGATTCAACATAATTTTATATAAGATGAATAGCTCCAAATAATTCTAGAGTTCATTATAATTCCTTTACTCATCTTATTATTAACTTATTAATGTCTTAAAGCGTAAGGTTGCATCTAAAATAAGTCCACTATCATGACTATTTTTATTTTTTCTCGTGCCTTAACTCACAACGACTAACTTAGAATTACTATTTCTTGCTGCAACACATAAATTCAAACGCTTATGATCCACATGATCACAATCAACTAATACAGCTTTCACAGCTTCATAAGCTAACTCTGGAAAATTATTCTCTTGACTCAAGTGTCCAAGAATAACATGAGAAAGATTATGATGATATAGAGTTGATATAAGATGTCCTGATAATTCATTGGATAAATGGCCTACATCGCTCAATATACGTTTTTTAAGAAAGTAAGGATATTTCCCTACCTCTAACATGTTAACATCATGGTTTGCCTCAATAAAGAGTACATTTGAGTCAACTAACTTATTAACTATGTATTCATCATAGCAACCTAAGTCTGTAGCTACGCTAATTTTTTTTTCCATCCTGTAGAAAAGTATAACATACAGGGTCAATGGCATCGTGAGATGATCGAAATGGGTGAATAACCATATCCTTGATCACTAAGTTTTCATCTGGATGAATCTCTACAAATTGAGCATCATCCATTTTACCTATTTGTCGATAATTCAAAACGGCTTCCCTGGTTCTCCTTGTTGCATAGATAGGCACCTTGTATTTTCTTGCTAATACACCCACACCCTTAATATGATCTGAATGTTCGTGGGTAATGAATATGCCATCTAGACTTGTTGGATCAACACCTATTTCCTCTAAACCTTGAGTAACTCTTTTACCACTTATTCCAGAATCTACTAAGAGATTTACCTGATCTGTTCCTACATAAATACAATTGCCACTACTTCCACTGGCAATACTGCATATCTTCAATGCCATGTCAAAAACTCCTTTAACCTTAATCTATCTACACTTGTATTGGATTATTTCTAGAATATGAAAAGCTATAAACCAAAAAGTTTATAGCTTATATTATACATTATAACTGAATATTATCAATAGTAATTCTACCACGACCAGTAGTTTTTTGAAAAATACATGGCATTATCCGCCCTACTTAATAAATCTTCTGGATCTTTACAAACCTCTGGATAGGATGTTATACCTGTACTAATATTAACCGTTACTGACTTGTCGTTATAACTAAGGGCTTGTTCTCGAATAAGCCTATGTATGCCTTTCATGATCACATAAGATTCATCTAAAGTTTTATCAGGGAATATCACTAAAAATTCTTCTCCACCATAGCGTCCCACGATACCTCCTTGAGCCTTAGCATAATTTTCTGTAAGGTTAGCTATTATTTTAAGTACTTCATCTCCAAATATATGACCATAAGTATCATTAATATTTTTAAATTTATCAATATCAAAAAGTGCTACCGATAAGGTCATTAATCCCTGCTTTGCTTTTATGGATAGATCATCTAATACCTCTTGTAAGTAAGTTCTATTGTGTACACCTGTTAAACCATCACGTTTAGCCATTTCTTCCATCTTGGAATAGAGATTGGCGTTAGTAATAGCGATATTAATTTGGTTAGCAATACCTCCAAAAAACTGAATACTGTTTTCACCAATCATGGCTGATGACTCATGTTCCGCAATTAATAGTCCATATGTGGATTTTTTATTTGAAATGGGTATAATGACTAATGACCCAACATCTCGACCAGACATGAAATCATAAGCGCCTTTCCTAACCTGATTATCAATATAGGGTTTACCTAAACTAAAATACTTTTCTAATTTAGATGATTTCACAGCCTCTACTAAAGATTTTGAATAGTCTTGTCGATGTGTAGATTTGACTTTGCAATTATAGGTATCGAAATTGGGGTCGTATATAACGAGTGAACATGTGTCCACACCAATAGCACCAATAATAGAATCGATAACTAATTCCATAAGTTCTTCAATATCTAAAGCACGACTGATATAACTAAGTAGCTCATTTTGAATATACATCTCAGCTGTAAAACGATTCAGCCTTTCATTGGCTCCTTCTAATGCCACTTTTTGTTTAATTAATTCATTATGCACTTGCATAACTTGATCACTAGAGACTTTTAGCTCTACATTTTTTCTTCTTCAACTGTATCCATAAACTCTTTTGTTCATGAACTTGCTGTTTTAGTTCTTCTGTTGACCCATAGAAGATTAGGTAAACACCAATTATTACAATGATACTTTGGACCATAAAGAATAGAGGTTCATAACTAAAAAACCTCAAAAGTCAGCGTATAAAAGCTTGCTAATATTAAAGGTAAAATAACCATCCAATAGATATTATATTTCAGTCGTGTCCCTTCATGAATAAATATAATAATGACCTCAATAGAAATCAACACATACATAATACCAGCAGAATTAGATAAAAACCTATTTTCCTCAAATATGACCACAGCTACAATTAGCATCTGAATTAATTTAATGACATAAAATACATACATATTATTAAAATATTTTAGACGATACAATACAGCATTAGCAACATAGAACGTCATAATAATGGCTAATCCTAATAAAATAGATTGATTACACTTATGATAAAACTTTGCTACAATTGTATAGACACTGATCATTACAATAATAATGGAATGTATCCCGATAAAATTTTTATCGTATTTTAACGTACGTTCCATGTCTATCCCCTCACTTGTCCCAATATACTTCTATTTGATCTCCTGAATCTATGTTCTCCATATAAGAAGCTGCCTTACCATTAACCAGACATACAATTTTACCTTTTGGATTACGCAAGTCAAAGTCAATATAATCAAAAATATCCACGAAAACATAGCTATCTTTACCCTGTAAAATAATCTCTTGTTCATTGACAATGACTTTCATTCGACGAGGAATGTTAGGCATTATCTTTGTCACCGCTACATCTTCACTAGCTATACCCTCTCCTAGCTCATTATTCTTTTTCATCTGAATAGTGACTTTGTCTTGAGGTTTGACCATATAATCATAGGATACAATTTGATGATTCACATAAACCAAACAATCTGCTTGATGAATATCTGATAACTGGAGTAGTTCCGTTATAGAATAGTTAGCTTCAATCACAATATGATCCTTATTTTGAATGACATAATTCTCTTCTTTCTTATGTCCATTTACTGTGATTCGGTAAGGTAATTGAAGTGGGTGCTCATTAATATATATGTCAAATGGTTCCTTATTCATAAGTAATGCTTCAATGGTCACTACTGGTGACACACCATGTTTTGCAATGGTAAGCTCAATTTCATCATTAGCACCTATGGGATAATTTAAACCTACTACACTCCCATTTACTCGAATAACTGCAGGTTCACCAACTGTTCCACGGTGTTTTTTATCAACGCCATTTAAGGTATAATGGAGATCTTCACCTTTTCGACAAATAAGATTTTTATGATTGAAACCTTTATAGGCAACTACGTCGATAAGGGTTAAGTTATTGTTATTGAAGATTTTAATGGGTTCGCCATTAACCGTAAGACTAATAAAATCAGTTTTATCTTTATTTAGACCACTTAAGCAAATACCCACAGGGGTTACCATTTCTGGCTTTTTGAAACCTTTCTCTGCAAATACCACATCATTAAGTACTTCAGCCCCTCGAAGTGCCACACGCTCTTTCTGCACTCCTAAATTATCAGCTAATAAATCTGTAAAAGATTTAATCTGACCGCCACCCCCAACACAAAATACTGCATTGGTGCTTTTATCACCATTAAGTTCTTTTATTTTATCGCTGATAGATTTTGCTAACTTGTCCATTGTGGGTTTTATCTTTTCATAAACATCTTCTGCTTGGACTTTATGTGTTAGACCCATAATATCTTTAAAAGAAATAAGACCTTTCTTATGGAGTTTTAATTTAATACTCTCTGCCGTTTTAAAATCAACGAGGTATTGATGTACAATCTGTTCTGTAATCTCATCACCAGCCATGGGTATCATACCATATGCTATGATACTACCTTCTTTTGTAATGGCAATATCAGATGTACCAGCACCAATATCCACTAAGGCAATATTTAATAGCCGATATTGCTCCGGTATAGCAACACTTATAGCAGCAATAGGCTCTAGTGTTAGATTGGATATTTTCAAATCACATTGTCTAATTACCGTATGTAAACTATCCACAACTTCTTGTGGCAAAAAATGTAGCTAATAAATCGACGCCTATTTTTTTTACCCTTATGCCCTTCTAGGTGTGATAGCACATAATCATTAAGGTAGTAATGGGTAACGGTATAGCCAACACAATGATAGATTGTGTCGTCTTGATCTAACTCTTTATTAAGCAACTGATGAGCCTTTTCAATGGCCATTAGTTCTAACATATGTACATGGTCTTTATCAATAACTGTATTATTATCTATGGTATCTTCTACATGAACTTCATAAGTTTTTTTTAAGACACGTCCAGCTGCTGCTATACATACATTCTGCAATGTAAAGCCAATCTGTTTTTCCAGTGTTTCTTTTACTTCTTGCACCGTATTAGCGACCTTTTCTATGTCATGAATTTGCCCATCAAACATTGCTCTGGTATCATGAAGTACCGTATGTTGCCCAATTACTTTTAGTTGTTCTCCGTCCTTGAAACCAACTAAACCAACAATACTCCTTGTCCCAATATCTAAACCAAATACATATTCATTCACCTGTAAAATCTCTTCTGATGCCATATGTAATCATCACCTCATTATTTTTACCTATCTGTGTTGAATGTAACCTTATATTATTTCATTCTAAATTCAACATATTTACTTTGGTTTTATAGGTTGAATTGTTCTCTATAATTACTGGTTCATTGTCGTTATTAAATGCAACTTAAATCCTATATAAAAGTCATCATGACTAAATACTCAAAGATACTTACACATAATATATAATACCATATTCAGGGAAAAAATCTAGGACTTTATAGACTTTTGTAGAAAAACTCTAAAAAAGATAGAATAAAAGTAACCACATCACATAAATGATTTCTAGAAATATAGAAAGTAAATTACGAAAAGAGGCTATTACTAGCCTCTTTTCATTTTATTGAGGTTGATCAAAGATAAACATGTCTTGAATACCATTGAAATTATTATATAAAGATGGCTTCAACTGCCCATGTACACGCTCGTTGGTAATAACTGCTGATGTTCTAAAGAACAAACTAAAATAAGGTAGATCTTCTATAAATAGATTCTTAAACTCTTCCATTCCATTCACAAGATTTGCTTCCGTAACACTTGTGAATGTAGCTTGAAGAATACGGTCCATGGCAGGATTATTGTAACTAATAAAATTATTGCCTTCTGCTATCTGTGACGAATGGTAAGCAAATGTAAAATCAGGTATAGACGATAATTTCCATTCACCTAATACGATATCAAAATCTTTTGATGCAACCTTTTGTTGATACGTAGCATAGTCCACTGCATCTAGATCAATGACAAATCCTACTTTTTCTAAGGAGGCTTTGATGTTCTCAGCAATCTTCATACGAACTGAATTTTCTTGATTAACTAATAATCTTAATTGAAGATTCTCTGTAATACCTTCTACTGTTCGATCAAGAATTTTATCCTCATTACTATCTGCAAACCCTGCATTCGTAATCATTTCTTTAGCTTTAGCTTCATCCGCTGAATAAGTCAGTTTCGTGTCTTTATAGAGCCAAGATAATGGATGTAATGGATATTCAGTTACATAGGCATGATTGAGAAATTCTTCCTTTACAATGGCTTCTCTATCAATGGTCGTAGCAATTATTTTTTCTGACATTTTGATCACCTAGGACTTTATTATTAAAATTAAAACCTAGGAATGTATAGTAATACGTAGGATACTCTGTAAGGGTTGTTCCTTTTCGATCTGCATATTGTTGCCAGTCAAATTTAGTAGGGTTAATTAAATCAACAACCTTTTGACGGAAGGCATCTGCATCTGCATCTTCATTTCTTGTTATAATCGCTTTTATTTTTTTCTATATACATTTTACCATTAAACCAGTTGGTATTAGCTGTTAAGTTCATTTCTTTCATAGTTGTAAAATTTTCAAAAGCATATGCCCCTGTACCTAATGGTTTCATTTGATTTTCTTCCCCAGCAACACTATAATGATGTTTTGGAATAATAGGAAATGTTAAGGTGTAGCGTGAAAAAGCAAATGGTTGTTCAAAATAGATTTTTTTTAATGTATAGTCATCCACAACGGAAGCTCGCTTATAATTTTTTTACATTCACTTTGTATATTGAATCATCTGGAGCACCTTTTATCGTATCAATAGAATACACCACATCATCTGCATGTAATTCTTCTCCATCATGAAATAATATATTCTTCTTTAAGGTTAACGTCATATAACTTCCTGTATCGGAGTAAGCATAACTCTCTACAAGATTTTCTACTGGCTTTTCTTCCTCGTTAAGAACAAATAGTGAATCAAATACAAGATTGAGCACTTGATTTACTGTACGATCATTATTCAGTAAAGGATTGAGTGACGTTGGGTTTCTCATGATAACTTTTAACTCACCACCAAATGAAGCGACGGGTTCTACCGGTTCCTTATCTTTCTCAGGCTCCGTAGGATTGGTAACTGTTGTATCATCGACTCCATTATTCGTGTTATCTTTTGTTCCTTGGGTGCACCCTGTTATGAAGAGTGCACATACCATCACAAGGATGTAAAATTTTCTCATTGTATTTCCTCCTAGAAATGTTACTATAACATGTTGAATTAAGCATAGACACATTTAATTCATCATATATTTAGGCTTTATTTGCCTTATCAATTAACCCTAACATTTGTTTATAAGTATCATTAAGTGTATGACTATTATTAAGCACTACATGTGCATACTGCCGAAACTGTTTATCCGTTAACTGTTTAGACATAATGTCTTTAGCACTTTTACGGGTCATGTTTCTGTATTTAGCTAAACGTTCAAAACGTACTTCTAGATCACAATAAACATACCAGTACTCATCAATTAATGGATAGATATCACCCTCTCCAGGAGCGGTAATCTCTAAAACAATATAGTCCACATCACCTTTTTTATTGATTTCTGTTATTATACTATAAATCTCTTTGTTAATAGCTGGATGAGTAATGGATGTTAATACTTTAAGCTGTTTTGCGTCTGTAAAAACAATCTCTCCCAATTTTTTTTCTATTAATATTACCTTGGTCATCCAAAATTCCCTTGCCGAAGTGGTCTATAATTTTAGTATAGGTATCCATCCCTTTTTTTTAATCACTTCATGACCAATTTTATCGGCATTAATGACATAAGCATTAAATTTGTGTTTAAATAAGTTTGCAACTTCTGATTTGCCACTGCCGCAACCACCTATTATGCCAATTACTTTCATTTTATCACTCCAGTAACTAAATGCGTTATTTTGTATCATACCATGTCATACCCATATTCACATCAACTTTCATCTTAACACTAACTTTAACAGCATTCTCCATTTCTTCTACAAGATATTGTTTTACCAATTCTACTTCGTCACGGTGAGCTTCAATTAATAATTCATCATGAACTTGCAAAATAAGTCTTGAACGCAAGTTTTCGGATTTTAATTTCTTGCTTACATTAATCATGGCTATTTTAATGACATCAGCAGCGCTACCTTGAATAGGTGTGTTCATGGCAACACGTTCACCAAAGGAGCGTTGCATGAAGTTACTTGATGCAAGCTCAGGTATGGGTCGCCTACGCTGTAACATGGTTAATGAGTACCCTCTATTTTTAGCAAATCGAATACAATTATCGAGATAGATTTTAATACTTGGATACTTTTTAAAATAGTTATCAATATATTCCTGTGCTTCTTTTCTAGAAATATGCAGGTCTTGGCTTAGGCTAAAAGCGCTTATACCATATACAATACCGAAGTTTACGGCTTTTGCATTACTTCTCTGTGAACTACTTACTTCATCAAATGGTATATGAAAAACCTGTGATGCCGTTAAGCGATGGATATCTTGTCCCTCATTAAAAGCATCAATCAAAATCTCATCTTCAGCTAAATGAGCCAGTAATCGTAACTCAATCTGAGAATAATCAGCATCAATGAAGATATAATCTTCTTCAGGCACAAAAACTTTTCTCATTTCTCGTCCTATTTCCATACGGATAGGGATATTCTGCAAGTTAGGCTCTGTTGAGCTAATACGCCCTGTTGCTGTTATAGTCTGTTGAAAAGAAGAATGAATCCTAGAATCTTCTTTTCCAATATAATCAAATAAACCATCTGCATAGGTTGACTTTATTTTCGTTAATTGTCGATACTCACTTATTTTATCAATAATAGGATGCTCGCCTTTTAATTTATCTAACACTTCAGCAGCTGTAGAATAGCCTGTTTTTGTCTTCTTAATCACAGGTAGCTTAAGTTTATCAAAAAGGATAACACCTAATTGTTTCGTTGACTTAATATTAAAAACCTCATCTGCTAACTCATGGATTTCACTCTCTAATAAATCAATCATGACTTTTAATTTATCAGCATAATCATGTAGCAACACAGAATCTACCTTAATACCGTAGTGCTCCATATCATATAAGACGTGGATAAGTGGCATCTCAATGGTATAGAATAGTTCATGCATATTTAGTTCTTCAATAGCTTCATTCATCAAATCATAACAGCGATAGATAATCGATGCTAAGTGACAACCGTATGTTAACAATTGTTGCTCTTCTAAAGCATAGTAGGATATTCTACTTTTGCCTTTTCCTAACAATTCTTCTTGTGAGGGTAACATAACTTTTAGATATTCGTTAGCAATATCGTCAATCCCATAGGTATCTTTAGTGGGGTTAACTGTATATGCTCCCACAAAAGTATCAAATACGACAGCCTTTGGCTCTACTTGATATCGACTAAAAAGATGTAAATCTTCTTTTAACCCATGAGTAATCTTTTGGATCTTATCTTTTTCTAATACATCCTTTAATAAAGACATAATCAGTGAAGCATCCATGTCCTCATGACATTTAATAAAATAGGCTTCTTTTTCATTATAGGATATACCAATACCAATAATGTCATAACCTTCTGTAATAACATAATAAGCAAATCTGCTCACTTTATCAAGTTGTGATATCAGATTCTCTAATTCTTCTTTTGTATGGATTAGATGCTCAGTAACAAGATCTTGTACATACGAATCCTCTTCCATACCTTCGAATTTCTCCAATAAACGTTTGAATTCAAGCTGTTTAAAAAGCTTATAAGTTGCTTCATTATAAATATTCTCTAATTTCAAGCCGTCTTTATCAAAGCTAACATCACAATCGACACAAATAGTCGCTAATTCTTTACTTAATATGGCTAAATCATAGTGCTCTTCTAAGTTTTTAGCGGCTCTAGGTGGCTTCAGTTCATCAACATGTTTATAGGCCTCTTCAATAGAATGGTATGTAGCTATAATTTTCATAGCCGTTTTTTCACCAATACCAGGTACACCTGGTATATTATCAGAAGAATCTCCCATCAGACCTTTCAGATCAATGAATTCTGTAGGCGTTACACCGTAGAGTTCCATCACATCTGTTTCATAATAATTCTCAATGGTCGTACTACCTTTTTTTAGTTTTAGGAATACTGATTTTTTACTTTTTTTTGTTGCTAGCTGTAATAAATCACGGTCTCCAGATAATACGGTGGTATCAAGACCGACCTTTTCACACTGATGAGCAAGTGTACCAAGCACATCATCTGCCTCATAACCTTCCATTTCAAAAATACTGACATCCATAGCTCTTAGAACATCCTTGATTATGGGCATCTGCATTCTCAATTCATCTGGCATACCTTTTCGATTGCTTTATACTCCTTATATTTCTCATGACGGAAAGTAGGCGCTTTTAGGTCAAAAGCAACACCAATATGGGTTGCTTCCTCTTCTTTTATAGCTTTGAGGATAATATTTAGAAACCCTAGGACAGCATTGGTATATACCCCTTCCGAATTCGACAAGAGTGGTAAGCCGTAATAGGCTCTATTCATAATACTGTTCCCATCAATCAATAGTACTTTATCATGCATGCTTATTCATCCTTCTTTTTTATTTATCTCAAACTCGGGTGTATATAAGTCGAATAAATAATTACAATACAGTGTGTAATTGTAAAGCCATTCATCTTATAAAATCAAAGTAAATATATTGAATTAAGAATTAAATAATAAAATGTTTAATCCAACATATATAATTGCGAGTTTTTTTTATCAACTTGTCTTTTTTTTATATGCTATTCTATTATAACAAAAGGTCTGTTAATTAACAATCAAAAAAAGCTATCCCTTAGATAATACCTAAGGAATAGCTTTCATTCTATTTTCTTTTTCTTCTTTTAACAGCTAGGAATCCAATGCCAAGGATTATTAGCCCCATTATGACGATCACAAAATAAGTTTGATTATTATTTTGTTTTTCTTCTGGTTGGTCTTCTTGGGTAGTGGTTAGCTTATTAGCATTAGAACCACCTTCTGTAAGCGTATAGTTTGTACCTCTATCTTCTTCTTTATTAACATCATCATTAAATTGAACGGATAAAGAATCCTTATTTTCCACAATTGGTTTTATAATCGGTTTATCTGATTTTGATTTAGCATCATTTTTTTTCAGATGGTATCGTTTCAGATTCTAGTACTTCTACTTCTTCGCTTCTATTTTCATCAGCTGGATTACTTTCAACCCTATCTATATGGGTAGTATCTGATGTGTTATTAATTTCTTCAGCATCCGATACATCGCGCATACCGACGACCTCGTCACTGGTCATTGTTCCATCAGCAGAAGGACTCTCATTCATACCATCACTAGTACCTGACTTTGGTTCACCTGCTGAATAGTGCTTGATAGATTTTTCAGCGTCTTTATCTGCTTTTTTATCTTGAGTTTCATCTTTGCTAGGTTTGGCACCAAACTTTGTATTACCATCCTGTTTAGCCGTATCTTTTTGTATAGATTTATTTTCTGATTGTGATTCTGGTGCTTCGCTGTATTCAATAGGCGCACTATCTTCACTTTTCATAGAAAAGTTGCCAAATTTATCTAAATTAGCAATGCCAATTATGCCAAATATTAAAACAGCTACAAAAAACTGCTGCTAGAGCAGAATAATATCTTCTAATGTTATTAAGCTTCTTCATTGGTGTCACTTTATTAGTCTTTTGAATGCGATCTATTTTATCCATCAAATTTCCATGAAAATCAGATGGTAATTCTTTTTCATCATCTAAATCATGAACATGCATTAATAACTTTTGCATAAATTCTAGTTCTTCTTGACATACACTACACTTAGCTATATGCGCATCAAATTGCTTTTTTTCTTCAGATGTTAATGCATCATCCACATATAATGATATCATTTCTTGACATTTTTTACATTCCATGCTTTTTCAACCTCCTTTCACTTAGTTAGACGTAATCGCCGCTATTTTGTTCCCTTTTTAGTAAAATAGTATTTTTTTAACTGTGATCTTGCTCTTGCAATCCGTGATTTTACCGTTCCAATGGAAACATCTAATATATCAGCAATCTCATCATAGGAATATCCTTTTATATCTCTAAGTACGATAATCACTTTATGGTCTTCTTTTAATGCATCGATAGCTTCTTTAACAAATGTAATATTTTCCTTTTTGATGACTTCTTCTTCAGGAGTTAACCCCTTGTCTACAAACTGTTTTGTTAAAATGCCTTCATCATTTTCTTTGGTTTCATCAATTGATTCAACTTGTAAGTCTTTTTTCCGTTTTCTATGTGCATCAATACAGGTATTGACTGTTATACGGTGCAACCATGTAGAGAATGCCGACTTGTTATTAAACTTACTTAAGGATTGATACACTTTAATAAAAAACTTCTTGTGAAACATCCATGGCATCATGTTCATTCCCAAACATCTGATATGCTATGTTATAAACTCTCTTTTCATATTTTATGATAAGTTTTTCAAAAGCGTCACGATCACCTTTTACAGCTTTTTTAATAATGTTTTTTTTCCATATCATTGACCATGAGTTATTATAACCCCCCCTTCATCCTATTGTCATTTTTATAAGTAAACGTTTATTAAGTTCATAAATTAACACTACATCCATATTGTATCAAATATGATTGAGAAGTAAAGAACTTTTTTAAATTGCATATACGCCATATGACTTATGCGAGATGTACTACTTACATCATATCATTTCACTACGCAGAAGGGGTTGTCTCATCAACGCCTAACGATTTTTCAAAACCATTAGGCAATTATAGTGCTTGATGAGACAGCCCCTTATTAGGTTAAAACTATTTTAAATACACTTTTCAACAATCTTTAACCATTCCTTTGCCATTAATGCATGACCTGCATTGGATGGATGCACTCCATCTGGCGCCCAGAAACTTGGCTCTTTATACACACATGCTTGATTCATAATACCATCAAAAGGTATTAAATGTGTCTCAAATTCTCGTGCTAATTCACGAACAACTTGAATTTTGGGATCAAGATCTTCCCTCCATTTTATTCTATCTTCAGGGGTAGGTAATACAAAGGGTTCACAAAGAATAATTTTTGCTGTTGTCTTTTCTTTTAATTGTTGTAAAATATACCGATAGTCTTCTCTATATTGTCCTGCAGTTGTAGGATCATTGCTGTCATACCTTCTCCAACAATCGTTTATACCTATTAATATTGAGATAATAGTTGGATTAAGGTCAATACAATCCTGTTGCCACCTGGCCTTTAGATCTGTAACTCTGTTTCCACTTATACCTCTATTTATGAAGTTAACTTTTCTTTCAGGATATGTGGCAGAAAACAAAGATGCAGCCATCATTGCATACCCAGTACCTAGATCGAATTCATCCGCTCTTATACGACCTGCATCCGTAATACTATCACCTTGAAATAATATTCTTTTCTCTTCCATTGCTATTATGTCACTCCTAACATATGCTTTTTAATTGTTTTTAAACCGCAAAATATCTATAATAATGATTTATACATATTTTACAGTAAGTTTGATTATTTTACAACTTAAATTATGGAAAATTTAACCACATTATTATCCACAGAAAATCCATAATTTGATATTTTTTTGCTTGCTATAACTGTCATTTTATGTTACAATCTTCTTCGTGGTAATCTACTGCGCTTTATGAAAACAATCTACGGCGCATTAGATGGTTAAGCGGATGTGGCGGAATGGCAGACGCAGTAGACTCAAAATCTACCGGTGGTAACATCGTGAGGGTTCGAGTCCCTCCATCCGCATTATTAACCAGTGTATAAAAAAGGTTTCAGTAATCTGAAGCCTTTTTATTTTGCCTAGAAATCGGCAACTAACTCCATTCCATTATTATAATGTTCAATTCCTCTACGTCTAGTATAGTCCTATTAAAATCAATGACTATACCCTTCCTATTCTTTTTCCAATACCAATCATGTAACATAAAGCCATAATATTTTCATAATAATTTAATAACAACCTGATAAGAATCACTTGCTATACTTATTCTTAAGGAAATGTTAAAAATAACTTCATATAGTTTATTTGTAAGAGTCCCTAAAACGTAGACATTCTGCAAACAGAATATGAACTATTATTTAACCTGTTCCCTAAGTAACTAATATTTTGCTGATAGTACAGCAAGCTTTTATATGGAGGAACTTTTATGGAAAATAAATTATTATTCAAACTTAGAGATGTCAATAAAAGTTATGACACTGGAACACAAAGTGTTCATGCAATTAGAAATCTCACATGTGACATATATCATTCAGATTTTACAGTCATTATGGGAAGCTCTGGCTCTGGCAAGAGTACACTTTTGTATTTACTAAGTGGCATGGATCATGTTACATCTGGTGATGTAATATATAACGAAATACCCATCCACCAATTAAAGGAAAAGCAATTACTGACCCTAAGAAAAAAAAGATTTTGGAATGGTCTATCAAGCTATTCACTTAATCCCCTATTTGACACTATTAGAAAATGTGGTAGTCACGGCAAAACTTAATGAAAAAAAATCATAAAAAAAGCCATCAAAAAAAATCAAATGGATCTTCTTAATGATTTAGACCTTGAAGAAGAATACCATCGTTTACCGTCTCAAGTGTCAGGGGGACAACAACAAAGAGGAGCTATCGCAAGAGCCCTAGTCAATGATTGTGATGTCTTATTTGCAGATGAACCTACAGGTGCTTTAAACACTGCTCAAGGCGAAAATCTATTAAACATTTTAACCAACGTAAACGAAGATAACAAAAGTATCGTCATGGTAACGCATGATATCAAAGCAGCTTGCAGAGGAAATCGACTATTATTTATCAAAGATGGAAAAATAGAAGGCGAATTGAATTTAGAGCCTTTTAATAACGAAGAAGATTTGGATGAACGTGAACAAAAAGTCTATTCATTCTTAAGGCAAAGGGGCTGGTAATATGCATAATTTTTTTTCAAATAGCACTCCTATTAATCAAGAGAAATAAAAAAATACATCTATTTATTGGTATCATATTCATTGTATGTCTAACTGGGTTTATTACCTCTTTTAGCGTCATACAATCTACAGCTAATGTATTTGATGACAAAGCTGAAGAACTTGAAAGTGCTCACATATTCCGAATTCTATCAAATAAAAATGTTGATATAAAAGCAATTAAGAGTTACTTGGAAAATCAATCTTCTGTCGAAAGCTTCCATATACAGCCTTCTTCCGATCCATTTAACACTATTATGATTCCAAGTGATGAAGAGGTTTTAGCATTTTTTGTAGAAACCCCTATAGATAGAAAACATGACTTTCTTAAAATTATCGAGGGAATGTCAAAAGAAGAACCTGGTATAAATGAGGTGTGGATTCCATCTGGTTTTGCACATAATTACCAAATTAAAGTAGGTGATGTTATTGAAGTAGCTGGAGTAGACGGAAAAGGTGTATATACGGTCTCCGCAATCGTTTACGATCCTCTCTTTGTATCAGGACTAATGAATCCAACTCGAATTTGGGTAAATAGTGGTCAACTCTCTTTACTCTATGGCATTGATCAGTTGGAAAACCTTGCTTTCTCTCTTCGCCTCACTAATTTAACATTAACAAAAGAGTTTTTGCAAGATTTTGATGCAACCTTTCCCACATTACAATTTACATATAGCATTAATTATGACACGTTAAAAGGTGTGTCAAATATGATGACTGATATCATAGGAAACGGAATATTGGCTACATCAATACTTCTCGTTTTGATATCTACATCCCTTATATTTTTTATTGTTTCAGGGGAGATTATCAGAGATTACACCATTTATGGTGTATACAAGGGTTTAGGTTTTTCACTGCGGCAAATCAAAAATTTGAATGTTTTTAAATATGGTATTTTAATATTTATTACCTATCCAATCAGTCTTGTTCTGAGTTTTTTTCGTTACAAAACTCATCCTTTCTGTTTATGAACAATCAACTGGTGCAGGACTTTTACACCCCAAATTATTTTTACCAAGTATCATAAGTCTTATTATAATAAGTGTAATCGTTTTTTTTAACCATTCTTTTTGCTTCACGGAAATTAAACCATTTAAAGCCTGCTGAGGCTTTACGCTTTGGGTATCAATCCAAAATTAAAACAAAAAAAATAAAGGAAAGAGTCACATTAAGTCTAGTTCAAATGGTTACTATAAAAGAACTGTTCATTCATCCATTGCGAAATAGTGTAAAAATAATAACCATTACTGCTCTTGCCGTCCTTGTATTTTCAATAAGCATGGTATCCTATACAATGTCAAATATTTTTACCTCTGAAATGACAATTGGTATTCCTAATTGTGAAGTTTTCGCTCAAACAAATGGAAAACATTTTTCCAGGCCTATTGAACTTATTTTATATGATTTAGAAAAAGAAGAAGGTATCAAAAAAAATTACACCCATTATTGTTTCTTTTAATAATTATTACCTAAAAGATGGTGAACGGATTAGTCTGATGGGTCACGGTTATACATCTTATGAAAATGTTGCATTGTCTGTTATTAAGGGTCGAAATCCTTCTCTACCTAATGAGGTTGCAATTACTCCAATACTATCAAAAAATGTCAGGAAAAGAGATAGGTGATAAGATTCAAATAAATATTGAAGGTACTTTTCAGAACTTAACGATCACTGGTTTTTATCATATATTGTCAAATAATGGGAACGTTTTTAGAACCATTAAGGATACATTTTTTCAATCTAACCCTGAAACAAAAGATAGTTGGATTGACATCACTTTGATGGAAGGTACAGACACCAAACAAATAAAATCACAACTATCATCTCACTTTGGTGGAAATTTAACGATTAATCTCTATGATGAATTCGTTGAAAATATGGCTGGTGGTATGAATCGTGCAATGTCAGCATTTAGTAAAATATTAATTATTGTTGTGTCCTTTATCTGTTTCCTTGCGATCTATAACCTCATTTGGATTCATATGATTGAAAACAAGAAAAACTATGGTTTATTAAAGTCTGTAGGTATGTCCAGTAGAGAATTACTCTACATCCAACTACTAAAAAATGGGTATACTTACAGCAATAAGCTGTTCACTTGCTCTACTCATTAGTAAATTCATTGTGCCTAGCATACTTATCAGCTTACTATCGACTATGGGTATAACTGAACTTAACTCCAGCTTATCTATTATATGGATACTCCTATCCACTGTTTTTTATTTTCTTATTAACACTTGGAAGTACCACTTGGGCTGTACAAAGACAAAAAAAATATTAATCTTCGTAGACTTATTATAGAATAGATGACCACTACTATAATAATAATGAAATTAATGATTATTATGAACCTCTATCATTATTAGAATGATTCATTTTATAAAATCACGGTAATATGTTGAATTAAGGTTAATATCATACTCATTCAAGATGCTTAATTCAACATATAAGAAAGGAGAATAACATTGATACCTTTACAAACAAAAAAGAAGCTCCATACTATTCATGGTTATTATTTTTATTACAACTTCATTAGGTTTAACACAAGATATTGAAGGAAAAGATTATACGGAAGAAATCACATCTTATGTCAATCAATATTTGGAACAAACCAAAATACCTGGTTTAAATATCGCGGTTACTTCATCAGAAGAAATACTCTACCAAGATAATTTTGGTATACTACAAATGGGTTCAGAACAGCCTATATCCATAGACATACCATCACCTATTGGATCATTAACCAAGTCCTTTACTGCTCTTGCCATATTGCAACAGGTTGAAAGAGGCGCTCTATCCCTTGATGATAAGGTTACTGATTATATCCCTTGGTATACTACTTTTGACAAAGAAAAAAAGCGATACCATTACCATAGAAATGCTATTGAACAATTCATCAGGACTTCCTCATAATGTTGATTTTGATACTTTCATTCAAAACAATCCTTCAATGGATTTTGAAAAGGTCTTAAAAGCTCACCAAAATGTGACGCTCTACTTTGACCCAGGTACTTCATACAGCTATTCTAACGAAGGCTTTATGATTGCGGGTTATATTTTAGAATTAGTGACGGGTATGTCTTATGTGGATTATGTCAAAGAAAATATTTTTGAACCTTTAGAAATGACTAATACAACAACATCCATCGAAGAATTATTAGAAACCGAATTTATATACGGACATTTAGCTGATGTGGATGGTTTTCTACCTGCTAAAAAAATATACAGTGGAATTATGATTCCTGCTGGTTCAGAGCTTATTAGTACCACATCAGATCTGAGTCATTATGCAAGAATGATGATGAATAAGGGGACTTATCAAGGAAAACAATTAATAAGCCAAGAATTATTTGTAAAATATTTGAGTGATGGCATCAACCCATTCAAAATGGGTAATGCCGATTTATCTTATCAAGCTGGATGGATACATATCAAAGGCTCCCCTATTCTGTTTCATATGGGCCAGACATTAAGTGCAAGCTCTATACTTCTCATTGACCAAGAGAGTAAAATAGCTGTATCCGTTCTATGTAATGTAGCTGATGTCATGAATGGAGAAGATTCCATCTATAATCTAGCTATGTATCTTCTTCAATTATTTGCAAACAAAGACTATGGTGTACTTCTAAAGCCCAATTTACCAATTTTACAAGAGGATACAACATTTATTCCAAAAGATAAGCATATTCTTGGGGAATATAAGACGAGTGCAGGTTTAACGACAGCAATCATATCCGAAACTAATTCAGGTTCGTATGAAGCAATTTTTTCAGACCCCTGTTGGTGTCAGTTCCTATGACCTGTCGTTCATCACTACTCATGATGTTTATGCAAAAAATGTAGGAAGTGAAATCATCATAAAATTAATAAGAAGTACTTCCAATGACATTATTGGATTTACGCATCCAATGTTCGGTAGTTTTGAGAGAATGAATACAACTATGCTAACTGGCTACCATAAGATTTCAAACAACTTTATGTCAAGTATTGTACCCGATGATTACACCTTCAATAATGATACCTTATCAAATAGTATAGTAGAATTACGTATGCAAAAAAAACCAATATTCTAACTGAAGAATTATCAACCTACGTAGACGAAATCTTTACTAATTTGAACCGTGAAAATCCTTACGAAAAAATTGATTGAAAGCACTACGCTTCGAGAATTTACTATGAATGGATTCTCGTGCTTTGAAAAAAAATTCAAATTGTCGAGTATGATGATGCTTTTTATGCCTTTATTTTTTATATTATTGTGGATAGAAAAGGAACTTCATCTATTACAATTTACGGATCCCTTCCTTTCAAATATTTAACTGAAATGAGATCCCAAGTCATGAGACCTTTTATAAAAAACTTGTAGTAAGAACGTATCCTTGTTATAATCAGTAGCGGATACAGAGATTTTTCAAAGAATAGGAAAGTATGCGAATGTATACGCTAACGGACAAACCCGCTTTGCGGAGAGGCATTGCCTTTTTTGTTCTAGGAATTTTCGAATGTCCTTGCATTAAATAATACCGTAGGGGGCTTAACATGACAAAAATATTAATCATCGAAGATGAAAAAGAAATTACTGAAGTACTAACCGATTATTTTGAACTAGAAAACTTTAGGGTTTGTTGTTCCTATGATGGTGCTGATGGTTTAGTTCAGTTTGAGAAGTTTGGACCTGACCTCATTATTCTTGATTTAATGATCCCCTACCTTGATGGGATGGATGTGCTTCGAATTATCCGTCAAAAATCTCAAGTGCCTATCATCATCTTAAGTGCTAAAAAACATGATCGAGATAAAATACTGTCTTTAGATTTAGGAGCTGATGAATATGTTGAAAAACCATTTAGCCCGAAGGTACTATTTGCCCAAGCAAAGGCACTAATTCGACGAACAAATCAATTTGTAGAATCACCCATAGAGAAGACTTTCATTTTACAAAACGAGTCCATCCGTATCGATGAACTTTCTCACACAATATACATTAATGAACAAATACAATCGTTTTCTCCAAAGGAATACGAACTGCTTGTGTTTTTTATGAAAAATACGAATCAAGTATTCACAAAAACTCAGTTATTAGAAACAGTTTGGGGCGTTGATGAGTTTATTGACCCTAATACTATAACTGTACATGTACGAAAACTTCGAGAAAAAATTGAAGCCAATCCAACAAAACCAAGATGGTTACATACGGTCTGGGGTGTTGGGTATAAATGGGTTCAAGAATAAGGTGATTTATGAAAACTTTTACTAAGCTTACCTTTTTTTTATTTAACATCCATGCTAATAATCATACTCCTATTTTACATTCATGGTTTTGGGAAATTCCCTCAGCAAGGGACTTCTTTGTCGTATAATAACTTTAGAATTCAGTACGCAGATTTATTATATTCTATTGAAAACAATAGCCCTTTTTTTTCACGAAGAAGATTTAATTAACCAACTTAAAAAAGAAGGTATGGAATTATGTTTATATGATTTATCTACCCATGAAATCCTATTTTCTTACGGAGCAAATGTATCCAAAATAAACACGAGCAATATTGAAAATTATATGGTTCATGATAAAAGCTTAGAAAAAAGCTTTAGGTAGTTCTTCTTACCTTATGAACCATATATTCTTTCAAGAGAAGACAGCTACGATGCTTGGTGTCTTCATCGTGAACAAAGAACTTCTTTATTCTAATATATATCAAGGACAATCCACTCTTGTCACCAGATACGTGGGTTTCTTTTCTATACTCTTCATACTGACCATCAGTTATATTCTTCTACTTAGAAGCAAAATTGTTACCCCAATGAAAAATCTTGAACGGACTACAAAAAGAATTGCTAGTGGAAATTTTATCGATGGAATCTCTTATGAATTGCAACATAGTTCTCTAAGCACTTGTTATATAGAATTAGAACATATGCGAAAAGATCTTCTGGAATTCTCGGAAAACCTTCGTGATAACGAACTAAACAGAACTGAATTAATAAATTATCTCACCCATGACTTGCGAACCCCTCTCGCTTCCATCCGTGCTTTATGTGAGGGTTTAATCGATGGTGTAGCCTCAACACCTGAAAAGAAAGAACGATACCTTACAGGCATTCTAAATAAAACAAATGAAATGGAACGTCTATCTAACGACCTGTTCCATCATGCAAATATTGAGTTAAATGGATTTTCTGTACATAAATCTCAAGAATATATTAATGCCGTTTTTTCGAAGATATTTGATTCATGCAAAATTGTTTTAGAACCTTTAATGGGAAATACACCATCAACAACGAACTTCCACATATGATTGTTAACGTAGATGCCTTTCGGTTAGAACAAGCAATCATTAATCTAGTAACGAATGCAATGAAATATTCTGGGGCTAACAACGAAATTACGCTTTATGCACATTATAACCCCCCTTCTTTTATCATCATCATAAGCGATTCAGGCATGGGCATAAGTAAAGAAGACCTTCCATTTATCTTTGATCCTTTTTTTTCGTGGGGAAAAATCACGCTCTCGAAAATATGGCGGAACAGGTCTTGGTCTTTCCATCGTTAAACATATCATAGAAATGCACCAAGGGAAAATAAAAGTAAATAGTAGTCTAAATAATGGTACAACATTTACAATCTATCTTCCTAAGGGATGATATTTAGTTGACAAAAACTCATCTTAGCTATAAAATCAGTATTGGCACACACATCAAGGAGAAATATAATATGAAAACTTTTAAAGAATTAAATATAAATAATCAAATCATTAATGGTCTTCAAAAAAGAAGGTATTAATAGCCCTACACACATTCAAATGTCAACGATACCCCTTATAAATGATAATAAGGATCTTATTGCAGAAGCAGTAACTGGAAGTGGTAAGACACTGGCTTATCTACTACCTTCTTTTGAGCGTATTGATGTAGGATTAAAAGATTTACACACCATCGTATTAGTACCTACCCATGAACTCGCTGTACAAATAAATAATGTCATCAAAAAATCTTGCTAATCACTCCGATTACCCTATACGATCAACACTAATTATGGGTAATGTCAATATTAAACGACAAGTAGAGACTTTAAGATTAAAACCACATATCATTGTGGGTACACCTGGCAGAATTCTACAGCTTATTAAATTAAAGAAAATCAAAGCACACCAAGTAAAAAACAATCGTTATCGACGAGGCTGATAAATTACTATCCGATAATAATATTCAAACGGTTAAAGATGTCATTAAAACCACACAAAGAGATCGACAACTATTAGCATTCTCTGCTTCTATTAGTAAAATTGCTAAAGATCGTGCATCAGAACTTATGAAAGAACCACAATTGGTAAGTCTGACCGAAGAAAAGATTAATAGCGATATCGAACATTTTTATATTGCCACCCCTAGACGAGATAAAATAAACGTGCTTAGAAGCTTAGTTCATGCAACTAAACCTACAAAAGCTATTGTCTTCATAAACAAAAACGAGTTAATCCAAGAAGTCGTAGCCAAACTTAATTACCACAAAATCAATACCGTTGGTATATTTGGAAACGCAACAAAAGCCTCTCGAAAAGAGGCACTTGATGCTTTTAAAAGTGGTAAGGCAAATATTCTTGTTTCTTCAGATTTGGTGGCTAGAGGTCTTGATCTCCAAGAAATCACACATGTTATCAATCTTGATATACCTCAAGCACTAAATGAGTATGTTCATAGAGTTGGACGTACTGGACGAGCTGGTGAAAAAGGAATTGCCATTTCTATTATCACTGAAAAGGAAAAACAATTTCTTAAGAAGATTGAAAGGTTAAATGGTATTACCATAGCACCTAAAGAGCTTTATAAAGGTAACTTAATGAGTCCTAAAAAAAAAACAATTATAAAAAGCGGTAATTAATATAACCTCATTTTTGCTAGCACTTTAACAAAAGCCATTCTATTAACTCTCCTGACCTAAAGCAGCTATTTTAACATTACTAACTGTTATAGTACTATTGCTTACTACCGCACCAAAAGGTGTAGCAGTTACAAAATAATCACAACATCCAGAACAAGTTCCACAGTCACAAGATATAAATTGGAATGCACTTGTACTTCTATCAAGCTGATCGAAGAGTTCTACTACCCATACCCCTATTGGTACGGGGTTTCTATTGTCACAAGCTTTGAATAATTCTATTTGTAGGAGTAATATCTCAGTAGGGTTAATTGTTTGAAGATCAAAACCTATACTACTTGAAAATTCAATGTATACTTTAGGTTTACATAGACAGGTTGTATCGATGGTGACTTGCCCTATTTGGATTCTTTCTGTAGAAAATTGACTGAACTCTATATTCCCAACACCACTACCACATTCCAGTATTGCTTTACTTGGTTTTGGATGCTTTGGTACACAGTCAATACAATCATCTTTTTGACCGTGTGCTTTATAATCATCATTATCTGAATAATCACTAGATTCTTGAGCGAAAGCATTCAATCTAACATTATCCACAACGACATCTACCAATTCAGCATCTGCACTTATTTCATTTGTTGTAAGAATAACAAAATACTCGCAACAGCTAGATGGTGACTTATTTTCACAAAACATAAAATTAAAAACTTTCTCTATAAATTCCCCTGTAAATAGAGCAGCACCCGTTCGTTCGAATCTCCAGATTCCCAGTGATACCGGTTCTCCATCATCACATACTCGAAACAATTCAAATTGCAAGCGCAAATTTAAAGTAGAAATAAGAGCAATATTACATGCAAACTCTATGAATACCTTAGGTTTTGTTAAGCAAGTAGTATCAACTGCAGCATGAGCTATTCCAGATGGTGGTGGTAACGCTATGGGCGCTCTATAAGATGCACTTCCATTTCCACTACCACATACTGATAGTATTTCTCTCGGCTTAGCATGATTCTCTTTTTTCAGATTATCTTTATCATCAACTTTATATTGTTTTTCTAAAGCATCATGCAAGGATTGCGATATTGCTGCCATTCTTCCATTACTTACTGTTACAGTAGCATTCGTAATTTCAATGGGCGCAACCGATACATAATATTCACAACATCTATGGCAGCTTGTACATTCGCAAGACATAAAACTAAATGACTCTTCTTGACGCACAAATCCAACTGACGGAACATTAACTTGTTCATATAGCCACGTACCTAATGATATTGGTTTTTCATTATCACAGAATCTAATTAATTCATATTTTAATCGAACTGTTGCAGTATCTCCTGCTACAGTTAGGTTATCCATACATACAAGACTAGTGAATTTTATTAATACTTTAGGTTTATTTAAACAAGTTGTATCAACGGTTACACGGGCTAACTGGAATGGTGACTCATCAGATGAAGTAAAGGTTGTACTTCCAGTTCCTTCACCACATTCTAATAATATCTTTTTGGGTTTCGTGTGCTTTGGTGTACATTGCGTACAGTCTCTATCAGGTCCATACACTTTTTTGCTTTTCATAATCACTATTATTTATCACTAATATTCCTCCATATTATTTTTATTTATTGCATTAGATTAAAGTGTACTTTTAAATAGTGACCTCTTAATAAGCACACTTCATCCTCATTACATAATATGTCATTTTTTTGGATTCAGTGATATATATGATTGATATTCTATTCATACATTTGAAGCATAAAAAAAGAGGGAAATTTTATCTACCCTCTCAGATTTAGAATAACTGTAGCTGTTCTTTGTCACTTAGATACATAGGTACATGAAGTTCATATACTTAAAATAAGCTTTTTGGGCTATAAATAAACACGTACCTCCCATTATTTAGCTCAAGTGCCATAACATAGTCATAACTTTCATTTAGATAGCACGTTAACTTATCTAAATCTGTTAACAGGACCTCAGGGATCACAATATACCCCTTCATGACTGCCCCGTATGATTTGTAATAAGTTGTTCCCAACTCTTCCATGTATCTCATCTGGATTTCTTTTGAAAATCGAATACCAATTTCTCCATCTTTATTAAGCTGCGAAAACATATAGCCATTAGCCGATGTATAAGGCATTGTCTTACCTTTTCGCTCAAATCGTGGGCATCTCTCTACTAGCTCATCGTATATCTTTAACACTTCATCTCTTGTCATTACTGTGCCTCCACAAATTCTTTAAATTGATCAATCCACTTTTGCCCTTGTTTACGATACATACTTGGAAAGAATATGGATATTAGTTTAGGTATAATCCAATTAATACGGGTATACTCATACTCATAGTCATATTTAGTGCTTGTGTCATCAACCATTGTAAAAGAACATTTCATCGTATTATCCATGTGTTGATGGTGATAGAAAGCTTCATATGAGTCAGGAAGTTTATTAGAAACAACCGTTTCAGTCATTATCATATCCTGATTCCCATATTTATAGTATAAAGTTGAAACGCACCCTTCTTCCCCATCTTGTCCGCTTCTCAATTCTTTTTTTTACAAAGCCATCTTGATATTCCTTTAGATTACTTGGGTCTAGAAATAATTCGGTTACGACATCTATAGGTTTATTAATGATTATTGAACCTGTAATTTTCTTCATCTCTTCCTCCTTATTTTTTTTCAACATTAATTCTATTTAAAACGTATCTTTCTCTTCTCATTATATCACTGAATAACCCTGTTGTCTAAGTTCATGCTTTCCTTTACTATTGACCATATTTGAGTCCATTCTCTTTTCATTACCAATTGTTTCTTAATAATCTACATTTATCGACTATTTTTACATATGATTAAATCATTGCTTTATTAACCTAATCAATATTTTTTTCTAATTATATACAATCTTCTTTCATTTTCTGCCAAAATAAGGTAAAATTATAGTAGGATAACTTATCCTACTATAATATTGGGAGGTCGTTAATAATGAAACACATGTTTTCATTAAAGAAAATCAAAAGCCTACTATTAACTATCGTACTATCCCTCGTATTGACATCTTGTCTAATGCCAAGTCAATTCCTTGGCTACTTCACATCTAATGCCACAACACCCTACACCTGGAATAATGTCATTCCAGAAAAAACGCCATTACCTGCAAACGATAATGGTAAGTTAGTACTATTTGATACATCCCATGGTGGTACTGAAGGAAGTGCCGATTGGGTTATCGATGGTGCTTTTTCTAGCTTCGCCGATGCTCTTGTAGCTGAAGGTTATACGGTTAGAGAATATCGCGGTATTGATAAAAACAGCGATGGCGCTATTCGTTTCTATGATGATCGTCAAGCTGGAAATGTGGCTCTCAACGAATGTGTCATTACATATGCAAGTATTGCAGATGCAGATGTTTTCGTTATGGCTGAACCTAATCGTCCCCTAAAAACATCTGAATACGATGCGCTTATGCAATTTGTAAACGCTGGAAAAGGTATCTATTTCATTGCAGATCATTACAACGCAGATAGAAATCTGAATACTTGGGACTCAACTGAAGTTTTTAATGGTTATAATCGCTCCACAGATGCAGCCTATAACTTAGGTGGCGAATATGGTGACCGACGTAACCCACAGGCTGCTAATTTAGGTTGGTTGTCACAGAATTTTGGTATACGTTTTAGATTTAATGCAATCGATTGTAAATCTGGTGTATCTGATGTACGAGCAGCATCCCAAACAGAAGGTATAACCCAAGGTGTTGAACCTATCCTTATGGCTGGTGGAGCTACTTTATCTATTGTTGATGGTAGCAAAGCAAAAGGTCTTGTTTACTTAAGTTCGTCTGATAATGCAACTAAATGGTCCTATGCTGCAGATACTGGCTTGTATTTTGGTGGTGAGGCAGAAGGTCCTTATGTAGCGATTTCCAAGCCTAGCGCTGGAAAAGCTGCTTTTATCGGTGATTCTTCTCCTGTAGAAGATAATACACCTAAATACCTTCGCCAAAGCGATGGTACTGCTAAAACAACTTGGCCTGGTTGGAACGATACTGGACATGCTGCAACCCTTAGTGTAAATATCGTTAATTGGTTAGCTACACCTGAGAGTTATGTTGGTTTTGACGGTGTTAGCCATCCAGCCGGTACAGTGACACCTAATCCAATGATAGATATTGAAAAAGCTGAACAACAAGCAGAACCTTGGTCTAATCCATCAGGAGGATTCGATCCTTGGAATACAGATACTTTTGCAGCAGGTTCTTTTGGTGCACCTAACCCATCAGGGGGTACACCTGTTAATTCAGCAACCTTTGCTCTCTACCCTACTTACGTTTATGCTAATGAACCTTTTGCACTAGCTATTTCAGGTAATACAACAACACCTACGTTTGGTGCTTATTTAGATGGAGGAAGTCAACAAGGACAATTACTTCTTGGAGGTTCTTGGACGTCATCTGGATATAATAATGTACCAACACCATTGCCTACCGCTGTAACAGCACGTATCGTGTCTGTTGCCTCTCCACCTGTTAAGATTCGATTGAAAGCGGCTGGTAATACTACGGATACACAGACCGTTACAGGACTTACAACAGGTTATGGATTCATTCAAGGTGCTGTAACAGGAAGTACAGGTCATATTGTTGCTGCTTCAAAAGATGGTATTACTCTTGGTACAGCTCAGATTGATGCTACTGGACAAGTAAATATTGCTGTAAAAGAGGATACAGGCATTACCCTGGCTGTTTATGGACCAGATGGTACGCTTATTAATAATCTTACTGGTACTTACAATGTCACAAATGGCAATACAACAACCATTATAGATAGTGGTTCAACTACTCTAACTGTTGCGGCAGCTTTAGCAGAACCTAATGGGACTGAGGTAACCTTAACAGGTTATATTACTTCGGACTTGAACGGTATCTATGCTATAAAAGTTGCAGATACGAATGATTCAACTGCTCAGAGCATTGCTGTTAAGCTTGAGGCGAGTATGCGAGATGAATTTAGTCCCCTTAATAACCCAAGTGCTCTTGGTCGCAAGATTATTGTCACAGGTACACGTAATGACTATATGCTTCTTCCAGGTCTTAGAAATGTATCTTCCATTGAATTTGATGGTTCCGGTAGTAATCCAGATGCATTATCTGTTACTGCTTCGCTAAATGAAGCTAATGGAACGACTCTTACACTAACTGGGTATGTTGTAGCTGACCTTAATGGCATTTATGCTGTTAAGGTAGCCGATACCAATGATGCACAGGCTGACTTTATTGCCGTTAAATTAGAAGCGAGTATGCGTGATGAGTTTAGCCCTTTGAATAATACGAATGCTCTTGGTAAGAAGATTTTAGTTACGGGTACACGGAATGACTATATGCTGTTACCTGGACTTCGAGATGTATCCGCTATTTCATTTGTAGATGATACTCCTTCAGCAATGACTGTAGCCCAAGCTAAAAATGAGCCTAATGAAACAGTTGTTACATTAACGGGGTATATTGTAGCTGACCTCAATGGTATTTACGCCATTAAGGTAGCTGATACTAACGATCCACAAGCTGATTTTATTGCAGTTAAATTAGAATCCAACATGAGGGATGAATTCAGTCCTTTGAATAACACTAGTGCATTGGGACGTAAAATTCTCGTAACAGGTAAGAGAAATGATTATATGTTGTTAACTGGATTAAAATATGTATCTTCTATTGAATTTTTTTTAGATTAGAATATAAAAATAAGACCTCCGTTTTGGAGGTTTTATTTTTTGCCTAATATGTACAAAAGAAATATTTCACCTTATTTTATAATGCCATAAAATAATCATCCTGTAAACATGATGCTCACAGGATGAAAGTTTGTATTTTATATTATTTTATTTTATATACGACAGCCTTCTAGATAACGACCTATAATGCTATCTGGCCCACCACAATACAAGAAACGTTGCAATTGTTCTAATGGTGTAAGCTCATCTATAAGATAATCCGGATCTTTAATGATCAATGCATCGAATAGATAACCTTCTTCAAAACTACCTACTTTGCCAAAGAAACGTCCGTTCATTTTAGTTGTTAAGTAAAAAGCTTCTGATTCCTTTAAGATGCGTTCCTCTGGATTAAGAACATGACGCATTTTGGAACATTGGATAGCACATGTTATGGTATGGTTCATACCTATTTTATGACCTGCACCTACATCGGAGCCCATACCTACTTGAATACCTCGATCAATGCAAGTTGTTACAGGCATAACGCCACTTGTAAGGTTAAGATTCGAGTTAGGACAGTGAACAAGAAATACATTTTCATTCTTAGCCATTTCTAGTTCTTCATCACTTAAGTAGACCGTATGAGCCATAAGAGATTTTTGCTCCCCGTATAGCTGATGATCCTTATACACATATGAATAGTTCTTACTATCTGGGAATAATTCCTTAACCCAATTAATTTCACGTTTTGTCTCAGCTAGGTGGGTCTGTATAGGTATCGATCTATCATTAGATATTCGCCCTAATTGATGCATTAAATCACTGGTACAACTAGGTGCAAAACGTGGAGTTATAATAGGTTTCACATACTCTGATTCACCAATAGCCTCAATAAAATCGATGGTTTCACTCACAGATGCATCTGTTGTCTCAATCAATTTGTCTGGTGCATTCTGATTCATATTCACTTTGCCAACATAGGCTGATAGATGTTTATTCTCTAAAGCTTTTACTAGCTCATGGGTACTTTCGCTATGTATCGTAGCAAATATACATGAACGCAATGTACCGTTCTGATAAAGCGCATCCACAAAACGAGGATATACTTTTTTTAGCATAAGCTACATCTTCGAATTTTTGCTTCGTTTTTTTTAAAAGTATATTGATTCAACCAATCAATAAGTCCTAAATTTAAACCAACACCCATTTGCATATATTGTGGTGCATGAATATGCAAATCTATAAATGATGGTATAATGAGGGCATTACCATAATCCGTTACGGGTACACGTCTATACGCCTCAGGTAACGTTTCATGTATACCTATAACTGTCCCTTCCTTAATAATAATATAACTATTCTCATGAACCTCAAAAGAGTCCTTTTCCTTTGTAAAAAATAATATGACCTTTTAGCACTTGAATATCCGCCATTAAGACACCACCCTTATTCAATTAATCTCAATTTATTTCATATATGGTTTTAATGCTTCAATATCTGGCTCACACTTAATAGGTTCACCAGCAGCTTGTAGAGCATTTTTAACATCTTTTAATCCATTACCTGTCACAATCATAGCAACTGTTTCATCCGATTTTACAATGCCTTCTTTAACAGCTTTCATAAGCCCAGCTAGACCCGTTACACCTGCTGGTTCACCAAATATACCTTCACTAGAACCTAATGTCTTCATAGCTTCTAAAATAGCTTCATCAGTCACTGTAATCCAAGTACCATTAGAATGTTTAACAGCATTTAATCCTTTAACTGGATTTCTTGGAATACCTACCGAAATACTATCTGCTAATGTATTTTCCTCTGTAGGCTTAAGTGGCTCATTAGAGGTATATGCTGTATAGAAAGGACAACATCCTTCAGCTTGAACACCTAATATCTTTGGTATACGGTCGATAAGACCCAAAGAATAGAGATCATAAAAACCTTTATAAGCACCACCAATGGTACATCCATCACCAACAGAAACCACAACCCAATCAGGAACCTGCCAGTTCATCTGTTCAGCAATTTCTAAAGCAACAGTCTTCTTACCTTCAACAAGATGAGGATTGATCGCCGCATTACGGTTATACCAACCCCAATGATCTATAGCTGCCTTCGATAACTCAAAAGTAGCCCTGTAATCACCCTTAACAGAAATCACCTTGGCACCATAAATAAGTAATTGTGCAAGCTTCCCTTGTGGCGCTCTCTCAGGCACAAAAAATAACCGTAGATAAACCTAGCCTGGCTGCATTCCCAGCCAATGAAGAAGCTGCATTCCCTGTAGAACTACAAGCAATCGTATCATAGCCCTCTTCCATTGCTTTCACAACAGCCACTGCCGAAGCACGATCCTTCAATGACGCCGTCGGGTTAAGTCCCTCATCCTTAATCATAAGAGACTTCACTCCTACTATATCCCCCAAACGATTCGCCTCATATAAAGGTGTCCAACCCACTTTAAGGGTACCCTTTATATACTCAGGGTCAACCGACATCACATCACTATAACGCCACATGGAATAATCGTCATTTTTCTCAAAAAATTCCTTCGTTAACACACCTTTTAACGTCTCATAATCATACTCCACATCCAATATTCCCTTATCTCCACATACAGGACAAGTCAATATCTTCTCTTTAGCATCAAAGGCTTTCCCACACAATGTACATCTATAATTCTTCACATACTTCATAAGCCATCCCCCATTCCTACGCAAAAGAAAGCAAGCTTTCTTTTGTGTTTTTTTTATTAGTAGTAATATAATTTCGAACTACGACCGTCTTGCACAAACTAAAATTAAAACACCCAACTCAACCTAATCCTCTATAGGAACAAACGCAAACTTCCCAACATCAAACAACCCTCTATCCGTTAACTTCAAATCCGGTATAACAGGCAATGCCAAAAACGCCAATGTCAAGAAAGGATCAATCTCCTTATTCACACCTTTTTCAAGAGCAATTTTCTCCATTGCCTCCAACTTAGCCTCAACAAACTCCATAGAAGCTTCTGTCATCAATCCACCAACCTCTAAAGGCAACGTATCCAATACTTCACCATTAGAAACAATCGTCATACCACCTTTAACGCGCTCAAGCTCTTTTACAGCCATATGCATATCTCTATCATTATCACCAATAACAATAATATTATGTGAATCATGTGCAATCGTAAGAGCTACAGCACCATCAGTCAATCCATAGCCTTCAACCAAACCAAGTCCTACATTACCTGTTCCCTTATGTCTCTCTATCACAGCAAGCTTAAGAATATCAAGCTTCTTATTATGCAGGAATAAGTGGTCCTTCACATCAACCTTACGTCTTACATTCTTAGTCGTCACATTATGTTCTATGAGCTGAATCACTTTGGCAATATCTGATTGGAGCGGAATATCAAAAGATATCTTATCTATAGATTTAACCCTAACCGTATCTAATACACTAGGATCCTCATAAGGTTCTATATCAAAAAGTGCTGTATTATTTTCAGCAACTAATTTTCCTTTTTTTTATATACCTTGACCACATCAACAGATTCTAAATCATTTAAAATAACTAAATCTGCATCATAGCCAGGAGCTATTGCCCCTTTACCTTTTAAACCATAACACTCAGCCGTATTAAGAGTTGCCATTTGAATAGCAATAACAGGGTCAATGCCATGCTCAATGGCTAATCGAACATTAAAATTAATATGCCCTTCATTCTTAATATCATAAGGTTGTTTATCATCTGTACAGAATAAAACACGACGATTATTATAGCTGGTCACACCACCAATAAGATCATTCAAATTACGTGTTGCAGATCCTTCGCGAATATGCACGTACATACCTTTTGCCGTTTTTTCTTTTAACTCCTTAGCCGTTGTACACTCATGATCTGTTTTTATACCAGCAGTCACGTAAGCATCAAGAGCTTTTCCTGTTAGGTTCGGCGCATGCCCATCAATCACACAGTCCTCCATTAATGTTAACTTATCATACACTTCCTTATTACCATATAAAACACCAGGATAATTCATCATTTCACCAAGTCCCAATACATACGGATGATCTCTTAGTGTTGCCAAATCTTCTGCCAATAGAATAGCTCCAGCATTCTCAAATTCCGTAGATGGTACACATGATGGCAACATAACATATACATCTAGAGGTGACTTGGCGCTGGCATCTAGCATATACCTAATACCGTTGAGACCACATACATTAGCTATCTCATGAGGATCTTCAATAACAGTCGTTGTTCCTTTTGGAAGTACTGCTTTAGCAAATCGTCCAGGTGTTAGCATGGATGACTCAATATGCACGTGTCCATCAATAAAACCAGGGCATACAAACTGTCCCTCGATATCGATTTCTTCAACACCTTCATAATCACCAATACCAACGATATACCTTCGTCAATAGCAATATCAGCCTTCTCTATCTTTCCATTAAACACATTAACAATCTGACAATTTTTCAGTACTTTTGACGCTTTTGTCTCACCTCTAGCCACCATAACTCTTTGAACTGTTGACATGATAACCTCCTTTGATTCTATGCTATTATCATACTTAGGAAACGTTGAAATATAACTTCACATAATCTATTTGCAAAAGTCCCTAAAACACTAGACATTTTGCAAACAGAACATGAACTAATATTTATGCCATTCCTTAGTACAAGAAAGCCTCATGACAAGACTTTCTTATACTTCTATCCTTTATTCATTTAATGATCGTTCTAGATACTTACCACTACCGCCAACTAGAGCGCCATGTTTAATGACAAACGCACCGTTGCTGATAGTCGATTCAATGCATCCAACGACTGTTTTACCTTCAAAAAACACTATAATCACATCTAGAGTGGTCTTCACTGATAACATAGTCACCACATGGGTCATAAATAACCACATCGGCATCTGACCCCACTTGTAAAACACCTTTTCTAGGATATAAACCATGAGCTTTAGCAGGATTAACAGTCATCTTATCAATAACCTTATCCCCATACATGGCATATAACACACGAAATGAATGTTCTACACCTCCAATTCCCATAGGAATGTCCTTAAGATAAGCATGATTCTTTTCATCCTTCATAAATGGACAGTGGTCTGTACCGATTGTATAGACATCATCAAAAAAAAGATTTTTTAAAGCATCAACCTCTTCACCACTTCTTAGAGGAGGAGCCATGGTGTACTTATAACCCATATCTCCCTCAAAGGTGTCTGATGAAAAATAAAAAATAGTGAGGACAACTCTCAATTATAAAATCTTTATTCAATATATCTGAGTATTGTTCTTTTAATGCACTTAGGGTATGACCACTACTTAGGTGCACCATGTATAACTTACCATCATAGGCTCTAGTATACTCAGCTAACTTAAGTGCTTCGTTTGTCTCTGCTTTGGAACAACGACTTATTAACAAATCCTTTGGACCATACTCAGGATTAAGATCAATTAAATCATCCGCTTCAATATGAGCTAAAACCATAAAGTTATCAGGTTTTGTAAGCTTTAGTAATTGGATAATTTCATCATCATAAGTGCGTCTTCCTGAATCAGAATAGGTGGTAAATAGTTTTACCGATGGTAATGCCAGTCGCTTCATTTCATTAACTACTTGTTGTACTTGACCTTGTGGATTTTTTATAGTGGCATGAAACCCATAGTCAATAACACTGTTTTTTGCCAATTGGCGTCTACTGGTAAGGGCTTCTTCTAATTCTTCTGCCCGAGAGATAGGATCTAAAAAATCAATATATGTGGTAATGCCACCATAAGCTGCACTAATAGACCCTGAGTAGAAATCATCACTTGATGTGTAGCGTCCGCCGCCTAAAGCAAAGTGTACATGTGGATCAATAAATCCTGGAAGTACTTTCTTGCCAGCTGCGTTATAAGTTTCACTAGCTGGCAGTACTTCATTGGTAATACACACGATTTTTCCATCTTTTATATAGAGGTTTTTCTCGGTGTAGTTACCATCGATATAGGGTTGACCTCCCATAATAGCTAAATCATACATAAAATATTCTCACCTCTATAGCGCTTTTACTTTTTCATTAAAAGCTTCAATGAGACGATCAAGTTTCTCAGCTTGCTTAGGAATATCAAGCCAGTAATTATCATCATACCACTGAGCTAGAATCTCTTCATAACCCTTACCTTGTTGTTCTACCCATGTATAGTATTTTAGGTTATGCACTGCGCGACGATCTCTATAGCTAAGTTCTTTAATATAATCGGTATTAATACCTTTAAAGTATCTTTCCATTACGCTGTAGGCAACTTTATCTGTGAAAGCACCTTTTTCTTCGTTAAGCTCAGTCAAACGGCTTTGATACATATCAATGGAGTCTGTAAGAATTGTTACAACAACATCATCTTCAGTAAGCTCGAAGTACTTAGCAAATTTGATAGCTGAGATAATATTGGCAGCTCCTGAAATACCAACAAGATTTAATTGGTTAATGACATCATCGCTTACTCCATTCTCTTTTAGTAACGCCAGTCCTTCTGGCTCGTTGAACATACGAATCCAGTTCATTGGTGCTTCATCATCAATAGCAACAGCCACATCTGTGTTCTTTACATTGTGTACCCATGGAATATGCTTATCACCAATACCTTCAATACGATGCTCCCCAAAACCATTACTATAGATTGTTGGGCATTGAAGTGCTTCACTAGCAGCTATTTTACTCATAGGATAAATCTTCTTGAGATAGTCACCTGCTGCAATCGTTCCACCTGAACCTGTTGAACTAATATAGCCTCTGAACTTTTGGCCTTCAGTCATTTCTTTATTTAAAATTTCTTCAATTGCAGCTCCAGTAACTTCATGATGCCATAAGTAGTTACCAAATTCATCAAATTGGTTGAAAATCATCAGTTCTTGACCAGAGTTACGAAGTTCATGGCATTTATCAAAAAATTTCTTTTACATTACTTTCACTACCAGGTGTTTTAATGGTTTCACCTGCTACTTTTTCTAACCATTCAAAACGCTCACTACTCATACCTTCTGGTAAGATAGCAATGGACTCACAAGATAGTAATGCAGAATCGTAAGCTCCTCCACGACAATAGTTACCTGTTGATGGCCATACAGCCTTTTGCTTCGTTGGGTCAAATTGTCCTGTTACAAGACGAGGTACCAAACATCCAAATGCAGCTCCTACTTTATGAGCACCTGTTGGGAACCATTTACCACATAGTGCAATAACTTTTGCTTTTACACCTGTTATTTCTTCTGGCAACACCATGTAGTTAGCACCATTGAATCCACCACCGGTTTCTGTAGGTGCGTTATGCCATGTAATTCTGAAAAGGTTAACTGGATCTATATCCCATAGACCTACATCCTTTAACTTCTCTTTCACATCTTCTGGAATTAATTCAGGATTCTTCATTTGAGCTAGTGTAGGTATAACAATACCTTGCTCTTTTGCACGTTTTACAACATTTTCTAATGCCTCTTCTTGTACTGTTAAATCAATCAGATTAAATTTACTGTTCATACATATCCTCCTATCATAAGTCTAATGCTTATTCATTCGTTTATTTTTAGTCTTTTCTATAGCATTAATAATATTTTCATATCCCGTACAGCGACACAAATTTCCAGCTAGATGCTTTCTAATTTCATCTCTTGTGTACGCTTTATCACTCTCTAATATAGCATAGCAGCCATAATAAAACCTGGTGTACAGAAACCACATTGTACAGCAGCTTCATCAATAAATGCTTGTTGAATATCGGATATATTGCCATCTTCATCCATTAAACCTTCAAGGGTACGAATACTCTTGCCTTGTGCCCATATGGCTAAGTAGATACATGAATCAATGGTTTCTTCATTAATGAGTACCGTACAAGCACCACATTCGCCTACCTCACAACCTTTTTTAACACTGGATAAATGTAATTGGTTTCTTAGAACTTCAAGAAGTGACGCACGATCATCAATGGTTAGATCGTGTTCTTCACCATTTACAGTTAGGTGTAATTCAACTTTTGCCATTAGCATTCACCTCCAGCTTTTCTAATCGCTTCTTTTAGTGCTCTTTTACTTAATTCTTCTGCAAGTTGTAAACGAAGTATCTTGGAAGCACGCCAGGAATCTCTAGGTCTTACTTCAGTTAAAGCCGTTTTGGCAAAGGACTCAAATAAAGTTTCTGAGATAACCACACCTTTTACAGCCTTTTCTGCCTCTGGACATCGCATTGGTACAGGACCTGCAACGCCGTAAGCAAGACGTACTTCTTCTATATGGGTTCTTTCATTATTTAATTTACATGATACAGAGCATCCTAATGTAGCAATATCCATAGCATCACGCATAGCATACTTAATGTAACAGCCATAAAAATCTTCATAATTTTCTTTGTTGACATAGATAGCTGTTAATATCTTACCATTTTTTAGATCAACCCATCCAGGACCTAAATAATAATCTTTAATCGGTATAATTTTGCTACCTTCTGGTCCTGTTATTTCAAGTTCAGCGTTAAGGGCAAATAACGTAGATGCACTATCTGCACTTGTTACACCATTAGAAATATTACCACCAATGGTTCCAATGTTTCTAACTTGTGGACCTCCGACTTGATCCACTGCATCACCTAATACAGGAATATACTTCTGAATGATAGGATCGTTTGTTATATGTGAAAAAACTTGTCAGAGGACCTATTTTAATGCGTCCATCCTCTTCTAAGGTTACGCCTCTTAATTCATCTAATCCATAGATACTTACAAGGGAACAGCCAGCTAGCTTACCTTCATGAACTTTAATTAAGATATCACTTCCACCTGCAATAATCAGTGAATCAGGATCAGCCACAAGATGTTTAATCGCATCTTCTACAGAAGTAGCCTGATAGATTTTTTCAATATCATACATGATAAGGCTCCTTTCTTAAAACTAAATCATATCTAATGATTTAAACTTCTCAACAAGTCTCTGCGGTGTTAGTGGTGCTTCAGGGAAACTAACGCCTGTTGCATGGAATACGGCATTTCGAATAGCTGGAGCAACAGGAATTGCTGGTGGTTCACCCAAAGCCTTATTACCAAATGGTCCAGATATATCGTAAGTTTCTACAAAATCCGCTTCTAATTTTGGTGTATCTAAGATTGTTGGAAGTTTGTAATCTAATAGATTATTATTTAGTGGCTTACCTGTTTTCTCATTGAATATCATTTGTTCACTTAATCCAAAACCAAGGCTCATGCTCATGCCGCCATGTACCTGTGCTGCGGCTAATTGAGGATTAAGAACTTTACCACAATCATGCACATTAATGACTTTATTCACTTTTATTTTACCTATAGGTACATCAATTTCAATATCAACAAAACATGCACCAAATGAGAACGTATTGGATTTACATTGGTTGGTCACATCTGCTGTAATATGAACAGATTTTTCCATATTGTAGACAGCATGTGTTGCCACCTCTTCAAGAGAAGCAAGTATATCCCCTGTTTCCTTGTTCACAACATTGCTTGCCACTAAGTCTAAATTACCTACTGGTAATTTCAACATGAAATGAGCATGTTCTAAAATCTTATCTCTAAGTTCCATGGCTGCTTTTTTCACTGCCATACCTGAAACATAGGATTGTCTAGATGCATAAGCACCTGAATCATAAGGTGTCACATCCGTATCCTGAGTAGAGATAATATGCACCATGTTCATGGGTATATCAAGAACCTCTGCAGCCATCTGAGAAAATACAGTATCCGCACCTTGACCAATTTCTGTAGCGCCCATCTGTACTTGAATGGTACCATCTTGGTTCAGTACGATACGACAGGATGCTGTTTCTAAGGCTATAGGGTATACCCCTGTGGCATAACTAAATATAGCCATTCCAACGCCTTTTCGTATTGGACCTGTTTGGTTCGCATACGCTTTACGCTTGTTATCCCAATCAATGACTTCTTTGCCTTTATCAATACAAGCTTCTAAGCCATAACTATTACACTTAATTTTATTATCAACAAACCCTGCTTTCATCATGTTCATCTTTCGAATCGCTATAGGGTCCATATTAAGTTTCGCTGCAATCTCATCCATCTGTGCTTCAAGTGCAAATGTAATCTGTGGAATACCATAAGCACGCATTGCTCCTGATACAGGCATGTTAGTAAATACACTGTACATGTCACCCATGGTTGCCTTATCATCATTATAGATCTGCTTAACAGCATGACCTGCTTTGGATACGACACTGTGACCATGTGATGCATAAGCACCTTTATTAGCAAATAACTCAGCTTTTCTAGCTACTAAGCGCCCACTGGGTCGTACATAACTAATCAGTTTAATGCGCATAGCATTACGAACACGTGTATTGACAAAAGTCTCTTCTCTGGTTAATTCTAACTTTACACATCGTCCGCCGATTACTTGAGATAAATAGGCATTCAATGGTTCGTACAGTGAATCTTGTTTGTTACCAAAACCTCCACCAATGTAAGGTTTTACGATTCTTATTTTTCCCCAGCTAAGACCAAGTGCCTGACCAACAATACGACGTACGATATGTGGTATCTGTGTCGATGAGACAACAACCATACGGCCAGCCTCGCCATAAGCATAAGAAATAGGTGTTTCTATATGACAATGTTTTACCATTGGCGTCTTATACTCGCCTTCGAATCTTATAAGTCCTTCTTCCTTAATAGCTTCTTCATAATCACCCTTTTCATAATGGGTGTGATTTAATATATTATTTGGGAATTCTTCATGAATAGGCATTGCGCCATCTTCTAGTGATGCATCAATGGATATAATAGGTTTGAACTCTTCATACTCCACTTGAATGAGTTTTAGAGCTCTTGAAGCTGTTACTTCGTCTTTTGCGATAACAGCTGCTATATCATCACCATAATATCTTACTCTCGTATTTAATAATTTTCGATCAGCTATATCTTGATGATCTGGATCCACAGACCAAGGATGCCCAGCTGTTGGATATGTGATATCTGGTACATCAAAACATGTTACGATCTTCACTACTCCTGGTAACTTAGTCGCTTCTGATATATCCATACTCTTAACCAGCCCGTTGGCAATAGAACTATGCAAAACTTTTGCTACTAAGGCGTGATTTAAATGATAATCATCGGTATAACGAGCACGTCCTGTTACTTTTTCAAAAGCATCAACCCGCTTAACACTTCGACCTACACTCACCTATATCCCTCCTTATATCATAATAAGCTACTCATATAATAATGGCTTACAACTTCCCCTATATGTCCTTATTATATGAGTGCCTACAACAACAAAATCTTTTACAGTAAAGAATGAAAAAAATACTTTCATTTACCTTTATATTAACGTATCTTTGCTCATAATTAAATAGCAATATTTAGTTATCTCTTATTTGATAACTGTGCCCGTTTCACCTGCAATACCTTCTTTAGCTTTTTTTTCTAACAAAGTAATAAGTGCGAAGCGGTCTTTGGAAGATTCAGCAAATTCTACAGCTGCTTGTATTTTAGGTAACATGGAACCTGGAGCAAAATGACCTTCTTCCATATATGTTTTTGCTTCGTCGATACTAAGATTTGAAAGCCATAATTCATCGGCTTTTCTGAAGTTAATGGCTACTTTTTCAACTGCAGTTAAAATAATCAAACAATCAGCATCTAATAATCTTGCAAGAGTACTGCTAGCGAAATCTTTATCAACAACAGCTTTTGCACCTTTAAGGGTGTTACCTCGCTCCATGACAGGTATACCACCCCCCCACCACCTGCAATAACAATTTGACCTGAATCTAATAAAGTCTTAATGGTATCAATTTCCACTATACCAACAGGTTTTGGAGAAGCAACTACGCGGCGGTAACCACGTCCAGCATCTTCTACTACGTTAACCCCTGTTTCCATCAGTACTTCTGCTTCTTCTTTTGTCATAAAATTACCAATGGGTTTTGTTGGGTTTTTAAAAGCTTCGTCATTTTCATCTACAATAACTTGTGTTATGACTGTAGATACTGGTTTCGTTATGTTTCTATCAAGCAATGTCTCTCTTAATGCATTTTGTAAATCGTAACCAATATAGCCTTGACTCATGGCTACGCATACGGATAATGGCACTTTGCCATATTGGGGTTCTTTTTTTTACTAATGCATCCATTGCTTTTTGAATCATACCTACTTGAGGACCATTTCCATGAGATATAACCACTTCATGACCTTCTCCTACTAAATCTACAATCGCTTTTGCTGTATCCTTTACAGCTAGCATTTGTTCATGTAAGTTTTTACCTAACGCATTTCCACCTAGCGCAATAACAATTCTTTTCTTCTCCATAACAATATCCTTTCTCCTTTAAATAGAACTCGGGTGGCCTAGCCACATTATGAAAACGGAAAATAGAAAAGTATCACTTTCCGTGATGACCTAAATTACAAAACAAACTGCTCCCATAGTCTCTTTTGTATGCTCAGCATCAATTTTTTTTCTATTTATATTGTCGTTGTGTATGTTTTTTCTCTAATTCTGCGAAACATTTTGCTGGATCTTCAACTTTACCTAGTAAAATCATAGCAGCAATGATATAAGGTTTGAAACTAGCTTCTTTATAAAGAGGCACACGGTATCTATCGAATACAGAAGCTTCAACTTCACCAACTTCACAGCTAACACCTGTTATGTCTGCTGGTAAACAATGCATATATAATGCCTTGGCATCTTTTGTTAAGTTCATCATCTCTTCTGTACATTGCCAATCTTGATGTTTTTTATTCTGTGCTAATAACTCTTTTTCTAATGCTGCAATACCTTCTAGATCGCCATTTCCATATAATTCAGTTCTTTTTTCCATGGCTACAAAAGGTGCCCAGCTCTTAGGATATACGATATCTGCATCTTTGAAAGCTTCTTCCATTGAATTCGTCTTTGTGAAAGAACCACCTGATTTAGCAGCGTTTTCTTTTGCTACCTCTTCAATATCGGACATCACTTCATAACCTTCTGGATGAGCTAACACCACATCCATACCCATACGTGTCATTAATCCAATGATACCTTGTGGAACAGATAATGGCTTTCCGTAGGATGGAGAGTAAGCCCATGTCATAGCAATTTTCTTACCTTTTAAGTTCTCCACGCCACCAAACTCATGAATAAGATGTAGCATATCTGACATGGATTGTGTTGGATGATCAATATCACATTGAAGGTTAACGATTGATGGTCTCTGCTCTAGAATACCGTCTTCATTACCTTGCTCCACATATTTGGAGAAATTACGAATGTAGGTATTACCTTTTCCGATATACATATCATCACGAATACCAACAACATCTGCCATAAATGAAATCATATTTGCTGTTTCACGTACTGTTTCGCCGTGAGCGATCTGTGATTTACCTTCATCAAGGTCTTGTACTTCAAGGCCAAGTAAATTACAAGCTGACGCAAAACTAAAACGTGTTCTTGTGGAATTATCTCTAAATAAGGAAATACCAAGACCACTATCAAATATTTTTGTTGAAATGTTCTCTTCACGCATGTGGCGAAGAGCATCTGCAACAGTGAAAACAGCTTCTAATTCATCGTTTGTCTTCTCCCATGTTAAAATAAAATCATTATTATACATATCACTAAAATTCAGTTCATTCAGTTTCTTAATATATTTTTCAATTTGGCTCATTTTGTATTTCTCCCTTCGATATATATATTGAACTTAACATTTTATCATCTAATTCATTAAGTTCAATATATTTGCCTTGATAGTATAAGGTGAATAGTTCTAAATAATTGCTCGTTTTATAGCATTTACTTAATTCAACTTATTTATTTGGTCTCTTGACAGTATGTTGTAGGCAATGCTGCATATACAGCAGCACATTTAACTAAATCAGCTTTCCATGTTTTTTCATTAGGTGCATGTGCTTCTTCTTCTTTACCAGGTCCAAAACCAATACAAGGAATGCCATAACGTCCCATAATAGAAACGCCATTAGTAGAGAATGTCCATTTATCAACTTTTGGTGTACCATACATTCCTTCATATGCTTTTACCATGGATTTTGTAGGCATCGTATCTTCTGGTATAACCCATGTTGGGAAATAACAATCCGTTGGATATGTTAAATCTGTCCAGCTTGGTCGACTATATTTATACATGGTCACAACTGCTCCATATTTCTTAACTGTTGGTAACATACGTATTTCTTCAAGAGCTGATTGATACGTTTCACCATCTGTTAAACGTCGGTCTACAGATATAGCACACATATCAGCTACAGCACAACGTGATGGAGAATTAAAGAATATCTCGGATACTGCAAGGGTACCTTTTCCTAAGAATGGGTCTACATGCAACTTGTCATTTAAAGCTCTTACTTCTTGAAGAATGTCTGACATTTTGTAAATAGCGTTATCGCCACGCTCTGGTGCAGAACCATGACAAGAAACACCTTTTACCTCAACACGGATTTCCATACGTCCACGTTGCCCACGATAGATATTGCCATTTGTAGGCTCAGTAATGACAACAAATTCTGGTTTAATATTGTCTTCATTAATAATATATTGCCAACATAGACCATCACAATCTTCTTCTTGAACCGTACCTGTTACAAGTACCGTATATTCATCACTTAATAAATCAAGGTCTTTCATAATCTTAGCGCCATAGACACTTGATACAATACCACCAAGTTGATCTGATGCACCACGGCCACCAATTTCTTCATCATTTTCATAGCCTTCATAAGGGTCGAAATCCCAGTTACTCATTTCCCCAAGACCTACTGTATCAATATGTGCATCATAGGCAATGAGTGTTTTACCTGTTCCCATGTATCCAAGAACATTACCCATTTTATCAATTTCAACTTTGTCAAATCCTACTTCTTCCATTTCTTTGGCTATACGTCTAATGACACCTTCTTCACCACAACTCTCACCAGGAATAGCAATTAAATCTCTTAAAAAACTTGGTCATTTTACCTTCATAATCTTGTGCTTTCATTTTAATAGCATTAAAATCCATGATAGTCCTCCTTCTTTATCTTAAGATTAGTTATTTTGAATGTTTCTCAAAAAAATATCTCATTTAACACACTGTGCATATTCTGTCTTTAAGCACCTCCTAACGTTTGATATCAATATAGTTGTATATACTATATTTCGATATTCCGAAGTAATTTGAAATCTTGTCACCTGACTTAGTAATAAGAAAAGCTCCAGCATCATTAAGAAATCTTATGCAATTGACTTTATCTTCTTTGCTCATAAGAGCAACAGGTTTTCCAATACGTTTTACAGATTGTTCAATGAGGTCATCCAACAACTCATTAACATTGGTTGGAATCTCTTCTGCTTCAGTACTCGGGCTACTTTCTAAATTGAGTAGTGATTTAATAGCGATCTCAGCGATGGATAACTGGGTCATATCATAATTAATACAAAAAATGTACTGAGGCTCTCCATTTTCATCTTTTATGTAAATACTACTTGATTTTAAGACACGCCCATCATGTGTTTTCGTCAGGTACCCAATTGAATCTTCCAACATCTCTTCTTGATGATTAAGTGTATCCAGTACAATATGAGAAGCTCCATCACCAATTTTACGATTGGTCACATGTCCGTTCTCAATGGCGATAATTGTTTTTTTTGCAAATTATCCGATTGAAGATCATGTATAACCACTTCACAATGACCCCCCAAAATGTTCTACAAGCCCCTTAGCTAATCGTTTTAAAAAATCTAAATTCATATCTTCCATATTATAGTCCTCTCAGGTAGCTTTCACCTATTAGCATGCTACGACAATGTAAGTCATAACCAGTCTCTATATAAGGCCACAACCTATATCAAATATTAGTTACTTTTACGTGGACGTCATCTCTTGTAGCGCAAGTCATAACTCGCGGACATAAATAATATAATATTTTGTCATTTTATAGAAACTCATCACAAAAACTATTTTTTTTCTAACTCCAGTATAACACCATAGATTCAACAAATCAATGCATATTTACAAAAATATTTTTTTTCTTACAAAATTTTTTTTGAATTCCTTTGACTTTTGCTTCTTTTTGGTGGTAGTCTGTTATTAAGAGGATATACTTGTGATAGCTGTAGTTTACTATAATAACCTTAGATAAAGGCTTTACTACAGTTCTCATTACAACGACTATCCCTCAAAGCTATGAGGTCAACCCTTTCGACACAATTGTCGGAATTATCGACAATATATATATGTTGTCGCTGAACAGTACAATATTCTATATACAACATTTAATTCTATATATCGCCAAACGTTTAGTATGACGTTTAAGGTATATACAAAATATTTTTGGGACATGTGTCCTTTCTTTAAATTTAATGTCTTTCTACCAAAGACAAGTAACATGTGTTATTCAAAATGTTTCATTGCAATACATATCAATTAGATTAAAGGAGCGATGTACATGATTTTAATAGGAAACGGTCGTATGATTACAAGAGATTCAAACAACCCCTTTTGGGAAAATGGTTGCCTTCTCGTAGATGGACAATGCATAAGTGATATGGGTAGTACCGATGAATTACGTTCAAAATATCCTGAAGCTTCTTTTATAGATGCTAAGGGTGGTCTCATCATGCCAGGTCTTATTAACACACATCATCATATTTATAGCGCCTTGGCACGAGGTATAACCTTAAACAATCACAGTCCTTCTAACTTCTTAGAAATTCTTGAAGGTATGTGGTGGAAGATTGACAAACACCTGACTTTAGAAGATGTTAAGCTAAGTGCCTATGTTACTTACCTTGAATGCATCAAAAATGGTGTGACGACAGTATTTGATCATCATGCCAGTTATGGTGCTACCCCTGGCAGTCTCTTTGAAATAGCTGATGTAGCCAAAAAAACTTGGTATAAGAACCTCTCTATGTTATGAAGTATCTGATCGACATGGTCATGATGCTATGGTGGAAGCTGTAAAAGAAAATGTAGACTTTATTCAAGCAGCAAGGAATGATGCTACAGATATGCAAAAAAGGTATGATGGGCTTACATGCATCTTTCACGCTTTCTGATTCTAGCCTTGATCATATAGCTAGTAAATTACCAGCGAACACTGGTTATCACGTGCATGTTGCAGAAGGTATTGGTGATCTCTATGATGCTCTTGGGAACTATAACAAAAGAGTTGTAGAGCGTTTAATGGATCACAATATCCTTGGTTCAAACACACTTGCAATCCACTGCATTCATGTAAATCAACGAGAACTAGATATACTAAAAGAATCAGATACAATGGTTGTCCATAACCCTGAATCCAACATGGGTAATGCCGTTGGCTTCACACCCGTATTAGAATTGATGAAGCGTGACATTCCTTTAGGTCTAGGAACAGATGGTTATACTAGTGATATGTTAGAGTCCATGAAAGTAGCCAACATCCTTCCTAAACATCAACTTTGTAACCCATCTGTAGCTTGGGGTGAAGTACCTCAGATGCTATTTAGCAATAATGCGACAATTGCTAATCGTTTCTATAACAAACCCTTGGGCGTTCTTAAGGAAGGTGCTTATGCTGATGTGATTATAGCTGACTATAACCCATTCACACCTCTTGATGGTAACAATTGCAACGGACACATTCTCTTTGGTCTTAGCGGTCGTCATGTGACTACTACCATGATTAACGGAAAAAATTGTCATGAAAGATCGTGAAATTGTTGGAATAGATGAAGATCAATTAATGGCACGTTCAAGAGAATTAGCTACAACATTATGGGGTAAGATGAATAAATAAGCTATATTGAAGATAATGCATTCAATCGATAAGAATAAACCTAATTTAAGGAGGCAATGTTATGAATGACCGTATGATACCTATACCATTTGATGAATTATTGGGATGGATTTTACAAGAAAAAGAGGAACATCAGCAGATATTTGGGGTAAAAAAAATTCTATCATCATACCCATGGTGAAGCACTACATATATTTGGAGAAAATCTCGAAACACCTTTTGGTCCTGCCGCAGGTCCCCACACACAACTCGCTCAAAACATTATCGCTGCTTACGTAGCTGGTTCACGTTTCTTTGAATTAAAAAACTGTTCAGACCCTTGACGGAGAGGACCTTCCTGTCTCCAAGCCTTGCATTAAGGCAGAAGATGAAGGCTATAATGTTGAATGGTCGACAGAACTTACTGTTCCAGAAGCTTACAACGAATATGTCAAAGCTTGGTATGCCCTAAAACTTTTATCAAAAGAGTATGGATTTGGTCGACCCGACGGCTTTATTTTCAATATGTCTGTTGGTTACGACTTTGAAGGCATTTCATCTAAGAAAATTGATACTTTTATCGAAGGTCTAAAAAATGCATCTAATACTGAGATTTGGGCAACTTGTGAAAAGTATATACTCGATAATCTAGATAAATTTAAACACATTGATGAAACGTATGTACGTTCCATCTCACCAGAAATTTGTTCATCCATCACCCTCTCTACCTTACATGGATGTCCTCCTGAAGAGATTGAACGTATCGCTTCTTATTTAATGAATAAAAAGAAATTAAATACTTATATAAAATGTAATCCGACTTTACTCGGCTATGACTATGCTCGTACTACATTAGACCAGATGGGCTATGATTACCTTGCATTTGATGAGCACCACTTCCAAAATGACTTACAATTTGAAGATGCCGTACCGATGATTAATCGCTTACAGATGCTTGCAGATGCTAATGATTTAAGTTTTGGTGTAAAATTGACGAATACATTCCCTGTGAAAATTGCTCGCAATGAACTTCCTGGTGACGAAATGTATATGTCTGGTCGTTCACTCTATCCTCTTTCCATATCCCTTGCTGATAAATTGGCAAAGGCTTTTGATGGGAAGTTGAATATCTCTTACTCTGGAGGAGCTGATCTCTTTAATATTAGCGATATCTACAACACAGGCATATGGCCTATAACTATAGCAACTACCCTATTAAAATCTGGCGGCTATGGCAGATGTCTTCAAATAGCAGAGAAACTTGGTGATCATCTTAAAACGGATAATCATGTGAGTCCTGATGCCCTTAGAAAATTAAGAGATTATGCTCTTACAGATCCACATCATATCAAACCGATTAAACCTATGCCAAGTCGTAAATTAAAAGAGACCGTACCACTAGTAGACTGTTTCATGGCACCATGTTCTAACGGATGTCCTATAGAGCAAGCTATTCCAGCCTACATGCACCATGTAGAAGAAGGACGCTATCTGGATGCACTCAAAGTCATTGTGGATAAAAATCCTCTCCCATTCATTACAGGTACCGTATGTAACCATCGTTGCATGACCAAGTGTACACGTCATTTCTACGAAGAGCCTGTTAAGATTCGTGGCGCTAAATTGTTAGCCGCAGAACAAGCTATTGATGAATTACTTGGAACGCTCACTGTACCAGAGAAAAGATCTGATGCTAAGATTGCCGTTATTGGTGGTGGACCTGCTGGACTGGCTGCTGGCTATTTCTTAGGTCGAGCTGGTATGGATGTAACGATTTTCGAAAAGCAAGATTCTCTTGGCGGCATTGTGAAACATGTTGTACCGGAATTCAGAATATCTTCAGAAGCTGTTCAGCACGATATTGATCTTGTAAAAGCTATGGGTGTTACAATCAAGCTTGGCAGTGAACAAAACTCTATTGAGGCTCTTAAAGAAGAGGGGTATAAATATGTTCTACTTGCTGTAGGTGCTTATAAGCCCGGTATACTCCCATTAGAGGGTGATGTACCACGTAACGTTCTTGAATTCTTAGCTGACTATAGAAAGAATGATGGAAATATTAATCTTGGTGAACATGTAGCCGTTATCGGAGGCGGTAATACTGCTATGGATGCTGCTCGTGCCGCTAAACGCGTTAAAGGTGTAAAAGACGTCTATCTTATTTATAGAAGAACTAAGAAATATATGCCTGCCGATGAAGAAGAATTATATTTAGCTCTAGAAGACGGCATAACATTTATGGAGCTTCTCTCCCCTACTGCTTGGAAAGATGGTAAACTTACTTGTCAAAAGATGGTATTGGGTGAACCTGATGCTTCAGGTAGAAGACGACCTGTTGCAACAGATGAAGTCATAACAGTTAATGCTGATACAGTAGTAGCTGCGGTTGGTGAGAAAGTAGATGGCAGTTGGTTTGCTGACCAAGGCATCACGCTTACCGATAGAGGTTATGTGGATGCTGATTCTCATTCATGTGAAACCAACTTGGATAATATCTATGTAGCAGGTGACGCTCTTAGAGGACCAGCCACAATCGTTGAAGCTATTGCAGACGCTACCAGCTTTGCACTTTCTGTTCTAGCCAAAGAAGATATTCACGAAACAGGATTTGAATATCTGTCTTATGAAGGCGATGCTACTAGAGCCTATGCTAAGAAAGGTATTCTGGAAATGTCTGTATCAAATAATGATGGAAACCGTTGCCTTGAATGTTCAACCATTTGTGAAGCTTGTGTGGATGTATGCCCTAATAGAGCTAATGTAACTATTAAGGTAGCTGGTCACCACATGCCTCAGATTATTCATATTGATAACATGTGTAATGAATGTGGTAACTGCGAAACGTTCTGTCCATACAGCAGTGCACCATACCGAGATAAATTTACTCTATTTGGTAGTGAAGACATGTTACTATCAAGTAAGAATGCTGGTTTCTTCGTTAGAGATATGACTACTTTAGAGTGTCTATTACGTCTAGATGATAAGATCCAAACCATTAACTTACATGAAACTTATAAGGATATACCATTTGAGATCTTAGAGATGATGAAAGCAGTCTGTGAACAGTACACTTATTATATTTATTGATTGGGGTGACATGCTATGTCAGATTTTATAGTAAATGGACAAAACGTCCATGTTGATAAGAAGCAGAAACTTATACTCTATTTACGAGATACACTACATCTCACCTCTGTAAAAAACGGTTGTGCTGAAGGTGCTTGTGGCACATGTATGATTTTAGTTGATGGGAAGGCAACTAAATCATGCATTCTTAGCACTGATCGTCTAGAGGGTAAGAACATTATTACTGTAGAAGGCCTTACTGATCGTGAAAAGAAAGTCTATGCCTATGCCTTTGCAGAAGCAGGAGCTGTTCAATGCGGCTTCTGCACACCTGGTATGGTTATCAGTGCTAAAGGATTAATCGACCAAGTAGCTGATCCAACTGAAGAACAGATTCGCCATGCGCTCCGTAACAACATATGTAGATGTACAGGTTATACTAAGATAGTAGCAGCTATTACCCTAGCCGCTAAGATATTCAGAGAAGATATGGGTATACCAGAAACCGCCTTCACTGGTCTTGTAGGTGAAAATATGCATCGTGTAGATGCAGTTGGTAAAACCCTTGGTGAAGCAGAATATGTGGATGATATGTATGTGGACCATATGCTCTATGGTAGTAGTGTCCGTAGCGCTTATCCTAGAGCTATCGTTAAACACATTCATACAGAGAAAGCCAAGGCAATCGAAGGTGTAAAAGCTGTCATTACAGCAAAAGAACTACCAGGCGTGGCTAAAGTTGGTCATATTAAAAAGGATTGGGATGTTCTCATTGCTGAAGGTGACACAACTCGTTACTTAGGCGATGCCATTGTACTTATTGCAGCCGAAACAAAAGAGATACTAGCAGATGCAAAAAAAAGCCATTGACATCGATTATGAGGTATTAGAACCTCTTACCTGCCCTGCTGATGCCATGAAAGACGATGCTCCTTTGATTCATGAAAGTGGCAATATCTTATCCGTTGAGCACTTAGTACGTGGTCATGCAGATGAAAAAATCAAAACCTCTAAACATGTAGTTACGAATCGCTATCGTACACCTTTTACCGAACATGCATTCTTAGAGCCTGAAACTGCTCTAGCCGTACCTGATGGAGAAGGTATGACTATTTATTGTGCCGATCAAGGTATCTATCAGACACGAAAAGAATGTGCTGAGGCTCTGGGATTAGAAGCTGATCAAATACGAGTGGTAAGTAAGATGGTTGGTGGTGGTTTTGGTGGTAAGGAAGACATGTCTGTTCAACATCATGCAGCTATACTTGCTTATATAACAAAACAACCTGTGAAAGTTTCCTTAAGCCGTAAAGAGAGCCTAATCGTTCACCCTAAGCGTCATGCTATGGAGATGGAATTTACCACAGCTTGTGACGCTGAAGGTAACCTAACTGCCATGAAAGCTACCATAATATCCGATACTGGTGCTTATGCATCTCTCGGTGGTCCAGTTCTTCAACGTGCATGTACCCATGCTGCTGGACCCTATAATTATCAAGACATTGATATCCTTGGTAAAGCAGTTTATACCAACAACCCACCAGGTGGTGCATTCCGTGGATTTGGTGTTACGCAAAGCTGTTTTGCTATTGAATGTAACATCAATCAATTAGCTGAACAAGTTGGTCTATCCCCATGGGAATTCCGATATAAAAATGCTATACGCCCTGGACAGATTCTACCTAATGGCCAGATTGCCGATGAATACACAGCCTTTGCTGAAACCCTAGAAGCTGTAAAAGATGTTTATGACAAGAACCCAAAAGCTGGTATTGCTTGTGCCATGAAAAATAGTGGTCTCGGCGTTGGTATCCCTGATACAGGACGTTGTCGCCTCATCATAAAAGATGGTAAGATTAATACACATACCAGTGCGGCGTGTATTGGACAGGGTCTTGCTACTGTCATGACTCAGATGATCTGTCAAGTATTAGGTGTAGCTCCACAAGACATTATTCATTGCGACCCTGATACAACCGTAGCACCTAACTCAGGTAATACAACCGCTTCAAGACAAACCGTCTTTACTGGAGAAGCTACGAAAATAGCTGCTCATAAATTAAAAACAGCTTTAATAGATAAGACTTTGGCAGATTTAGAAGGCGAAGAATACTATGGTGAATACACCTGTGTCACAGACCCCATGGGCTCTGATAAGCCTAATCCTTATAGTCACGTGGCTTATGGTTATGCTACTCACTTGGTTGAGCTCGATGCTGAAGGTAAATTATCGAAGGTATATGCTGCTCATGATGTAGCACAGCCATTAATCCTAAATCTATAGAAGGTCAAATTCAAGGTGGCGTTGTCATGAGTCTTGGTTATGCACTTACAGAGGATTACCCACTTATCGATAGTGTCCCTCAAGCAAAATTTGGTACATTAGGCCTTCTAAAAGCCAATCAAGTGCCAGAAATAGAGCCTATTATCATAGGTAAGGCTCACAATGGTCTAGCCCACGGTGCAAAAGGTATTGGAGAAATCTGTTCCATCCCTACAGCACCTGCCGTAGCACTGGCTTATTATCAGTATGACGGGCAATTTAGACGGAATTTACCACTATGTAATACACCTTATTCAAAAAAGAAATAAAACGATATGTAATCTATAGAATTTAAATGTGGTTTTGAAAAGGGATACGAGGACAATCATGTTGTCCCGTATCCCTTTTCTTCTTAAAAAAATTATCTGTCACTAACTCTTTTTTATTTAGCAAGTTCACTTTGCAAATATTTCACACGCTCTATCTTCCAGTAATAATATTTCTCATCCTCTAGAATCTTGGTCATTCCTACTTTTGCTAACACTTTCTGTGATGGTATATTCGTCTTTAATGTAGAGGCAATGACACCATTAACCTCCACATCATCTTGAGTACATGCCCATGCTATAATAGCTCTTAATGCTTCTGTCATATAACCCTTGCCTTGATAATCAGGATTCGTACCATAACCAACCTCAACTAGGTTATTTTCCCTAGATAGACCCTTGAATCCCAGTTCCCCAATGATACGGTTATTTTCTTTTAATACCATCTGCCAATATGTATAGAATTGATATTGATTTGGATTTTGTTCAATCTTGGCAATCTTGACATTATATATCTTAACCATTATATCATCTAATTGCTTAATATTACCATCTAGCTGTAATGATTTTGCCATTGCCCTTCGGTCTTCTATGGCTTGACTAAGATGATCTAGCGTTAAAGGGATTAGCATCAAACGCTCAGTATTTAATTGCATACATTTTCTCCTTATCAATAATTATACTTATTTCAAAATATCTAATGCTAAACATATTAATCGTATCATTAAATATCTCTATTAGCAGCTATAAAATACCCTTTTTTTGTACCAGTCTAAATATACCGCTATTGATTTCAATCTCAGTAGTTATGCTAGGTATATATAGTGTTTTTTTAGGATCATTTTCTATGCATTTAATAAGTCTCCTCAGAGTGAAAGCTTCCTTCGCCTTTAAGATAGCAGTCGAAGAAGTCCAGTATGATACTGTTCATCGTTTCGATAACGTAGTATTTGTCTGCTTCTTGCCCACCACCCATTTTTTTTTATCGAGCCGCTTATCATATTTACAAGAAATGGCGAGAATAGTGGCAGATCGGTTAGGCTCATATGATTCGTGCCCGAGATATAGATCTCGTACGCCTTAGGAGCTGTGGCTAATATCAGGTTTTTGGGAATGACAAAGTCTGGGTCAGTTATATTAGCATATAGCTGCTTCATATCGTCGGTGCAAATATTAAGTAGCGGGACAGGATAAATCTCATCATTAATCACGTATTTGCCGTCAACAAAGCCCATACACTCGCCGAGTAGGTCGCCGTCCAGATTGATAACCCCATCGATGTCGTCGCGCTCCCTGCCGAGCTGTACGCCTGCCGCACCCCCCCAGCGAGTGACCTAACAAACCGATTTTGTCTGTATCAATAAACTGATAGACCTCGTCGGAGTCGTCGTCTTCAGCATTCTTATTAATCGTTTCCAGTACAAAATTCATGTCTTCGGTGCGTACTTTCATCCACTTCTGTTCGAGCTTGTACACTGTCTCATTATCATAAACGTGGTTGTTGACATCAATGACCTCTTGAATGAATGACCTATCGCCCATTATAAAGTTGCCATCAGTGTCTATGGTGTACATAGAGTGATAGGGATGGCTGATGGAACACACGATGTATCCGTTACTTGCCAACTCACTATAGGTGGAGGTATTGCTAGCGCTTATTCCGAACGCACCATGGGAGAATACTACCAGAGGATATCTACCATCCGCATCCGAAGGATACCAGAACTCAAAGGTAACCTTCCTATTCTCGCCTGTATTGTTGAATGTCTCAATACGATTGTTATCTGTATAAGTATAAACGACTGTTTTCACCTCATATTCACCGGTCATCTCAGGAAGCTCATACTGTGGGAATATCAACGCAGGTGACACAGCTATAACCACAATCAACCACATGGCAAGTGCCTTAAACACAATATGTACCGCCTTATATTCTTTCTTATCCTCCTTCTTACGTATCAGTGAAATGCCACCAATTATTGTCCAAATAAGCAGTATTGCGGCAAGCAGTATCCACCTAAAACTCCACTCGATGATTGATACCAGCGTAAATATTCCAAATGTGACGAATGCAATGATGCGGACCCAACTTCTTATTCTCTTTTGATTGGATTTTGTTGCAATGCAGTATACACCAAACGTGACCTCTATGATCGCTACAATGATGAGTACGATTGTCCCCATATTTTTGTCTCCCCTCAATATTTTACATTTCTTGTCTCTTTCAACCTGAACCTTGCAAAGAATGCTTTGTATTCCTTACTTCATTTCCAGATTTTATCATACAATACACCTGACTAAATGTATATGGCATAGACAGTATTCTGTATGTAAACACAGGTAAGATGTAAAAAAGGAGCGGTATGCTGCAATTATTTTTTATTCTTCATCCCGTTCACCTTGGGATTCCTCTTTCATAGCCTTCAGTTTTTCATTGATTCTATGGGCAGCTTTTCTATCATCCATCCCTGATAAAAAGTGGACCAGCACATAGATTACGGCAATCTGAAATGCAAATAAAATTGTATTTAGGATACCATTTACCCAACCCATTACATTTGTCAAAATCAATAAAACAGTTTCTAATACCACAAAATGAATAATTATCCTAAGTCGCATTTCCTTTTCCGATATTTCCTTCGGCGAATAAAAGATTAAGCTTGGTAAATCACCTACCAATGCACATATCATATAAATAAAAATATCTTTCAATTCAAAATACGCATCTGGTAAAAAAAATCTGACGTAATACAGTAATAGATATTACGATAATTGCAAATATAATAAAATAATCTCTAATTAACCTTTTAATATAATCTGCTAATTTCATTTCCCATTTCCCCCTATAAACCCAACATATTCTTTAATACAGGTACATAATGTCTTGAGACAGCTACGCTTTCTCCATTATCCAGCTTTGCCTCAAACCTGCCACTTATGGAAGGTCTTACAAATGATATTTTTTGTTAGGTTTATAATGATTGATTTGGATGCGCGAAAAAAATTTCTTTCCCTCGCACATTTCTTCCAGCTCATAAAGTTTCTGCTTCGACTCAAGTACCTTGTCTTTACAGTAGATAAACACCTTATTGTCCACTGATTCAAAATAATACACGTCTGGAATTCTGAGCCTGTGGATATTGTCCTCGTCATAGCCAAGCAGCACAGCTCTTTCCGTTTTTAATTTATTTAGCAATTTCAGAATATCATCATTCACCTCATGACACCTGATGATGACTTCTTCGTCCTGTTCCCTACTGATTTCTTCAACTGATACTTTCATATTTCCACCACTCTTAAATCTGAATTAGATTATATGTAAATAATCATTGAGAGAAGAATCTTATTAACTAAGATTCTTCTCTAGATACATAATCGCTTCTAGTACACCACCTGCAACAGCTCTCGCTTTATCGGATATACTAAAGCAATGATCTATTATCCCCCCCCGAGGGTCTACATCACCAATTTTGAATCCTTCTATAACATCTATACCTTCTTGTATAAGACCTCGTATAACGCCATTTAGAGGCGCTAGGATAGGTGCATCATCTACGTATCCAATGCACTGATATTGTTCAACCATATCGCCTATATGCGTCTCTGTACGAACGATTCCAGCTTTGGGTGCACGTATCACTCGCTCCCAACTGAAACCATCTATATTTCCAGGAATACCTGTATTCGCCATGGCTGAACCTTCTTGTATAACGCGACCTAGATGATGTCCACGATTAGTTTCTACAACAGCATGGACATCCTTACCTGCCTCAAATCCAGGTCCTAGGCCGATAACAATAGGTGCCATGTCCATATGTGTACCTAGATTCTTCTTAGCCAAGATAGCATCTACAACTGCTAGTGGCTGTAATTCCTTAATACACTTCCCATGTGGGTCAACGAGAACAGGTATATAACCTCTATCTAAGATCACTTGACACTGAGACATATCTTCTGCTTTTAATGCCTTAACATCTTCAATGATGGCTTCACCATCAATAATAGCGTTGGCATAAGCCACTGTACGACGAATAACCGTTGGTTGCTTTGTCTCTAATACGACCACTCTATAGCCACAACGAACAAGGCGATGTATCGTCCCACTAGCTATATCGCCACCACCTCTAATAATAATTAATTTATCTTTCATGATCTTTCAACTCCTTTAAGATCTTATAATCCTCCTGAGTATCGATATCCATACCCATGTATATATCTTCTATATCTACATAATATACTTCTTCTGGATAGTTCTTAATAAAATCACGTCCACCCTTGTCACCAGTTATCTGCAACAATCCTTCTCGCCATTTAATGCTGAAGATTGTAGGATTACCTCGCTTACCCTGATATCTGGGCACAATAATACTACCTAACCCCTTCCTATAAGCCCCTGTTAATCGCTCTAATAACTGGACTGTGATTAGTGGTTGGTCACCATTGATAAACATATAAGCATCTGTCTTAGGTGCATGTAATAGACCACATCTTATAGATGTACTCATACCTTGTAATGCATCCTTATTATATACATAGGTTAGCTGGTTACTATAAGGTTTGTTCTCAAGAATATCCTTGTTGTGGTAAACGACTATTGGATGTTCTAGCCCTGCTTTAATGACAGTATCCAATACATGATGAAGAACCGGCTTACCTAGAAACTCTTTATTTAATTTATTTTCACCAAATCGTCTTGAAGAACCTGCTGCTAGTACAATTGCTTGAATCATCTATTTCACCACACTTATAATAGGGTTAACTTCCCTTACCTGTCCAATTAAAATCTTAGATAAATTACCATTATCCATGATTAATTTACGGCAAAACTCTTGTAGGTTTTCTTGGTCTTCATGTATATCCACTTTATTGAACAATACTACTTTTTTCACTATCTCTTGGACATCCTTTGAATAAGCCTTTACTAGCTTTTATGAGTTTGCCATAAGTCTTATAGGTTATTTCTGAATCTATATCTTGTTTTACTACTTCTGCCATCATATATGGTCGATGTACCTTATCTTCTGTAATTGTTCTTTTATAGCTATCTAAACCGATACAACCTATAACCATTTGTGATTTGCTTGGAATGACTGGTTCATATATGGACGGAGCTTTAATAGGCTTACACCGAGCGCCGTCAGCTTCTACTAGCATCACATCATAGAAGCCTGATTCTTCTATGCTATCTACCCATTCAGACTCTATACCCTTCATCTTGCCACCATCCATCTTATATTGACCCATGATGGTTATCGTACCGCCTTCACATATGGTAGATTCCTTTAGAAGTTCATCCAATGACTTTGTTACACATATATGATCATATTGGTTTTTTGTAGGATAGAATATTGCTGTTGTGGTTGTTACTAAAACACGTTTACCTAATGCCTTTAGTTCTCTTGCTAGTGTATACATGGTCGTGGTTTTGCCTCCACCACCAACAAATGAAATTATATATCTTTTCCCCGTGTTTAACCCTAAGGCTTCTATTAACTTCATCCCATCACCTAATTTTTTACTTATCGTTATCATAATCTCTTACACAATTTCCCATATCGCAAGCACTCTTTATCAGAGATTAAGAATCTTTCTAATATACTACTTATGCAATAATATCATATCCTTTAACATGAAGCCCATAAGTCTGTACCACTGGAGCAATAGTATCTTCTCTTACTGTCACATAGAGTTCCGTTGCATCTTCCACCAATTTCTTAAACGTTCGATGAAATCCTTTCCTTTGTACTTCGAGTAGACCCACTTCATCTAGGAATATTGGTGATACCTTCTGTTCTAAAAGTTCTAACATCGTCTCATGGACAAGATCTAATGTGTTCTTGGAGAAGCTGTAGGGACCGATCTTGCATCCTTCTACCCAATCCTCCGTTATATAGTCTTCTCTTAAGACCAATAAATGTTTCTCGCCAGTTGATAAACGCATCACTTCATAGCTATGCACACGGTCATTTAACATGTGTTTGATGGATACATAGCCATCACCTTTTCCTGTTGCATGATAAATATCTGTCATTTTTGTTGTTTTCCCTGAATTAATATGTCCTGTCACAATGTGTACCATATGTGTTCCTCCAACATACTTGGAATATCTTACCATGAGACATATCTCTCATAATCCCATACAAGAAAAGAGACTTCATCAGGTGATAAGACTATTCTACTTTATTCTTATCTATAATAGCATCTCTTCTCATATGACAGTGACCTGTTCTATCATAACTCACAGCTAATATTTCTGAGCTAATGGATATGGCTATTTCTGCAGGTGAATCGCCACCAGTATCCAGTCCAATTGGTGAATAGAAGTAAGATAAATCAATATCTTCTCCAAAACGTTCAAATGTCTTTCCCATAAATGAACGTAACTTTACTTCGGAACATAACATACCCATGTATTTTGGTTTAAGATCCAACTCAAGAACCTTATTTACCACATTATAGTCGTTTTTGTGAGAAGGCGTACATACAATGATGTAACTCTGTTCTCTAAGGCCTTCTTTATCCACAAACTCCGCATAAGATGATAGGACCGTACGATCTGCTTCTTCAACCAATTCAAGAATTCCTTCACGAGCATCAATAACTGTCACATAAAAATTCATTGTTTTTAATACCTTCGTCAGTGCTTGACCCACATGTCCCGCACCAAATATATAGATATGACCCCGAACGCCAATATATTCATAAAATAGTGTTACGGCACCACCACAAGCCATGGGTAATGACTGAGCATTTTCCACAATTTTTTCCTTCATTTAACACGTACTTCTCTGTCATACTCACACGTTTCTTAATTAATTCTTTACATTTATTCGTAGCAAAAAGCTCAATAGCTCCTCCGCCTACTGTACCAAAAGTCGTACCGCTTTCACCAACTAACATCTTCTTGCCAACTGCAACAGGTGTATTCCCTGTCATCTCTACTACCGTAACCATCATAGCTGGTTCTCCAGCATCTTTCATCTTAATGAGTTCCTCATATAAACCTATCATATCATCTCTCCTATACCCAGACATAGTGCTTATGCAGCTACTATCTTCTGTCATATTAAAAGTCCCATAATACTTATAAATGTCCTTCTTAAGCAGTAATTATATTATATCCCTTGTCAAAACCCTTTGTCAATCAATCAAGAATAATTGATTGGTAGTTTCTACTCTTTTTCTTCTTCATAATACATTGCATTTATGCGCAAAAATGGCAATGTCTCACTCAACATTGCCAACTCACTACATATACTTCTTATTACCCCACATATTACATTTCTTCAAATCCAAATAGTCATTATAAGCTTGTTCTATAATTTGCTTCTCATTCCCAAATTTCAGAAGATGGTAAGCTTCATGATATTTGTAAAACCCTGAATCCGTAAAATATTCTTCTCGTTGTGGTCGACTATAGTAGTTATAGGCTTTCATTAAATACCAGTGTACGTTCTTAACTACTGTATCATTGGCAACCATAAAGGAATATTGACTTTTCCCAACATATTTAATAATATTTGCCTTTACTCCAGCTTCTTCACGTACTTCCCTAATTGCCGTATCATTATATTCTTCTTGATCTTCGACAGTACCTTTGGGCAATACCCAACCTTCGTATCTATTTTTATAGTTTTTTTTATAAAGTAACAATATCTTGCCCTTATGGATGACCACCCCACCACAACTTACTGCTTCAATCATAAAAAATGCCTCCTATATATATTGAACCAGAATAAATCATTTCATGTTGCAGATTCAATATACTGACTTGATTTATAAGTTGAATAACAGGCCATATCTAAATGTCCAAAATCGTATTATACTCAACTTACAGTGCTATGGGTGTTGTCCTTCTATAATTCTCAACATTTTTCATACTAAATGTCTCGTCTTAAAAAGTATACAATTTTTTTCTAACTTTTTTTCAACCGTAATACACAAGAAACTTTCTATTAACACTGACTATTTCGTTTGAAATGTCATATTTTGCATCATACTTTGCTTGCAAGGGCAAAGTCACACCTTACTCTTCCTGATCCCTTTTTATATATTCTTCAAAAAGTGCTTTAGCAATAGGTGCAGCATATTTGGTACTGGTTCCTGAACTCTCAACAATGATGGAAACAGCCAAGCTAGGGTTATCTGCTGGTGCAAAACCTACGTACCAAGCATGTGAAACACCTGTAGTATTTTCTGCCGAACCAGTTTTGCCAGCCACATCTATGCCTTCTACTGCAGATGTCTTACCTGTTCCTTCACTAACTACCTTTTTCATGAATGTAGTTAGTGTTTTAGCCTCTTCTACCTCCAATAACTTTTTATAGAACTCTGGTAAATTCTTAATGATTGTCTTGCCTTTTTCGTTTTCGATTCGATCCACTAAGTAAGGTTTCATTAATATACCACCATTAGCCACAGCTGCTGTAATGAGAACATTGTGAAAAGGTGTTATGAGAGTCTCACCTTGCCCAATAGCTGTCTCAGCAATTTGTTCTACACTTGAATCCCCATTTAACACAAAACTACTATTTTTATATGGTAATGGATAAGGTAATAATTCATTAAACAATAAGGAGTCTACAACATTTCTATACTTTGATATATCCATCTGGATCGCAATTTCTGAAAAGAACGTATTACAAGAGTTTTTAACTGCATCTTCTAAGTTCTCTTCACCATGAACTTTATTAAAATGGCAATGAATGGTATTCTCTCCGAAGACGCCTTTCCCTTGACAATCATAAATATAATCTTTCCATAATGGATTTTCACGCATAAAAGCAAGGGATGTTACTATTTTAAAGGTTGATCCAGGTGGATACCAGCCTTGTGTCGCACGGTTTACAAGTGGTCCATTCTTCTCATCTTCTCTTAATGTATCCCAATTGTCTTCTAAATCATTAGGGTTAAAATCAGGTTTTGATACCATGCACACGATTTTACCCGTAGATGGCTCTATGGCTACTATAGCACCATTTCTATTTCCTAATAATTCATAAGCAAGTTTTTTGCATGTCTGCATCTAAAGTGGTAACTGCATTATTACCGACACTTTTTTGATTCGACACAGCTTGAATGGTCTTATCTAAAATACTCACGTTTGATTTTAATAAATCATAATTAACAAGAGCTTCAATACCTGTCTTCTTCCCATAATGAGAATACCCAATAATGTGGGCAAAAATATTTTCATAAGGATAGACACGATACTCTGAATCACCATCTACAACTGTTTCAGCTAACACATTACCCTTCTGATCCGTGATTTTACCTCGAATAATATTCTCTTCGATTTCTTCTAATCTGGGATTATATGAATTAATAACAATATTGGCACTATCAAACACAATAAATATGATAATATGCACCACCAATAGAGCAAATAACCCTATGAATATATAAGACACGTTGTTAATGGTTTTTTTTATTTTGATTCTGCTCTTTTTGTTTTTTTTCTTTCCATTGCTTTCACCTTCTTGATTGTGCATGTGGATACCTTCCAGAATACCTAACATGATGATGGACATCACCAGTGATGTTCCTCCTGAACTCATAAATGGTAACGTAACACCAGTAATAGGAATAAACTTCGTAACACCGCCAATAATTAAGAAAGTCTGAAAAGCAAATATACAGCTAATACCACTAGCCACTAATAGATAAAAGCCTTCTTCTGCTTCTTTGGCAATACGAATGCCTTCTATAAAAAACAAAGCCATCATCACAATTAATAAAATAGAAAATATATTTCCAAACTCTTCACATATGGCTGCAAATATAAAATCTGTTGGTACAGCAGGTATTACCTTAGGCATACCTTTTGTCAAACCATAGCCAAACCAGCCACCTGCGCCAATTGCAAATAACGATTGAGCAATCTGATACCCTCTTTTGTCCACATCAGCCCATGGATTCAACCAAGCTTCCACACGATATTGCACATGGGCATAAAATTTATAAGCGACAAAAGCACCTATACTACCAGCTGCTAACCCACCAAAGAAATACAAACTTTTATTTGTAGAGATATAGATAAGCGTTACATAGATAACAAAAAAGATTAAAGCTGTTCCAAGATCTTTTTGGTAGACTAGTAGTATAATTAACACCAAAGAACATATACCTGTAAAAATCACACCATAAAGCTGATCAGCATGGGTCATAATTGCTGCTAAGAAGAATATAAAAAAGTATCTTAATAATCTCCGAAGGCTGAAAACTAAGCCCACTTATTAGAATCCAGTTAGTCGCACCATATTTCTCTGTACCAATATAAGTCACTAATACCAATAATGTTATGGATGCACCGATATATAACAAGCCCATACCCATTTTGTCTAAGAAAGAAAACCGATTAATAAATATGGGTACTAAAATAGCAAAAAACATAGCCAATGACAGCCATAATAAACTGTCGATACCCAATATTGTAATCGATTCTTGTAAGTAGGATAAAAGATATACTCATCAGATACAACGAAATATTCCACATTAGATAATGCTGGCGATAATACAATTTCTTTAATAAAAACCAGACAATCATAAAAAATAATATTTCTTGCACATACAGAATCAACAAATCCAATTTATTATCCGCAGATGCTCCTACTAAAATCATAAAACCTAAGAAATGCGTAGTCAAAATAGTTATTTTTTGATTTTTATAGAAGTAACCTTTATAAAACGCGCGATGATTTGCTGATTGTTTCTTATTCATTTTCTTACTCTGCTCTTTTTTATCCTCTTGATGCCTATCTTTACTTTCTTTATAACTTTCCAGCTGATATAACCTTACACATAAATAGGTAAAGTATAACCCCAGTATTATGAAAATAAATCTCGACATATTAATGATCAGATCTAACATATACTCCCACCTTATTCGATACCTCTCATAAAATGTCCACGGTTGAACTCTGTGATACCTATTTGATGCAAAATATTTTCCGTCGACATCTGTATTCCATTTAGAATGTTAAAGGTTAACCCCAGTAATGTGGTTACATTTTCTTGGGTTTCTGTGGTAAATTCTAACCTTAGATGTTTAATCTTCTGGCGATGTATTTTATCCATTTGATCAAGTAAAATCAATGGGCTAGAATTATATAAGACATTCATACAACTGCTACATTTTCGATCGACGTAAAAAAGTCTTTCCATAGCGGTCTTTTATTTCATATTTTTTATTATTATAACATAACTTGCCATTTCTGGTAGCATTATTTACCACACATTGTTTAGTGACCATAAGTGGTAAATAGCCATATATGAGTAATTCTGCTGAATGGGAAGGTAGTTCACTAATCTCACGATAATGTAATTCTGGTGATAATGTCACACGTGATGCCCCTAAGTCTTCCCAAGTGTTCATGGTATAGTGATTAAAAATATTCATGTTGTAATCTATAATCTTAGCTTGTTTATTATTTTCTAATAATTGATATTCCCCATAGGTTCTAATGAGATAGCCGTCGACATTCAAATCGATTATACCCGATATGAACTCTTTTTGTCTCTTCTCTTCCTTCTGGTCATAGATTCTTGGCAATGCCATATATACTTTTATATTTGCTCCTTGGCACTCTTTTACAATCTTTTTTTAAGTTAAATAAATTAAAATAGTCACTTTCTAGATAAATGCCTGAAACAGGATATTTTCTTACAGCTTCATACTGCTTTAAATCTCTAACAAGGGTGTACACTTGAAAGGGCATACTCTGATCATCTTCTATTGCAATTTTGTCCTGAATAATAAGTTTAGATTCTCGCTTATAGCGCGCTGTAATCTCTTGGCATAGTGCATCAAGTGCATCTCTTCTCACCTGATTAATGATGCTGATAGGCACAAAACTATCTTGATCCATATGGATATGGGTTATGTCTAATTCAAATGGATATTCTCCCGTTTTCCCCAGTTGTTTTGCTAACCTTTCTTCTGTCAGGGACTGTTTTAACGCTTGTTGAACTATAGCACCTTCTTGACTTATATAAATATCATCGTAAGATAACATTAACTTCAGCGGCTTGTCTTTTACCATTTCCACTTCACAATGTACTTTCTGTTTCCTAGGTACACGTATGATGCTTTCTCTAATAGTCTCATAAGTTTGCTGATTCCTTGTACGATATACTTGTTGACCACGGCTAATGCCTTTGGTACTTGTTTTGACAGTCACATAACCATTACTTGAGCAATTCTTGAGATTAATTCGCGGGAGCGGTTCTTGACCTGTCCATATTTCAACTGTATCACCTTTAAAAACAGGCTCATCTACTTGAATCTTAATCTTTCTATCTTTAACAGATACTTGCTCAACTTTCCCAATATAAGCACCTTGATGATTCGGCTTCTTCATAGACATGATTTGATGTTTATTTTCTACATAATACCCTTTGGAAAAGCCGCCTCTGTTAAACAATTCAAGTAGCATTTTACGATCTTGGTCGTCTACTTTATACCCTTTCTTATTGGTCAAGTACAAGTCAACGTATTTTCTATACATGGATGTAACAGCAGCTACATACTCTGGCTCTTCATTCGCCCCTCTATCTTATAAGAATGAATACCTGCCTCTACCAGCTCGGGAATCAAATCAAGGGTTGCAATATCCTTAGGACTTAATAAATAATTTCCTTGATTGTGGGAAATTTTCTTACCCTCTTCCAAGAGACTGTAAGGCAAACGGCATGTTCCAGCGCATCGTCCTCTATTACCACTTCGCCCACCTAAGATACTACTCATTAGACACCCACCTGAATAAGCATAGCATAAGGCACCATGTACAAAACATTCAATTTCCATATCTGTCTTACCTAGTATATACCTAATCTCGTCCAAGGTGGCTTCCCTATTTAGTACGACACGACTAAAACCTTGTTCCTTAAGAAACGAAACACCTCTTAAATGATGTATCGTCATCTGGGTACTAGCATGACATTCTAAGTCCTTAAAATGCTTTCTAATATGCATAGCTGTACCAAAATCTTGCAAGATAAGAGCATCTATACCACCTTGGTACATCTCATTTACATAGACCATGAGTGATTGTATCTCTTTCTCCTTAAATAGAGTATTAACCGTTAAATATATTTTTTACACCTCTTAGGTGACAATAATCAATCGCTTCAAGTAATACATCCGTGTCAAAATTGGATGCATATGCCCTAGCACTAAACTGCTTTCCGCCAACGTATACAGCATCACAACCCGCATTAATGGCTGCAACCATACTATCAAAAGAACCTGCTGGAGCTAATATCTCTGGTTTTCTATTCATTATGCTACACCTTTCTATCAAAACTACATATTGCTCAGTTTTTGCTTATATCATATTATGATTAGCTTCTACTCTTTCTACACTACTTATTTATCCATAATAAATAATGCATATGACACCACCAAAAGAGCTGATTGGTTAATGCAAACGTCAACATCAAAGGAAATGAACATAGGTTAAGCGTCAAGCGAACCATGGACGATGAGCGCATGCACTCTAAACACGGACGTTTAGGTGCATGAAAAGCTTAACCTATGTTCATTTCCAAAAAAAACCTCTAGCCATCACAATGCATTAACCAATCAGCTCTTGACCTAGACCCCACCATATAAAAACAAAAGTAGTAATATCTATTATATTACTACTCCTTCTCTAAATCAAACGTTTCAATATATTCATCTAATTCTGCCTTATATGTATCCGCTAAACCTTGCAATTCTTCTATTCTAGAAACTAGTTTATTCTTCTCTTTCTCTAGATAGTGGATGTTTTCTTGTAATTCAATGATTTCACGTTCTTTTTCTTGGAGATGTTCTTCCTTTAACACAAAATCTTGGTCCATCTTGACTGTTCCTTCTTTTGCCTTAAAATAATCATCAGCAATATTAATAGCTAATAAGATGTTCATCATCCTAGAATTTAATAATTGCCCATTCTCTGATGATTTTAATTCATCTAGTTTATTATTAATGTAAAGGGCTACGCGTTGAATATACTCTTCACTTTCAACACCACTTAATGTGTAAACACTACCCCCGATAATAACTTTTGTGTTATTTTTAACTATCATGACTTACAATCCCCCCTTCATCCTTATTTTACAACTTCATGTAGGAAATGTTAATGCAGTTAAGACATGACAATAATCGCAATTTCTACCAGTGTTTATAATTAATCTCATTATAACACAAAGAAACAATAATTGACAATTAAGAATTACTGTTTCTTCTAAGGTTACATTGCGAAGGGAGTATCTCAAACTATTCACATTACTTAAACCACATCGCTAAGTACATTAAAAAACAAGATAAGGCACACTGACCAACTCATCCTTGTTATGCCAAGTGATGATAATACCATCCACATCATTAATATCTCCAACAGATTCAATTTCTGTATAAGACACTTGATGGAGACGTTTTGCTTCGATTAAACTCATCTTTACAAGCTTATACACTTCATCATGTTCCCCATATAAATAGAACCTATGATAACCCTTCTCTATCTGCTCTTCAATAATATGTTTTGTCATTGAACGTACTTTGCTAATCATCTGGAAGCTCACTACTACTTCTTCATAGGTCTTTTGCTCTTTTGCCTCTTTACCTAAGGGTGTTAATACGTATCGTAATGCCCTTGCATTTACGGTTTGAATCTGAATATATCCTTTGTTAACCATGCTCTGTAATAACGCGTTAATGGAACCTAATGATAACCCGGATGTCTTTGCTAGCTGTCGCTGTGTCACGCGCTCATTCTGACTTATATGACTCAACATTTGTAACTCTTTATCCATGGTGTTCCCCCTTACCCATTTCTCTTATACGGAACAATGATCTGTAAATGACTGTTTATCTATATATGAAAAGTGAAGCTTGTCCCTCGTAAGAAAATGAAATCAATATAGTCGTGTTTTTCTAACAGTCTCATGAAAAAAACTGAACCTCTTAGAAATCAACTTATCTTTAGTTTAATACAATTGGAAATAATTGTCAATTGTTTCCATCTTATTCTATGGAAATACCAAAATGTTTATAACATAAATCTGTCACAACACGACCCCGTGGTGTACGATTAATATACCCTAACTGCATGAGATAAGGCTCATAAACATCTTCAACTGTACCAGAATCCTCACCTATAGTAGCAGCCAAAGTATCCAATCCAACAGGACCCCCGCTAAATTTCTCAATCATAGCCATGAGCATCTTACGGTCGCTCTTATCAAGACCTCGTTTATCTACATCCAAAAGGTTGAGTGCATAATCCGCCACCTCAATGGTAATATCACCATTATATTTAACTTGGGCGAAATCACGTACACGCTTAAGAAGACGATTAGCAAGACGAGGCGTTCCCCTAGACCTTCTAGCTATCTCAATAGCACCTTCATCCTCTATACCAATATTTAAAACCTCAGCAGATCGCTTGACGATATGTGTTAACTCTTCCAAAGTATAGAATTCTAATTTATTAATCACACCAAAACGATCTCTAAGGGGTGATGTTAATAGTCCTATACGTGTTGTAGCACCTACTAAAGTAAATTTTGGCAAATCAAGACGTATAGATCGAGCAGCTGGACCTTTTCCAATGACAATATCAATAACAAAATCTTCCATGGCAGGATACATAACTTCTTCCACTTGTCTATTAAGGCGATGAATCTCGTCAATAAACAGAATATCCCCCTCCTGAAGGTTATTCAATATAGCTGCCATATCCCCAGGTCTCTCAATAGCTGGACCTGATGTAATCTTCATATTCACACTCATCTCATTGGCAATGATATTAGAGAGAGTCGTCTTACCAAGACCTGGAGGACCATATAATAAGACATGATCAAGGGGTTCCTCTCTTATCTTCGCAGCCTCTATAAAAACTTTCATATTCTCCTTCGCCTTGGATTGTCCGATATAATCCTTCAGCATCTTGGGGCGTAGATTCTGCTCTATTTTTAGATCTTCATCCATTATTTCTGTCGCAATCATTCTTTTATCCATCGTATAACTCCTTTATAACTGATCTTTCCCATAGATCTCTAGCCTAGAAGCTAACCAATCGCTTCAACGCACCTTTTATAATATCTTCTACAGATGTTGTCTCAGTGATCTTCATACCTCTTATGGCTTTTATAGCTTCTGAACTGGAATAACCAAGAGCTACCAAGGCAGCTATAGCATCACTTTTCTGGTCAACAGGTAATAGTGATATATCATTTTCATCAACCTCTGTCTTAACAAAATCTTCAAAGTCTTTTATTTTCAACTTGTCCTTCAATTCGAGTATCAATTTCTGGGCAGTCTTTTTACCAATGCCTGGAGCTTTTGATATGGTTTTCACATCATCTGCAATGATGGCAAATCGCAATTCATCAGGGGTGATGGTTGATAATATACCCAGTGCCCCCTTAGGACCTATACCACTGACTTTAATTAATTTCTTAAATACCTCTAAATCGTCTTTCGCTACAAAACCATATAATAATATGGCATCTTCACGAACGTAATAATATGTATGTAAAATCACTTCCATACCTACTGGTGGTAACTGCGTCATTACTGTGAGAGGTGTACGAATTTCGTATCCGATCCCTCCCACATCAACAATCACAAGGTCATCACTTATGTAAGCCAAAGTGCCTTTTATATAAGCAATCAAAAAAAAACACCAACTTTCTATCTGTTTAGGAACGTTTGTTCTTAGTATACTTGAAAATCTAACGGTTTACAATAGCACATCTGTAGTATTTTTCCTAGACATAGTAAAAGGACTACCGTTATGATAGCCCTTATTATATAGGATATTATATTTTTATGCACCTATTTTACTCTAATTTATTCTCTTTATTATTCGCAGAGATACTGTATGGATTTGGCTCTTTATGGCAATTAATCTTCTGGAATTCCATAAGTCATCGTATTCTTATCCATAAAAAAGTCATGATGCAAAGGTCTAAAAGTAAATAAAGTAATGATTATAATGAAAAGAACTAATATGACATATCCAAGCCATCTCGTACAACCTCCATAATCTTTGTCAGTGATAATTTGGTAACTCACATACTGACCTATAACAGCACCTACAATATAAGCTATAAAATGAAGTATAAATGGTGGATCTTGCGTAAATATCTCCATTAGGACAGTTAAACCAAATGTTACGATAATAAAAGTCAGTACCCCTATAGCTTTACCAAAAACATAGTTATGCGTATCTTTTCCAAAGAAGAAATATTCAAATACACTAACTAACAAATACGGATAAAACATAATCTTAATGTGTTCCCAGTTACTTTCATTCACTGGGCTAATAAGGGCAATACAATTGTTTTGTGTCCATTCATAAAGAAAGTGAAATAAAGTACCAAGTACAATCACTATAATTATTGCAACAACCTCCACAATAACTACCTTTTTCATGTTTTTCATGATATACCACCTAAAATATTATATTATATATTCTATAGTAGTTTATGCATGATTTAATTAATTATTATTTAAAATTAGCTTTTAATATACTTTACGATTATAATATTCAACCAATAAACGGTTATCTTCATAAAGCAACATATTCACACTACCCATATGTAGTTTCGTAATACCTGAACCATATTGGCCATTAGATAGTGTGTACAGCAACGCGTTAATTGCTCCGCCATGGGATATAATAAGTAGATTCTTATCATGGTGTTTTTTTGCCAATGTCTTTACCTTGTTTTGCACTCGATCTCTTAAATGGTACCAATCTTCCATACCATCATAATTTCTATCAGGATATATGTTTAATCGCTCTTCTAGTGACATGCCGGATGCTTTTCCATAATCACGTTCAATAAAATCATGTGCAATATTTATACAATCTATTCCAAGTACATTTGCAATAACTATTGCTGTACTTTTTTGCTCTCTTTAGTGGACTCGATAATATGATATCCCAATCATATTCCCTTAAGTATTCACCCACCATTCTAGCTTGTTCTAAGCCCGTATCATTTAAGTTAACATCTTCTCTACCTTGTAATTTAGTTAGCTTATTCCAATCTGTTTCTCCATGCCTTATGATGCCTATTCTTCCCATATCGTCCACCTCTGTCCTAAGATACCTTATTCTATAAAGACATGGTAACACATTATTTAAAGAACATCTATGATTATTGTAAGTCATTCACTAATTTCTTTTTAAGCTTATAACCATTTTATTACTTTGATTAGTCGATGTGGATACGATGTAGTACATTGCACCAATCATTGTGGTCATTAAATGCCATCTTATTGTATAAACTTTTGTATTTTAAGTAAACATTCAAGTTATGGGGCAAATATAGTTTTAACCCTGCATATTGTTTCGAATCCAATTCATGGGACGCATATACGATAATTCTAGCCAATGTATCTGTCATCTTATTACAAATTTCTTTAACTGGTGCATCAAGTTTTCTCATGATTGTCAATAAATCATGGATGCTAATGAAATCTATTTTTTGTTTGTACAGACTATTCTTTAACAATACATCTGTTATATCCCTTCCATAATCTAAAGCTATCTTAGAAAAAGCGTTGATTAAGTCTTTCAACTTAATAAAGTTATCTTTTTTGAAGCTGTATGCAAAATAGATGGCTTTCGTCTTGTATCTGATTAACTTCATTCAGTATATGCTGATATCTAAAATCCGCTTGAAGCTCTTTCTTGCAATTTCTTAATAGTATATTGATAATATTATGATAAGGAATACCACATAGCCGTGTATTATCATGAGGAACTAACGCATATTTCACGCCCCTTAATCCATCCATACATAATTGATACCATATTTCTACTGAGTCCATAAAACATGTATCCATAATTAATAAATCGATAATCCGTTTACTTCTTTGGGTAAATAATCGTATAACCTTAGTAAACCCTTGTATACTCATAAGAGCATTTCCTCTTTTAGTCGATTCCTTCATAAGACCGACAAACCCAGCACTATGTCCAGACATAATGAGCATTGTTTTTTCAGAAGATGACCGATTGCTCCCCCATATCAAAAAAATCGAAAAGTGTTGTTGGATCCGCCATGTTTACTTGCCCTAAATCTTCAAGCAAGATTATTTGGTTATCATAAAGCATATATCTACGTGTGCCACTCCATGGATGTAATTCATTAGACTGTGGTTCATTGGGGTGTAATATTTCTCGCTTAGCCCTTGAGATTTGTATCATAATATGAGCTTGCTTATTCACAACCTCTTTTAATAATTGAAATTGTTGATAGATATAGGGTTCTAGATCGTTGTTACCAGCTATGTATATTAGAATAGTCCACTTTTTATAATCATTATCATATTGATCTTCCATTTTATATTACCCCAACCCAAATCGTCAAATTATTAACGATTACTCAAATGTAGAGCTGTCTCAGTAAGTATTTTTTAATGTGAAAGAACTGGTTTATTCACACGGCATAACGCATACCGCCTAAAACCTGTAAACATTCCTGAGACAACTCTTTTACAATAGAATCAAAAACAGAATTCTAAATCCAAAAGCCTATTTAATTTTAATATAGTATAAAATCATCTAAGTCCTTTAATGCAATTCCTCTCACCCCTGATTCAATCAGTAAACTAACACTATTAGAATTCACTGAAGGATAGAAAAATGTCATATTGATATTGGTATAGGATACTACTTGACTCGTATTAGTAAGCGTATCACCGGGTGTAACGCTATTGGTTACTCGAACCCTAAATAAAAGTTGTAAAGAGTCACCAATACCAAGAATAGGTACATTCCATTGAATATAGTTATTCATTACATCATAACTTGCGGTGGTACCTGGTGGAGCAACGATGCTTAGAGGAATATAATTTAATCCTGCTGCTAATCCGCCTGGTTGATCAATAATGGTGATATCATATGCATCTGCAGCTCCATCATTGGTAATAATCACTCGATACTCAATGATTTCGCCAGCTATAGCCTCTGTCGATACAAGATAATCCATCTGACCTCGTGAAACATTTCTCTCCCCTTTTACAGGAACAATATTAGGATTGCTTACATTAACATCTACTGTTCCTGATTCTTCCATAGGTAGACCACCAGGTATAGAATTCCAATTGACTGTACCTGTATTTGTCTGAATTTCTATATAAGTTGGTGGTATCGAAACCGAACTATCGATTAAAGCTCTAAAAGAATAAACTAACGTTACAGGTTGCACAGTTGCATCGACAACTGGAATTGTTGGCCAAGTAATTACTTGCCCCACAACAGATATTGGGTCTACAGGTGATGCATCATTATCATAGGACTGTCCAACGGGCAATGTATCACTAATGACTACATCATATGCTGTTAAACCTAACGGAACCGTCCAAGTAAGTGTATAGTTAACGGTATCCCCAACTAATCGATCACTAATATCAACTGTTTTTGTAAGAGGCATACTAGCAGTTGTTAATGTTTCACTTGCTGAACGCTCTAATCCAGGATACTGATAATTAGTAAGATTAGGGTCAAATTGTTGAGAATAGGGTGATGTGGTATTAGCATCGTTGGTTAGAGAAATATTCGGTCCGATGCCAGCATCTACTGTTACTTGATAGGTAAGCGTTATTGCATCATCTGGTTTTAAATGTAATATTTGCATATCAATTTGATCTGGGTTGGTAAATGTAGGCGCACTAAATACTGGTGTTCCTGAAGAAGCGACTGCTGTTAGGCTGCCTGCTACATACGTTAATAAATTTGGAATGACGTCAGAAAAATCTACATCAAATGCATCTACAATTGTTCCATCAACATTCTGTGGATTACTAATTACGACTGTGTACGTATATGTTTGCCCTGGTACAATTGCATCTGGTGATGGGCCAGCTACACTTTTAGTTAATACCATATTCGGTTGACCAAAATCCACATCGATTTGATCGCGATCACTATAGGCTATTCCATCAGTATCTAATCCACTTAATTTAGCCAGATTAACGTCTGTGCCAACAAAATCGACATCAAACATAGATACTTGAAAGTTAACCGTCCAATTAGTTGAGCCCACTAAAAAATTATTAAGAAACCACTCTACTCCATTGTTACCAGTAGGTGTTGGTCCCGTTGCTGGTAAAAATGGATTGTAAACAAGGTTTGAAATGCTTGCAGCATCTAAGGTTAGTGGCAAAAAGTCACTGACTAAAATTTCTTTTTGTGTAGCGTTATCCAAATATTGATAATTTATTTGAAATTCTACTAGATCACCTGGGGCAACTGCTGTTATACTTGCTGGCTTAGGTGTACCATCTCTATAATATACTTGCACTAACTGTTTTGTAATAGATGGTATCAAAATCATTCCTGAACTGCCTGAACTATCAGGTGTTGGTGTAAGAGAATTAGCATTAGTACCATCAATATTAACAGCGTTACTTAAAGTATCGCCTGCAATTACTGGGTCACCAGGTGGGGCTGTATAATTATTATCCACTACTGTGGTAAATGTAATGCTAGCATTCGTTGACGTAATAAGCGTACCCAAGCTCCACGTCACTGTTGTAAGACCTGTTACAGGATCTTTTACTGGAGGAGCATCTGGCGGAACACTTGCATTTTGATAGGTTTGACCGTCACTAATAACATCCGTTATGACAACACTATCTACATTATCATATTGGTTAACTCGATACGTTAAGGTATACGTAATTATAGTACCTATATCTATAGTTGTAGGTGTTTGACTTTTATCTATTGTAAGGTCCATTGCTAAGGTCGTACCTGTTGATGTAACAGAAGGTCCAGGGAAACCTGTCATGATGACATCGTTACTTAAAGGTGTTTGATGAGGAATTCTACTTCCACTGTTCTCTACACCCCCAACTGTAAAGTTATCCCATATAGCCACCACATAAGTTATTGTATTCGTTGAATTAATGCTTAACACAATAGAATCCCACGTAATCGTGACGTTATCCTGTCCTCCAGGTGTAGGTATAACAATTGTCGGTGCTAATAATTGAGCAGAATCTGGCCCTACCGCAACGATAGGTCCAATATAACGCAAACCATTATCCATAATATCATTAATGTCCACTGTAGATGATTGTCTTGTATTATTTTCTATAACAATTTCGTGAGTATATGGCCAATTATCTGGTGGCGGAGTGCTTGCTCCTTTAGGCATCTTAGCTGGTACCGTTTTAGTAACAGCATATTGTAGTGGTACGACACTGGTAGAGTCACTCTTTGTATATTTAATATTACCTGGTTCACTATCGCCTCTTGGTAAAGTGTCTACTGTTCCACTTATGTCGACTGGTGTGAGCGGCGTATCAAAAGGGACATCAGCTCCCGAACTTCTAAAATTTTCATCTGACATTAATACAACATTGAATGTATAACCGATCTCATTCGGAGCAAGATCTTTTATATCTAACCATGTCAATGTTATGGTTGAATCTACATTTAATGTTTGTGATGATGGTGGTACATCTGAACTTACAAAGGATACCCCATCTGGAATCGTCATGACATAGGTTAAATTGTAGCCCCAATCACTAGGATTACTGTTAGAGGCAGTGATTGTAACCTCTCCTGTTTTTCCAAGTACAATATTAATTGGGTCAGGGTTAATATCTACTGTAAATAGATTTGGATCAAAAGCCATTAATAAATACCTCCTTATCTAAAAAATATTATAAAGCATTGCAAAATATGTGATTTAACGTAAACATAGGTTATAGAGCTTATGGCACATAAGCTCTATAACTCAATGAAATCATCGCTTTAGGTTCTTAATCGGTTTCTCCAATTAATGCAACAAATTCTTGATGCCTAAACGTATTGGCTGGAAGTAAATCACTAAGTTCTAGAGGAACAGCCGTAGAATCCGAACGTGTTGCTGACCATATATAAACGCCTGACGGAACTCCCAAAACCCTGACTTCGTATTGCGTAAATGGAGTTACTTCAAAAACCCTATGCTCAGCAGATAAGGCATTAACAGATACTATTTCTGGACCTGCTAATGGAACTCTGGGCACTGAATCCCAATCCATTACCGTAACCGTAACAGAATGATCCGTGTTAGTATTATTGATTATTTTAATAATCACGCTTTCCGCTAAAGCATCTTTTACAATGGCACCTGTCGTTAAGTTTCTTATATCACCATCTATGGTTGCTAATATAGCAGCTACCTCCGACTGTATCTCCACTAAACCATGAGATGGGCTGGAAACTAAGCTTTCTATGGCGAATACTTCTGTCTTAATTTCTACTAATCCATAAGATGGGCTTTGAATATCCTCAATAATCTCAATGACTTCAGCCTTTATTTCAAATAATCCAAAAGATGGACTATTAACAGAACTTTCTATTGCGATTACTTCACTCTTAATTTCTTCTAATCCATAACTTGGATTCTCAAGTAGGGATTCGATATTACTTACTTCGCTTTTTATCTCTTCTAATCCGAAGCTTGGATTTTCAAGCAGTGATTCAATATTGCTTACTTCGCTTTTTATCTCTTCTAATCCAAAACTTGGGTTCTCTAGTAGTGATTCGATATTACTTACTTCACTCTTAATCTCTTCTAATCCATAGCTTGGATTTTCAAGTAGGGATTCGATATTAATTACTTCACTCTTTATTTCCTCTAAACCAAAGCTTGGATTCTCCAAAAGTGATTCAATATTACTTACTTCGCTTTTTATCTCTTCTAAGCCAAAGCTCGGATTCTCTAGTAGTGATTCAATATTGCTTACTTCACTCTTGATTTCCTCTAATCCAAAGCTTGGGTTCTCTAACAGTGATTCGATATTACTTACTTCACTTTTTTTTATCTCTTCTAATCCAAAACTTGGGTTC
>JDSF01000071.1_pt1 | contig 87583 bp, 95 predicted proteins | sample 199441 | NCBI WGS metagenome assembly JDSF01 (sample SAMN02592751, study PRJNA231836) | bioreactor metagenome | isolation source: continuous culture bioreactor denitrification-DNRA | place: Germany: Bremen
TGATATTATCACAGCTAACGTTATTATCAACAATACTTATGACATATGATATGGTTATCAACAGGTAACACGTATCATATACAATAAATACCATCATATGGTAAAATAATATTTACTTGTAGTTATTAGGTTTACTATTATGGATAGTTTCAGAGGCGTTGGGCTGAATCTTTATGCCTACGTACAAAATAATCCAATAAACTTCATTGACCCAAGTGGGTATTGTAAAGTAAAAAATGATAATAACAAAACTATAACATTAAAACTACGTTCAGGCGAATATACCGTTCCTTATGACCTATGACCCATCATTAGATTTGGATACTATGAGGGAATGGAAAATGTTACAGGTTTTACATTCTATAATATTGTATTAGGAAATCTTTATGATACAGAGTTAATATTAATTGGATATGATTTTGAAGAGAAGAGATGGGTTCTGATAGAGAAAAAGGTGCTTATCTTGCTCTTTCACTAATACCTGGCTCTAGTAAAGTTTATAAAGAGATAGGCGAAGAAATTGCTGAACAAATTATTAAAGAGGCTGGAGAGGAATTAGTCGAAAAAGCAGCTAAAGAAGCGGGTGAGAAGTTCTTGAAAATGTTGGGGAGTATCTAGCTTTAAAAGCCCCAAAACAAGTAACCCCTGGGATACGCCAATTATACGGACAATATGTTGATGATTTGGGAAGGGTTCAACCTTGGAAAGCCTATTATGATGAGTATGGAAGAATTGACTACAATGCAGCGAATAAAGCAGCAGGTATACCAGATACACATTATCATACTTATGAATGGGGACCTGGTAAAACTCCATTAGAAACAGGAAGCCATATAGAGGGAGAATATATCCATGAAAAAATGTGATAATTTATTAGAAGGTTTCTATGAAGTACATAAGAAGTTTGGATATCTACAATCAATTAATTTAAATCGTAATTTAAATGAAGATGGGTGTTCAAAATATTTGTTAGATATGATTTTATGTGATTATCCTTTTTATGAAGGAAGCCCCCAAATTTTATTACGCTTTTTGGAAGTAAGGGATTTTAAGCTTGGTAGTATAGAAGGATTGTTTAAATTGCTAATAAACATTACAGATATATCTGAACATCAAATGGAAGAAATTAATTACAAGGTAAAAGAAGAGGAAAACGAATCTTTTTCATTCTATTGTAAAACCTTTGAATACAAACTTATGGATTAAATAAGTAGCTAAATGGAAGCCTCTTATTCAGCGTTAATGGATAAGGGGCTATTATTGAGATATCACTCCTTTTCTTAGCCTATACCATAGGATTAAAATCATCGTGACTTATAATCTAATTAACTATAAATGTATCTAAAATTATCTAGACACGTTCATATAGTTTATAATTTTGCCACCTTTCAATTCTATGGCATAACTGGTATAGGCATAGGACTAAAAAATTGGTATGGACGGTATACTTGGGTTGACAGGTACATACATAGGATTTTGATTTGTATTATTATATGGTTTAATTATTCATTTGGAGTTAATAATACTGTGCTTTTTGTGCCATCATCAAATAGGGAGGGATTTTATGAGGTTAAAAATTTCTGAATCAAAAAATGCACAGTCTCTTTACGTGATTAAGAATATTACTATTAATAGTAAGAGAACAACTAAAATTATTGAAAAACTTGGTACTTATTCTAGCCCAATATTGTAAATTCTGCTTCTTACTACGATGATGCTTATGACCAAGTATCTTCGATTACCCTAAGCATTACACAACCTGCCTTTGAAAATGGAAATAAAGGAACAGCAATTGATGCCATGAATATGTTACTTAAAGATTTTAATTTAAATAGCCCTTTAACAGGCACACAAAAAGGATTTAGTAAACGATATCGAGGAAGGAGTAATTAGAGATGTGTCTGAAATTTCAAGAATTCTTCAAGGAAAATAATATAAAGATAATTTTTAAATATGATGGTGAAAGAAAAAATAAGCTTTTTACCGTAATGCTAGCTGACAAGGATGATTTCGAGAATACTTTAGTAAAAGATACTGATAATCCATATGAAGTATTTCAATATTTTATAGATGAACTTAATATTAATATTTCAAATGAGGTTAATAGACAATATTTTAATACGTTTCTAAACTTGAAAATACAGTTGGATAAGTTAATAAAATCGGATTTAGTTTTCATATTTACTTCCGAATTAACTAATGAATTAAACTTTTATATTTCTATTATCAGTAATGAAATTACTACTAAATTTAAAAGTTGTGATATGAAGAAGATATTAAAATTTATAGAAAATCTAGCCTAGGATGTAAGACATGGAGACATTTCGAAACCAGTGAAAAAGTCCAATTCATTACCTAATAATAGGATTTTAGTGTTTCAAACCCGCATCTTACGTTGTATAAATCCATGAATTTCAAAATATGATGACTTTTTTTTCACTGATCTCGAACGTTTCGAGTGATTGCCCATGATATCATGAGTAATAGTTCAGGGGACGACTCATATTGAAATATTGACGGTATTATAGATTAATAACAAAGGTAGTTAGCTGTAGCAACGATATAGGTTTGCATTTAGAAATTAATATATTTTGGATATAATAGGGTTTATTAGCTGTCAATAATTATTTACACCATTTTTTATGAGCACTTTTATTCTTTTCTATTCTAATTTTTTCTTAAATCAATATTGCATAATAATAAAAGGTTTGATACTATTATTGATGGATTTATTAAAGCTAGTACTTAAGTACATTACATAGAATTTTAAAATATTGGAGGCTTTATGGTGGGAGAATTACTATAATCAGCAATTAACCTAATTGATCTTATATCAATGAATCGAGATATTATTGATGTTGTAAACAAATATACTTTGAATTAATATCTTTAGATGATGAAATAATTGATAATGATGGATATAATTATTAATACATTTTGAGAAAAAAAAGTCGAAAAATGATTAGAGATTCGTTTATATAATCTTAGTCAATCTGTTAAAAATACAAATATAAATGACTTTTATATTATTATTAAGTGGTCTGGAGATAGGATGGTATTAGCTGGAACTTTTGATAGATATTATTATCATGAAGTAGAAATTACTTTTTTAGGTATTCGGCATATATGTATGCCTACGGATGAAATATGTATTGATAACTTTAGATTAGCAACTCAAGAAGAAATATATAATTTAAAGACCATCATAAGTGATTATGGACAATATTTATATGTCATTTTCTTAGAAGACACTTATTCTGATACGCGGCATTATGTTGTAGCCGATGGTATGGAATGTAATTGGGTAATTGTTTATTATTATAATCGTGAAAACTTAAAATCAGATTAAAGAATAGCAGATTGGGTAAAGAAAATTCATCATTACGTTATTTTATCAACTAGATTTAGCAAGATATCCTTTAAAGACTATATCTTGTAATGTTATTGCTTATTTGGAGGCTAGATATGAAAAAAGATAAATAGGCTACATTTTATCATAGGTGTTTTATTAATACATATCATTAAATTATTTATTATATTTATTGTTGATGGTAACATAGATTCTCATATAGGGTTAACCATTTTATCATATTTCTTAATTATTAGTCGCGCAATTGGGTTAATAGATGATAGGGATTATTGTCCTACTAATAAACCTATATTTAAGCGTCCAAAGCTAGAAGAATATTATGGTGATAAGAATGGTGTGTTTCAAGTGTTCTATATCTTTAAGAATGCAATAATGATGATTATAGGAATAATATTATTTTTCGCTGATGTAATTTAGCGATTAAGTTGATAAATACAATCTTTTCACCGCTTTAGTATTATTCCATTTAATAAGGCATAGGGACGCTTCGTACTTATTTTCATACGTATACAGCACGTAATACTATGCGTATTAATGCAATCTATAAGCATGAGGCTTATGCAGGAGGATAGTTGCAGAGGGGATGGACTGAACCTCTATACATACGTGGCTAATAATCCAGTTAACTACATAGATCCAACAGGACACTGTAAAGAAAAAGGTTCACACACTGCTGGAAGACAGGATATTGACCGTATTTTTTAGAGGTAGTGGTAATTGGTTTAATAACGCTGGCAATTTTATAAAAAATATTTTAAAGGCTGGTGTAGATTTTGGAGAGAAGAAAGTCAATAATATACTCAAAACATTTACGTTTGGTCAAGTCGATACTGCTGATGTAGGTGCATTTTTCTTACAGTTGGATGAAGATGATGATGGTATTTACCACGCAAATTTTGAGGGTTGGCAAAAATATTTTGGGTATAATGATTTGTACGATATAGCATTTGATATAGGTACTAGTATGGAAACAGCTAAATTTGACTTTAATTATAATGATGAGAAATTAAGGTTTTGGGCATGGAAAGGTGATTATATAAATCTGGGTTCGGGTGCTGAGTTAGGGATATACAAAAGATTAGAAGTATTTGATTCTTCAACGCCGCACTGGCTTGTGGACAAAGACCTTGCTTTACCTATGTCACTAACACTAATGGATAATGAAGAAAATACCATAATTGATTACCATCCGGATCTGGAGGAGAAGCAATGGTGGATAACAGGCTTAAGGATATTAAGGCTGAAGATTTGACAGCTTCTTACACTATTAATTTCTCTAACAATAAAGATATGTATGATGCTTTTACCAAATCAAGAAGTTATCTGACAAACAGAGATAAGTGGTCTTTAGGTAAAGATAATAAGTATTTAATGACATTTACATTTGAGGGGGAATAAACAAATTATGTATAAGTGTATAATTAATTTGATTATTATGTCTAGTATGTTGCTTTTGTGTTCCTGTTCAGTAACAAAATCAAGAGTAGATATACTTAATAAAAGTAATGATGAAGAAATTGCAGAATCTCGACTTAACGAGATAATTAAAGCATTAGAGAACCAAGATAAAGATGCTTTGAAGGCGTTGTTTTCTGAAGAGGCTGTTGAAGAATCAGATGATTTTGATAGTAGTATGGACAATTTATATGATTTTTTACAAGGTGGTATTGATTCATGGGAAAAATTAGACGGTCTCACAGTGTTTGAATCAATTGATGAAGGAAAAACTAAAAAAGAAATCAGTTCATATTATTATGTAACTACTGATAAACAAAAATATTTTTTTTTATTACGAGATTATCCCTTGAACACACAAAATCCTGACAATACAGGTCTTTATATGCTGTTGGTTGTAAAAGCAGAAGATGAAGAAAAAATATATGATGGTGAACAAAAGATTTTATATGATGGTGATGAAAAATTATCACACGCTGGAATTTATATACCGATTGAATAACAAATAATAAGCAGGGTGATGGATTAATACTTTATCCATCACCCTGTTAATATTAAAAATAAAACTATTTGCTTTACCTATGTCACTGAGACTAGAGATAATGAAAGGAGGCGTATTTATGAGTAGAACAATAATCCTTCTATTTCTTATTGCGAATATACTGTCACTATGCTCGTGTTCAATAGGAGGTTCACGAATAAAACTGCTTAATCAAGATAACGACAGTGAAAAAATAGATGCATGATTAGAGGAAGTGATTGAAGTCATTAATAACAAAGACACAGATGCTTTGAAAGCTATGTTTTCCAAACAAGCATTAGACGAAGCTAATAATCTTGACGAGGGTATGGATTATTTGTTTGAGCTTTATGAAGGCGAGGTTACGTCTATGGAGAAGAAAACAATTACCAGTACATCTAATGATCATGGGGATAAAACAAAAGAAACAAAAAACGTTCTATACAGTTAATACGAATAAGCAAGAATATCTCTTATTTATTCTAGAATGTATAGTAGATACGAAATATACAGACAATGTTGGTGTATATGCGTTACGACTAATAAAAGCAGAGGATAAAGAAACACACTATGGTTCATGGCAAGACATGAACATTGCAGGCATCTATAACCCTAATGATAGTGAATAAGACATGGGGACGTTTACGTTTCGAGTGACTGACCATGATATCATGAGTAATAGTTCAGGGGATAATTAAACTTGACTTTATTGATTGCAGATTATAACTTAATTGATGTTTATAAACTAAAAGATAACGTTGCATAAAAAGAAAAAATATAATAGGATTATAACTATATGTGAGGAAAGTAATTTCGAATAATAAAAATAGTATTATGAGGTGAGTATAAAAAAATGAAATATATTAAAAGAATTCAACTGTTTATAGTAGCTATTGTATGGTTTAGTGCAACACAAATCAGCTTTGCTAATGGCGGACCAGGAGTGATAAGAGATGTAGTAGTAGGTGGGCATGCGTATTTTGACAAGGTTGAAGGGATAGTACTGGAGCGAGAGGATTTAACATTTGATATTAATAAAGAGAATATGAATGTAAATGTGGTATATACCTTAACCAATCAAGGAGAAGAAAGGGATATAGACTATATTTTCCCTGTAACACGCTATATGCAAGGGGATGATGTGATCATTAACGATTTTAAGATACTGGATAATTCAGAGATCATCCCATTTTCAAATCAAGATGAAGAAGCGGACATGACACAAGAAGAATACCAATATGTTATAGATACATATGGATATGATACTAGAGATTTTGGTGGTAAGATGAAGACCACTTATTACATAACGACTCTACATTTTGGAGTAGGAGAAAAGAAGCAAGTAGCTATATCCTATAGTCTTATTGGTCAATATGATAGCTATGGAACCAGTAAAAGTCTGTTAGAAAGTTATAGCGACACAAGCTATTATTATGACTTAACACCAGCTTCTTATTGGGGAAATGGTATTGTGGGTGAATTCAACCTTGAAATTGATTATCAAGATATACTGAAATATCAATCAATGAATGTCAATATTCCTGATTTTTTGAGAGATGATACAGGAATCTTTACCTATAATAAAAAGCAATATGATTTAGCTAAGCAAAAAAACATTATTCTATCCTATTATCATCCCTATGAATTAAAAGAAATAGAGAAGTATCATATATCGGCTGATTCTCTAGGAAGGATATATGTAAGTTCTACATTACCCCCTGAAGGTAAACTTAACTATAGTGTATCACAGATGTTTGATCATAATCTGGATACGGGATGGGTTGAAGGTAGTAAAGGGCTTGGTATAGGTGATAGGATAGAACTATTATTTGAAGAAAGTAGAACAAGAGTCATTGGCATTATTAATGGTTATACAAAATCTCGTGAAACATATTATAACAATGCCCGTATTAAAAAAAATAAAAGTGGAAGCATTTCAGTTTGAATCAAAAGATGAGCTGCACAATCCATTATCTGTACGAGAAGAGATATATGAACTAAAAGATATACCTTATGAACAAATAAGTAAAGAGCTATATTATAAAAATGTACAATTCATTGGGAATATAGATGGGGGTCTAGCTCACGATGGCTATATGAGAATTACTATTTTAGAAGTATACCCAGGAGATAAATATGAGGATACTGCTATTAGTGAGATGGTATTTTTTGAATCTGACTATACATGGGACCCCTATACTTTTAAGAAAGGATATACGATATCTAATCAACCCATATTTAAGGAAAATGATAAAAAAGAGAATGATGTTACAGAAGTCAATGAAGAACAGGAAAATAGTGATGACGTAGCAGTAGATGAAAATAAGAATAATGACATAGTAATCAATCAGCAGGATAACGAAGAAAGCCATGAGAATATAGATAGAACAGAAGAACCAAAAAATCAAGACTACAGATACTAATAAAGCCATGGAAATATTGGACAACAAAGCAGAAATGACCACTTCTCAAGCTAAGAGAGAAAATAACCAAAATGAACTTACTAAAAAGCAGCAGATGAAAACAAGGTTTATCATAGCATGTTCAATCGTATTAATTATTCTGATAAGTTATATGATCTATATAGTAAGGAGCAAACGAGCGTGAGACTATGGATGATACCTTTTTGGGTATTACTTTTAGGCAGTATAATCTGTCACAACAAAGAAGAACAGCTATACGACAAGGTTTTTTTTAGTTTATAAAGTTAATCAACAGATTCCAACGAAGAGTAACGTAGTTTTTTTTACGTGAAGGGGATAGTCTCAAGGTTTATCCAGTAGGTGTGATAGATGGACAGTACTATTGTGAGGTAGATAACATATTGGTAGAGGGTAAGAACATTAAGACACATCCTATTGATAAAAAACAATCATTGAACTGGTATGCTCTACACCCCGTACTAAAAGAGTATGATAATGTAGAAGGTGCGACTAAGAAGAATCTTGTTACATACAAAGAACCCATAACATACACCTATACAAAAACCAATAAAACATCCATACAAGGAATACTGGAAAAAAAAGATTATGGCACATACTATATAACCATTCAACAAGAACCTATCTCTATAGGCTCTACTTTTAGTTCTATAGGTGCTATACACAGGGAGCGGGAAAATATCTTTCAGATAGTCTATCGTCCAGATGATACATATATAGGGTATCTTTTTTTTGAGTTATTTCATACCCCCTTTATTATGGCTCCCAAATCTGTTCAAGGCAAGTACCATCAAACAGATGAACGAATAGGAAGTGATTGTGCCGAGTTAGCCATATATGGCATGAGAAGACTTGGCTACTCAATACCGTATTGTGGACCTAAAAAAAATCTATTCATACACTAATGTGATATGTGATAGGAGTACTCTTGATCACGACCAGATGGTTTATGTAGATAAGAGGAAGCAAAAGATACCAGTAAATAGAGAAGGGGGTATTTATCCTGGTGATATACTACACTTTGGTCCTCAAGTGTCAGTGTTCTATAAGGACCAAGGCGTTATTGGTTATCTAGATTGCCAAGATATTCTTATTCAGAGTTACGGTGTTACCCCCACATTAACAACTATTGAACATAGTGGATTTGGAAATTTCGGCTTTAAAATACTACGATTTAAGAAGGAATAACCCAGTATAATATACTGTATTTATACTTGGAAATAAATACTACAACCTATAAATTCTTGCAAAAATAATCGGGTATTAACAATAAAAAATTTATTATGATATGATTGAGGAGGTAAGTATGAATACTCTTGAAAATATGAAACATGCAATTGATTATATAGAAGATAATATCGTTGGTGATATTGAATACAAAAGAATTGCTCAGATTGCACTATGCTCTGAATATCACTTCCAACGCATGTTTGCTTTCATTGTAGGTGTGCCATTAAATGAATATATACGACGTCGCAAATTGACACTTGCTGGTTTTGATTTGCAGAATAGTAAAGAAAAGATTATTGACCTTGCTTTGAAGTATGGTTATCAATCACCTGATTCGTTTTCTCGTGCTTTCAGGGCTTTACATGGAATTATGCCTTCTAAAGCGAGAGTAAAAGGGATATCCTTAAAAGCTTACCCTCGTATAACAATTACATTATCGTTAAAAGGAGTAGTTGAGATGAATTACAGAATTGAACAAAAAAGTGCTTTTTCTATTGTAGGTATAAAACAGAGATTTTCAAATATCGATGGATTAGGAGAGAATGTTGGTAAGATGTGGACTGAAACACCACAAGAAACTATAGGACAAATAGCAGAACTGGGAAATGGTTTAGTAGGTGTATATAGTGGCATGTATGAGGATAATACAACCGACTACTATATAGCTGCAATTACTGAAAAAGATGCCCCAAATACATTATGCAAACTTAAAATACCATCTCTTACATGGGCAATATTTGAGATAACAGGTCCCATGCCTACAGCAATGGCAGAAATCTGGGGGCGAATTTTTACAGAATGGTTTCCTACGTCCGGTTATGAACATGCAGAAGCTCCAGAAGTGGAGTGGTACTCAAAAGGTGATTTAACTACGTCTGATTACAAAAGTGAAATATGGATACCTATTGTTAAAAGTAATTAAAGGTGTAATATCATATATTTGTCACAACACCACTAGTTACATAACTTCTATATAAAATTATCGACAACAAAATAAATTAATAAGAAACTATTGATTTATGTCAGTAGTTTTATATATTTCCTGTTAAAAAACTTGGTTTTCTTAGCAGGTTTTTTTTATGATTTAATGAAAAAAGTAATATATCAAAAAGAGAAAAAAGAATCTAACATGGTTCTGAAGTTAATGCCAAAGATATGAATCAATACTTGAGAAAAGCAGAAGAATTTACTAGGAATTTAAGAGTGCCAAAAAGTTTAAGGTAGACGGAGTAGTTCAGGGGAGTAAAGAAACAGACCCCATAACACATACGGAAATATGGATCGGTATATATTAAAGAACGCATCGAGAAATCACCATAACCATAGGAAAACTACATAATAACTCCCTATAAGAATCTCACTAAGGCATTTAGTGGGATTCTTTTTAAAACCCATGATTAATGATTGCTAATTTATCATCACGTTCAATTAGTTAGCAACTAATGATAGGAATACTCTTACTAAGAAATACGTGGAAATTAAGATATAAATAGCATAAAAAAGCTATAATATTTTGTTATGGATTTACCGATATATATATGAAAACCATTTTCATCTAAAACGATAAAAGAATATATAGTATTTTAATAACAAACACACCATATGTGTTGATTTCATAGATGGAAAATCATAAACCATAACAATCTTAATAGGGGGATAAGGGAATGAAGAATAGTAAAAAAGTAGTAGCTATAGAATATTAAGTCTTATCATGATATGTACCATGCTAATCGCAACATGCCATATGACTTCGTATCATGTTAAAGCAGCGACGCTGATAGGCTATGAGTGGAAGCGTAATGATACCATGGATGAACTACTCCAGACGGTTTCTAATAAGGCTGGGGATGACGAAGCCTTACTTAGTTGGGATATGGATAAGTATGGTACATATGAGTTAGAGTACTTTTTGAAGGACAATACGAAGACAAGAGTTACATTTGAGCATGAGGTGGATAAGGTTACTATTAGATACAGTATTATTACAGAATCTTCGGGTACCAATATTACAAGTACAGAAGCTGGTAAATCCTATGCTGAGATGGATTATAGTCTGATGGTACCTACATTAAAAACAGTTGACCCAGCAACGGTACTAGATGGCGCTGATCTGAAATATGTCATAACAAGAGGAGCAAGCTCCAAGTACCCAGGGGTTGCCTTTATTATCAACAACATGCCTGTTCGTTTCCGTTGGGACATGCAAACAAAGAAAATGAATTTCTTAACAAAAGGTATTCAAAAAGGTCATATTATTCCATTTAGCCTTAAAGACCCAGATAATATTACAGAGTCCATTAAGTTGCTTCGAGCACTTGACAATTTTGAGATAACGCCTAGTCATTGGGTTAATGACGGTGGAAATAAGAATTTAGATACAATTATTCTACCACCTGGTACACCTACTTCTACAAAGCCAGGAAGCAAACCAGGACTAACCATTAAATTTGACCGACCTAAAATATTAGATATGGTTGATTATACATATAAACCAGCAGATGATGTAATTAAGAACGCTACCAATCAAACAGTAAAAGCTATTATTACCTTGAAGGACATACAAAACAATGGTAACACAACTGATATTATCTTTAATTTTACTAATGCTAGTGGTATATTTACGACGACACCAACAGCAACAGCCAGTAATAATAACGCTCGGTATCAGTATGATAATGCAACAGGCAAATATACCATCGAACTTGTTAAAGACCGAACGGGTTTAGTAAATGAAGGGGCATTAACAGCAGATCAAGCATTTCTTGAATGGAATGCTTTAGAAGCTAGTCGTGTATACATCGCTACCATTAACCTAGAGGATAGTAAAGACTACGATTTCCATGACTACGAACCGGTCAACGAATACGCCTATACCTATCTAGACTATGAGGTAAAAAGAGCAAGTATGGACGATGCTTATTTAGATATTGCACCATATGGAGGCAGTAATGCAGATGATCTGGAATACACCATTTACCATAAAAAAGCGGATGCAAATTTTACGGACGATAATATTTGGTTAAAACACTACCACAATCAACAGAATCTAGAAAATAATATTTATATACCTGTACCATTTCAGAACGGTAGTTCTCAAGAATTCTATAAGGTTGGTGTGCAATTTGCAGGAACCAAGCTGAATTCTCAGACAATACACTATAAACCTATAAATGATACCAATGTACCACCACCAGTTCCTAAGATTAAAGCCATGAAGAACTTAGCCGTGGTACCACCAAATGATGTAACATCCAATGAACCAACTCAAGTTCAATTTGACCTAGAATGGTATGCGCCTTCTAAGACTTTATTAGACGAGATGTTAGCTGATCCTGGAAGCGCCATTTACTACGAATTTCAGATGAACGATATACCGCAGGTAGATTCAACGAATCCTTATGAGATTATTAAAGTTTTCAAAGTGACAAAAGATGTTGCAGGTATAAAGGTAATAGAGATTGACACGGGTATGGGTCAAGGAAATCCAACGGATAGCATTGGAGCTTATAACGCATTCGGTTATAATGAAAGAGACGGTCTTTTTGAAGTACAGAATGTTGTACTGAAGAATAGTGCTGGTTGGTCTAAACCTGCTGTAAAAAATCTAGCAGATATAGCTAACCCTTACACAGCTGCACTTGCAGCAACAGCACCTTATAACTATGAATTCCCAGGCATCAACTTTATAAGAATGCGATCTGTCTACATAAAGAACGGCGGCCTCGGTATAGGGGAGAGCGACCGATCTGTTGCAGATAGTTTATCCCTAAGTATGATTAAATACGATATTCCTATGGCGGATAATCTAGCTTATATACCACGTATCACAACAGATGATCCACCAAAAGTAGGTATGAATGTATCATTCAAATTAATTGATCCAAACAATTATGAGAATTTCATGCTAGCGCCTATTAGCAAGGGTGTTAATAATATTGATTACCGTGTGTACATATCTCAGGATAAACAAAAAATATTAAATCTTGATAATACCATGACAACAGATATTCCAGGAGATGTAAAGAATATCTTAGATCTTGTTGATCCAGTTAGACTAACTGCTAACGGTCTTCATAAGATTAATATTCCAGGAGACGATATAACGTTAACAAGCACTGAAATAGACCCTCTAAGAAATAATAATATACTCTATTACGACATTAACAAAGGACCAGCAGAAGCAGGAACTGGCGAAATGAAACTACTTAATCTTGACCCTAATACGAATTACTATGTACGTGTCGTAACAAGATTAAATATACATGATGCAGCAGCTCCTGCGACTGTCACCGAAACAAGACATTCAGAACCCTCTAGTATGCTTAGTGCTACATCACCAGTAGTACCATCAGAACCAGGGGAAAATGAACTGATTCCTCTTGCACCTGAAGGTATGGAGGCAAAATATTATGATGATAATCTCTTAACAGGTGATATCTCTTGGACGTATCCTGAAGAAATCACTTTTGAGAAAGATAAATACGGTTTTGAATTAATAAGTATTGAAAACAAAGAGTTACCAAGTGGTTTGGCAAAGGTTGTCTCCATGAAAGAGCTAATAGAATCTCCTGAACTGGCAGGTAGAGCCATAGAAGCATGGCGTGTACTGGTTGGTGATTCAGGTTATGAATTGAAATACTATAATAAAGCCACAGACATATGGGAAACAACAACAAGCTTTACCTTTAAGGTAGAGGATAACAAAATAACCATTATAGATAATAATAACATGCCTAATAAAGTGTACTACTACTATGCACGTACCATTAAGATTCAAGGCGACGTTGTTAAGGGAGCTTCTAATTGGGTTGGAGATACCTTAACCACAGCACCTATAAAACGACCCATTAACTTGATCATTGCTAATAATTCTACTTATAGTTATAACGCAAAGAATGAAACCATCGTTCGTTTTGACGCACCTGTTCCTAGTAATTTTCATACAACAGGGAATTACGTTATGCAAGTTTTTGTAAAAGGGGATAAGGACACGGATTACTCGGATAATGTCTACGGCTATACATATCTTGGGCAAGAGACGGGAGCTAATGAAGGCTATACAAGGATGTATTATCGCATTAGTGGCTTGAAACCTGGTACAACGTATAGTATAAAAGTAAGAGTAGAAGACCGTACGATGCCTATGGAGACCCTCCCTAATGGTACACAGGTATATCCTATGTCCAGTTTTTCAGAGAGAGTTACCACAAGGACAGAATTTGACCAAGAGGATTATGATAAAGAACTGAAGTACCAAGAATACATACTATATTATCTAGACAAAGCTGAGGAGTTGAAAAATACAACACACTGGCAAGTAGAAGAAATAGATAAGAAAAAAGTAGTTAAATACCGTGAGAAAATGAATATTGGGGAACTAAAATTTGCATCCGAAGGCAAATATTACTTAGAAGGTGCTGTAGAAGGGGTTACCCAGATCTATATACCTGCTAGGATGATCGAGGTAGCCAATGATAAAAACATTACAATCATGATGAAATTCCCAGAAGGGGAATTCGGCATTAGGCCTTATGCATTATCACAGGATGTTACAAAAGAAATTAGAGATATGATTACAGCAATCAATCAATATAATAATCAAACCAGAGATTATTATATAAGACTTGAGGTCAATTTTGGAAAATACAACGATAAAGTTGAGGGCTACAAACCTGTTACCCATTTATTAGTTGTGGATATTCAGATTGTAGGTAGTTTAAAGTCAGAAGCAGATTTTGACCAGCTGGTTCTTATGAAGTTTGATCAGATTGTAAGCAGTAAGAAAGCATATCTCATTGAACAATTGGAAAAAAGAATTAGAATCTGGAATTGACGAAAGTAAGTTATTAAAGATTGTACAAGATACACTTAAGTTAGTCCAGGAAGCACATAGGGTATCAACTAAGAGCTTAATCATGCAATACATTAAGAAAGATTTTGTATCACTTGAAGAAGTAGGTAATAGCATGCGTATCGCTTTTGATACAAAATCGCAGGTTGATGATCTACAAGGTTATAAAAAGGTAAACAATACTTGGAAGATTATGGATGGTTATTACTTTAATGATCAATACAATATGGATACAAAAGAAACAGGTGCCTATCTCTTGGCACCAAGATCAAGTGTGTATAATCAACTGGATAACAACTATAACGGTATGGTTTCGGACTTGGTGAATAACTATAAGCTAACAGAGATCTTTAACAGTGGGGAGTTAAGTCAAACGGGGTCCAAAGTGTATACATATCAAATCATAGCCGCTATTGCAAGAGTATTAGGTGCCCCCCAGTGGTTATGATACGTATGAATGGCTTACAGAACAAGGAGTCTATATAATAGAAATTAATCTCTACAGTTATATGAGTAGAGAAGAAGCGTTATATCTCTTGATGCAAGCCTATAGTAAGATCCATAACATGTCACTTGAAACAATGAGTATTATCGATTATAACATGATTGAGGATGGTAATAACATAAGCATAGCTTATAAAGATGTCTTATTAAGAGGTGCTAATTATGGCATTATTCCTTTGGTAAATGGACAACTGCAACCTCAGGAAGAAGTAACCATAGAATTAATACTAGAAATGCTAACACGTATTGTTAATAAGATTGATTGGTAGGAGGTAGCATAGATGAAAAAAAAGAATAATAAGTCTCATAATAGTCGTATGTATAATTTTGCAAAGCAGCTTAATTCTTGCCAATGTACAGATACCTGTTAAGCAGTTATCAGTAGATAATGTGCATTATGTGATTGGGCAAGATGTGGTCACAGGAAAACCCATTATTCGTCCAACCATGGCAGTAAGTTGGCTTGACCCTGATGATTGGGAGGCTAGTGGCGATAAGCATAACCCTAGTTATTATGAAGTGGGGGTAACCAACATCACCTTGAACAAAGATAATAAAGAAAAAATAAAAGTGAGCTACGGTTCCCCGAAGACCTTAAACATCCATGATGAATTAATATTAGCCACAGGATCACTCTATGAACTAAGTATTAGGCCTTACCATTTTCATACACAAACTGTAGGTGGGGTGCCCACTCAGGTATTAGCACCTAATACAGGTGCAGACCCAACAGCCTATGCCATTACAGATCTGAATGTGGAATTACAACCAAAAGATAATAGCATTACGGTTGTCTGGGATGATATAGGTATTGATACCTTTGAATACCGCATCGTCTATGCTGTTGGGGATTATTCAACGAAGTCCAAACAAGAGTTAATCAACAACAAGGAAGGCGAGATATCAGGACTTAGCCTTAGTTCAGGTAAAATAGCTAGGTTCTACGATACCACTAAAAATCGTTTTCGTAATAGCTATGAAATTGACCAAAATATTTATCCAGGACAGATTTATTCCATTTTGGTTGAGCCTGTAACGGATTTTTATAATTCAAAACCAATTGTTAAAAACATAAACTATCCTTATGTATGGACATGTTCCACCAACATTGATTTAAGAGCTTATGAAGATGGTGAATATGTCAGATTAGAATGGGATATACCAGCAAGTTTCAAAGTTGGACAAGAGCAAAGTGAATACGAATTAGTTGAAGCAAGATTGATGGAATACGTCGGTGACCAACCACGAAATATTGCTATATTCAATAAAGATGCAGCCACCATGGAATATTATAAGGTGCTCATGCCCGATAAGGCTGTAGAATATCAGTTGGAACTGCGATATGAAGCCGTATCGGACTCCAGTAAAATACCCATTGAGCCCAAATCGAATAAAGTCCTCTTTGTTCCTCAGGTTCTTAGGGTAAAGCCCACCAAACCATATGTACCATCCTTATTATCAACGAGTATACTCAATAACTTGAAAACCAAGCCTCTTATCGAGATAAATGATGAATTGAGAAGAAAATATCTTGTGTATGGGGATAGTTATTCTGGAAATATAGCAGATATATTAGAAGCAGGACGCACATTTAACATTGTAGAAAATAATAACACCATTAACTTTGTTTGGGGAGCATTTCGACGAAAAGACGTGGATAAATCGTCAGCCACCTATCAACAAACCATAACGGATACGGAAGTATATTATGATATCTATGTGACCAAAAAATTAGAAGACCTAGCGTCGGCAACGCCAGCTTTGAGGGATCAAAGATACGATGCCACCACACCAAGTAACCTTTTAATAAATGAATCAGATGAGATAGTAGGTTATAAGTATTCATTAGACAGGTATTATGATTCAGGAAAATCCCAGATGCAAACCATAACCCCCAATAGCCTCTATTACATCAAAATAGTTGCTAAAAAAGAAATGGGGTAATGAAGAGGCAGTCTCCCAACCTACCATCGTATCGGTTTATTTTGGATACAACGGGGATTCTTTTGAACCACCATCGTTGGTTAAGCCGCCCCTTCAAGTTAAGGAAAAAGATACAACCACGACAGATGTGGCTGTTATTTGGAAAGAAAAATGGTGGGAAGCCATTACAACATCGCCTGCCAAATACACAGGACTCACAAGTTGGTTCCATCAATTATGGGTGCGCAATAATGGCGGCGTAGCAGAATTTTATACCGCTTATGTAGATGGTGCGGAACATTTCAAAATCTTCGAAGATGAAGCTGAGATAACAAGGCTCATTGCCTATGTTAAAAGTATAAATGCTGTGGAATACAATGATTTTGATCTGACTAGACGCCAGATAGACCTTGGCGCAGACCAATTTGGGGTATCGGATGTCAAGTACAAATTTGTTAAAATACCTTATAAAACTGTTCAAGACAAGATTAATCAGGAGAAGTTAGCCGACCCAGATTATTCTTTTGTGGATTATTATGATCAATTGATTAAAGATGATAAAAACGGTGTAACGACAATTGCATGGGAAAATATTGAGGTAAAAAAAAGATCTTGAAGATGTATCTTATCTCTATTATAAACAAGATGCTTTGTTACCGAATACCCTTTACTTATTTATGGTATATCCGTATCGTGAGTCATTAACGGGAGATATAATACATGCACATTATCCGACACCTATTGTGGTTGCTACCAAGCCAGAAGACTCTACAGTAACACCGGATCCTAATGTGCCCAGTATCTATGTGAACGGTTATACAGATACAACCATGACCGTTACATGGAAATACAATACCAATTTTAACTATGAAATTAAGTACTCCCATACGGAAGATATCAACAGTGCTAAGGTGTTAGAGTGGAGCTTACCGACCGACCCACTTGATCCCAAATATCCAACCAATGGATCATTTTATGAAGTAACGGCCGACGACCTATTCCCAAATACCCAGTACTACTTCTGGATCCGAAGTATTCAGCCAGCTAATGGGGGGCACATCACCATGGAGTAATGCGGCAATAGGTACAACAAAAGATGTGGAACACCCATTACCACCAAGAGGTATTGGTATAGCGTCCAGTACGGCTATGGATAGACATAATTACGATCATAGTGTAACAGAGGACTATATAGCCATAGAATGGATCTTGCATCCTGATGATAAGCCAAAAGCACCAGGTGACCAATCGAAAATAGAGAAGAGTTTTACTTATTTATTGGAAGTATCCGATAATGCCTTCTTTATAGATCCGATATATGTGGAAATAGCAGGTGGAAGCGGGGATATAAAGCCGGAGAACGTAGAAATACTAGAGAAAATATTAGTGAAAATTAATCAATTATTACCTAATCGATTCTATTATGTGCGGATGAAAACCCGTATCACCGTCAAGGGATCAGAGCAAGGACAAATAATTGTGAAAGATTCACTGAACTATTCAGAACCTATTCGTATATTAACCAAGTACTCATTTTCAGAATACGATGGACACACAGATCCTGCATTGGAAATATTACCAGGGGAAGATTATGAACTCATTTATGATAAAGAGAAGAAAGAGTTAACCTTTCGCTTCCGTGGTACAGGTGTAGGTCAAGATAATTCACCGGATAACAATGTGGATCAAAGGCTCATTATGAATTTGATTAAGCAAAATATCAATGTATATAAAATCGATGTGTCTACATATAAAGGATATCCCATTAATAAGCGTAAAGTAATCATACCGTATTCGATTATTGAAGCGTTTGATTCACATCAAGTTAAGTTAAGTGTTAATGCTGGTGATATGAGTGTGGATATACCCCATAACGCCATGAGGAAGGAGATTAACCAACAAGTGAGTCGATATGGTGTAGCACCTGTTGTGACCATTAATATTGACCAATATGATAACTATTATGTACCAGCGTTAATGCCAGAGAATGTGGTAGTACCAGTAGGCATACCACAGACGGTAGGTATCTCCATAGCTACAAAAACAGGTAGGAAGCTGATTAAGCAAACAGATGCTTATCTGGATGTGCGTGTTAAGACGAACAACCGCTATGAAGTCTACGGCAAACAGATTCTATCCTATAGAAAAGATGTTAAATATAACAAATGGCAAGAAATAAGTGGGAAATACAGTGTGTATTCAGGGGAGGTATCCTTCTCAACTGGAGCATTAGGGGTTTTTGGTCTCTATGTGAGTAATCAAGGAATTACAGAAGCGACTACCCCTACAGTTAAGAACCACTGGTCAGCAGATGCTCGTAAACAAGTATTAGAGTATTATATTGTAAAAGGTATCGATACCTATAATCCTGATGCCCAAGTGACAGAGAAACAAGTATTAAATATCATGTACGGCATATTAGCAGGGGATAAAACCATGGATGTGTCCAAGTACGTGGATAAGAACACCATGCGAAAATTGAGTTTATCAGGTGTCTATCAACCCGATAGTAATGCTTCTGCTATGACAAGACAAGAAGGACTTCATATGTTTGTAGTAGCCTACGAAATAGGGAAAAAGAGACAAGTTCAGTATGATCAGAATACAGTTAATCAATTAAAGCAACGTAAAGACGTAGATGCTACTTATGCAATAAGTGTAGCTAAGGCTAAAACATTAGGTCTAATGCAGAATCCAAGCGATATAAGAGGGACAACACCAATGACCTTCGGGGATATGTATTACATGTGGTCAAAGATAATGAAATAGTGGTAAAATCCATGACCATTACGTTATTCAGTTTAGAGATATGCTACAGAGAGGAACGAAAATATGAAAAGATATAGAGTCATCATGAGTATATGCATAGGATGTTTATTGCTTTCAATGCAAGTAGTAGCATCGAGTCCTAGCCGTGTTATTTATGATTTTAATCAATTGACAGACCATAGTGGAGAGATCGAATTATACTGGCATACAGAGGGTGAGATGAACATACAAATCATCAGTTATTTTGTAAATCAGGATCAAGTGATGGAAGTTACCTATCGTGTAGGTGATAATATACCAGATGGATTCCATAAAATGACCCTGTTTAATCCGAAGGTAACATTTCCTATACCCATTGTGTTAAAAGAGCAGAAAGTGGAGAAAATGAGCCTGACAGACCTACCAGATGATAAAGAGAAGAAATATGATATTCTAGGTCTCTATGATCAAGGTATTATTAATGGCTATGTGGATCAAACCTTTAAACCAAGTAATACGGTGAAAAGAGCTGAATTCTTTGCCATGTTAGTAGCAGCCGCTGATTTTGATGTGGATGAAAGCACAGATTCTATCTTTACAGATGTTGCACAAGGTTATTGGGGAAAGAAGTACATCATGGCTCTAGTCAACAAAGGTATTGTAGAAGGTAGTGGGAATGGCTTATGTAAACCACTTGGAGAAATCACAATTGGTGAGATTCTAGCCATTATTGATCGCACATTTATCTTCCATGAGCAATCAGGTACCTACCTGGCTCCTGAAAAGAATCATTGGAGCAATACCTATTATGAAAGTGCTGCTAAAGCAGGTATCTTAAAGAATTCAGACACATTTGTAGGCCCTTATACACCGGATATGAAAGCAACCAGGCAGCAATGTGCATCTTTATTATCACGGGTTTTATTAAGTGGTTATTCTATCCGATAAAAACTAATTTAATATGAATAAAAATCCCCCCCCTTGGTGTCTATACTTTAACTAAGATTGTTAGGAAGTTTTCTGATGATAAAAACGTGTAGAGATAGGGGGATTTTTTATGTGGAAAAAATTAATATATATTGTGTGTACGGTAGCTATCTTAGTCACTGTAAATAACATTGAGAAGGTGACAACCAACGGAGAAAAGCGTTTATTAACGGCTTTTAATGAGACTAATTTTAAGTTAAGTGAGACAGATCTTCATGTATGGGGCGAGTACAGTAAAAGTTTTATGACCAATGATGATATGAAACAGGTTGGACAGCAAATCGCTTCGGAAATTGGTTTGGAACCCATGTATCAGGATGATTTCTATCAAGAAGAGATGAAAAAGATCTATACCATTGAGAAGAAAACAACAGAAGCAGACACCATTATAAAAGTTGTTGAGTTAGTAGAAGAAGCACCAAATAATGGTCTGAAAGTGGAGAATTATATTGTGGTTAATATTATCTTGCACGATAAATGTGGTAGCATACTCTATTATCGAGATAAGATAAAAGATGTTTTATCAAAATATAATATGTATGCAACAGACAATCTAACCATTACCAGTATACACCCTGGGCGATTAGATAAAGCCGCAGCAGGTAAGATTGTAGACAGTATAGCTAAGACCATAGGATGTAAAATAAAGGATGAATTTCTAACGGAAGATATCTACAGTGTCTATGGTTATTCCAAATACATTGATGGACATATCATTTCAGAAGGCGAAAAAATTAATGTAGACTTAGCGTTGACATATAACGATGTGGAAGATGTGACGTATCTGTATGCGGCGATACCTGTCATCACCATTGACTATTAAGGAAAAGTCGTTTCATTATGCATACGTTATGAAAGACAATCATTATAAATTATTTCGCGAAAGACGAACAAGGTAGCTTCAATATGCATATATTTATATTGACATATATTTTGGAGGATTTTTCGTGGATAAATATAAGAACCCGTTTGAAGATTACTATAAGCCTCATAAGTCCTATGAGGATAATCAAGATAATTTTGGGTACGGTAATTATGGATATAATGGTGGCTATAACCAGAATCAGTATCAAAAGCCAAAGTATGATAATCATAACCAAAACCCAAATATGTTCCGTAATAAGCCTATGAGAGTACCCGTACAGATGCCAAAAGAAGATCGTAATGGTATGGATGAATGGGATAAAAAGAAAATTAAAGCTTTATACCCAGAAGTATGCAAGAGAATACAATATTATATTGAAGAAGCCTGTGATAGAATAGATCATAGTAGTAGCTACATGTATGATGAGTATCCAGAGCGTGAAGTCATTGAAATGACCATAGATAATATCTATGAAAAAAGTAGAAAAAGATGATGATATCATGGAAGAATTTCGTGAGACCATCCAAGTAAGAGAACAAGATGATATGGTAGATACTTCTGCCAAATATTATAGAAGACCTTATCGGTGGTTAAGACATCTTATTCAAATAATGCTGTTGAATGAAATATTCGGTAGACGAAGAAAAAGAAATAAGAGAAAATCTAAACGTCCAGTATATTATAATCCTCAACCTTACTATTATCGATATCCTAATTTCTTTGAATAAAATCAACCATGGATTTTCATATCTGTGGTTTTTTTTGCATGAAAATGGGCATAATAAAATAAATTTAGTATATGTGTATTAAGTATATCTTATTGGGAGGCGTGTTTTACCATGAAGTGTAAAGACTCAGATGTTTTCGCTCTTGAAAGTAGTATTGAAAAAAAATATTAAATACAGGAGAATGGAAAGATATTAAAGAAATAGAAACAGAGCTCAAAGAGTCCGAGGAACAAAAAAAATATATGAAATGGATTAGGCGAAAAAAAATGAAGATTATAATGATGAACATGCTGAAGACTTATTTTATCAAGAATTAATGGATAGGATGTGCAAACTTTTTCCTATGAAATATAAGCATGACAGTAAATCATCTGTTTATGGTAGAATTATGGGCCTAAGTGATGATAATTACTAACAATTAAGCTAGAAACGGTACTGCACCGTTTTTTGGCTTTTTTTTAATGGTATTAGGAAAGTACTGCGTTTTGCTTGCAAGGTACCATACTTTCCTATACCACCTGAAACGTATGCAAAGCATACTTTCTTGTATAGAATAGCTTTACGCTCTATTTTCCTTAAAATCGTTTATGGGACGAAGTCACTTATATTCTCATTTATTTAATCTATTAACAATCATGAATAATTTGTTAACAATTATTGAAGTTTTCTTTAAATTGTAGCATAGAACATTATTCCATGATATAATGGCACTGTGTTTAGGGGATTAATTAAGAGGGTTAATGCCTTGCAAAGGAGGGGCTAGTGTATGCAACAAGACAGTGAAAAGGTATTAGTGTGTATTACCATACAAAAAAAATTCTAAAAGACTTATAAGAAAAGGTGCAGAAATTGCTAATAATATAGGTGGAGAACTTCATATACTACATGTTGAAAAAGGAATGAGTATTTTTTTTGAACATGAAGAAGCCATAAAATTGTTAGAAGAACTTTTTGAGTATGGAAAACAATTAGGTGGAGAAGTACATTTCCTAAGTGGTAAAGATGTGCCTGCTAAAATAATAGAGTTTATTAAGAGCATGGGTATCACAAGGCTACTTTTAGGCGAAACCATGAGAAGTAAGCTTCACCGATTACTTAGAAAAGACATTGAAAGTAGCGTAATTAGTAAGACGAATGAAGTCGAACTATTGGTACTTGAGCGAAAAGAGCAAGACAAAAAGAGCCTTATAAAAGAGAAAAAAACTATTTTCTTCTTAATTTTAATTTGATTTTATGAGCTAAATCGATTAGAATATAAAGGTCGAGCAACATAAAGAACATCCCAAAAGATGATTAAAGGAGTGCAGTTTAATGATGAAATTCAAGAAGTCCATGACTGTATTAGCAGTGCTATCAATGGTTGCTATTATATTAGCAGGTTGTGGTCAAAGCAAAAATACACAGAATGAGCAGCCAGACACAGCAAGTAAAGAAGACGAAAAGATAGTCGCAACAATTGGTGATGAACAAGTAACCGCAGGTGATTTGAACATCTTCCTAAGACAGATGGAAATGCAGTATGAAGGTATGTTTGGTCCTGATGTATGGGATCAAGAAGTAGAAGATGGAAAAACAGTAGTAGATATAACAAAAGAAAATGCATTAAAAAACAGCAGAAGATATTGCAATCTATCGACTTCTTGGTATAAAAGATGGCATGACTATTCCAGAAGACGAGTTGAAGAAGATGGAAGAATTAGCACCTACATTACTTGAGCAGTTTGGTGAAGATAGTGGTATTACACTTGCATCCATAAAACGTGCTCTTGAAAGTGAATATTATAGACAGCAAATGTTTGATAGAGAAATGGCAGGTTTTCCGATTAATCAAGATGAGTTACAAGCGATATTAACATCTAACCCAAGCTATCAAAAATTCAATGATTATGAAATTGAAGATTTAGCTAAAAAGGTAAGAGCTAGACATATTTTAATCTCTACATTAGATGACCAACAACAACCTTTAGCAGAAGAAGAATTGAATAAGAAAAAAACATTAGCTGAAGAAGTGCTAGCTAAAGTGAATGCAGGAGAAGATTTTGCTACATTAGCAAAAGAGTATAGTGAAGATCCAGGTTCAAAAGATAATGGTGGCGAGTATACTTTTGCAAGAGGCGAAATGGTAAAAGAATTTGAAGACTCAGCATTTAGTTTAAATCCTGGAGAGAACTCCGAGCTTGTTAAAACACAATTTGGTTATCACATTATCAAATTAGAAGAATCCATTGAACCTACAGAAGAAGCTACACAAGCTGTAAAGGATCAAAAGCAAAAACTAGTTGATGATGCGACAATGCAATTAAAGCAAACAGAATTCCAAAAGCGCTATGATGAGTGGAAAAAAGACTATACAATGGAAGTTAATCAAGAAGTATATGATACGATGGAAGTTAAACAATCAAGAAATGCAAAGCCAGAAGAAACTAATCCAGAAGGAACAGATGGAGAAGAATCTGCAGATGATACAAAGGAAACACCAGCAGATGATACAAAAGCTGACGATGCAAAAGCAGACGATACAAAAGCAGACGATACAAAAGCAGATGATACAAAAGCGGATGACGCTTCAGATAAAGAATAAAAAAATTTAGAGCACCTTTTGAGGTGCTCTTTTTGATGCTAAGGTGCATAAATAGGTCATGTACGGGAACGTATGTACGATAATGGAAGATATAAAGTTTAAAAAAGCATTTGACATAGGGAAGAGTTTTGTGTAATATAATAAAAGGTTAAAGTATCAAATTCATAAAATTCTTAGCAAGTTAGTCACATATTATAACCTAAGCAGCATATACATAGTGTATGTGAATGACATGCGTTAGTAAGAATGAAGAATGAATGTTGATTCGTAAAAATATGAAGAAAAGGAGGTAGGCAAAATGAGAAACAGATTTAGAAGAGAAGATATAAGTAATTTAACATTGAATGCTTTTACAGTGAATACAAGGATAACCCCTACCTCAGGTACAACAATCTCTTTTATTTAGATTGAATACGTGAGCCATGGGTTAATCAGACCCATGGCCTTTTTAACGAAAACCATGGGAACATATGTGCCCATGGTTTTTTTTGTGCCTGAATATGGGGTTTATCTTTTTTGGAGAAGGAGGCAGTATAATGAAACGTATATTAGGTTATATGAAACAGTATTGGTATTATTATTTCTTTGGTGGTCTTGTGATGCTTATAGGTATTACCTTAGATTTATTTACACCAATTGTTACAGGAAAAATTATTGATGACGTATTTGAGAAGGGACAGGTAGAGCTATTTGAAGGCCTTGTGTTAGCACTCATAGGTATTACCGTTGGTAGAGCTATATTTGGTTATGCTAAGGAAATCCTATTCGATGTGGTAGGCGCAAAGGTCATATGTAAATTAAGATTAGATCTATTTGATCATATACAGAGTTTATCTTTTGGATTTTTTGATCGAAAGAATACGGGAGAACTTATGTCAAGAATTAAAGACGATGCTGATAAGGTATGGGAAGGTGTCAGTTTTGCATTAATGCTTGTTATTGAATCCTGTATATATTTTGTCGTTGCAACCATTCTTATGTTTAGAATAAGTATGAGATTATCTCTACTAGCGGTGATTACCATGCCAATTATGGCATTTCTAGCCATAAAGTTAGAGAAAACGATTCGTGACACCTTTGAAAAAAATTAGTGAGCAGAACGCGACCCTTAATACCACTGCTCAAGAAAATATAGCTGGGGTTAGGCTGGTTAAAGCCTTTGCCAGAGAAAAAAATATGAAACGACAAAGTTTCTGAAGCACAATGAAGGTTATTATAAATTAAATATGCACCAAGCCAGTGTGTGGGCAAGATTTTTCCCTAGTATTCAGACACTGACTAATCTCTTACCTGTTTTAGTGGTAGTCTTTGGTGGGGCATTAGTTATTGGTGAGGATCTTACCATCGGTACCCTTGTGAAATTTACAGGGTATATGTACATGGTAGTGTGGCCAATGCGTATGTTTGGTTGGCTGAGTAACTTAATGGCAGAAGCTAGAGCATCATCCAATAAGATTAATAAAGTATTCAGTGAAGTAGCGGATATTAAGAATCCCATGAATCCTGTTACATTGGATGAATCGAAAGGTGAAGTGGCCTTTCATCATGTAACCTTAGAACTTGAGGGTACAAAAAATCTTAGAGGATATTAGTTTTACCGTTAAGCCAGGTAAAACACTTGCTGTCATGGGGGCTACAGGCTCAGGTAAGACATCCTTAATTAACTTATTAGTGAGGTTCTATGATGCTACGGAAGGTGACATCTATATTGACGGCCATCGAATTGATACCTTGGATTTAACAAGTTTAAGAAAACAAATTTCCTTGGTTATGCAGGATGTCTTCTTATTTTCAGATACCATAAAAGAAAATATCAGTTTTGGATCAGAGGCACTTGCCAGTAACATGATTATTCAATCTGCTGAAAGTGCACAAGCTCATGATTTCATTAATAACCTTGAGAATGAATACGATACGGTTATTGGGGAGCGAGGTATTGGTCTATCAGGTGGTCAAAAACAACGTATCAGTATTGCAAGAGCTTTGGCTAAAGAGGCCAGTATTATTGTTTTTTGATGACTCCACATCAGCCCTTGATATGAAGACTGAGCTTAGGATTCAAAAAGAAATAGAGAAGCGACAGGCAACCTCTAAGATTATTATAGCTCATCGTATATCTGCTGTTAAAAAAAATGCAGATGAGATTATTATCCTTGAAGATGGTAAGATTGTAGAACGAGGCAATCATCAATCCTTATTAGCACTGAAAGGACGTTACTACAATACGTATAATGAGCAATATGAAGGGTTTGCGGTTTAATAGATACAGTTTACTTACTCGGAGGTGGTAAAAATGGCAGTTAATAATTTTAGAGAAGATGAACAGTCAAAAGAAGTACTAAAAAAGGTTACCTTATTACGACTGTTTGCCTATATGAAAGACTATAAAAAACAAATCATTGCTATATTATTTATCATGGCAATTATTATTGGTATTAACGTTGTTAATCCTATATTGATGCAAATAGCAGTGGATGATTATATAAAAGGCAAAAATATAAAAGGGCTATTTGCCATTGGTGTTATAGCAGTGGTGATCAATCTCGTATCCAGGTACTGCATGAAAAAAACGGATTATTATGATGTCGGGTGTTTCCAATAAAATACTTATGGATATTCGGCAGGAGCTCTATGAACATTTACAGAAACTATCCTTTAATTTTTTTGATAAACGACCAGCAGGAAAGATTCTAGCAAGGGTTATTGGAGATGTGAACTCCCTTAAAAATGTATTAAATAATAGTGTTATCACATTAATACCTGATTTTGTGACCATTGTGGTGGTACTGATTATTATGTTTATCATGAATGCAAGATTGGCCCTTGGTGCATGGCATTCCTACCGCTTTTAATAGTAGGTATGTATTATATTCAAACCAGGGCACATAAAAGATGGCAGGTATTTCGTAAGAAGAACTCCAATCTGAATGCCTATACCCATGAAACTTTTTTTTCAGGCGTTCGGGTGGTGCAGAGTTTTACAGCGGAGGATTACACCAGTGACACCTTTCGAGGCTTATTGGATGAACACCAGCAATCCTTTATCAGCGCTATTAAACTGAATAACTTTTTCTGGCCTATGGTAGAAGTATCCTGGGGGATTGGCTCAGCTATTGTTTATTTTATCGGCGTTCGGTTAATAGGAAGCGAGGACATCACATCAGGTACGCTTATTGCTTTTAGTGCATTTATCGGTATGTTCTGGCAACCGATTATGAATCTTAGTAATTTCTATAACCAGTTAATTACTAATGTGGCGGGTGCTGAGCGTATATTTGAGATCCTAGATACAGAACCAGATATTAAAGACGTGAATGAAGCCGAGATCATGCCTATGATTAAAGGGAATGTAACCTTTGATCATGTAACGTTTGGTTACGAAGACCATGTGAAGGTCTTAGAAGATGTTTCATTTGAGATTAAAAAAGGAGAAACCATTGCGTTAGTAGGTCCAACAGGTGCAGGTAAAACAACCATCGTTAACCTCCTGAGTCGATTTTATGATATTAACAAAGGAACCATATGGATTGATGGCGTCGATATCAAGAACGTAACCATCGAAAGTCTGCGAAGTCAGATGGGTATTATGACACAAGATACGTTTTTATTTACAGGTACCATCAATGATAATATTCGTTATGGAAAATTGGATGCAACGGATGAAGAGATTATTGAAGCAGCTAAATCCGTTCATGCTCATGAATTTATCATGAAATTGGATGATGGTTATGATACAAAGGTGAATGAGCGAGGAACGAAGCTTTCCGTTGGACAAAGGCAATTAATCGCTTTTGCTAGAACCTTATTATCAAAGCCTAAAATCCTTATATTAGATGAAGCAACATCCAGTATTGATACCCACACAGAAAGGTTGGTACAGCAAGGGATTGAAACCCTCTTACAGGACCGAACATCCTTTGTCATTGCACACCGTTTATCAACCATTCAAAAAGCGGACCGTATCTTTGTTGTGGATAATTGCAATATATTAGAGAGTGGTACACATGAGGCTTTATTAGAAGCCCAAGGTGTTTATTATAATTTGTATATGGCGCAATTTGAAGCAATTAGTTAAGAATCGACTTATAAAAAAAAGATAAATATATATAATGATTTAATGCTTATGGCTAAAACAAACAAGACACCCTCGGTTAATCTCCTATAGAGATTATAACCCGAGGGTGTTTTTATATGTTGTAATCATATCTTAGGTAACGCTATGTGATATTATATAGTAATACTTAGATTATTATTGGCTAATATTATTCTATATAAAACTATATAAATCTATATAATTTGACATTATTATTTATATCAGTTATACTATGTAAGCCAAGTTAACATATTTTAAGGGGTGAAGATCATGATATACGGTATATATAATATATCATTAAAGTTAAAAACACCTTCCCAAGAAGGTAAACAAGCGAATTTTAAAGACAAAATAGATGATGTCCTAGAATCCGTTCAAGAGTTTAATTATAAATATCGTTCTTGGAGTAAGCGCATTATATTATTAAATATTGAGAAGAACTTTTTAAATGTCCTGCTTATTTTAGAGAAAAAGAAAGAAAAGGTCTCAACTCGAGAACTACGAACATTTACAGGGTATTTAAGGAGAGAGAAAAATTGGGGTATTTTATCTAGAGATTCATCTAAATTATTCGAAGGTTTTAATTTCTCCATGATAGATTTGATAGAGGCTAAGATGTTAGTAGAACAATTAAAAGAAGAATCTTCTTTATATGAAGCTCAGATTGAAGATGCAGAGATGATTCTGACGATGGAAAAAAGACTGGTAGACAGAGATGGACATGAAATAAAACATGTTGCTACAGAAATGGGGCATGAAATTAAGGATGAACAAGCATTAGCTATTTTGAATTATTTATTACAGACAAAGCATTTAGGTAGCCAACAAGCAGAAAAGCTAGATACGGTTGTTCAAATAAAAGATATGCTCGTAAAATGGTTATAGGAAGGTGATGCCATGATAGAATTAAAAAAAAGTAATGAAAACTTTCGACGGAGAGAAAAATGTGGTGGATTGTTTAGATTTAACCATTAATCGGGGTGAGTTAATGGTTCTTATCGGAGAAAGCGGTTGTGGAAAGACTACCACCATGAAGATGATTAATCGATTAATTGAGGCAAACTCTGGCAGTATTTTTTATAGACAATCAAGATATTACAACAGTGAATAAAAATGAATTAAGAAGAAAAATTGGTTATGTCATTCAAAAAGTAGGGTTATTTCCACATCTAACTGTTGGCCAGAACATTGAGCTGATACCTACGCTTAATAAGTGGGATAAGGCAAAAAAAGAAGAAGAGAGCCTATGAACTTCTAGAATTAGTTGATTTATCACCCCAGGAGTACTATGGTCGGTATCCAAGTGAACTTAGTGGTGGGCAACAACAAAGAATTGGTGTGGCTAGAGCTCTAGCTATTGATCCTGATATCATACTCATGGACGAACCTTTTAGTGCACTAGATCCCATGACAAGAGAACAACTACAAAAAAGAAGTGCTTAAATTGCAAGATGAACTTCATAAAACTATTGTTTTTTGTAACCCATGATATGGATGAGGCGATTAAATTAGGCGATCGAATAGCGGTTATGAAAGATGGGAAGATCATTCAATGTGATACCCCTGAGGAGATTCTAAAGAGACCAGAAAATGATTTTATTGAGTATTTTGTTGGTAAAGACCGCTTATGGAAAACACCTGAAATGCTTTATGCCAGAGATATCATTAGCAAGAAGAATGTTAAAATAGGTGCAAATCGTTCAGCGGCACATGCCATTGAAGTAATGAAAGAAAAAAAATATTAGCGCATTAGTGGTTGTTGATAAAGACTCACGTCATCCTCAGAAACCACGTGGCATTGTTGGCATACGTCAATTGAAACATGCAGATAGTCATGATATTAAAATGAAAGATATTATGAAGACAGACATGCCTTACGTCTATGAACATACGAATCTAGTGGAGGTACTTAATCTACGAAAAGATCATAAATTAAGAAATATCCTTGTAGTAGATAAAGAAGATTGTTTTAAAGGTTTAATTACGGAAACAAGTATACTTAATATTTTGACGGATGTCGTACCGGAATTGGATGATTAATGTAAGGAGGAAAATATGGATTTTATTGAATTTGTCATGAGTAGAAAGTCTGAAATTATGGTTGCCGTCGGTCAGCATTTAAATATATCATTAACTGCGGTGTTATTAGCTATTGCTGTGGGTGTACCTATGGGCATATTTATAACACGCTATGAGAAAAGCGCTGGCTTAATCTTAGGTATCGCCAATACATTGCAAACCATACCCAGTTTAGCGCTATTTGGTATTATGCTTCCATTGCTAGGTATTGGGTATAGAAATGCTATGGTTGTATTATTCCTATATGCACTATTGCCCATTATAAAAAATACCTATATTGGGATAAAAAATGTAGATCAATCAGTACGAGAAGCTGCAAGAGGAATGGGGATGACTCGGACCCAAATTCTTATAAAGGTAGAATTTCCATTGGCGTTTCCAGTTATTATGGGTGGTATTCGTATTTCAACGGTAATTAATATTGGAACAGCAACCGTTGCAACTTTGATTGGAGCAGGTGGTTTAGGTAGATTGATTTTAACAGGAATAAATATGGTTAATACAAATATGATTTTAGCAGGTGCAATACCAACAGTTATATTAGCTCTAGCTGCTGATGGTGGTTTAGGGTTGATTGAAAAATCATTAACATCTAAGGGTATGCGTCAAGCTAACTAAATTAGGAGGATTTTATGAATAAAAAAGTGAGTATATTAATTGTTCTAGTACTTATGTTACAAGTTGTTATAGTAGGGTGTAAATCAAAAGATACCATTACAATCGGACATAAAAATTATACCGAACAACGAATTGTAGGTCAGATGTTTGCTATTATGATTGATAAGCATACTGATTATAACACAAATGTTACGGAATTAGGTGGCACGTCTGTTTGTTTTGAAGCACTTAAGGCAAATCAGATTCAAGTATATCCAGAATTCACTGGTACAGGTTATGCAGTCATGTTAGAACAAATGGAATTGAGAGATCCAGATGAAGTCTATGAATATTGTCAAGAACAGTTTAATGAGAAGTATAATATGACTTGGTTAAAGCCCTTAGGTTATAATAATACATATACTTTGACAATGAGAAAAGATCATGCTGAAGAACTAGGTATTAAAACCATTAGTGATCTAGTAGCGCATACAGATAAATTGATCCTTGGGGCAGAAGCAGAATTTTTTAGAAAGAAAAGATGGTCTTGAAAGTGCTCGAAATACCTATGGTATTGGTAAGTTCAAACAAGAAATGTCAATGGACATCGGTTTAACATATTCTGCTCTTATGGAAGGTGACTTAGATATTAATGATGCTTACTCTACAGATGGGCGTATTAAGAAATTTGATTTATACTCGTTAGAGGATGACAAGCAAGCTTTCTTACCGTACTATTGTAGCCCACTAGTAAATGAGAAGTTTTTTAGAGAAATATCCAAAAGCTAAAGATGCTTTAGATATGTTACATAACCAATTTACAGATGAAGAATTACAAGAAATGAATCTAGCAGTTGATGAAGGGGCTGACCCGAAAGCTATTGCAGAAAAAGCGTTAATGGATAAAGGTTTAATTCAATAGGAGAAAGAATAGCCCATACGTCAAAATATGGGCTTTTTTTTGTACAGTAAATAGTCATAAAATAAAAATGGGTAAATGTATTGGAAAAAAAATATAAAAGATTTGCAAAAAATACGTATATTCGTTAGCTTGGGCATATACTAGTAATAAGAATAGTTGGATGGTATTTTTATGAAAATAAAAGAGAGGTTGGGTTATAGTCCACTCCTTATAATGGATGCAGGTTATAGTGAACAGATTTATAGTGTTAGTCGAACAGTGTTGCCTGTAGCAGCAGATGAAAATTTTATTGTTCGTAAAGTGTTTAATAACCAGATTGCCAAAAAAAATTCTACAGAAAGCCCATAGTTTAGGTTTTGCCATATTAGATGTTGTGCCTGAAACATATGATATATCCTTAGAGACTCGTGTTCATCGAGGGAATGCTAATTTTTTTTAACGTATAGTAAAAAAATACCCCGGGGTACGTGCTAATCGGTTGGGTATTTATTTAGCTGTTCATTATGATCCAAAGGCTTGTGATTGGGATGACTTTGATGATCTTATTGACATTACCTACGATGATGATAATAGTAATAGTAAAGATTTAGCCAATCTTGTGCATCATGCAATAGTAGATGATCAGTATAAAGGTACAATAAAACCAGCAAAAGAATATATTTTAAGACAGACAACCATGACTGCTATACATATTGATGCTAGTTTTATGGATATAAAAGATGACTTGTATTGGATGTTTCAAGAGGATTTTATCGAAGATATTGCTGATCGCATATTGACGGGATGTCTCAAGTATTATGGTATCAAAGACATGGATGAATTACTAAAAGATGCTTCTTGTCATCAGGAAGAGCAAATAAAATGCTTAGAGGAACGATTGGCGTCCCTAGAAAAATTAGTGGAAGGCTTAAAAAATAAAGAATAAGAAGGTTTTAAAATGCCTAAAAAAGAGAGGGTAAAAGAACTAGATAAAGAACAAAGGATAAAAAGACATTGTGCAAAAATTAGAGGAAAAACAAGAGACAATAAAATAATCCATAAACCAAAAGATAGACGACCTAGTAAGTATCAATGGTTAAAAAATATCGATGATGAAGAATATGATGGTTAATACATGAAGCTATAAGTGATAATAGTATAGGGTATGTCAGCATAAGACATACTAAATACTACGACTTATAGCTTATTTTATTTTCTTGAATAAAATATTTGCAAAAAATCTAAGTTATGTTATAATGATATTGAGTACTAAATAATAATGATTATCAATACATAAGATGTCTTGTGCTTTCATGTATTTTATTGAACAAAAGCATTAAGCCAGTCTTATCACATAAAGTTCAAATTTATTTAAGCAGATTAAGTGTGAAAATAATTTTCTCACACCGGTTGTGACTTTGTTCTTCAAGCAAACAAAGTCATGGCACAATAGATGAATAAAGGAAAGAGGGATCGTTATGGTAAATTGGTTTTTAGAATTAAACCCCGTGATACAAGCTTTACTTGGTACATTATTTACTTGGTTTATTACAGCACTTGGAGCATCTTTAGTATTTTTCTTTAAACGCATTGATAAAAAAAGTGTTGGATGGTATGTTAGGCTTTGCGGCAGGTGTTATGATTGCAGCCAGCTTCTGGTCACTGTTAGCACCAGCTATTGATATGGCAGAAGAGTCGTCTAATCTACCTGCTTTTCTACCTGCTCTTATCGGTTTTTTTTAGCGGGAGGAGCATTCCTAGGTATCGTGGATAAGGTAATCCCACATCTACACCCGGGTATGAAGACTGAAGATGCAGAGGGGATCAAAACAAGTTGGCAGAGAAGTGTACTATTGGTTCTTGCTATAACACTACATAATATACCAGAAGGTCTAGCGGTAGGTGTTGCTTTTGGTGCAGTAGCTGCTGGCTTACCATCGGCTACCATAGCTGGTGCAGTAGCTCTCGCTATTGGAATTGGTATTCAGAATTTCCCTGAAGGTGCAGCAGTATCTATTCCACTAAGACGAGAAGGTATGTCCAGAGGGAAAAGTTTCTTATATGGTCAAGCATCAGGCATCGTTGAACCTATAGCAGGCGTACTAGGCGCTCTTGCAGTTATCGCTATGAGACCATTATTGCCGTATGCATTAGCTTTTGCGGCAGGTGCTATGATCTATGTGGTCGTAGAAGAGTTGATACCTGAATCACAGATGGAAAAACATTCGGATATCGCTACTATTGGGACGTTGTTAGGATTTGCAGTCATGATGACTTTGGATGTAGCGTTAGGATAAAGAATGATATAAGCTAGTCTTATGTATAGAAGGGACGATATAAGGACGTATTGTGAGGCAAGTGTTTAGGAAAATATGATAGGTTAAGTTTATTAGAGACTAACCTTATCATATTTTCCTATTTTATTACCATTTATCCTTTTATGAGAAATAGATCTTAGCGTATGATTGTATCATTTAAAGGTGTTGTCGAACTTTCTTCGCGATAATTATTTCATAGGGCATAATCGCTCTTTCGTGCCAGTGAACAGGCTGATTTTCCTCTATATGTGTACCCAATAGGCATGCATAATTTCCTTCAATAATATAGGGTATGGGTATGGTCTTAGAAGAAAAAATTCAATAGGATCATACACGCTTCTTCATTATACATACGTTTGTAGATAAGAATGTTCTTTGGGTTGGTTGTTATGAATGAAAGGGAGCCTGATGTAAGACAAGTCGTATTTTTCCTGAGCCAAATAAGTTTTCGATAAAAGGATAGTAAAGATGTAGGGTCTTCTGATTGACGAGTGACGTTCTTGTTCATATAGTTTTCATGAACAGGAAGCCAAGGGGTGGAAGATGAAAAAACCTGCATGGGGTGAAGCATTCCATTGCATGGGTGTTCGTTCGCCATCACGTCCTTTGATAATGGGCCAACCTTTGATACCTAATGGATCTTGTAACTGAGATTTCTTAATTCTGCGGTTGGTCATACCGATTTCTTCACCATAGTAGATAAAAGGTGTACCTCTTAAGGTCATCATCATAGCAGCTGCGACTTTAGCCCTAGGTAGGGTTTCGTGACCTTTTTTTGTAGCGATAATAATGTCTTGGTTGATCGTGGTTGCTAAGGGTGAAATTAGGCCAATTATCATCAGACAATGCCTTATACCAAGCAGAAATACTGTCGTAGAACGCTTTTGCTGACCATTTTTGAAAGAGAAAGTTGAAGTTAAAAGCCATATGTAATTCATCGTTACGTCCATGATAGGAAACGGCTTCTTGTGAGTCACTGGTATAGATCTCACCGATAAGCACTTTATCGCCATCATAGGTATCGGCTATATGACGCATTTCTTTGCAAATTTCATGGGTTTCTGGTTGGTTGCGATCATAAATATGTTTTTGAATCTGAGGTGGATGTAAGCCTAATTTCCAAGGATTGCTTCTTAGGTTATGATCTTTGATATACCAGTTGACAACATCCATACGAAAGCCATCCACACCTAAGTCAAACCAAAACTTAATCACGTTATACATGGCGTCTTTTAAGTCGGGATTTCGCCAGTTCACCTCAGGCTGATTTTTAGTAAATGTACCCAGATAATAAGCACCGGTCTGTTTCTCTTGCCACCATGCGCTATGCATTTCAAAATAGGAAAACCAATTATTTGGCTTCCCAGTTTGCCATAAGTACCAATCCCGCTTGGGGTTGTCTAGGCTCTGTTTAGCTTCTACAAACCATGGGTGTTCATCCGATGTGTGATTAATGACCAAATCCATGATGATTTTTATACCTCGCTTATGGGCAGCATCTAACAAGGTTTTAAAATCATCAAGTGAGCCAAATAGGGCATCGATATCTTGATAATCACTTATGTCGTAACCAAAATCTTTCATAGGGGATGGATAGATAGGTGAAATCCATAGAGCGTCAACTCCTAGGGAGCGTTCTGTGCCGTCATTAAGATAGTCTAATTTTTCAATAATGCCTTGAAGGTCACCTATGCCATCGCCATTGCTGTCCTTGAAGCTTCTAGGATAAATCTGGTAAATGACACTTGTCTTCCACCAAGGATGGGTGGGTGTAGGTCCCATAGTAATGTAATACCTCCTTTAATGCTCTTTTATTTATTGTAAGTAACTTAAGGATATAAGTCAAATTGCATAGGACCGGCTTAGGATATTTTCACTAAAAAATGTAGAAATACACTGGATATAATTGACAATTGGTAGTAGCTCTGATAATTTTATATATAAGAAAATAAAATTTTGTAAAACGGGAGGAAGTACTTTGAAGAAGATAGGCATAAGAGTGTTATTACTTATCCTATTAATGTTTATGTTAGTAGGCTATACATATATAGAAACTAAAAAAACATCTTTGTCTAAAGATGCGTCTGTTAGTGTTAATATTGACGCTTATCCTGTGCTGTCTATTTCTAGAAATGGACGTTTATTCAATACCATGTATCCCTACACGAGAAGTATTCCTTTTATGACCGCTGATAGCTATACCTACTTTAAGGCTAATGAAGTTATTGAGTTTATCTTTGAAGATCAGCCTAAGACCATGGCTATTCAATATGAAATCATTAATCCTCTTAATCAAGAGGTTATTCACGAATCCTTTATAAAAAAAAACAAATATTATTCAATCTGACGAGCACATTAGAGCTCAGATACTTATGCCTGCCATAGAATCCACGCCATATCCCTATATGATGAAATTAACGTACAAGAGAGACGGTGATTCCCTTTATTACTATCAACCATTCTATGTGGGAGATAGCCCAAAAATAGACTATCTATATGATACAGTCATGACGATTCACAAAGCCGCTCTTAAAGGGGATGAAAAAACCCTTAATACGCTGTTGCCAAAAGTGGAACGGTCACAAGATGGAACGTTTTCATCTGTAAATAAGTGGACTAAGATGAATCATATAATGTGGCAATTTGGCCAAGATGTTCTACCTATGAGTGAACCTAAGATGAGAATTACGACCATAGATCCAGACCGTAACCAGTATGAAGTTATCTTAAACTATACGGTAGCTGTTAGAAAGAACCATGAATTTGAGTACTGGGATTTTACAGAAAGCTATCAATTAAGTGGTGCCGAGCTTATTAATGTAGTTGATTATACTCGCATAGGTATGATGAATATAGATAGACACAAAAGTACAATGCAGTCAATCTTAGATCTCAAAAAGCATACAACCATCGAAAGCATACAATCAGAAAATGGGAAGTTCTATACCTTTGTGAGAGATCGTGAAGTATGGATGCTTGATGGTAGACGAGAAAGTTATTATAAGGTATTTGGGTTTGATAACTTAAATGGCGATTATATTTTAGATAATTATAACCAACATAAGATTAAATTATTAGAGATCAATGATAGTGGTATACTAACCTACATCGTGTATGGTTATATGAATACAGGTTTGAATAGGGGGAAGAATGGTATAGCCTTATACCAATTTAATGCCATAACAGGAGAAAATGAAGAAGTAGCTTTTATACATATGCCATATGGGCTAGATAAGATGGAAAATGAGGTAAGTCAGTATATGACCGTGACTGAGGATTTAAGAATGCTCCACTTTTTCAGCGATGGTGCTTTCTATCAGGTGAACCTAAAAGAAGGTCTTATGAAACTGATAAATAGTGATTTGCCCTATGATACAAGTAGAATCTATATAGCAGACAATCAAGCAGCTTTGTTTTGGGAAAAGGAAACCAATAGACGTACTAACCAACAAATTGAAGGACTTACTCTTGACAAATATACTATTACAAATAGGATAGAATCTAATGAAGCGTTATATAATCATATTCTTGGTAGATACAATAATCAGTTTGTGGTAGGCTATTATGATATAAAAGATACAATGGAGAAACTTAATGGTTCTATGACTTATTTATATAAAGAGTTGGTCATTCTCGATGATGCAGGGCAAGTTATCGAACGATTGAAGGCACCTAGGGGGAAATACTATGATGATATTCAATGGGAGAACAATAGCATATCTTATCATTTAGTACGAAAGAGGAGAGACGTTCGGTCAGGTCCTAGTCGAGCAAAGATAAGCACCCAAGAGATTGTCAGACAAGAATATGTTTTTGAGCAAGTCGCTAATACCATGATGCCACCTAGTCAATTAGAAGCTTATACCATAGATGATAGGGCTATTAATGAGGTACGGAAGAAGCGATATATAGAGTTAATATTTGATAAAGAAAACCCTAGAAAGAGTTATGAACTTATTATGCAGGGTGATGATAGGGGTTCTTATGACACCATAACAGATGCTTTATTAGCGGTGGATAAGAATAAACATGTGTATATCTTGGAAAAAAAGAAGAGGGACAATATAACATCATGTATGCTGGTGTTAAGCGGGAGGCTGTGCAAATAGCAGGTATTCCTGTCATACCCCAAAAACCTGAGCTTCCTAGAGGGTGTGAGGTGACCAGTTTGAGCATGTTGTTGAATGTTTATTTAGAGGACAACGTGGACAAGCTTCAATTAGCAGATGAAGTAAAAAAAAGATCCTACAGCCTATGAAGTGAAAGATGGCATGGTTCATTTTGGTAATGTCCACGAAGGGTTTGTAGGGGATATGTACAGTGTAAATAAAAAAGGATATGCTGTCTATCATGAAGCTATTGTTGAACTGGCTAATAAGTATATGCCTGGGAAAGTATTGAATATTACAGGAAGTGAATTAGACCATGTGCTTTATTACGTAGGTAAAGGCTATCCAGTATGGGTGATATCACCTAATATTTATCAAAAAGTGCCAAGTACCTCTATTCAACAATGGCTAACGCCACAAGGAGCTATAGAGATGTCGTATACCCAGCATTCCGTCCTTATAACAGGTTATGATAAGGATTACATATATTTCAATGACCCATCTAAGAATATGGTCTTAAAAAGACGTATAGAAGCATTTAGAGCTGGATGGGAATCCTTTGGCAACCAAGCCATATTGGTTTATTAATGGTACTTTAATTTTTGAAACCTGAGTATTGTGTTATGATAATAAGTAGAATACAGTATGAAATAAGGTGAGAAAATGAAAAGGGGCAAATTATTAATTGGGTTATTGGTATTAGGAATGCTGAGCATCGGAGGATATAGTCAGTGGAAACATGGTGATATATTATATATTTTTCGACCAGCTATAAAAAAAATAGAGACATTGGTCTGTCATAGTGATAGGGATGGGGATGGACTGAATGATCAAGCAGATATTGTTGAAGGTGCACGATTAGAAGTAAAAAATCACACCAAGTACCGTAGTGAGTACTATAAGGGTGGTTATCCACCAGAAAATGAAGGTGTCTGTACAGATGTTATATGGCGTGCATTGAAAAATGCAGGCTATCTGTTAAAAGATGATATGGATGAAGATATTGCCATGAATCTAAAGGATTATCCAAGGATTAATGAAGCAGATCCTAACATTGACTTTCGAAGAGTAAAGAACCAATACCAGTTTTTTTAAGAAGTATATGGAAAACCTTACAATCGAACTTATACCCTATGATAAAGAGAATCTGAAAGAATGGCAAGGTGGGGATATTGTTGTTTTATCCCGTCCCGATCATATCGCAGTGATTTCCAATAAACGCAGAAAAGATGGTGTGCCTTATGTGATTCATAATGCATACGATTATCCACGAGAAGAAGATAAATTATTATCTGGCAAGAACGAGGTAAGATTATCGGGCATTTTCGATTTGTAAATAAAAGTATTTCGTAGTATGTACATTTAATAAGGATTAATGGCTATACATGTCATGAGTGTGGTATAATAGCTATCAATGTAAAATAAAGGAGCCGATAAATGTTTACTAAAGAAGAATTTAAGAAGATAAGACTCTATAGTGTTATAGCTGCTATTATTATATGTATCTATATCATATTGAACAATCTACCACAGTTAACAGGCTATTTAAATGGTAAATTAAAGGTCATATCACCTATTATTGTAGGGTTTATGATTGCCTATGTACTGAATATACCCATGCGATTTTTTGAATTAAAGGTTTTTGATAAAATTAAATTCATGCGTAAGAAGAAAAGAGGATTAGCTCTTCTGTCAACCCTTATTGCCTGTGTTTTGTTGTTAATTGGATTTTTTTTCCTTTGTGGTACCACAGCTTGTTCAGAGTGCCGAGTCCTTAGTTGATATTATTCCAACTTATATAGAGAAAGCAACTAAATTAGTGGATAGTCTCATTGCAAAATATGATTTTAATAAAGAAATCATGCAAAAAATACAAGATTCAGGGGCTATGCTGATCGAATATGTAAGTAGCCTAATGATGTCACTTGGTACATCCATATTAGGTGTATCCTCTCATATACTATCAGGTGTGTTTAATACCGTTGTAAGCTTAGTATTAGCCATCTATATGCTACTTAACAAAGAGAAACTCATAAGAACCATTAAAAAGATTGCACTTGCCTTTATACCATCAAAGATAGCGGGAAAAGTGGCTTATGGTGTTGAAATTACCGATCATGCCTTTACAGGATTTGTTAGAGGTCAATTAATTGAAGCTTTTATCATTGGTGTCACTTGTTTCTTAGGTTTGACAGTATTTGGGTTTCAATATGCCCTGCTTATTAGTGTATTAGTGGGTGTGACCAATGTAATACCTATATTTGGACCGTTTATAGGTGCGGTTCCATCGGTGATTATATTATTTACCGTTAGCCCAGCTCAAGCGGTATGGTTCATTGTCTTTATTATTGTCTTACAACAGATTGAAGGTAATATCATTTATCCTCGTGTAGTAGGTTCTTCCATTGGCTTATCTGGCTTTTGGGTCTTAACAGCCGTTATCGTAGGCAATAACCTCTATGGCTTATTAGGCATTATCATTGGGATACCAATCTTCGCAACGATTTATGTGTTGATGCGTAAGATTACAGATGATAGGCTTAAGAAAAAGAATATTGTGGTAAAGTAATATTGAAATAAATGAAAGGGACTGTATCATTAAAGTTCTTACGGAACTACCGTAAATGCTTTAGTGATATGGTCCCTATAGTTTTGTATTGTTTATTACTTAAGATTCTCTGGATTCAAGCAATCAAGCTCTGGAAGTACGAAATAGCCATCTTTACGAATAAGAACATCGTCAAAATAGATTTCGCCGCCACCGTACTCAGGTGTTTGGATATAAACAAGATCCCAGTGAACAGTTGAGCGATTGCCATTATCAGCATCGTCATAGGCATTACCAGGTGTAAAGTGAATACTTCCCATGATTTTCTCATCAAATAATGTCTCTTTCATTGGGTGAATCACATAAGGGTTTACACCAATAGCGAACTCGCCAACGTATCTTGCCCCGTCATCTGTATCCAGTACAGCATTGATTTTTTCTGTGTTGTTAGCCGTTGCTTTTACAATCTTACCATTCTCAAATTCGAAAACAATATTTTCGTAAGTATAACCAAGATAAACTGCAGGTGTGTTATAGCTTAGTTTTCCATTAATAGAATCACGAACGGGTGCTGTATAGACTTCACCATCAGGTATGTTGACTTGTCCGTCACACTTAATAGCTGGAATATCTTTAATTGAGAAGGATAAGTCAGTACCTTCACCTACGATTCTTACTTTGTCTGTGCGGTTCATGAGATTAACTAATGAATCCATAGCCTTAGACATCTTAGCATAATCCAAGTTACACACGTTGAAGTAAAAATCCTCGAAATCTTCTAAGCTTGTATTAGCACGTTGTGCCATTGCATAACTGGGATAACGTGAAACAACCCAACGTGTATCCGGTACACGAATCTTATGATGAACTGGACCAAAGTGATACTCTTCATATAACTTTCTGTTCTCCGTAGGTACATCACTTAACTCATTATTATTGTCATCTGAACGCACACCTATAAAACAATCCATTTCTTTCATAAGTGTAGCATCTCTTTTGGCCATGATATCCACTTGCTCTTTGGAACAGTTAAGTAATAACTCACGCTTAATGGACTCATTCTCAAAATTGATAAATGGTACACCGCCAGCAGCATATACTTCTTTAATAAGCTGCTTTGCAATAGGGTCCGTATTGTGACCGATTTGATTAATCAGTACCTTGTCCCCTTCTTTTACCTTAACGGCATAATTCACTAAGTTCTTAGCTAGTTTAACGATTCTTGGATCCATATTCTTCCTCCCTTAATTCTATATAATTAAATACCAAGGTTAATCCATAAAAGTAGTTTAGTCATGCTTACTTTTGATGGAATAACAATACCATGATAATTATGAGTATACCACAATTAGATGGAAAAAATAAGAGGATTAAGTGCACGAATAATGATTATCTAAATTCAACCATTATTCGTGAATATTGTCATAAAATGATTTATTTTACTTATACCGTATTTAATGCTAAAATAATGTCCATGACTATGGTATAATACCAAATAGAAAGTAAAAAGGAAGGAGAAACTGTTATGAAATATACGGCAGTTAAAGAACTATTTAGAAATACCAGCCAGTATGTCGATCAGGAAGTAACTGTATCTGGTTGGATTAGAAGTGTAAGAGCATCCAAAGCATTTGGATTTATTATCATGAATGATGGTACTTTTTTTGAGAACATTCAAATCGTCATGGATAATACATTAGATAATTTTGCAGAAATCTCTAAGTTAAATGTAGGGTCTGCTATTATTGTTAAAGGTAAGTTCATTGAAACACCTGATGCAAAGCAACCTTTTGAAATACAGGCAGGAAGCGTGGAAATTGAAGGTGCATCTTCTCCAGATTACCCCTTGCAGAAGAAGCGTCATACATTTGAATACCTGCGCACAATTTCTCACTTAAGACCTCGTACCAATGCATTTTCAGCAGTATTTCGTGTACGATCATTAGTTGCACAAGCCATACATGAATTCTTTATGAATAAAGGTTTTGTTTATGTGCATACACCAATTCTTACAGGAAGTGACTGTGAAGGTGCTGGTGAAATGTTCCGTGTCAGTACGCTAGACCCTAATAGCTTACCAAAGACAGATGAAGGTAAAGTGGATTTCAAAGAAGATTTCTTTGGAAAAGAGACAAATCTAACCGTTAGTGGTCAATTAAATGTTGAGACATATGCCATGGCTTTCAGAAATGTATATACCTTTGGACCAACCTTCCGTGCTGAGAATTCTAATACACCAAGACATGCGGCAGAATTCTGGATGATTGAACCAGAGATGGCTTTTGCAGATATTGTAGATGATATGGATGTGGCTGAGGCTATGGTGAAACATATTATCCGCTTTGTGAAAGAGAACGCACCAGAAGAGATGGCATTCTTCAATAAATTTGTGGACAAGGGTCTTATCGAGCGTCTTGATAATGTATTAAATAACGATTTTGCTCGTATTACTTACACAGAAGCCATTGAGATTCTTGAGAAGAGTGATGAGAAATTTGAATTACCCGTAAGTGGGGATTGATCTTCAAACAGAGCATGAGCGTTATATCACTGAAAAGGTATATAAGAAACCTGTATTTGTTATCGACTATCCGAAGGATATCAAAGCCTTCTATATGAAAATGAACGATGATAACAAGACAGTAGCTGCGATGGATCTTCTTGTACCAGGTGTTGGTGAGCTTATTGGTGGTAGCCAGAGAGAAGATGACTACGATAAGTTAGTAGCACGTATGGATGAAATGGATCTTGTTAAAGAAGATTATGACTGGTACTTAGATACGCGTAAATATGGTAGTGTAACCCATGCTGGTTTTGGACTAGGTTTTGAGAGAGCTATTATGTACGTAACAGGTATGGGTAACATTCGTGACGTCATACCATTCCCAAGAACAGTAAATAACTGTGATATCTAAGAACATTTAATCAGTGATAGTATAAAATAACCATGGATTATATAAGGGCTTCCTTTTGAATTTATTTCTTTGCAAGTGATAAATAGAAGAGGTAGAAGTCATTATTATATAATACATGGTTTTATTTTGGGGGTATATTGGCAATAATTGTAATGAAATTATAATGCATGTAACCCATAAAATGACAAACATTGGCTTGATTTTTGACAGGAAGGCTGTTCATTTAATAAAGTAATCTGTTGTGATTTGTGAACATATGATGAATTTCCTCATCAGTAGCTTGTTTTATGGCTATACAGGTTATATAATAGGTATGGAATAACTGTGGAGATTTGAATTGGGTTCTGTTAGGATTAGGAGGGAAAGGTTATCTCATTACAGCATTGGCATGGAAATCCTTTTATGAGATAGCCCACATAAAGTATGAAAAAGTTTAATTTCAATTATAAGAAAGCGCTCATCATAGGGGCAAGTGTTCTCGGTGTGTTTATTCTTTTAACCACCAGCTTATTAATTTATTTACATCATGCTAGGTTTCAAGTGGTATTTAATCAACTCCCCATGAAAGCATATTTTAAGAATGACATTGGAAGTATTATCCATATACAGGGTGAACGTGTAACCATTAAGATACCGAATGATGTAATCAACACCATGTTTAGTGAGCGTATAAAAGGGTTGCAACTTTCAGAGAAAGAGCGCATTCAAGATGGCTATGTGAACACGGCTGAGGGAAAAGCTTATGTGAACATGATGATACGTGGTATCTATGTGCCCATAGCTATGGAGGTTGAATTTAAAACAACCGATAGAACCATAAGCCTTGCTTTTAAGAATATGAAATTAAGAGATAAGAAGTTGTTAACCTTACCTAATGGCTTGGAGAAAAAGTTGTTGGATAAGTTAGCAGGACAAGCTTCACAGTTCGGTGTATCGCTAGATGATTATCAGATCCCTCCAATAATGAGTGTAGATGAGGTAAACTTCAAAACAGATCAAGTGGATGTTGTACTGAAGGTAAACCAAGAAATTTTTGTAAAACAGATGAAAGATATAAGCATGATAAGAAGTAAGGAACTCTATGGGATTTATCAAAATAAAGAAGGTACCCAGAAAAGAGCTATCACCATCATGGATCAAAGGGATCAATTAACCACAGCTCACACAGAAGAGATTCTTAAGGACTTGTTTTTTGGTAAACAAGAGTTAATAAAGCAGCTCTTAATTGTTACCGATGAAAAGAATATGGACATGGTTTTTGATGACTATGGGCACTATATTAAAGGGTTTCAAAAAGAAGATATCATAAAAGAAAAAAACAAGTTGATTCTAGGCAAGATAGAAACTTATTGCACTGCTTTACGAGAAGCAGTAGAGGGGCTATCAAAAGAGGAATATATTGTTTTTGGTAATTACCCTTATGCATTGGGTGATAGAAAGCTATTAAACGTAGAAGATATGATTGAAAAGGCACAGTTAGACATACCAGAAGACGTTTATCAAAAGATGGATTTGCGCTTTAACTATGATAAGAAAGCATTCATGATTGCTTATGAAGTGGATGGGGCATATGCTTTAGTGGGTAAAGACGATTATGATTTTGTGGATAGTCAAGTATATGGTGCTTATGCATATGATGAACCTAAAGATAATCAAGTAACATATGATACAGCCATAGAAGAACAGATTGCTGCATATTTTACGACAGATGTATTTATACGTTATATGAATACCGATGGACAATATGCCTTTGTTATTGCATCAGCAGCTACCCATTATCAAGATTATGAACGGTTTGCATTAGAAAAAAAAGAAAATGATGTATGGCGTATTGTTGAAACAGGGATCAGTGACCTATATGCATTTAGTGTAGCCCACCCTGGGTTTAACCTTAAGACCATTACAGATCATGATATGAATGATAAAATCTATGCACTATCCAAAGAAGATATTGCCGTCTTGGTGGATCAATTGGCATTTCGTAAAATGATTCCAGATAAGAAAAGTGTGACGCTTACTTATTGTTCATATGATGGGAAATATATTGCTTTGAAGCTGAGTAATGATGAAGAATATGTATTTAGCATAAAATATGCCTATTTAGACAAGGTATACACGAAGGATGTAGCCGTTACCAAATGGAAGGACATCTCACCACTCATCTTACTTCAGGACAATGATAAAGAAGAAGAAAAAGAGACTTCAGAGGAACAACAAGGAGCATCAGAACAGCAAGATAGTAATGAAGAATAACTGAAAACAAATGTTACGAGAAATTAATTAATATACAAGGTAAACATCACATAAAATAAAGGAGACATAAAACATGGATCAATTAACATTACAATGGAATACCATTAAACTTAATATAGCAACCGCTTTAACAAAATACGGTCTCAAAATAATATTTAGTCTCATTTTACTGCTTGTGGGATTAAAAGTAATATCATACTCCATGAAATTAATGAGCAAATTTTTCGAGAAATCCAAAGTAGATGTATCACTGTCTAAGTTTCTTCTATCAGCTATTCGTTTAGTTTTAAAAGGCTTACTGTTTGTTATGGTTATACAAAATGTAGGTTTTGAGACTGCGCCTCTCTTAGCTATCATTGGTGCAACAGGAATTGGGCTTGGTATGGCGTTGCAAGGAAGTCTTGCAAACCTTACTGGTGGTATATTAATCTTGCTACTAAGACCATTCAAAGTTGGCGATTTTATTGAGGAACAAGCTCATGGACATGAAGGTATTGTGGAAGATATTCAAGTGTTCTATACCACTCTAAAAACAAGGGATAATAAGGTGATAATCATTCCTAACGGCGGCTTATCTAACGACAGTGTTATCAATCATTCAACCATGGATATCAGGCGGGTTGATTTAACTTTTGGTGTTGCTTATGAAGCGGATACATATGAAGTTAAAAAAAGTGATACGAAGCGTTATCGACAAACATCCGTTAATTATGAAAGACAAAGAACCCTATATTAATATCTGTGAGCATGGCGATAGCTCTATTAACTTTGCCGTTCTTGTATGGAGTAAGACAGAGGATTATCTAAAAGTGAAATTTGACCTTATTGAACAGATGAAGATTGCTTTTGATCAAGAAAATATCTCAATTCCATACCCACATATGGATGTGAACATTATTAACTCAGATAAATTGAAATAAAACACGATAGTGGTTAAACCACAAAAAAAAGTAGTTTAGTAGACGTTTTCTACAAGATAGCATTTTAAGGTTCTTAGGATAGCTATCATGTAATAAGTTTAGTCATTCTTACTTTTTTGTGGAAAAACCATCCTATAAGACATAAGGAAAAACTAGCCATAATGACTTGCTAATAAAAAAGAGTGAAGGAGTTGTATGTATGAAGCAATACAAGGGGTACATATTGGAGACAGTAGAAAAACTGCTAAAAAACTGAAAGTCCTAGTGGGTTCTGCCATCATATCATGGCATTACTAAAAGATGAAGCGGCTTCCTTGGGCTATACCATGACATTTACAAACAAAGGCTGTGGTATGATTACCATCAAGGGTAAGAGTGAAGAGGTTCTTGGATTATCTGCACATGCAGATACCCTAGGGGCAATGGTACGAGCCATTAAACCAAGTGGAACCATTCGATTTACCAGCATTGGTGGCTATATGATGAACAGCGTTGAAGGTGAATACTGTAAAATCTTCACACGTGATGATAAGGTCTATGAAGGCACAATTCTAACCACCATGCCTTCCGTTCATGTTTATAGCGAAGCAGCAGAACATAAACGTAGTGAAGAGAACATGGAAATTAGAATTGATGAGATCGTTTCATCAAAAGAAGACGTGGAAAAATTGGGTATTGAAGTGGGTAATTTTATAGCTTTTGACCCAAGAGTCCATATAACAGAGAGTGGTTTTATTAAATCAAGACATCTAGATGATAAAGCAGGGGTAGCTATTTTATTTGCGTTATTAAAATATATGCAGGATTATAACATTGTTCCCGAGAAGACCATTAAGCTATTCATATCCACTTATGAGGAAGTAGGTCATGGGTCAGCTTATATACCAGATGATATCAGCGAATTGATTGCCATTGACATGGGAGCTATGGGTGATGATCTCTGTTGTACAGAAAGAGAAGTGTCCATCTGTGTGAAGGATTCTTCAGGTCCTTATGATTACCATATGGTTAACCGGTTGGTTGCATTGGCGAAAGATCATCAGATTAGTTACGCTCCAGATGTTTATCCACGCTATGCATCCGATGTATCAGCTTCATTAAATGCAGGTAATAACATAAAGGGAGCTCTTATAGGACCTGGTGTTCACGCATCTCACGGCATGGAGAGAACCCATATTAAAGGTATGATGAATACATTACAATTACTTATTGAGTATATTAAGTAAGAAACAAAATGAAAAGGTAAGGAGTGTTGTTATGATATTTAATGCATCAGTCATAGAGATTATTAAAAAAAAGACATTCGGTAAGAACCTATTCAAAAAAAAATATAGAACAAGAAAAGAAAGACATCATTAAAAAAGAATTGGAAAATGTAAAAGAACAAAACTTTAGATTTGAAATGATTGATTTTAATCTTGGAGATGGTGTTAAGCTGGGAACCTATGGCATGATTAAAGGAGCTTCTAGTTTCATCATAGGCATATTAAATAAAGGATCAATAAACGATAATGATGTGGCAGTAGATTTTGGCTATGCCTTTGAAGGTATTGTATTAAAAGCTACAGAGCTTGGACTTGGAACGTGCTGGTTAGGCGGCACATTTAATAGCAAAGATGCCAAGAAAATGATAGCCTTAAAAGAACAAGAGCAAATAGTCATGGTTTTACCTTTTGGTTATGGCGATAAAATGAGGGCTATGGAAAAAATTTCGAGAAAAATATCCAAATCAGATCAACGCAAACCATGGGAAGAGCTATTCTTTAATCAGGATTTTAATACACCTTTATCCAAAAAAGAAGCTGGTTCTTATGAGGATGTATTGGATATGGTTAGAAGAGCACCATCAGCAGTTAATAAACAACCTTGGCGTATATTAAAGACAGATAATACCTATGATTTTTTTTATAACGCCAATGCATCTTCTTCTGAAAAGAAAAAACAAAAAATACGATACCAGCTATAATGATATCGGCATTGCTAAAGCCCATTTTGAGTATACAGCTAAAGAAAAGGGATTGAAGGGGCAATGGGTCAAAAAAGACAGCAATATAGAAGATAAATTCGCATATGTATGTAGCTGGAAAGTCAGTAATCTATAGAGAATGCAGTTTTTGTGAACGGTCTATTAACTTGACAAATATATATAGAATTTGTATACTATATGTAATTAAGATTTAGGAGGACTTTTGTTTTGAGAAGATACGTACTTATTTTAGCATAATTCATCAAATTGAATAATGTATTCAAAGAAGTTTATTGACTAACCTTGCAGATAAAATGAGATAATCTAATTTTACATACTGTGAAAAGGTCTATTAAGAGAACTTTTTTGAATAACACTAAAATAAGGATAATCATATTATTTCAATCAAATATTCTCTTAGAGATTAAGAATATAATCTAAAATCAGGTATCTTATTTTTTATAAGATACTTTTTTGTTTTTAGGGAAAATGAAAGCATTTTAGAATGTATCAGTTTTACATTTTAATAAATGAGGTAATAAATGTGTTATACATATTTATTACCTTTTTTGTGGTATAGGATGTACGGCGTATTCCTCGCAATGACTATACCACCTAGTTGCTTTTAATTTTGTGTTGGAAAGTATGCATATGCATGCTTTTTTTTAATGCTTCCATTTAATCATCCATGGTTAATGGGAGTGAAAAAAGCCCATGATATGCCACTAGCTTAGACATATGAAAGGAGGTGCATAGCCAGTGTGCTAGACGATAGGTAGTTAATCAACAGCTAAGAAAACAAATCGTATAAGATTGATCAAGAATCAACGTACAAAAACTAACTTTTTTTTAGATATTAGGATTATAGGTTGCCTTTACTAACCTAAATATAGTATACAAGGATGATAAAAATGGCCAGATGTTATAAGTGCGATAAAAAAACAATTTTTGGAAAGAAGATAAGTGTAACAAGATCACATGTGAGTGGGAGAAGTAATCGCAAGATGAAACCGAATCTTAAGCGTATACGTATTATTGAGAATGGAACAACAAAGCGGGTGTATATGTGTACAAAATGTATACGTTCGGGGGATATCATTCGTGCTTGAATGAAAAGAGCTATTACTTAAATAGTTAAAGGCAAGCATATGCATTATTAAGTTAGGATAGGGGAGCTTGCTCTTCTATCCTATAAAGTAAAATGGTAGGAAAAAAAAGAAGAGGAAAAAAGGAGAATATACAATGGAACACATAAGAATTAATCAACATAATGATAGGTTAATCTATACCTATATGAAGCCATTTGAAGGTGAGATACCTTACATGCTACCAACAACATATGAGCAATTTTCAAAATCTCTATGGCAGGATACATTAGATGGTCATCCAGTATATAGAGAGCAGTTTATACAAGCCTATGTGGATGGGAAAGGCAAGGTTGTTGGTTTCATCCAATATGGTCTATCAGGCATACATTATAACGAACAGGGAGAAAAATGCATAGCACCTGAGATGGGCAATATAAGACATCTGTATTTTAATGCTATTTGTAATGAGGTAGGGGTATTACTTTTGGAAGAAGCTTTAGATTATTTTCGCAGTAAAGGTATTCAAAAAAGTATTTGCCTTTGACCATACAGTGGGCATGAGTTGTTATTCTAGACATGGAAAATTACATGAATCCATGGATCATGTGAAAAAACTCTTAATTGAATATGGACTGATTATACATCATGAGAATGTGTACTATACTTGGAATATGAGAGGGTTAGAATATGTCAATCAAAGTGTTGTAAAGCTTATCACCAGACAAGGTAATGAAAGAACCAAACTCTACCTTGTATTTCAAGATAAAGAAGATGAGATAATCGGGTATGGTGAAGCTACAGATCTAGCTATATGGGGGTCACCAGAAAATTATGTATACTTACGTTATATAACCATTGACCAGAAATATAGAGGAAAAGGCTATAGTAAGGTCTTCATGAAGGCTATAGGTGCTTGGTATGTAGAGCAGGGAAAACAGTATATGCATTGTGATACAAGCTTATATAATAAGACTGCTCAGGGGCTTTATGAGGCACTAGGCATGGAGCAAAAAGGTATTACATATGATTTTGATGGTGATTTGAGCAAGATTGAAGAAATGGGAGAATTCTTTAATAATAGGGCAGAGTCTTATGAGCAACATATGGAAAGGTCCGTAGAGAAATTTGACCAATATTACAGTGGGTTGGCGAATCCCATAGAAGAGACAGATGAAGCCTTGAAGATCTTAGACCTAGGATGCGGTACCGGTCTAGAACTAAAAGGCATTCTGGACAGGTGCCCATCTGCCCAGATTACAGGCATTGATTTATCTAAGGAGATGCTAGGGCTACTTAGAGAAAATTACGTAGCCTATGAGGATCAAATTGAATTAATTATAGATTCTTATTGCACTTATCCTTATGAGGATAATACGTACGACTACGTTATATCTTCCATGACCATGCATCACTTCTTAGAACAGGACAAAGAGAAGATCTACAAGAAGATCTATCAAGCTCTAACCTATGGTGGTTCTTATATTGAAGGGGATTATATTGCCATGAGTGAGGATGAGGAGAAAACCCTCATAGAACGCTACAATCGATTAAACAAGGATCGTACAGATCTCTGTCATATTGACATACCTTTTACCCTTGAACATCAAAAAAGCCTTGTTAAAAAAAAGTTGGGTTTAATCAAGTAGATGTGGTATGGCGTCATAACCATAATGTGGTCATAGTCGCATGGAAGAAAAGGTAGTAAAGATTTAGAGTTAAGGGACTGTCTCCTCAAATAATGCCTATTAAGACAGTCCCTTAGTTTGTTACGTAATAGTGCATGGGTTGTTAGTATAAAATGTAACCGGTTCTAGGGGTGTTTAATAGGATAAAGTTAACATCCTATATTGACGCAACAACCATAATGATATATAATTTATTGTAACCGGTTACAAATGCTTAAAAATTGACATCATTATATAATAAATAGACAACATTGGAGGGTTATTCTTGTAAGTAAGAACGTAAAAGGAGGAGGTTTTTAAATGAAACATTTAAAAAAAGACAAGTGTTTTACTGCTGCTGCTGCTAATGGTTTTTATGGGAATAGTTATGACGGGCAATGTAGTAAATACGGACTCACAGAATTATAACTTTTACTTCGGAGGATTACATGCGCATACGTCCTATTCAGATGGACAAGGAATACCTAGTGAAGCTTTTATACATGCAAGAGATCAGGGAGGTGGAGATTTTCATGCCATAACAGATCATAACACTTATCTTTCTGATAGCGAATGGGCAGATACAAAGAATGTAGCTAGTGTACATACGGCAGATGGAAGCTATGTAGCACTTGTTGGTTATGAAATGACACCTTCTTGGCCAGGTTGGTGGGGACATATGAATGTTTTTAACACAGACTCCTATTATAAGGGTTCAACAGATTTGGATACTTTTTTATGACGATTTAGCAGCTATGCCTCATGCAATTGCACAATTTAACCACCCGGGTTGGAAAGATACGGAAATGGGTGTCTTTAAGTCTTTTGGTTGTTATACGGAAGAGCTTGATAATATCATTAATCTAATAGAAGCAGGATGTGGATACGGACCCTTAGATGAAAGTGGAGACTACGAGAGACATTATCAATATTATTATAGAGCCTTAGACAAGGGATGGCATGTAGCTCCTACAAACAATCAAGACAACCATCAAAAAGATTGGTTAACGGTAATGGAGACAAGAACAGTTATATTAGCTCCAAGCTTAAACGAGGCAGATATTTTTGATGCCATAAGGAATCATAGGGTTTATGCTACGGAAGATAAAAAAAATTTAAAGATTTTATATAAAATTAATAATCAAATCATGGGTTCAAAGTTAGCCACACCTTCAAGCTTGGACTTCTCTATTCAGGTAGAAGATCCAGATATCGCCGATACAATAAGCAAAATTGACATTATTGCTGATGGTGGAAGAATTGTAGAGACAAAAAATTGTACGTCCAATGTGGAAAATATTAGTTTAACCATGGATGCTCAATATGGCTACTATTATGTAATGGTTACGATGACAGACGGCCGTACTGCTGTCACAGCTCCTATATGGACGGGGTTACCTATATTGGAACCAGCAGTAACACTTTCTAAGAATGAAGTGCCTTTGGGAGAAACAATAGAGGTTACAATAGCACATGCAAACAATCCAACCCATGCGGATGATTGGATAGGGCTTTACGAAGAGAATGAAGAGCCTGATGGAAATCCAAAAGCTATTTGGTGGGAGAAGTTAGTAGACTTAGGTGTGACAGAAGGGAATGGTACTTTTACTTTTGATCCAGCTAGTGTTTCACTTAATATTGGTAAGAAATACAAGCTTGTTTTAGCCTATGATGATCGCTATTTTGTAGAGGCAAGCGCAACATTTAATGTGGCATCACCTGTGGTTACACTTTCGCAAGATAGAGTAGCACTTGATGAGACGATAAATATTACGATTTCAAAAGGAAATAAGCCAACACATGCAGACGACTGGATAGGTCTTTATGAAGACAATGAAACGCCTGATGGAAATCCACCATCCATTTGGTGGGCTAAATTAATGGACTTAGGGATTATGAATGGAAATGGTACGTTTACGTTTAATCCTGCTAATATCTCAGTTGAAAATAAAGACAGGTATATTCCGGGTAAAACATATAAGTTCATTTTAGCATTTGACGATACCCATACAGTTGAAGCGTATGACACGTTCGATGTATTAGAACCTATACGACATAATATAGCACTAGATAAGGTAGTCAGTGCAAGTAGCGAGCAAAATGCACTTGGAAACTATAATCAAGCATACAAAGGTAATGATGGAAGCATGTCTACTAGATGGTGTACGAGTAATGGAAATAATAACCATTGGTGGAAGGTTGATTTAGGTTCCAATCACCCTATAACAGGTTCCGAAATAACGTGGGAAAAGAGTGGAAACGTTTATCAATATAAAATAGATATTTCCAACGATAACATGAACTGGACAACAATTGTTGATAAGACCAATTATACACAGGCAGAACAAGTGCAAACAGATAATTACAATGCTAATGCAAGATACATACGTATCACTGTAACGGGTTTAGATAGTGGTTGTTGGGCGAGCTTTTATGAATGGAAAATTTTTGATAATTAATTAAATAATTTTTGCTTTCTATGACTTAAACTAGAAAATAACTTGAATGAATCAGCTAATTTCTATTAAAGATAAGAAAGGGAGAATGAACATGAATAGGCAAAGGAACATTTTTAAAATGAGTTGTACAGTTGTAGGGTTTATTATATGTTGGTCAATCATATCAATGACCTCCTTCGTATATGCATCAAATACGGACGTTGCTGTAGGCAAAGTTGCAACAGCAGATAGTTGGCAACCTACATCAGGTAGGACAGCAGATAAAGGAAATGATGGAGATGAATCCACACGTTGGAGCGCAAGTGATGGACATTGGGGGCATTGGTGGAAAGTAGATCTAGGCGAGAGTCATAGTCTTCAAGGAACCCAGATTAAGTGGGAACATCATAAAATATACAAGTATAAAATTGAAGTATCATCAGATGATATTAACTGGTTAATGGTGGTAGATGAAAGAAATAATAACACCTCCCAACAGAATCAGACCAATAGTTTTAATGTGGATAATGTAAGATATGTACGCATCACCATTACAGAGACAGAAAGTGGTTATTGGGCAAGCTTTTATGATTTTAAAGTTTTTGGAACCAGTGGAATGGCAGAGCCTATAGCCCAAACGCCATATGTGGATCAACAGTCAAATCGGGTTGTTTTGAATTTTAACACAGATTGGCTATATTCTAATCAAGATATAGCTGATTATCAATCTGTTTCTTGTGATGAGTCTGGATTCACGGATGTATGCCTACCTCATGGCAATAAATTACTTAATAAACACTATGATTTGGATATATCCCAAGTACAGTTTATATCATGGTACAGAAGGCATTTTAGTGTGCCTGCGGAATACAGCGGTCGAAGAGTCTTAATAGAATTTGAAGGCGTTGGTACAGTAGCTCAGGTTTATGTGAATGGTCAATATGTAGGTGAACATAAAGGTGCTTATACTTCCTTTACTTATGATATTACCGATTATATTGATTTTGGAGATGTTGATAATGTAATTGCTGTAAAAGTAGATTCCACTGAGAGAAAGGATATTCCACCAGAAGGACTTGTGGACGTTGATTTCTTCTTGTTTGGAGGGATTTCCCATGATGTCAATATGATTATAACAGACCCCGTATATGTTGATTGGACATTTGTAAGAACCATGCCCTTAGAGGATGGAAGTGTGACAGTAGCTACAACTACCAAAATTAATAATAAAAGCACAGTACCAAAACAATGTACAGTTATATCAAATATAGTAGATGCAGACAATCAGCTAGTAGCCACAGGGTCAAGTACCTTTACTATCCAAGGAAACGCAAGCTATGAATATAATGATTTCTCAACAAGAATTGTTAACCCTCATTTATGGCACCCTGATCATCCTTATTTATATACTGTACATAGTCAAGTCGTGTTAGAGGATACCCATTATGTGGATGCCTATAAAACAACAACAGGATTAAGATGGATAAAATTTAGTAGTAACGATGGCAAGTTTTACATTAATGGGGAATATCTCAAGCTTAGAGGAACAAATAGGCATGAAACATTTCCTTACATAGGAAGAGCAGCAGCTAACAGATTACAAAGAAAGGATGCAGATATCATTAAATATGATATGGGATCTAATGTTGTTAGATGTTCTCATTACCCACAAGATCCTGAGTTCCTAAAAAGATGTGATGAGATTGGCTTATTTGTTGTAGAAGAAACACCAGGTTGGTTAAATATAGGGATCTCTGGTTGGAAAGATATTGTTTTACAAAATATTGAAGAGATGATTATAAGAGATCGAAATCATCCCAGTATTATTACCTGGGGAGTTAGAATTAATGAATCCGCTGATGATAATATTTTTTATGGACATACCAATGAAAAAGCACGATCTTTAGATCCCACAAGACCTACAACGGGCTCTCGTTTTGTGGCAAATTATCTAAGTGCATTTTACGAAGATTTGTTTGGGTATAATGATTTCACAGAGGGTATAAGAGAACCACGGGTATTACCTTGGCTCGTAACAGAATATGAAGGGCATATGTTCCCCGTTAAGTCCTTTGATCATGAAGAGCGATTAGTTGAAAATATGAAGCGGCATGCTCATGTACAAAATGAGGCTCAAAAGAGAGGAAATATATCAGGAGCTTTAGGATGGTGTGCATTTGACTATAATACGCCTCATGGTGATTCATATAGTGACAATAATATTCGTTATCATGGCGCATTTGACATGTTTAGAATGCCAAAACATGTAGCCTATTTTTATCGTTCGCAACAAGATCCAGACCTATATGGACCCATGGTATATATAGCCAATTATTGGAAAGATAATTCCCCATCAACCATAACAATTGCAAGTAATTGTGATGAGATAGAATTATTTGTTAATGGTGTTTCACAAGGCATTCAACAACCAAATGTATATACAGACTTAAGTCACCCTCTATTCGAATTTACAGGGATAGGGTATGTATCTGGTGAATTGAAGGCGGAAGGTCGCATTAATGGTGAAGTAGTAGCTGCCCACACGAGACATACTCCTGGTGAGCCCGTTAAACTCATATTGAAAGCGGATGATACGGCTCTCATTGCAGACGGTAGTGACATGACAAGGCTAACGGTTATGGCAGTGGATGCCAATAATCAGATTGTGCCATTAGCAAACAACAGTGTTGATTTTCAAGTAACAGGTGTAGGCACTTTTCTTGGGAAAACACCTTTTATACTAGAAGATGGTAAAGGTGGATTTTTTTGTCAAAACTAGGTTGAATAAAACAGGTACCATAACATGCAAGGCATTTTCTGATGGGTTAACGGAAGGGAGTATTGATATAGCTGTTACCCATATGACTGCTCCTGTAGTTCCCCAAATAGATAATAGTGTCAGTATCACACCTATACCAGGGACTAATTTAGCTTATAAAAAAATTTGCAACATCGGATAGTGAGCAAGGTGGTAATAGAGCATACACCATTAATGATAATAGCCTAGATACAAGGTGGTGTGCGAATGATTGGAATGCTAATCACTGGTGCATGGTGGATTTAGGAGATGTTTATGATATTGGTGGGACAGAGGTAACATGGGAAAAGAGTGGGGTTATATATCAATACAAAATAGAAGTCTCAACAGATAAAAACAATTGGACGACTGTCGTTGATCAAACAAATAATAGCAGTGATTTGCAAATACAGAATGATAGTTTCACCAGCCCTAATGTGCGTTATGTAAGAATAACGATAACGGGATTAGAAAAGGATGTATGGGCAAGTATTTGTGATTTCAAAGTATTTGCTGGGGAGGCTGAAGTAAGTAATGGTGCAAAAGGAAAGGCAGTAACCGCAAGTACCCAGCAAAGTAATAACCCAGCTCATTATGGTAATGATTCGCACCTCTGGACCAGATGGTGTGCGGATAATTGGAATACAGGTGAATGGTGGCAAGTGGACTTGGGAAGTACATATCGACTATTAGCTTCTGAAGTCATATGGGAAAAAGATACACTTTCTAAATATATGATTGAGGGGTCTATAGATGGTACAGAATGGTTTACATTATTAGATAAGAGCAATAATGATTCGAGTAAACGTGTGCAATATGACATGTTAAACCAGACCAATGCAAGATATGTAAGAATAACCATAACAGGTTTGGCATATAACTGCTGGGCTAGTTTTAATGAATTCAAGGTATATGTCGATCAAGTAGTGTAGTAGGGTAAAGCAAAGGGCTGTCTCATTAAAGCAATATACTATTGTGAGACAGCTCCGTATCTATACCATAATGCTCCATATAAAACAAGATCGCTATTGACAATCAGTAGTGTAGAATATATAATAAACATATATTTGTAACCGGTTACAAATATAAGAAAAGAAGGTGTTTGTATGAAGCGATTCAAAAAGGCTTCTGTAATTGGACTAATCTTAGCTTTATTAGTAACGGTTTGGGGAAATAATAATTATGCGAAAGCTTCTACAACTGTATTGATTGATCCAGGTGTACAATATCAAACAATTACAGGTTGGGGAACTTCATTGGCTTGGTGGGGAAATGCTATTGGGTTATGGTCAGATGCAACGAAGAAGAACGAGATCATGGACTTGGTATTTGATGAAACCACAGGGCTTGGGTTTAATATTGCTAGATATAATATTGGCGGAGGCGAGAACCCTAGTCATCAGCATATGCGTGACAAAGCAGAAATTGAGGGTTTTCAGCCATCTGAAGGTGTATGGGATTGGACAGCAGACAGTTCACAGAGATGGGTTCTTGATCAAGCTATAGCAAGAGGTGTTGATACCGTTGAAGCTTTTTTCTAATGCGCCCCCTTATTGGATGACCTACAGCGGATGTGCAGCAGGGTCTACTTTTGGAAATAATAATCTGAAAGATGATTACTACGATGACTTTGCAGAATACGTAACAGAGGTTATTAAACATTTTAAGGATAATTGGGGTATTACTTTTGACACAGTCGCACCATTAAATGAGCCAATTTCTATGTGGTGGAAATCATCTAATAATCAGGAAGGCTGCCACTTTGATAGGGATAAACAGAATTTACTAGTCAATTTAATCGGGCAAAAACTTACATCAAAGAGCTAGATACAACTGTAAGTGTACCAGAAGAATACAATATTAATGATACCATAACGTCGTATAATGCTTTTGATACTTCCGCTAAATCTTCCTATATCACTCAAATAAATACACATACATATAAAGGTGATAATCGGGTTGGGTTATTAGGCACAGCACTAGCAGAAGGCAAGACCCTATGGGTCTCTGAAGTAGGGGCAGGGGGGGGATCAGCTTCTCATAATCATAACGATATGACGTCTGTTATAGATTTATCGAATCAAATAACAAAAGATCTTAAGGAATTACAACCCGATGCATGGGTATATTGGCAAGCAATTGAAGATGAAGCAGGTGGGCATAATTGGGGACTAATTCATGCTAATTTCTCGGGAAGTGAAGATTACTGGGTAACGAAGCAGTACTATGCATGGCCAATTACAGTAAGTTTATACGACCAGGCTATAAGATTATCGATGTTAATCATACGAAGATGCTCGCAGCAATGGATAATACTGCTAACAAATTGGTATGTGTAGTGACCAATGATGGTTCTTCTGATGCAACATACACCATTGATTTAAGTCAATTTGATAGTATTGGTAGTGTTGCAACGCCGTATAGAACCTCTCAAAATGAAAATCTAACCCAATTAACCGATATTGCAGTGACGAATAATCACTTAGAAATTACGACAAAAGCAAATTCGGTAACGACCTATGTGATAGACAATGCAACCTATACACAAGGTCTTACCTTTGAAAGAGATAGCTATTACAAAATCGTTAACAAAAAATAGTGGTAAAGCTCTTGATGTTTCAGGTGCTTCACAGGATAATGGTGGAGATGTTATCCAATGGGATTATTCAGGGACAGACAATCAACAATGGAGAATTGTTGAAGTAAGTAAAGGCACCTATTATATGTTTAATAAAAACAGTGGGAAAATGTTAGATGTTAACGGCAAATCCATCTTTAATGGAGCGGACATCATCCAGTGGCAGTGTAATGGAGGAGACAATCAATTATGGCAACTGATGAACGTGGGTTCAGGTTATTATAAGATTGTGAGTGTCAAGAGTGGTAAAGCGCTAGATGTTTTAGATGAATCGACAGCAAATGGTGGAGATGTTATTCAATGGGACTACTGGGGAGGAGACAACCAACAATGGACCATTGAAAAGATTCAATAAGGCTTGACAAAATAAAAGGATAACGATATACTGAAAGTAACCGGTTACAAATACAAGAAAGAGTGAACACTATGTCAGGTAATAAAAATATAACAGTAAGAGATATAGCAAAAGAAGCAGGTGTATCTGTAGCAACTGTATCCAGAGTATTGAATGGTGCTGATGGTGTGCGCGATAATACGAAGGAAAAAGTGCAAACAGTTATTGATAAATACAGTTTTAGACCTAATGCGTTAGCACGAAGTCTATATAAAAAGGAAACGAAGATTATTGGTTGCATATTACCCGATATAACAAGTTACTATTTTGCACGTATGTTTTTAGAACTAGAAAAAATATGCGCATAAGAATGGTTATACCATGTTTTTGTGTAATTCTATGAATAACGTTGAACTAGAGTCAATGTATCTCAATACATTAGAAGATAGACAAGTCGATGGCATTATATTTATGGGTGGTAGAGTCAATGAAACAATTCCTAATGACGTATACATAGAAGAACTAAGAAGAATTTCTTCCAAGTACCCTGTGGTGATCATTAACGGCAAAATAGATGATGATAACGCCTATATGATTAACACTGATGAAGATAATGCCATTGATAGGATGGTAAAATTTTTAACAGAAAATGGGCATCATTCCATGGCTCTCATTGGTGGTAAAAAAGGTACTTCCGTTGCCGATATGAAAATAAAAGCTTTTTATCAAGCTGTTAAAAAAATACGGTATTAAAGAAGAAAATACCTATACACAACTTGGAGAGTTTACGTCTAAAAGCGGTTATGAGATCTTTAACCATATGTTAGAAAAAAAATAAATTGCCAAGTGCTATTATAACCATGAATGATGAAGTAGGTATCGGTGTTTTACATGCCTGTTTAGAAAAGGGTATTAAAGTGCCAGATGACTTATCGATTATGGGTTATGATGATGTAAGTATTGCTGAGAATTCTTACCCAAGATTGACGACTTTCAGTCATCCTTATGAAGAAATGGGTAAAAATGCTATTAAAACAATGCATCGATTAATTAATAAGAAAGATGCCGTTAATGAACAACTATTAAGAGGCAAAATAATTGTTAGAGAGTCCGTAAGAATCATGGCATGATTCTTACCTTTTTAACAATTATTGTAACCGGTTACAAATATTTAATATGATGGTGACTGGTTATAACATAAAAGGGGTGGAGCAGAGATGGTATATGATGAAGCAATACAAGTGGCAGAATCCAAAAATTATCAGACGATAGAAGGTTTTGGTGCATCAGGCGCTTGGTGGGCACAATATATTGGTGGATGGCATGATGCTAATCGAAATAAAATTGTAGATTTACTATTTGATAAAGAAAAAGGTATTGGACTATCGCTATTTCGATATAACATTGGAGGTGGGTCGGGAAAAAATATAAAAGACCCATGGAGAAGAAGTTATACAATTGAAAAAAGAGCCAGGTATATACGACTTGAATAGGGATAAAAACGCCATTTGGATTGCATTACAAGCCAAGGCAAAAGGTGTAGAAAACTTTGTTGCATTTGCAAATAGTCCTCCTGCTAGAATGACCGTATCAGGGCAAGTCACAGGACATATTGATGGAAGCTCAAACTTAACGGAAGATATGTACGAGACATTCGCTGATTATTTAATTCATGTCATTAGAGAACTGAGAGAAGCAGGTATACCTATTACATACGTTAGTCCAATCAATGAACCACAATGGGATTGGAGAGAAATTAAAGGACAGGAAGGATGTCATTACACAATAGAAGAATGTGTCTGCATGGTAAAAGTGCTAGATAAAAAAGATAAAGGCATGTGATATGGCATTAGATATTTCAGCTATTGATGCAGGTGATTGGGAAAAAGCAATAAACTATGCCGATCAATTATTTGCGGATCAATCATTACAAGGTGCATTAAAGCATTTTTTCAGGACACTCCTATTTTACCAGTACAACACATAAGAAAGCGTTTATTACTAAATTTAATAAGGCCTATAGCCATAAGCAGTTATGGATGAGTGAATGGACTGAAATGCTGGAAGGGCGAGATACCGGTATGGATTCGGCCTTGGTGATGGCAAATACCATCCATGAAGATATGACACTACTATCTGTAACCAGTTGGCAGTATTGGATAGCTGTTTCTAAATATGACTACAGAGATGGACTTATCTATACCAATGAAGGCACAGAAGATGTAATAGAAACGAAACGTCTCTACGCATTTGGGAACTATAGTAAATATATTCGACCTGGCTTTATAAGAAATAAATCTGGTGCCATGAAGAATCAGTTGAAAGTAACTTCTTATAGAGATAGGGAAGAGGATACGACGGTTCTTGTTGTGATTAATAATGAAGATCGAGAAATTAATAGTGAGGTTGCATTTGAACAAGAATACACTTGTACACATGTGTATATAACAGATCAAACCCACAATTTAGAAGAGGTATATAAGGGGGAAAGGATTCAAACATATAACTTCCCTCCAAAAAGTGTAACGACAATGGTATATAAGACAATGTTATCTTAATGGGGTTCGTATAGAAGTATGAAACATTAAGATGTCATTGCTTACATAATTGGACGTTGTATTTAATCCATACAATTTCCTAAAAACAAATTACAAGGGGGCTTTTTATCTATGAACAAAAACCGTATAAGCATCATTTTGATGATCACCTTAATAGTTTCTTTCATTTTCACTGGGTGTTCAGCTAAAGAGGATGCGTCAAAGAAAGTAAATACAGGAGAAGTGGGTACAAATGCAAAAGTAGCAGAAGAAAAAGTAAAACTAAAGATGACTATTTTTGGAAGTGAGAATGATGAAACGGTATATCGTGAAAGATTAGACTTAGCAAGGGAGGCTTATGACAACATTGAAGTAGACTTAATCTATATCCCTGGCACCGATTATGCTACTAAGCTTCAAGCGATGATTGCAGGAGGGACAGCACCGGATATTATGCAATTGGCTGAAGATGTTCACGGTTACTCAGCAAAAAATCAAATTGTACCATTAAATGAATTCGCTCAAGCTGAAAATATTGATTTGAGTACACGTTTTGGAACAGGGTATAAAACTTATGAAAGAGATGGAAATGTATATGCTATGCCTGACCGTGGCGGCACCATGGTGGTTTATTACAACAAGGATATGTTTGATGCAAAAGGCATTGATTATCCTACGAAAGATTGGACTTGGGATGATCTATTGGATGCAGCACAGCAGCTGACGGTTAAAAATGGTGATGAAGTGGAAGTTTATGGCTTTGCAGCTGGAGATTGGTGGCCGTGGTGGATGAGTTTTATGTATCAAAATGGTGGAAGAATACTTGATGACAATAACAATGTGGTGGTGGATTCACCAGAAAATATGGAGGCTTTACAATTCTATAATGATTTAGTTTACAAGCACCAAGTAGCACCTTCAAAAGAAGACTATGCCAATATGGGAGATAAAGGCCCAGACCCATTGTTTGCACAAGGAAAAGTAGCCATTGAAATCACTGGTTTTTGGAATATTGGTTCCTTAAATAACGTACCTGATTTGAATTGGGATATTGCACCAGTTTGGCAAAATAAAGAAAGAGCAACTGTAGCATTTGGTAGTGGCTTAGCTATTTCTAAAGATTGTAAATACAAAGAAGAAGCTTTTAAAATTATTGAGTTCTTAACAAGTGAGGAAGGGCAACTACCAATTGTGACCAATAAACAAGATGCACCTGCCAATAAAAAAGTACTTGAAAGTGATGCTTTCTTAAAAGCAGCCTATGCCAATAGCGATATTAATATGGATGCTTTTGCAGAAAATGCTGATGCGATTATGAGTGTACCGATTGGTCCACATTGGAATGAATTGGAGCAAGTATGTAAAGATAATCTAAGTGAACTATTTTCTAATTTAAAAGATGCTGAAACAGTTCTAAAAGAACTTCAAGCGGATTTAGAAGATGTTATGAGTCGTTACTAAATAAATATAGGGCTGTTTCATAAAAGTAATAGTAAGCTAGAGGTTTTGCAAATGATAAGAAGTTAAGTTTTTTTGAACCTATAAGCTTTTATGAAACAGCCCCTTCTATATGGTAAAGGAAGGCTAACTTTCAGTTTGCCTTGAAATCATGGATGTGGCGAAGTTACTTGTGTATGATACATTTAAGGATGTGAATGTGATGAAAAACTTAACGTTAAATCCTATTAAGTTTGGGTCAAGAAAAAAAGAAACATTATGGTTTTTTCTTTTTTATTTCACCTTGGGTAATAGGTTTTTTAGTTCTAACTCTTGGGCCTCTTTTATCCTCCATATATTTGAGTTTAACAGATTGGGACTTATTTACGAAAGCAAATTTTGTAGGGTTGGATAATTATATACGGTTATTTACAAAGGATAAGATATTTTGGAAATCAATATATAACACTTTTTATTATGCATTGATTGCAGTACCTCTAACCATGATACTATCCCTTTTTATGTCCTATTTATTAACTCAAAAGGTTAAGGGGTTAAGGACATTTAGAACCATATTTTATATGCCGTCAATTGTGCCTATTGTAGCCAGTTCAATGGTATTTATATGGTTATTAGCACCTGATATTGGATTAATAAACAAGTTTCTTTCCCTATTTGGTATTGATGGACCAGCTTGGTTATGGGATGAAAGATATGTTAAATTATCCTTTGTGTTTATGGCTCTTTGGGGTGTTGGAGGCAGTATGATCTTATTGATTTCTGGTATACAGGGCATTCCAGATGAATTGTATGAATCAGCATCAATAGATGGGGCAGGGAAATTAAAACAGTTTTTTAAAATTACAATACCCATGTTAACACCGGTTATCTTCTTTAATTTAGTGATGGGTATTATTTCAAGTTTACAGGCCTTCTCTCAAGTGTACATCATGACAGAAGGTGGACCAAATAATGCAAGTAAGATGATTGTGCCCTATTTATTTGATAATGCATTTAAGTACTATCGTATGGGATATGCTTCTTCCATAGCATGGGTCTTATTTGTCATCATTTTGCTTCTAACTTTATTGGTATTTAAAACGTCCAGTTTATGGGTGTACTATGAAGGAGAGGTGAAAAAATAGTGATACATCAACTAAGTAGAATCCAAAAAAGTGATTGTTTACGGTTTCTTACTGATTTTAGCTATTGTTTTGATGGTACCTTTTGTGTATATGATTTCTATATCATTAGCTACGCCTGAAACCACAACGAAGTTGACCTTCACATTATTACCAAGGGAATTTCATTTTGAAAATTATATACAAGTTTTTTCAAATAAGAAGATCATGAGATGGTTTTTTAATAGTGTTGTATTGGTATTCTTTTCAATAACTGGGCAAGTGATCATGAGTTCATTTGTTGCTTTTGGTTTTGCACGATTAAGATGCAAGGGGAAGAATCTGATTTTTTTTAGTGTTGCTCTCAACCATGATGATACCCCCCACAGATAACCATGATCCCTCAGTTTGTGATATTCTCAAAGTTTAAATTAATTAATTCATTACTCCCTATTATAATCCCTAACTTCTTTGGAGGGGCATATAATATCTTTCTAATGCGACAGTTTATTATGAGGATACCCACATCATTAGATGAAGCAGCTAAGATAGACGGACTAAATTACTTTGGTATTTATACGAAAATAGTTTTACCATTAATTAAACCGGTGATGGTTGCAGTTGCCATCTTTACCTTTAATTATAATTGGGGTGCATTTTTGGAACCTTTGATTTATATTAATGATGTTGTTAAGATGCCATTAGCATTAGGGGTACAGATTCTAAAAGCCACATCAAATGTTGGTGCAATACCTGAATGGAATATTGTTATGGTAGCATCCATGCTATTGACAATACCCATGTTACTGATCTTTGTATTTGGTCAAAAGTATGTATTTGAACTTAATATTGTTGCAGGCAGTGACACAATGAAATAAGAGGTGAGGAAAGTGGAATGGAATACATTAAATAAAGTTTATTATGGTGGTGATTATAACCCAGACCAATGGGATGAACATATATGGGATATGGATATGGTAGAAATGAAGAAGTTGGGTGTTAATGTGATAACTTTGCCTGTCTTTTCATGGGCAAAAAAAATACAACCCAGTGAAGATGATTATCATTTTGAATGGTTAGATAAAATAATTAAAATGGCATATCACAATGGTATAGCCATTAATCTAGCAACACCCACAGCAGCTCAACCAGCTTGGATGGTCAAAAAAATATCCGGATATATTACCTGTGAATAAGTATGGCATAAAGATGAAGTTTGGAGGAAGAACGAACTTCTGTCCCAATAGTGAGAATTACAGAAGATTGTCTAGAAACATAGCTAAAAAGATGGCAGAAAGGTATAAAGATTATAAAGACGTTATTTTATGGCATATCAATAACGAATACGGTACATATTGTTACTGTGAAAAATGTAGAGAATCATTTATTAAGTGGCTTAAGCATAAATATAAGACCTTAGATACGTTGAATGAAAAATGGTATACGAATTTTTGGAGCCATACATATTATAGTTGGGATGAAATAGAAGTACCTTCATTATTAAATGAAATGTTACCTCAGCGATTAGGTAATAGAGATGGTACTAATTTTCAAGCCATGGCCATTGATTATAGACGATTCATGTCTGAAAGTATTTTAGACTGCTATAAGAATGAAGCTGAAGTGATTAAAGAAATAACACCTAATATACCCATCACAACAAATATATGGGGGATATGCTCTTCATTGGATTTATTTAGATTTGGTGAGGCAGTGGATGTGGTTTCATGGGATAGTTATCCCATGGAAAGTGAACACTATACATCCACTTCTTTTAGACACGATATAATTAGAAGTCTAAAAAAGGATTCAAATTTTATATTAATGGAACAAACACCGAATCAACAAAATTGGCAAGCCTATAATACCGTTAAAAGACCTGGTGTTATGAGGCTTATGAGCTATCAAACACTAGCCCATGGAGCAGATGCTATCCTCTTTTTTTTCAAATGAGGCAATCAAGAGGGGCTTGTGAGAAGTATCATGCAGCACTTATACCCCATGTAGGGCATACGAATACGCGTATAGGTAGAGAGTTAAAGCAATTAGGCGATGAATTAGATAAGATCAGTGGTGACATTGTAGGAAGTAAAATCAAATCAAAAGTTGCATTGGTTATGAGTTGGGATAATTGGTGGTCTGTGGAATATTCAAGTGGACCCAGTATAGACCTTCATTATTTTGATATCGTATATGCCTATTATAAAGAGTTAAATGCTATGAATGTATCCGTTGATATCATAGAGCCAAAAGACGATATGTCTGATTATGAGATTGTTATTGCACCTGTACTGAATATGGTATCAATGGAAGAGAAGGAAAATGTGGAGAGCTATGTGCGTGATGGAGGGATTTTTGTCACAACTTATTTTAGTGGTATAGTGGATGAATATGATTTGGTATATCCTAATGGCTATCCTGGCGCGTTTAGAGACTTAATGGGCATTTGGGTAGAAGAAGTAGATGCCTTTACAAGGATAAAAATAATATCATTGTAATGGGTGAGGAAATGGAAGGGTTTAACACGGATTATGATTGCCATTTAATATGTGAGATTCTTCATACAGAGGGTGCTAAAACCTTAGCTACTTTTGGTGAAGATTTTTTACAAAGGTTCTCCATGTATCACAGAAAATGAATATGGTAAAGGAAAAGCTGTATATATTGGAACACAGCCTAATGGTAAGTGTATAGCGGACTTATTACGCTATTATCTCCATTTAAAAAAACATAAAACCTGAGATAAAGCCAATTCAAGATATAGAGATCACAATTAGGGAAAAGGGAAACGAACGGTATGTATTTATGATGAATCATTCAACAAAAAAGAGAGAAGTTAAATTGGACAAAATATATCGTGATATTATGACAGATAGGGTAATCAAGGAATATATATGTCTCCATAACAAAGAAGTGGTTATTCTTAAAGAAATCTAATACATATAAGCGTTATATTACGCGCACTATGTTTATAATTATAAGGTGATTAATCCTACTAATTTGATAGTGAACCTGTTAGATATGCTTTTTATTGTTCAGTTGTTCTATATCGATACCAGTTGAAACGCTTAGATAAGATCACACAATATCCATTGAAAAAAGAAGTCATATAAATAGAAGAATAGCCTCAGGTTACCCTGAGGCTATTTATGTGTAAAAATTTACTCTTTCTTCTTAAACAAATTGCTCCACTTGGAATACATTTTTTATCCCCTCTGAATCGGGCAACGGTGTATTCTACAGGTGTCTCAAACTTATTGTATCCTTTTGAATGAAATAGTTGAATGGCAGTTGTCTTGTTAATGCTAAGGAGTTCACAATCTTCCTTAGTAGGTACAACCGCTTCCATGTCTTTCAAGACCTTATACACTTTTGTATTGATATTACCAGATAGTATACTGTATAGTGATTGTTCATTCATATCATAATCGAGAATGTGTTTACAAAATGAATAAGGTAAATACGTTTGTGAGATTTTTTATTGGTTCATCATTAACTAATAAAAGCCTCTTTAAGTAAATGACGTCTGCATTCTGTGATAGACCTAGAGCAGATGCAACTTCTGGGGTAGCGGGGACTACCTTGAATTCTAAAACCTTAGTACTAGGGGTATAGCCATGGTTTGACATCTCATCTTTAAAGCTTTTAACTTTCTTGGTAAAATCATGCTTAATCTTCGTTTGTGCAACGAAAGTACCTCTACCCTTTACACGATAGAACTTAGCTTCGTTAACTAACTCAGTTAAGGCTTGTCTAATAGTTGTTCTACTTATACCATAAATCTCGCATAACTCAAACTCGGTTGGTATCATATCACCAGGTTTTAACACATCATCCTTCATCATTTCAATTAATATATTCTTAAATTGAAAATATAAAGGAATGGGAGTTGATTTATTAACGGTATATTTTTTGAAGCTATCAATACTTGCCATAATTCATCACCCTACTTTATTATATTTTTAGTATAAGGTTTATCTGCTACAACACCTATTTTACAATAATTGGAGAAAAAAAAGCAAGGGATAATTACATTAAAAATTATAATAGTTAGATTTAGCTATATTAAAAGTTAGTATACTAGCGATTTTGCCCTAATAATATACTATATCTAGGCTAAAAAAAATTTTTTTTTGTAGATACTAAAAAGAGATATTATAGAGTATGGTGTTACAAATATATACTTTTTGATATAGCGTGTCATATTTATATGCTAATTTCAGAACTATTCCCTGATAAGAATTCAAAGAAAATGTACACAAAAAATTCACATTTGCGGTGTTGTGGTTTTATCTGATTTCCTATATACTAATACTATTGAGTTATTATAACTAATATAGAAAAGAATTGTACTTAGCAATGATGCTTAGTTTACTCTTTTAGATAAAGAACAAAGTGACTTCGTCACGTAAAAGATCTCAAGGAAAATGAGAGTAAGACTTTCCTATATTATATAAAATTATATAAAAAATACTTTTCTTATACGATTCTTATATCGGATAGTATGTACAAAAAACTTAAGTATTTTATACCAAAAAAGCTTTAAAATCGGTAAAATTATACAAATATGAGAGGACATGACATGTTTGGTTACGTACAGATAGATAAACTCGAACTAAAAGTAAGAGAATACATGACCTATAAAGGGTATTATTGTGGGCTATGTATGGCTCTAAAAAAGGATTATGGTCAGATTAGTAGGCTAACCCTTAATTATGATATGACCTATCTTATTCTCATCTTAACGTCTTTATATGAACCGGAAAATAGTTGCAAACAAAGTCGATGTATTGCTCATCCACAGAACAAACAATTGATGATAGAGAATGAGATGAGTCATTATGCAGCTGCTCTTAATGTGTTATTAGCCTATAACAATCTAAAAGATGACTGGAAAGATGAACGTTCCATCAAAAGCTTAGTAGCAATGGCTCCTCTAAAGAGAGCTTATAGAAAAGCTAGCAAGATGTATCCACATAAGAATAAAGTAATTATAGAATCCATTGAAGCATTAGAAGCTTTGGAAAAAGAAAAATGCAGTGACGTGGAGAAGGTAGCTTCTATTTTTGGATACCTTATGGGGGAATTATTAGTATATAAAGATGACAACTGGAAACCCTATCTTAATAAGATTGGTTTATATATGGGAAAATATATTTATATATTAGATGCTTATGATGATTTGGAAAAAGACAAGAAAAATGATAGTTATAATCCTTTTAGTCTAGGTCAGGTAGATGATTTGAAGGGATATGCGGAGCACTTGCTACAATTAAACCTATCCTTTTTAGATCATGAAATTGAAAAATTACCATTGATCCATGAAAAATCTATTCTGGATAATATCATATACTCAGGCATGAAAAATAAAATGCGAAGTATTTTAGATAAAGACAGTTGCAGACAGTGTAAAACGAAAAACATAGAGGGCTAGGAGGAAAAGGACATGAGAGACCCATATGAAGTACTAGGTATTGATAGAAATGCAAGTAGAGATGAAATTAAGAAGGCCTATCGAGAGTTAGCCAAAAAAATACCACCCAGATCGCTATTCGGATAATCCGCTGAACGATTTGGCTGAAGAGAAATTTAGAGAAGTAAAAGAAGCTTATGATACATTGATGAATGGATCTAAGGATAGTTTTGGAGGTGGTTCCAGCTATAGCCAAAGTAACTATTCATCTTCATCATCATCAGAGTTTACTAGTGTAAGAAGTTACATTCAAGTAAGACGGTTTCAAGAAGCTATGCGTTTGCTAAATGGTATGTCCAATAAAAGCGGAGAATGGTATTATCTTATGAGTATTTGTCTTGTAGGAACAGGATATACCAACCAAGGCTTTGAATATGCCAAAACAGCGGCTAACATGGAACCTAATAATATGGAGTATCGTAATCATCTTACAAGGCTTCAAAATGTACAGAGTGGATACCAATCAAGAGCTTACCAATATAATAGAGGTGGCGTAGGTGGTAACGACACATGTGGATGTTGTTCTCAGTTAATATGTGCCGATTGCTTATGTGAATGCCTAGGAGGAGATTTAATTTCATGCTGTTAAAAACAAAGCAGATTGCCTATTTAGGCGTATTATTAGCATGAATCAGATTGTGCTTTTGTTAAGTTTAGTATTTCCAGCCAATACCTTAGTGATTTTTGCTCTAGCAGCATTGATTATAGGTGTTGTTATTATTGAAACGAATCTTATAAGCGGTATTAGTTTTTTATATTGCATCCAGCTTGTTAGCTTTTATTCTAGCTGGTGATAAAATTCAGATATTAACCTACATAGGATTTTTTGGATTCTATAGTATTGCAAAATATATTATTGAAAATTTTGTACACCGTAGACAGTTGCCTATGGTCATTGAGTTACTTATAAAAGGCATACTGTTTAACATACTTTTAGTCATCTATTATTTTGCTATGCAAACCATTATTTCTATACCCGTTACGTGGTGGATTATTGTTTTAGCAGAAGTATTTTTCTTTGCTTATGATTATTGTTTTGGTTATTTTATGGTTGTATATATGCGTAAAATAAAGCCTTATTTTAAGATGAATAAATAAGGATGATAATTGAGGAGTGATAATCGTGAAAAAAAAGGATCGGTCTTTTGACTAGCGGTGGGGATTGTCCCGGATTAAATGCTGCAATACGTGGTGTTGCCAAAGCGTCTTATGGGATGTTTGATTGTGATATTATTGGTATAAGAGATGGTTTTAAGGGATTAATTCATGGTGACTATAAGATTATGACACCACTGGATTTTTCAGGAATTCTTATTCGAGGTGGAACGATTCTTGGAACTTCTCGTACCCCTTATAAAAAAATGCGTAAGATTGAAGAAGATGGTATTGATAAGATTAAAAAAATGCGTGAAACTTATAAAAAGTTAAACCTTGACTGTCTTATTATCCTAGGAGGAAATGGTACCCATAAGAATGCTAATCTTTTAAGAGAAGAAGGGCTTCATGTGATTGCTTTACCAAAAACGATAGATAACGATATATGGGGAACAGATGAAAGCTTTGGTTTTCATAGTGCCGTGGACATAGCTGCAGAAGTCATTGATCGGATTCATACCACAGCAGATTCCCATGATCGGGTTATGCTCGTAGAGCTCATGGGTCATAAAGCAGGTTGGTTAACACTTCATGCAGGGCTTGCAGGTGGGGCTGATGTCATTCTGATACCTGAGATACCTTATCATACAGAAAGGGTCTTAGAAGCCCTTAGTGAGCGTCATAAGACCAAGAATTTCTCTATATTAGCAGTTGCTGAAGGTGCTCTTAGTCAGCAAGAATTTTATATGAAGCGTAAACAGGTCAAGCGAGAACGAGAAAAGAGGAAATGCCCATCTGTGTCCTACTGTCTAGCCGAGGAAATTAGAGACAAGCTAGGTTTGGAAACCCGCGTTACCATACCAGGTTATCAACAACGAGGCGGATCACCTTCTCCATACGATCGGGTACTAGCAACCCAATTAGGTGCTTATGCAGCTAAATTAGTAAAAGAAGAGAACTATGGAAAGACGGTTTCCATTGTCAATAATAGAGTGAAGGCTACGCCACTTGGTGAAGTAGCTGGTAAACTGAAATTAGTGGATGAAGAGCATGTCTTAATACAGACAGGTAAGTTAATAGGAATTAATTTTGGCGAATGAAAGTGTGCTTAGAGCATGCTTTTTTTTGTTTTTTAGGAAATGTCCATGTCATGCATACACAAAGTATGATGACTATTCCTCTATACTATGGAGTGGCTGATTGTTACTTTTACTCTTTGACACTAATGGATGATATCTGATAGAATAAGAATATATGTTCGAAAGGGGTCGTTACCATGCGATTTATACATACTGGCGATGTCCATATTGGTATGGAATTTAAACAGGCTAGTTTTGGAAGTACTTTTGCCAAGAAGAGACGTTATGAGATAAAAGAGACTTTTTATAGGATTATACATAGAGCTAAGGAAAATAAGGCTGATTTTCTTTTTATTAGTGGGGATTTATTTGAAGATGACTACGTAACTGTGGGTGACTTGAAAGAGATTAGTGGACAACTACAGAAGATAGCTCCTATCCATGTGATTATCATTGCAGGTAATCATGATCCCATTATGAATAAGCAGTCCAAATATGCTATCATGGATTTATCGCCTAATGTGTATATCATGGGTACCCATGTAGATAAATTATCATTTGACGCATTTAATGTGGATATCTATGGGCTGAGTTGGCATAAGAAAACCATTAAGGAAAGAATGTTTCGTGATATCACCATAGAAGATGGAGGGCGAATCAATATATTATTAGCTCACGGAGACGTCTATCAGAAATCCGAGTATTTACCTATGGATAAGGAAAACATCCTTCAAAAAGGGTTTGACTATATTGCACTAGGACACATCCACAAACACGATTTTATAGCCCCTAATATGGCTTATCCTGGTAGCCCTGAGCCCTTGGACTTTGGTGAAACAGGACAGCATGGTTTTATAGAAGGGACTGTTGATAAGGATACATTAGATGTTCGGTTTGTACCATTTGCCAAGCGCGAATTTATAGCATTAGATGTGGAAGTAGGTGATCATATGACACTTGAAGATATGATTATGACAGCTGAAAATCAACTGGTTAATTGTCATAGAGATAACATGTATCGGTTGTATTTTAGAGGATTACGAGACAAAGATCACGTATTAGATAAAAAGTACATAAAAGAACGTATGGAAGAATTGGTGGCTTATGCAGAAGTCTACGACGAGACGAAGCCTAATTATGACTTAACAAGGTTACGTAAAGAGAATGAAGGTAATGTCATTGGCAAATTTATTGCCTACATGCAAGACCAAGATTTAGAAGATGAGATCAATCGGCAAGCTTTATATGAAGGTATCGAAGCGTTGTTGAGTGAGAAGGTGAAAACGAATGCATATTAAAAAAGTACATCTAAGCAGCTTTGGAAAATATCAAAATAAAGAGCTTACATTAGAAAAAGGTGTTAACCTGATCTATGGACCAATGAAGCAGGTAAATCAACCTTTCATAAATTCATTGAGGGCATGTTTTATGGTTTTTATAGACCTCACACGAAGAATAAGCAATACGAGGACGATTATGATCAGTATCTGCCTTGGGAAAATAGTAATCAATACAAAGGCATCTTAATCTATGGCTATGACGGTAGAGAGTATCGAATTGAACGAAATTTCATGAAACGCCATGATCAGGTGGCGATTTTCGATAATCAAACAGGTGAAAATGTGACGGAAACCTTTGATTATGATAAGGTCATTAAGTTGCACCAACCAGCATGGAAACATCTAGGCATTAATAAAGCCACTTTTAAAAACACCATCAGTATTGGACAACTGAGTAGTAAAACCGGTGAGGATCTGGTAAAAGAAGTTAAAGACAGGCTCATTAATCTTGGAGAAAGTAAAGATGATGAAATATCCGTCAAAAATGTAGTGGATAAATTAGAAACAAAACTTACAGAAATTGGGACAGCATCACGAAAGAAAACCAGTCCATATGGAAAAATGGTTGAGAAACTTAAGCTTCTAAAAGAAGAAAAAAAATGTAGCCACTAAGGCGTGGCAACAGGTTATGGAACAACAAAAAAACCTCTTGGCTAGCAAAGAAGAATTGAACACATTAGAGTCTATGAAGGCAGAGAATGAGGAAAATCTAACACTTATTAATTTGGAGAAACTACAGAAACAATATGAAGAAGCAAAGGCTATGCAGGAAGCCATTATACTTAAAAAAGAAACCCTTGAGGGTTATAAGACTTACGAAAGCGTAGAGGTGCAAGAAATTGATCATGCCCTTAAGGTATTACATACATTACAAGTTAATCAGGTAAGACAAGAAGAACTAAGAGCAGAGAGAGATGAAGTTAAGAGAGCCCTTGAGCATTTATATACCCAATATGACGCAGTTAAGGCACTAGAAGGTCAAGAGGGTGAAGCCTTGGGAGAATTAGAAGAGATTGTATCCACATATCATCTCTATGAAACAAGGAAAAAACAATATGAGACCTTAGACAAGGAATTGAAAACCATCAAACCGGATACATTGGAGCAAGTAGAAAGCAGCCAGATAATAGACCATATCAAAAGCTATGAGCTATTAGAAAGTGAAAAAAAAGAGATACACAGCATCATAATGCTCATGCTCTAGCGTTAGAAGAAGAACGCTATAAACAACAATGCCAGAAGGCTTCCCAAAATAAAAAATATGATGTTTGTATGTGTTGTTGGCTTTTTGATGACATTGGGAGTAGGGCTCTTTTTGAATAAATTAGTTTTTGAAGCGATATCTGCAATCTTTGCACTAGGGAGTTTGGTATTTTGGTTACGCTATAGAAAAGAAAATCAACATACAAAGACATTAGAAGACACATTACAGGTACTTAAGCAAGAAGAAATAGATCAAATGAAAAAGCTTAAGGAAATAGCGTTAAAACAGGAAGAACTCTTGCAGAAAAATACATGTAGTAACCTAGAAGAATTAAGGCGACTAAAAGAACAACAGGCTTATCAAAAAATGCGATATGAAGAACAAAAAAAGCCGTTATGACGTTTTGATAAAGGAAAAACAAGAATTAGAACGAATGATCAATGATCAACAGGAGCATCTCATTTACTGGATAAGCTTGGTTCTAGATGTTGAGGAAGTTAACAAAGATCATATTCAACGTGTTAAAGAGCGATATGAAGATTATAAACAGCTGCAAAAAAAACATTCAATTAAAAAAAAGAAAGAAAACGCACAAAAAGATAAAAAAAATAGAGGAAATGAAGGTAGTTATTACTGAGCTAGAGGAAAAGATTAAACATATTGGTACCAAATATGAAGCATCCTCTGAAGAAGATTTTACAAAAGTAAAAGAAAAGAAGAATCGGTATAATCAAGTGCGCCAAGAACTTAAATATCAAGAAGCCCTGTATCATCAATTATTAGGCACCACGACGCTTGAAGAATTGGGAGCAACCTTGGCTAAATCTGATGAGAATGCTATACAAGTACATAAGACAAAAGATGAGTTAGAGGAAGAGCAAAAGGAATTGGTAAATAAAATACTAAGAGTTAACAAGGATATTAGTGGGTATGAAAGTAAAATAATTAACCTTCAAAAAGAAGTAAGACCTCTTGTAGATATTGAAGAGGAAATAGATGAAATGAAGCTACAGCGAGAAAAATACGATAAAAAAAATAAAAGCATTAACCATGGCAAAGGATGCCATAGAAAATATTTCAAGAGATATTCAAAACAATTTCGCACCAAAGTTAAACGAGAAAGTATCTAGGATTGTTGGTAAGATTACCAATCACAAGTATACAGATATAAAGATTAATCCGAATATGGATGTGTTGACGTATGAGCCGAATCAATTGCAATTAACCCCTATTGAGAAATTAAGCAAAGGAACAGTGGACCAAATGTATTTTGGTCTAAGACTAAGTATCATTGATATTATGAGTGAAGGAGCTTCTTTACCCCTTATACTTGATGACTGTTTCACACAATATGATGATGAAAGATTAGAAAAAAGCCCTTCAGCTACTTACACAGTTAGATCGACAGATTATTGTATTAACTTGTCATGAGCGTGAAGGCAAACTATTAGATAGAATGGGTGTTGCTTACAACAAAATTGTTCTAGCGTAGTACCACCCTATCATTTTATATGCTTTAATTTTAATGATAAGAAAGAGGATGTCTCATCAAAGTACTTGAGACATCCTTTTTTTGTGTTGCCAATATTTTTATTTTTCTTGTTGGAATAATTTACCTATTATGTAAGACCCTAGTACTATAAGAAATAAAACAGATATGGCTAAAATCATAACTTAACATATGTAAAATCGTGAAAAAACATAAAAATACAAAGCCAAAAGATGAAAAAAGGAATGAACATAAGATTCGGCAAATGTTACAAAAAAGTAATAATATATGCAAAAAACATGGTAAATAAACACAAACACATCATTGACTTATAGTGAAAAATATGATAATATCATTAATATATTAATGAAATATACACATTTTACCTAATTAAATATAGTGACAAAATGTGACACGAATGATGTTGAATAAGGCATCATTTATTCATATCATGATGCTATTGGAGAAATTGTTGTAACATATTGTCTTATCGACTTTTATTCAGTAGGAATTGGGGTTAATAACAAACACAAAAAGTATAAGAGGTGAAAGCATGCTAAAACGATCTAAAAAAGAAAAAGTTATCCAGAGACGATGCTGAACTCGTTGCATTAGCTCTTCCAACAACAATTTGGTACATACTTTTTGCTTATCTACCGATGTTAGGTGTTATCATTGCATTCAAAAAAGTATAGCTAATGCCTGGTAAAGGATTTGTTCAAAGCTTATTGGCCAGTGAATGGATAGGACTTAAGAATTTTGAGTTTTTATTTGCTACCAAAGATGCCTACATTATGATTAGAAATACGATTCTCTATAATATTGTCTTTATTATCTTAGGTGTTGTTATACCTGTTACCTTAGCGATTATGATGTCTCAATTATTCAATCAACGGATGGCAAAGCGATTCCAAACAGCCATACTGTTACCCCACTTTCTATCATGGGTTGTAGTGGGCTATTTTGTATTTTCATTTTTTAGTTTTGATAAAGGTGTACTCAATCAAATTCTGGTTTATTTTAATCTCAATCCAGTCAAGTGGTATAACGAGGCTAAACATTGGCCCTATATATTAGTCATTGTACAGTTATGGAAAAGTGTTGGCTATGGCATGGTTGTATATCTGGCATCTATAACGGGGATTGATGCTACTTATTATGAAGCGGCTGTTATTGATGGTGCTACCAAGTGGCAACAAGTTACCAAGATTACACTACCAATGATTAAACCCATCATGATTATTATGTTTATTCTAGCAGTTGGAAGAATCTTTAATTCGGATTTTGGTTTGTTCTATAAAGTGACGAGAGATAGTGGACCAATACTGAATGTTACCACAACCATTGATACCTATGTGTATAAGGCACTTATGACCCTGGGCAACATTGGTATGAGTTCTGCGGCAGCCTTCTTTCAATCTGTATTTGGATGTATGACTATACTGGTGGCTAATGCTATTACCCGAAAAATAGATCATGAGAATTCATTGTTCTAATGTGTTCATAAAGAAAGGAGTAGACAATGAAAAAGACCAAGACGACAAAATCAAAACCCCTTAATCGCATATCTGTCGGTACCAATCTAATCTTTACATATACCTTTTTTTTCTTATTGGCTTGTTTTAGTATTTTACCGTTAATTTTTATCATTATGATATCCATATCGTCTAATCAATCGATTACAGATATAGGCTATAGTTTCATTCCTGCTGAATTTTCGATGAATGCCTATCAATATTTATGGGATATAAAGGAATCAATAGGTAAAGCCTTTCTTGTTTCTGTAGTTGTTACAGTTGGCGGCACGGCAATTGGTCTATTACTTAATGCTTCCATGGGCTACGTGCTTTCTAGAAAGAATTTTAGATACAGAAAATTATACACCATTATGATATTTATACCCATGGTTTTTCAAGGCGGTATGGTGTCAACCTATATGATTAATACCCAGTTTTTTAATGTTGAAAAATACCATATGGGCACTGATTCTACCCTTGGCAGTATCATCATTTTATATTATTATTTTGAGAACATTTTTTCAGACGACCATACCCGATTCCATTGTTGAATCAGCAAAAAATGGATGGTGCTAATCAATTTATAATCTTTTTTAAACTGATATTACCCATTTCACTACCAGCTGCTGCCATTGGATTGTTCTTAGCTTTTACCTATTGGAATGATTGGTACTTGGCAATGCTCTATATGGATGATAGCGGGTCATTCCCATTGCAGTATGTTTTAATGCGGATTGAGAAGAATGTAGAGTTTTTAGCTAATAATGGTGCCATTATGGGTAATGCAACAGAGCTTGCTAATCGACTACCTTCAGAAACCATACGTATGGCCATCGTTATGGTGGTTGTACTTCCTATAACAGCTACCTATCCATTCTTCCAGAAATACTTTATTTCAGGTTTAACTATCGGTGCTGTAAAAGGTTAGATAGGTTCCGTCCACGATTGAAAATGCTTATGGTCAATAACGATGATGGTTTTAAGCATTTACAATATAGTTTCTATAATAAAAAAAGGAGGGTGTTTAAAGGATGTTAAAGAAAATTTTAAGTATGATGCTTATCATAACGATGGTATTCTCAATTTCAGCTTGTACGAAAAAGACTTCAGGAGGTAAGGCAGACAAAGTTGTTAATTTAGTTTGGATTACTGGAGGGGACCAGCCCAAAGAATATGCTGAAACGATAAAAGTATTAAATGAAAAATCAGCAAAAGATATTGGAGTAACAGTCGATATTAAGTATTATGATAATGAAAAAGCTTTATTAGCTATGTCAACTGGTGAGTATTTCGATATTGCATTTACATGTGAATGGTACAATAACTATGCCATGGGTGCTCAAAAAGGATATTTTGCTGACATAACAGAAAAAGTGAAAGAATCTGCTCCAGACCTCAACAAGTATATTCCTGATGTTGTATGGAACGGTTCTATGATAGACAATCAATTATATGCTATTCCTGTATATAAAGATTCAGCTGCAACTGAGTACTGGTGTTTTGATGAAGAATTTATCATTAACCAGTGTGGTGCAGATGTTGAAAACTTAAGTAATAATATCGAGGAATTAACACCTATCCTCAAGGTTGCTAAAGAAAAGAAACCTAATGAATATCCACTAATGGTCAATAAAGATGGATTTAGAGTAGGTACTAATTATGAATTTATTATCAGAGACTTATTCATTGGCTTACCTTATGATGGTGATTCAACAGAAGTGGTTAGTGTATTTGAAGCAGAGGATTACTTAGCAGAGTTAGATATCGTACATAAGTGGTATGATGCTGGTTATATTAATCCAGATGCACCATTAATAAAAGAAGAACATAAATACTCAGCTGTATGGTCAGGTCAAGGTTTCATTGGTGCAGATGCGATATGGTCTTCCATTAAAGATCATAAAATCAAGACTGTAAAACGTTATGGACCTATCTATTCAACGGCTTCAATTCGTGGATCTATGAATGGTATAAGTGCTAACTCCAAGCACATAGATGCTGCACTTAAATACCTTCAATATGCTAACTTAAATGTAGAGTATCGAAACATGTTAGCTTATGGTATAGAAGACAAGCATTACAAGAAAACAGAGGAAGGTACCATTGAAAAACTTAACGATGGTTTCAACCCATGGACATTTTCACAAGCAACATTCTTCACCATGTATCCTACTTCTCCTGCACCAGCTAATCAGTGGGAATTAGTTAAAAAAGATATTCAATCAGCTAAAGGAAGCCCAATCATTGGTTTCACACCTGATTTTTCAGTGATGGAAACAGAGATAGCTGCTTCTAAGAGTGTCATAGATAAATACAAGGCGACAATATTAACAGGTGCTGGCGATCCTAGGGTAGAAATTCCTAAGATGCTTGATGAATTAAAAGGAACAGGCTATTATGATATTATTGAAAAGATTCAAGAACAGGTTAACGCATTTAAAAAATAATCATAGGTAAATAAAAGGGCTGCTCATCAAATTATACATTGATGAGCAGTCCTTTTTTGCAGCTCGAATCCTTTCAAATGACTCTATTTTTTATCTTATAAGATAGTTCTACTTTCTAAGCATATGGAACAGAAGTGTATCCATATGCGCTAAGGTAAATTTCTTAACGACAAATCCGCTTTGCGGAACGAGACGTAACCTCTATTGTTGTAGAATGAGGTTGTTGTCTATTGCATATTAAGAAGATACAGATTAGACAACAGTAGATCGATACATAATGTACCCAAAGAATGTTAAAAATAGACAATGATTGGAGGGATAGATCATGAGACAGAAGACTCATATCCTACTCATAATCCTACTAAGTTATATCCTGACAGGTTGTGTTCAGATTAAGACACCTGAAGAACTCATACGTATCCCTAAGGGTGCTGTAGCAGATAAAGAGATTGCAATGGTGATAAAGGAATGGTTAGGAGAAGATAAAGTCCTGACAATATCTGCAAAACAGCCAGGGGAAGCTATTAGAAAGGTTGATCTCGACGATGATGGTGTCATGGAGTTATTTATTTTGTATCGAGAAGTAGATACTCTGAATTCTAGTTCAGAAAGATATGGTATGTTAATCTTGAAAAAGCAAGATGGTAAGTGGCAAGAGATTAATCGTATCGTTAGTGGGCTGTATGGATTTGATTTTGTATTACTAGAAGATATAACGGGAGATAGTAAGAAAGAGATATGTATAGGTTATAGTGGAGATAAAGGTATGAATAAGCCGCTGGCAATCTATTCCTATCATGATGATTATTTTCGTCAGCTATATGGTGGAAGTTATAGAGAAGTGAGTATTAAGGATGTGAATAAGGATGGAAAACAAGAAGTTATTGTATTAGGTAAAGATACACAGCTTCACATGGATTATATAGAAGTGCTTCATTACATGCAAAGTGAATTAATGACTCTCTATAGATATGATATGAGAAATAAAAGCTATGATAGCACCATGACATTGGGTAGAGCGTCCATGAATGATCTGGGAATTTTTATAGACCATGATATTGGGAGTTTTAGTGGCTATACAGAGTTACTCATTGTGAAGGATGATCAGCTAGTTGAGGTGTTAGGAGGTCTAGCTAAGCCCAAAGAACTTTGGGGGAATATCACCAAGTCAGAAGATATTAACCATGATGGAATTATTGAATTTGGATTGATTACGGATAAAGGATTAAGTAAGCAGTCTAACAAAGATCCCAATTATATTAAAGAATGGTACCAGTGGGATGGAGATAAGAAGGTATCACTTATTCAGAGGGAATATAAAAATTATAAGGATGACTATAAAATAATCATCCCATTAGAATGGAAGGAGCAATTTGCCATTAAGAGCAATGAAGATGAACATACTGTAGAATTTTATAAAACAGAAGACGAAGGACAAGCACTTGAAGGTCTCTTTGCCATTAGAAGTTATTCAATAACAGACTGGATCAAGAAAAGTGATAGACTAGATTACGAAATTGTTTTACACGAAAATAAGCATAGGGTTATAGTAGGAAGCCTTTTTAACCATCAGGGGAAAACAATACATGATATGACGTTAAATAAACTGCAGGAGATGTTCTCTCTACTATAAAAGATTTGGATACCTGATCTTATAAGAAAGGAGTATAGAAGATGACCAGAAGAATATTAGTTTTAGAAGATGAAAAATCCATTAGAAGTTTTATTAAGATTAAACTGAGGGCATCTGGGTATGAGGTCATAGAAGCAGAAAGTGGACAAGAAGCCATAGATAGAATGGATAATCGTGTAGATATTGCTTTATTAGATGTCATGCTTCCTGATATAGATGGATTTGAAGTATGTGGCATCCTTAGAGAGAAGTATGACCAACTAGGGATTATCATGATTACAGCTAAAGGTATGGAAGATGATAAAGTTACTGGACTTCGTAAAGGGGCTGATGATTATATCGTAAAACCCTTTAGTCCCAAGGAACTTATTGCACGTATACAGTCCTTATTGAGAAGGTTGGATATCGGTAGTATTAATAAGTATAAAAATAATAGGGTTACCATTGGACCATTTGCATTGGATATGGATAAGAAAACCTTAAAGAAGTATGAAACATACATTTCACTAACACCGACAGAATATGCCATTATAAGTTTTTTAATCCATCATAAAAACAGAGTCATTAGTAGAGATGAGCTATTGGATCAAGTGTGGGGAGCCGATTATTTTGGCGATATAAAAACCGTGGATGTGAATGTGAGACGGATACGTCAGAAAATAGAAGAAGACCCTTCCAACCGCTGTTCTTGAAAACCGTATGGGGGCATGGCTATATATGGAGCTTGGAAGAATGAGAGGTATTAAATATCGGTTATATAGACAGAATGGTATAATCGTTCTTAGTATTGTGCTGATGTTTGAAGTTATCTTTCTATGGGTGGTGAGAACCTATTATTTTGAGAGTGCTACAAAGCAATTAGTTAACCGAGCCAACCTGTTAGGGGAGACCTATAATAAATATCTTATCAATGAGACCATTTATGAAAAAGCAAAATATATATTAGAAAATGAATATATGAATAATGCCTTTTATATGCAGGTGATTGATATGGATGGAAATACCATAACAGACTCCTATGGATTGATGATTGGAAATGTAGCCTATGCAGAAGATGTTGAAGAAGCATTATTAGATAGAAACAAGGTGGTCATGGCAAGGGACCAAGCATATGGTGAGCAAATAATGGCCATATCCATTCCGCTATATCGTCTAGACCATATCGTTGGCGTACTCAGGTATGTTATATCCGTTGAAGATATCCGTGCCATGGTTAGTTTTATATCTAACCTGGCTTTAGTTATTGGTATAGCTGTAATTATGATGATGTTCATACTAAGTTCTTTTTTTAGCAAGGGGGGATTGTTGAACCTGTCAAGGAACTAACCAATATTGCAGAAGTTATGGCATCAGGAGACTTTACTAAGCGAGCCAGTAAGAAGAAAGAGGATGAAATCGGAAGACTCTCGGATACGTTGAACTTCATGGCAGAAGAAATTGAAAAGAGTGAAATTGTGAAAAATGAGTTCATATCCTCTATATCTCATGAGTTACGGACACCGCTCACAGCTATTAGAGGGTGGAGTGAGATTATACTTACAGGGGAAATAGAGAGCAAGGAAGAAGAGCAGGAAGGGCTTAAGATTATATCCACAGAAGCTAAGAGGCTCTCTGGATTAGTTGAAGAACTTCTAGATTTTTTCAAAATTTCAATCAGGGAAAATAACACTGGATTTGAAGGATGTGCCCATTAAGGCATTACTAGAAGAGGTCTATACCCATTTTAAAATAAGGTTTGGTCAAGAAGGTATTAAAGCCTCTTTGAAATTGCATGAAAGAGATTGCATTATTCCAGGAGATGAAAGCAGGCTTAAGCAAGTATTTATTAACATAATCGACAATGCCATTAAGTTTACAGGTGAGAATGGCTCCATTAGTATCCGAACAATACTTAAGGATAAATATGTAGTGATTGAAATTGAGGATAACGGTATAGGTATACCAGAAGAAGATCTTAAAAAAGGTTACAGAAAAATTCTATAAGGGGAAATCGAAAGGAGCAGGTAGTGGGATTGGTTTAGCTATTAGTAAAGAAATTATTCTTTTGCATCATGGACAGCTGCATATTAATAGTATTCATGGAAGGGGAAGCACACTTGGTATTGAGCTTCCTATAAAACTTTAACCATTTTGTAACGATTTATTAAGACTTACCATCTATAATAAGATACAGATGGAGGTGATATTAATAAATCAATGAATCCAATCATATGTGCTGTACCATGAATGAGTCCATAAGAAGTCTAACAAAAATGTAAAAAAGTTGGATGAATTGAGCATTTTGATTACGACAATAGATAGATGAGAAATAGTGAGTATGAACAATAATAGAAAGGGATGAAGATATGAAATCTTTAACTAAAAAAAATAGTATTAGGTATATGTATGCTAACCTTAGCTGCTGGCTTAATTGGTTGTAGTGACTTAAACACATATGAGCAAGAAGAGAAAGGGACTAAGGAAGAAGGGTCTAAAACAGAAGGAACTAAAACAGATGGAACGCAAGAAGAATCTAAAGTAGAAACGACTGATGATAAAGATAAGGTAATAGAAGAAGCATATAGTGAAGAATTGGCTAAATACTTTCCAGCTGTAGAAGGAACCGTTCTTATTTATAATGGAACAGTAGAATATGGGCAAACACTTACGCTAAATTCCGTCATTAAGAATGATGATAAACTTACATTGAATTTTAAAGGAGAAATAGAAGACCTAAGTGGTGGAGAAGGACTTTCTAGAGAAGAACGAATTCTAGAAACAACTTATGAGATTAATAAAGATTCTATTAAGGAAATTCGAAAGAATGAAACAAGAAGACATTCCCAATCCATTATAAGAGAGCAAGTCGTGTTGAAGTTACCTGTGGAAGAAGGAAATAAGTGGACTCAAGAGGTTATGATTGATAATAAGACCTATGAATCAGAGACAACCATTATAGATATATCAAAAGATGATAAAGGAAAGTCTCTAGTGAAGACAGAAACACGTGTACCCGGAATGGAAGAATATCCTGATAAGGAGTACAAAGAAGTAAGAGTCTATAAAGAAGGCAAGGGGCTTGTGGAGTATAATACGGTTATTTTACTAGCTGGAGAAAGCCAAGAGACGATGCCTTTTGAGTTTGGCTATAGGTTATTTGAGGAAGAGTAGTTCATAAGAATGTATTTCATGTATAAAAATAGGGTTAGGGATGATGTCTTTAACTCTATTTTTTGCATATTTGTTTAAGGTGGATAAGCTGTATGAAGGAAATATCAAAGTTGGTATAGAAATTTTATTTCAAAATGTTATATTTATAAGAGCGAAAGTCGTAAAATTAATAGTGGGGGAATAGTGATGATTAGGATAATTACTGGTGTTTTAATAGAATTATTTTCAGTTATTATGATATTTGGAATGATACTTGGTAGAAATAATGATCCAGACCCAATAGAGGTTACAGTTACTGCCAGTATAATCCTTTCGATATTTATGTTGATTGGGGGTTTGTTAATATATTTTGGCATAAAGAAATATATTATAAGAGAAGCTGTTTTAAACATAGCTCTTAGATCTTATAGAAGGAATGGTTCTATTGATTATGCTAAAATTCAAGAAGAGTTAAAAATTAATGAAGTAAAAGCCAGAAAACTTGTGCTATGGGGTTATAGGAAAAATTTATTTTTTTTGAAATTAACCAAAATGGAATGAATCTACCTAAAGACTTTGAGAAATATAACTAGTACTTAAAAGCATATAAGGGTAGGAACAAATGAAAGAGATTATGAAAGGCAATAAGTTTTACATTGTAAATAAAAGAAGTATTAACAAAGCTAATGAAAATATGTAGAAATTAACGAAAATAAGTTAAAATATATTGCTATTGTAACCCAGATATTTGCTGGGTTTACTTACTTAAAAATAACCTAGGTCTACAATTTGTAAACCTAGGTTTTCTTTAACACACGTGGTAGGACTTGAACCCACAACCCTCTGATCCGAAGGTGGATAAATATAGAAAGAAAGAATTGTAAAACTCTGATTAGATAGAGAGACATTTTGAGGAGAACATATGTTTGCGGAAAGTTGGTGAATTGATACGAGATCCAGAATGTCATTATCAGTCACGAGATCCTTAGTTTTATAGTAGTGGAAAGTACAAGTTAATTGTAGGACTATGTCTTAATGACACAAGACACAATAGAAAAAAAGTGTTCTATCGAATATGCACGTTTCTTTATATCAGTAAGATATATGTCACTAATGGGATTTTTGAGCTTTTAGTTAGTTATAGGACTTTATTATAAATGCTTTAATATTAATAAAATTAAATAAAAATATTAATAACATATTATATGGATATGACTGGTT
>JDSF01000072.1_pt1 | contig 85215 bp, 118 predicted proteins | sample 199441 | NCBI WGS metagenome assembly JDSF01 (sample SAMN02592751, study PRJNA231836) | bioreactor metagenome | isolation source: continuous culture bioreactor denitrification-DNRA | place: Germany: Bremen
AAAGCAGCCAAGATAGAGTCTTTAATTCTAGCCATTGTAGAAAAAATATGATAATTAAATAGAGAGATGAGAAAATATATTATAATTATATAGCTGAATTTTAAAACAAATATAGTAAAGTGTTAATAATAATAAAAAAGTTAAACATAACACAATAATATATATAGTATAATTAATATTTAATAATAAAAACTAATTCAAGATAAATGAATTAATAGAAAATAAATAATAAAAATCTTGAAAAAATATACAAAAAAATGATATTATTACAATACGCTAATAATCATAAGAATACATTTCTATTGACGATGCTATTTCTATAAGTTAACTACAAATGTCAACTATAATTACTTATTTATTAAGCTAGTTAAACTACATCAAATTAATAGTTTATAGATAAACTATTCACAATAGTTATAAAAATAAAATTCCCCCCTATTTCCTATATGAGTACAATTTAATAACTAATCCCCAGCTATGAAAATGCCTCCAAAGGTAAGTGTATGCTCGGTCCTAAGGGGCAGTTCAGTTTACACATACTAGATGGAAATGAGTGGCAGATACTTAATTATGTCAATCTAAACGAGTTGAGATAATTGAAAGAGCGGTATGCGAAAATCATATACATTTCTGTATAAGTATAGCACCAAAACACAATATTTCAGAATTTGTGGATACCATAAAAGTAAAAAAGTAATTTAATAATATTTATTTATGAAACATACATAAGTAATAAAGTTCCTTTTGTTATTATTTCTATGAAACCTAAAAGAACAGGAGGGGAAGATGAGGCGTAGCATCTTTGTTTTAAGCTATCTAGTAATATGTTAAGAGGTAAGACCAGCATATTTTGAACAATGTACTTTGCAAGGAGGGATACTATGGATTTTCTGATTTCAAAAGAACAAATGATGTTAAAGAACGAGATCATTGACTTTGCAAAAAATCATCTTAATGACAACGAGTACATAGAAACATTTTCGATGAAAATGTGGAAAGAAATTTCTGATCTGGGGTTATTAGGCGTTACTGTATCAGAACAATATGGTGGCTTAGGAGAAAGCTATCTAACAGCAGCTTTGATGTTTGAAGGCTTAGGATATGCCTGTAAAAATAATGGATTTATTTTTGTAATCAATAATCATATTTGGGTAAGTCAAAACCTTATTTATCTATATGGTAGTCAAGAGTTAAAAGAAAAGTATTTGGGTATGATGGTAGCCGGAGAAAAAATTGGTGCAATTGCTATTACAGAAGCAGAAGCTGGATCGGACGCTATGAGCATGGCTACTCATGCAGAAGATAAAGGGAATCATTATGTCCTAAATGGTACTAAAATGTTTATTTCTAATGGACCTATTGCAGATATCTTTATTGTTTTTGCAGTAACAAGTGAAGGTGCCTTAAAACGCTATACGGCTTTTGTTATAGAGAAAAGCTTCGAAGGATTTCAAGTATGTGAAGATATAAAGAAGATGGGCTTAGGAGCATGCCCTACATCAGAAATTGTCCTTAATAATTGTATCGTTCCTAAGGAGAATGTTTTGGGTTCATTCAATATGGGAGCTAACATAATGACGGCAGCACTTGAATGGGAGCGTTGCTATGAATTTGCTCCTCATATAGGTGTCATGCAGAGAATAATGGAAAGGTGTTTAGAACATGTAAACAATCGAAAACAATTTAATCGATTGATCGGTGAAAATCAAGCTATTTCTCATAAAATTGCTGATATGCAAGTGAGTATAGAACTGTCGAGGTTAATGTTATATAAAATAGCATGGCTCAAGGATCAAGGTAAAAGCGCTTTTATGGAAACTTCTATCTTTAAACTTTATGTGAGTGACAATTACATTAAGACATGTCGAGATGCTCTTCAGATATTTGGTGCCTATGGTTATACAATGGAGTATGAAATTGAACGAGAATTAAGGGATGCCCTTGCATGCAGTATCTATTCCGGGACTAACGAAATGCAGAAAAACACCATATATAACATGATTCGAAGTCGAGTGGTATAGGGGATAGATGGGTAATTAAGTTGGGCCTGCGAAAGGAATGGAATGGCTTATGAGAATAGTTATGTGTATTAAACCGGTAAAAAAAAGAACTTGTATACAAGGAAGATAATTATCACGAAAATTATGTGATTAATCCATACGATTTATACACCTTACAAAACGTCATTGAAATGAAAAAAAATAATACTGAGATAATTTGCATTAGTATGGGGCCAGAGGGGGGGGCTATAGAAACGTTAAGACGTTGCATTGCACTTGGAGTGGATGAGGTCATTCATTTAAGTGATAAGCATTTTGCAGGTGCGGATACTATCGCAACTTCCTATGTACTAAAAAAAGCAATTGAAAAAATCGGTGATGTGGATCTCATATGCTGTGGACAAAAAACAGTAGATGGGGAAACAGGACAAGTTGTATATGCCCTATCCGAACAACTCAAGATACCCTGCATAGCTCAGGCAGAGGCCATAACGGACCTAAATGAAGAGTATGCATCCATTGACAGAGAGAATGGTGAGTGTTTTGAAAAGATACGGGTAGAATTACCTGCGGTCATCTCATATAGAAATTGTACAACAATATATAAAAAAATGAATTTATTAAGATTAAAACGTGCAAGGAACCATGAGGTAGTTGTTTGGGATATGAGCGATTTACAGATTGATAGGTCCATGTGTGGGTTAAAAGGGTCTAAGACCATCGTTCAAACTGTGAATAAAATTAACCCGATCATAAAAAAAAGAACAGACCGTATTAGATGGGGATATTAAGGAAACGGTGAATATCGTCAAGAATATTATATTAGGGAAAGACAATGGAGTATGTACATATGGGGGGATAAAAAAAATATGGATTATAAGTGATCAGGATGTACAATATGCAACAGAACATGTCTTGCAAATCCTACATAAAGGGATTGAATTAAAGAGAAATGACAAGGATGAGGTATCTGTTATCTGTGTTGGAGTCGGTCAACAAGAACAATTTGAGAGATTGTTTCAATACGGAGCAGATCGAATTATCTTTTGTGAACAAAAGGAAGCATACAGCATCTCATTTTACGTGGAATGTATAGCAACAATACTACAAGATAAGTTACCTGATGTCATACTATTTCCAGCCTCTATAACAGGCAGACAGACCGCTGCAATATTATCCGTTCGATATGGTGCTGGACTAACAGCTTGCTGTACGGATGTACAGTATGATAGTGAAATGGATAGATATGTTTTTATTAGACCGGCTATGAGTGAATCTGTATTAGCGAAGATAACATGTATTAATGAGAAGCTTCAGATGTGTACAATCAAAGAAAATATCTTTGAATCAGCTTTTGTAAACAACGCGATAAGGTTTAATATGGCGTATTATTCGTATACAGAAAGGGATTTAGAGAGAAAGGTTGAGGTCTTGGAACGGAAGGCATTAAATCTTAAGGAGCGTGTGGATATTAAGTCAGCTAAAGTTGTCTTTGTCGTTGGAAGAGGAATGAAGCACTGTATGGACTTATGCAAGACAGTTGCAAGAAAATATGATGCCATCATTGTAGGAACTAAGGCAGCTGTAGAGGAAAAGATGATCCATCAGAATCGTCAGATTGGTCAGTCAGGTATGAGTATTAATCCTGATATTTGTGTTGCATTTGGCGTATCGGGAGCAATGCAACATATGGTCGGCATTAAGGGTGCACAGCTCATTATTGCGGTTAATACCGACAAAAATGCACCCATATTTGAATACGCTGATTACGTTGTAGTGGACAAAGGAGAGAACGTATTAACGGAACTTGCTCAATAGAAAATAAGGAATAGAAGAAGCATTCTGGAAGGGAGAATAAACGATGAAGGATGGGTTTTATATCTCTGCTTATATCAATATCTCTAAATTAGGTAATCTGTATAATGCAGGACATAGACATGATGAAAGCATTGCTTTGTGGGAAAAAGAAGGACGTAATGTATCCTTAATTCATTACTGGGAGTTAGAAAGACTAACAGGTATTAAACAACAGAGGTTACCATTTTTTGATGTTAAGCAGTGTAAAGACATTATCAATAATTTGTTAAGTGAGTATAACATTACATTAGATGATATTGTAGAGATATGGGGTGTACCAGAGCTACAAGAGGATGATAGCTATTTATCAAAGTACTTGTTTCCTGAATATGCACTGCACGGTGTCGCTCATTTGGCATCCTGTCTGTTTATGGATATGGATGTGTTTCGGAATGAAAACATTCTTGCATTCTCTGTAGATGGTGGTTCTGACTCTGGTATTGATGCATATGATAGAGAGGGCAGAAGTGAATTTGACCGTCACCATTTTATAGGCTGTTATTCAGAAGCTGAGGAAAATAAGTTGAATTTATTCCCAGTTGTATCACCGGCTGAAATATGGGGATGGGCTTTAATGCGGTATAACATAAGAGAAGGTACTCTAATGGCATTAGCTTCTGCTAGTGAAAGTAAAGCCAATTATAATATGGAACAATTATTTCCCTTTAATGAATTTAAAATGGGGACAAATATTCGCCAAAGAATATTCGATATGATAGATGAAATTGACCATTATACCAAGAGGATATAGGGATAAAATTCAATTATTTTGATGAAAGATTCAGCAAGAAGGAAAATCGTATTAGCATGGCCATGAAAATCGTTCAACAAGTATCCTACAGAATTATGGAAAATAGCGTTGAAGAGGCTATTGAGAAATTTGGATTACGTCCAGAGGATACTTATCTTGCTATGTCAGGTGGGTTCGCATTGAATTGTCCGTGTAACACCTATTTAATGAATAAATACCATTTTAAAGGATTTATAGCACCACCTTGTGTAAGTGATTCGGGTATGGCCATGGGGATTGGATTATCTTCTTTTTATGTTAGAACCCTAGGTAATTTTGATTTTAAATTAAATCATGCTTATTATGGTGATAGTTACAATGTAAAAGAGTTTCTAGAGACACAAGAATTTAGTAACTTCATAGAAAGCGTTGAAGAATTTGATGTAGCTAGGGTAGTAAATGATATGCAAGGAGACATTGTTTTATGGTATGAAGGGAGTGCTGAGGTTGGACCAAGAGCTTTAGGTGCAAGAAGCTTAATTGGTGACCCTAGATTGCGGCGAACAAAGGATCGCTTGAATGAAATAAAACAAAGACAATGGTGGCGACCTGTAGCACCAATTGTTTTAAAAGAAACAGTCGGCGAATGGTTTTATAATGCGTACGAATCACCCTTTATGTTACATGCTCTAGAGCTATTAGAGGATAAAAGACAAGCAGTACCTGCAATCGTCCATGAAGATGGCACATCAAGGTTGCAAACTATTGATGAAGAAAGTCCTCAGATCTATCTCTATAAGGTGATGAAGGAATTTGAACGATTGACAGGAGTACCTATTATCTGTAATACCTCTTTGAATGATAAAGGGGAGCCTATTATTAATAGAATTGAAGAAGCCTGTAATTTTGCGTTACGTAAAAATATAAAAGTGGGTTATTTTAATGGTTATAGAATTTCATTTAAAAACCATGAACAATATAAGAAACAAGAAGTATTAGAGAGGAAACTTCAAATGGAAATATGGAAAGATGAGTTGGAAAAACAAGAACTCATTAAAAAATATAATCCATATAACATTTCAGAAAAAAGAAGTCTTTGTCTATACATTTACTAACTTGTATAAAGGCATTGAATTATTCGAGTTAGATTATGAAAAACAGAAGGAAATTGCAAAAAAAAGTGAAAGACTTCCTAAAAGAAGATCCAATATTTAATAAGCAAATTCTTCTTACGAGAATCATGAATGCCAATATAAACAGAAAAAAAAACTAAAGTAGGAAAGGTAGAAACCCAATGAAAGATGGATATTATGTTTCGGCATATTTAGAAATTAATGAGGCTAGTAATGTTCTATCAATAGGGATTCGACATGATAATTGCATTGCACTATGGGAAAAAAAAGATTGTAATGTAAAGCTTATACGTTATTGGGAACTTGAACGATTAACTGGATATAAGCAGAATGCATTTGCCTGTTATGACAAAGAACATTGTGAACAAATTTTAAGTCAACTATTGAAAAAAGAGGGATTAACCTTAGATGATATTATTGAAATTTGGGGTGTTCCAGAATTGCTAGCAGACGATAGCTATTTATCAAAATACAAATACCCTGAGTATACCTACCATTGTATGTCACATTTATCTTCTTGTATATTTATGGATACTGGGCTATTCAAAAAAGAAAATATTCTAGGATTTAATGTGGATGGAGGTTCAGATTGTATTGTCGATGCTTACAACAAAGAAGAGGAAATAAGTGAGATAGATAAATACCCATTTGTTGCAGCTTTCTCGTCAGCTGGGAGTAAGGATATTTCATTATATCCAGCCTATTCTCCAGCAGTGTTTTGGGATTATGTAGCCACTTACTTCAATATGCGAGAGGGTAGCTTGATGGCACTTGCTTCGGCAAGTGAGAGCAGGGCATATCTTGATGTTGATAATATTCTAGTAAATAGATTTTTTCCAATGGAGAGACCGAGCAAAGCAGAGAATCAACTTCTCAATCTAGTTAGAGAAATTGAGTCTTATACCCAAACGGATGCAGGAGTTAGATTTAATTACTTTGATAAGCGATTTAGTGAAAGAGAAAATAAAATAAGTATGGTCATGAAAATTATTCAGAACATGTCTTATAGGATTATGGAAATGAATGTTGAAAACGCAATTAGAGAGTTTAGTATTGTTCCAGAGGAAACTTACTTAGCCATGTCAGGGGGATTTGCCTTGAATTGTCCAAGTAATACCTATCTAATGAACAAATATCATTTTAAAGGTTTTCTAGCCCCCCCTTGTGTCAGCGATAGTGGTATGGCATTAGGAATTGGACTTAATGCATTCAATTGTAAGACAGATGGAGAGTTTAATTTTAGACTGGAATCTGCCTATTACGGGGAAAAGGATAGCTTAGAAACGTTTCTTGAGAATAATGAATTTGAACAGTTCATTCATTCAATTAATGCATTTAATCCAAGTCAAGGAGCTATCGATTTAATCAAGGAGCCAATTATATGGTTTGATGGCCATTCAGAAATAGGTCCTCGTGCCTTAGGTGGGCGAAGTATATTAGGTGACCCTAGGCAACAAGCAACCAAGGATGCTCTCAATATCATTAAGCAAAGGCAATGGTGGAGACCTGTTGCACCTATTGTATTGAAAGAGCATGTTAAAGATTGGTTTGACAATAATTATGATTCACCCTATATGCTTCATACCCTCAAAATTAAGGAAGAAAAAAATGAATGAGGTTAAAGCCATTGTCCACTCTAATGGTACAGCAAGATTACAAACCATTGATAAGGATATGAAGCAATCAAGATTGTATCAGTTAATGGAAGAATTTAATAAGACTACTGGAGTTCCCATAATATGCAATACCTCTTTAAATGATAAGGGAGAGCCTATTATTAACCGTATAGATGAAGCCTTTAATTTTGCTTTAAGAAAGAATATCAATATTATGTACGTTAATGGCTATCGTATCCAACTAAAAAACCATGAAAGCTATGCAGAAGCAAAACCTTTAAATAGGAAGTTGAAATTAGGCATATGGAAGAATGAAGAAGAGTACCAAGATTTATATAAAAAGTATAATCCTCATCATATTGATGACAAATTAATGGTGACCGGAATTATGTGGGGATTACCAGTTAATAGACTTATGGATGGTGATAATAAGCTTGATGCATTAAAGCGTGTTATAGAAATAAAAAATGTATATAAGTAAGGTAGGCATTCTTAGAAGAAGAAAGATGGATATATTATATACATTTTTTCATCAAATGAAAGATAAGGAATTGCTGTTTGGTAAAAATGAAGAATGCGTATAAGATGAATGATAAGAGAGAAGGAGAATGATATGAAAAAAGATTTGAAAAACGGATATTATTTATCTACATATGTTGAAATTGATGAGCTAGGCAATATATATCGTGTTGCTCATAGACATGATCAAAGTATCGCATTATGGCAGGTAGAAGACAATAATGTCAAGCTCATTCATTATTGGGAACTAGAGCGATTAAGTGGCGTTAAGAAACATCAATATTGCTTTTTTGATAAGAACCAATTTGATCAATTGATCGATGAGTTACTCGCTTCTTATGGGTTAAGTATAGACGACATAATAGAAGTATGGGGAACGCCGGAGCTAGGTGATAGTCAAAGCTACATGTCCATAGAGCGTTATCCTGAGTACACATATCATTCAATGTGCCATCTATCCTCTTGTCTTTTTATGGATACAGATATCTATCATAATGAAAAAGTATTGGCCTTTTCAGTTGATGGTGGTTCGGACATTGTGTCAGATAAACAAGCCCATTTACGCTCTCCTTTTATAGGATGTTTATCAGACTATAAAAATGATCAGTTTGCATTAGAATCTGTATGTTCACCTGCTATTTTATGGGATTATATGAGTTCTCATTTTACCATGAGAGAGGGAAGCCTGATGGCTCTAGCTAGTGCAAGTAAAAGCGTTGCCTATTATAACATGGAAGATATACTCCTATACAGTAATATACAAGTAGAAGAAAGTGTATATGGTAGAATTCTTGATCTACTAGAGTTCGTGGATAATTTAACCCAAGAGGATGCAGATGTCAAATTTAATTATTTTGACCCACGGTTTAGTGAACAGGAGAACAAAATCAGTATGGTTATGAAAATCATTGAAGAAATATCTAAGCACATTATGGAACACAATATTGAACTATATATAGATAAATACGGTATGGAACCAAAAGAGGTTTATCTTGCTGTAGCTGGAGGATTTGCTCTTAACTGTCCCTGTAATACCCATTTAATGAATAAGTATCAATTCAAAGGATTTGTTGCACCACCATGTGTAAGTGATAGCGGCATGGCATTGGGTATTGGTTTATATGTCTTCTATGAAAGGTTCAATGGGGAATTTAATTTCAAGTTACAAGACGCCTATTGGGGATATAAGAATGACTTGAAGAATTTCCCCATGGAAGACTATAGCCAGTTTATCAAAAGTATAAGTGATTTTGATCCAAAACAGGCAGCTATGGATATCATAGATCATCCCATCATATGGATTGAAAATGGTGCTGAAATTGGACCTAGGGCACTAGGCTCAAGAAGTCTATTAGGTGACTCTAGAAAGAAAGAAACCAAGGATGTGCTTAACCATATTAAGAAAAGACAGTGGTGGAGACCTGTCGCGCCAATTATTATAAAGGATAAGATTCACGAATGGTTTGAGGATAACTACGAGTCACCATTTATGTTACATGCATCAAAGATTCGGGAAGATAAGGATAAGGAAGTTGTTGCTATTGTACATGAGGATAGAACAGCAAGACTTCAAAGTATTGATAAAACCAGTAGACAGAAAAAAAATATATCAAGTGATGGAAAGTTTCAATGAAATGACTGGAGTTCCTATTATATGTAATACGTCATTAAATGATAAAGGTGAACCTATTATCAATACTATTGAGCAAGCTATTAACTTTGCACTTAGAAAAAATATTCCTATTATGTACATTGACGGGAAACGATTTGAATTAATGAATCACCAATCTTATGATAAGAAGTTTCCATTAAAAAGAAATATAAGCTTAAAAATGTGGAAAGAAAAAGATGAATTTGAGCAGTTGGTCAAGGAATACAATCCACATGGACTTTCTACAAGAGGCGTATACTATTATGTTCATCTAAAACTAAGGGATATTAATTTGTTAAAAGATAAAAGAGAGTGTAAGAAGTTAGAAATTAAATCAACAATGTTTTTTAATGGATTATCACCATTCACATCAGCAGAAATAAACAGACTATTTAATGACAATATGTATTATAAACTAATGGAGGAGGAGTTCAACGCATGAACATAGGTGTTATTGGAGCAGGTGTTATGGGTCGAGGTGTGGCATTAGCTTATGCTCAATATGGCCATAATGTTGTATTGGTGGATAAAGAAGAAGTTATACTGGAAGACGCTAAAAAACAGATAATAGCTGATTATCGTTTTCAAGGTATGTATGGCAAAAAGTGTGAAGATACAATAGAGAATATACTTAATCGTATAACATTCACGACTAAGCTTGCAGACGTTAAAAGCTGTGAGTACATTATTGAAAATGTTACTGAGAATTGGGAGTTAAAAGAAAATGTATATTTGCAATTAGACAAAATCTGTGGTGACGACACAATTTATGCTGTTAACACCTCGTGCTTTTCCATAACACAGGTAGGGGCTCTCATGAATAAACCAGAAAATGTCATAGGATCTCATTATATGAATCCTGCACATATTAAGTCAACTGTTGAAGTAATAAAAGGGTATCATACATCAGAGAAGACAATAGACATAACTTTGGACTTATTGAAAAGTATTGAGAAGGAAGGCGTTGTCGTTAATGACCTTCCAGGATTTGTATCCAATCGTGTATTGATGCTAACCGTTAATGAAGCAATCTTTTTGGTACACGAGGGAGTGGCAGAGCCTAAAGATGTGGATAAGATATTCAAGCAATGCTTCGGACATAAAATGGGTCCATTAGAGACAGCAGATTTAATTGGTCTTGATACAATCTTGTTTTCTGTAGAAGTACTATATGAAAGCTACTGTGACAGTAAATATAGACCATGTCCATTATTAAAGAAAATGGTAAATGCTGGATTGCTTGGTAGAAAAAGTGGTCAGGGGTTCTATGTCTATAATTATTGAGAAGGAGGATGAAGATGAATAGAGAGAATATCAGTGAAAAATTAAAAGTTTTTTTAGGCAAATTTTTTGGGAAAAAGAACGTAGAGGCATTAGGGGATGATGATAATTTCTTTGAATTAGGTTTTGTTAATTCTCTATTTGCTATGCAACTTATTACATTTATTGAAACAGAATTTGATGTAGTTATCGATGTAGTGGAATTAGATATGGATAACTTTAATACTGTAAATAAGATCATTGAAATGATTGAAAAGAAGATGAACTAACTAGGTAGGAGGGAGTCCTGTTACATGTCCAATAGAAATGTAAAAAATAAAGTGTGTTGTATGGGATCTTGATAATACATTGTGGGATGGGGTTCTTATTGAAGATAAAGAAGTAACACTAAAAAGCCATATTCCCCACATCATTAAAGAACTTGACCATAGAGGCATTTTGCAATCCATATCAAGTAAAAATAATTATGAAGATGCTATGGCTAAATTAGAGGAGTTTGGTATAGGAGACTATTTTCTATACCCTCAGATTAGTTGGAGTAGTAAATCCCAAGCAGTACAAGAAATCATTCGATGTTTAAATATCGGTGCAAATACAATTGCCTTCATTGATGATCAGAATTTTGAACGAGACGAGGTTAAGAGCGTTGTCTCAGAAGTTATGTGCTTGGATGCTGATGAAGTGACAGATATTCTAAATAGGGATATGTTCATTCCTGATTTTATAACCAAGGATACAAAGAGAAGAAGAGAGATGTACATAGCCGATTATCACCGAAAGCAGGTGGAAGAGTCGTATCAAGGGCCACATGAAGGTTTTCTAGCTTCATTAGATATGAAGGTAAGCATCCATTATGCAAGAAATAAGGACTTGGATAGAGTCATTGAGCTAACAGAGAGAACCAATCAATTAAATACAACTGGTTATACCTATTCCTATGAAGAATTAAAACTTATGCAAGACTCAGATACACATAAGTTGTTCATTGTTGGACTAGATGATAAATATGGAACATATGGAAAAAAATAGGCATTATATTAATAGATACAAGTAATGAACGATGGACACTGGAATTATTTATCATGTCCTGTAGGGTCATGTCGAGGGGTATAGGTACTATTTTGCTTAATTATATTATGGATATGGCCCATATAGCCAATAGAGAGTTGTATGCAAAGTTTATTCCTACTTCGAAGAATAAGATGATGCAGCTTACATACAATTTGGCAGGGTTTAAAGTGTTTGAGAAAAGAGAGGATTATACGCTCATGAAAAATGACTTAAGTCGAATACAAAAGATACCTGAGTATGTCACATTGATTTCAGATCTTCCTAAATATGAGGAGGATGAGTTAAGGAGGGTATATGGATAAAATAGCTTTAGTATTTCCAGGCCAAGGAGCCCAATATGTGGGAATGGGAGAATCTTTTTATAATAATTATTTGGTATGTAGCAGACCTATGAGGAAGCCAGTGATATATCAGGAGTAGATGTAGCACAGTTATGTTTCAAAAGTAGTCTTGGGACTCTGAACAAAATGAAGAACATGCAATTGGCAGTAACAACCACTTGTGTAGCCATTGCTCGAGCCTATTTCTATGAGTATGGAATGACCCCACAATTCTGTGCAGGACATAGCGTAGGTGAAATATCAGCGTTCATTACCTCAGGTGCTGTTCGCCTTTCAGATGGTATCAAGATACTCATGAAGCGAGGAGAATTATTAGAGGATGTCTATAAAAAAAACATATTGGAACCATGTTGATTGCTGAAGAAGTGGATTTTGATACAGTAGAACAATTAATTGAGGATTCCCAGTTACATAAGGACGTCTACATTTCCTGTGAGAGTTCCAATAATCAGATACTCATTAGTGGAACAGATGAAGGTATTGAAATAATGCAAGAGAAACTTCTTGATAGTGATGCAAGGATAACACCACTCATCACTAGTACACCCATGCATTGTCCTTTAATGGGAAGTATCCAGAAAATATTTTATGAGTACCTTTGTGAATTTGAATTTTTTTTCCCTTTTAGAATACCTGTCATTACTAATTTATATGGTACACCTTTTAGTGAGCCAGAGCTCATTCCAGAAGTAATGTCAAAGCATCTTACTCATCCAGTTCAGTGGAAGAAAATTATTGAATGTATGAAGAAATATGGTGTGTCTATTGCCTTAGAAATGGGACCTAAGAACTTAGTAACAAACCTTATTGATAACATAGCCCCTGAAATGACCGCCTATTGTTTTGGAAAGAAAATGGATAGAAAATATTTTCATGAGAACTTTCTTGCAGATGAGAATTACAAAAAGGATATTCCAAATTTTATGAGCCGTTGCCTAGGCATCGCAGTAGCTACTAAAAATGATAATCCATCTAGTGAAGATTATCAAAAAGGTGTAGTTGATAATTATAACCTTATCAAAAAGCTTCATGCAGATATTAATGATAGTCATAGAAAGGTTGTAAAAACTGATATGGAAATGGCCTTACAATATTTTGAGAATATCTTGAAGGCAAAAAGAGTTCCAGAGAAAGAACGAAGAAGCTGGATAAAACAATTGCTGGATGAAACAAGTAATTATTATCTGTTAGAAGAATATTATGTTTAAGTATGTGAGAAAGGATTGGTTAGTATGATACTATACTGCGTTCCACATGCTGGAAGTTCAGCACTTAACTTTTATCAATGGAAGCTACATATGATAGATAATATAGAAATTGTTCCTCTAGAATTAGCAGGGAGAGGTGCTAAGTCGGATCAAGATTTATATAGGGATTTTGATGAGGCCGTAGATGATTTGGTAGAGGATATTGTTAACTATCAATCTGACGAAGAATATGCTTTATTTGGCCATAGCTTAGGCTGTTGGTTGGTTTATCATGTGTACTTTAGATTGATGAAGAAAGGGATGAAGCCACCAGTACATCTATTTTTTCTCTGGTAGATGGTCCCCATTAACGAAGAAAGAAGAACTTATATATGCAGATATGACAGATCAGGAGTTTATGGATAGAATTAGGGAAATCGGTGGTACTAGTGAGAAAATAATAAATTCACCCGAATTTTTAGACAAGTATCTAAGAATATTTAGAAGTGATTTTTCAATTATTGAGGGCTATCAAAATCCTATAGAAAATGAATTAATTGAAAGTGATATAACCGTATTAAGCGGAACAAGGGACAGTTCTATCAAAAGTGCGGAGCTTCTTGAGTGGCGTAAGACGACTAGTGGGATGTGTACTATATGTAAGGTGAACGGAGGGCACTTCTTTCACCTTGAGAATATGGAAGACACCATTAATATTATATTAAGTAAATTAAAAGATTAGATGAGAAGCATTCACCTAACAGTAGAAAAGGGAAGGGAGAAATAGTATGAAAAAAGTGAAAGAGTTCCTCTATAAGCTTCGTAAAGTAAAAGACAAGGGAGCATACTTTGTTCATTCCCATGAGGAGGTTAATTTTACTTCCTATCAGGATTTATTTAGACAAGGGCTGTGGATGAAGAATTATCTCTATGAAAAAGGTATTCGATCAAAAGATGAAGTCATTATATCAGTGGACACTTCAGAGTGGTTCTATATTACAATTTTGGCATGTATGTTAGGTGATTTTATTGCTGTTCCATTAAGCGTTAATAGTGATGATCTAAGTAAACTAAAGAGTGTTCTGGAGGTTTGCCATCATGCTGTTCTTGTTACAGATAAAGAGGCTCTATGCCAAGAAGTAAGTCCATTAGGACTTGGACTAGGAAACTATATATGTTGGAATAACGAAATGATAGAAGGTCTTGATAGCGTGTTACAAGAAACATGGACAGAAATAGAAGACTTAGTCTTATCAGATGAAGAGAGTGGTTTAGATATAGCTTATATTCAATTCTCTTCTGGTTCAACAAGTAGTCCTAAAGGAGTAGGAATAACCAATCAAGGAATTATATTAAATGTTGATAGTATAATTGAAAGTCGAAACATGTATGGTGAAGAAGTATTCGTTACATGGGTTCCATCCTATCATAATTTTGGGTTGTTCTTTAATATATTTTTACCAATCAGGTATGGTTATGATGCTCATATTATTGATACTCAATATGTGATAAAAGATCCAGTATTCTATTTTGACTATTGTAGTAAAGTGAAGGGAACCGTTGCCTCTGGAACAAACTTCTATCTTAATTTCATTGTTAAGTTATTACAGGAACAAGGAACCCAAAAAGAGTGGGATTTCTCATCCGTACATACCTTCCTCATAGGTACGGAACCTCTTTCTATTAATTTATGCAATGAGTTTGCTAAGTACATGAAAAAAAGTAAGTTTAAGCATCTTGCATTATGTCCAGCTTATGGACTAACAGAAGGGACTTTGATTGTTTCGGCTGTAACAAATGATGATTATACGAAGAAGGTATCTGTTAATAAAGAGAGTATGAGTATTGGTCAGGCCTTAGAGATTGTGGATGATGATCATCCTCTCGCATCAGATATAATAAGCGTAGGAAGGATTTTTTAAGGCTTATAAGTTGAAGATTGTTGATCTTGATGGCAATGAGCTAGAGGATGGGCATGTTGGTCTAATCTACATTGCTGGCAAGTGTGTATTGAATAACTATTATAATCATAAGCGGGATGAGAATTTTGTTAATGAGTGGTTTAATACCGGAGATATTGGCTTCATCTATGAGGGAAATCTGCATATTACAGCCCGCTATAAAGAGTTGATTATCTATAATGGGAAAAATTATTATGATAATGATATTGAACGTTATATTCAAGAGTTAGGTATTTTCACAGAGGAGCGCATTGTCATTCGTGGATACCGTAAGAAGGTGGAGGATATTAACGATGACGTGATTTGCTTCGTACAAGGGAGTACGGCTATGGAAGTGCTGGTTACTAAAATAAAAAAGTGTATTATCCCACATGAACAATGTGCTGGGTATATACATTAATGATTTTGTTCCAGTGGATTCTATCCCTAAGACAGTTAGTGGAAAAGTACAACGTTTTAAGCTTTTAAGTAATTATATTAATGGTGATTATGACGAGCAAATCGCTGTACTGGCTAGTGAAATGGAGAAGGTCAATCATATCATCGAATGTGATGTATCTACTGTTGAGGATTTTATTGCACAGACTCTTGCAGATGTTGTTGAGCATCAAATTGACTATAGTGGTTCATTTATGTCAATGGGACTTAGCTCCCTTCAAATAGCCAAATTACATATGGCAATTAACATAAAATACGGTGATTGCATTGCCATTGCCGAACTTTTTGAGCATACCACTATTGAAGCATTGGCAGAGCATGTTATGAATAAGATTCACGTTAGAAGAGAAAAGGAAACTCTAATTGGCTAGGGGAGAGAGAAGCATGGAGAATATGAGGAAAAAACAAAGGACAGATATTGCTATTATTGGCATCGGATTAAAATTATCTTGTGCTAGGGATTTAGAACAATACTGGGAAATCATCAACAACAAGATAAGCTGTATTGAAGACTTTCCAAAATATAGGGCAAAAGGTATTGAGGGATTAGTCAATATCTTTCACAAGAGTGACAAAGACCCTGAATTCTATCAAGGCTCCTATATTGGACGAATTGATGAATTTGACAATGAATTCTTTCAGCTTTCGCCTAGAGAAGCTTCATTAATGGATCCTGTTCAACGTATATTTCTTGAAACCATTAGGAATACATTTGATGATGCAGGTTATACAGCTGAGAGACTTAAACAATCAAAGACAGGGGTATTTCTAGGCTATACCTCATCCTCCATAAAGGATAATTACATTATTGATATTGCGTTTAATCATCCAGATTTACTACCTTATTCAATGACTGGAAATATGGCACCGTTAATTCCATCAAGAATTGCACATTCACTGGATTTAACAGGTCCTACAATGGTTATTGATACAGCTTGTTCTTCATCACTTGTTGCTGTTCATGAGGCTTGTGAGCATATCTTTTCAGGTAATTGTCATATGGCGGTTGCAGGTGGGCTTAAGCTTAATGTTATGCCTTTAATCATGGACAATATGAAAATAGGGATAGAGTCTTTAGATGGCAAGACAAGAACCTTTGACTCAGGAGCAGATGGATCTTCTATTGGAGAAGGGTGTTGTACCATTCTTTTAAAACCACTACACTTAGCTGAAAAGGATGGGGACATTATATATGCTGTTATCAAAGGAAGTTCGATAAATCACGATGGTACAGCTTCAGGCTTAACAGCACCTAATCCTGCAGCACAATCCGAAGTACTAGTGGATGCTTGGAACAAGGCGAAGATTAATCCAGAAGATATGCAGTATATTGAGGCTCATGGTACAGCCACAGGATTAGGGGATCCTATTGAAATACAAGGCATCAATAAAGCTTTTAGTAGGTTTACAGATAGAAAACAGTTTTGTGCTATTGGGTCATCAAAAAGCAATTTAGGACATACGTATGAATGCTCAGGAATAGGTGGATTATTAAAAGTAGTTACATCCATGAGACATAATACGATCCCTCCTACAATTAATTTTCTATCACCTAATCTAAACATTGATTTTATTAACTCGGCAGTCTATATCAATACAGAATCACGAAGATACATCAATAATGAAAAAAAATTATATTGCTGGAATTAGTGCTTTTGGGTTAAGTGGAACCAATTGCCATGTTGTATTGGAAGCTTATAATAGTAAGGAAGAGGATAAAATACCTGTTAAGGAGCCAACACTCATAAGCATTTCAGCCAAATCAGATTATAGTCTTAAGAAAAAGATTACACAATACTTAGATTATGTTATAGAAAACTATAATGAGCTTGATTATTATAATTTCTGTTATAATGTCAATCTATATAATGATGTCTATGATAGAAGAATAGCATTTGTAGTAGCAAGCAAGGAAGAATTATTAAGTAAGCTACAATACATCAATAAAAATGGATTAAGTGATTATCCTGGTGAGACGATACATTATCACGAAATCGTTAGAGCAAATAGTGATTATAAGATCCGAAAAGCTAGGCTGAAGCAGATGAATGAATTAACTAGTCAGGTTAATCATATCTTAGAGTCAGGGCATTTAGAAAAGGAAAACTTGGAAGATATCTGTCAACATTTCATCCAAGGAGCTACTCCAAAGTGGAAGATAATGTATGGGGATTATCAAGGTGTACATAAGCCATTGCCTGTATACCCATTCCAACGAACACCCTTATGGCTACCTAAGAAGGTGTATAATAATAAGAAGAAACTATACTACACAAAAGACTTCCAGATACAACATATGGTCAATGTAGATCATGCTCCAGAAAGCACTTTGATTATTGGTTGGGATGAAAGCCAGTTACAGAACATTAAGCAAGCGGTCATGAAGGAAGGAACAGAAGGAGAAGTCTTCCTATTAAGAGATGTTCATGAACTAGAACAACAGAACGAAGAAATTCTACAGAGCATAAAGGGAGTCTCTCACATTATCTATTCCTTATATGAATGTGATTCACATGACATAGACATACAGAAGCTAACATCAATGCAGGAGAATAATCTGCATACATTACTGTTCTTAGCTCATCTTATTCATAATCATGAGGAACAAGCTAATGTGAAATTAGTGATTTTGTCAAAGAATGGTATTGGTATTACTGGTGATGAAGAAGGGCTTAATCCTCAGAATACGACAGCTCTAGGATTAGGTAAATGTATTCGTAAAGAAATGAAGAAAATTAATGTTTGTTTTCTAGATTATGACCAAAAGACAACCTTTGATTGTATCATCCAAGAGATTAACTCCAAGAATAAAGAAGAGGTTGTGGTCTATAGAAACAACATAAGATACGTTGAAAGGTTAAAAGAAATCTTACCCAAAGGTCAAGATAGCAGTGAATTATTAGTTGATTCAGGTGTCTATATTGTTACGGGTGGACTAGGTGGGATTGGATATGAAACAGCTAAGAAAATCTGTGAAATAACAAAAGATGCAACGCTGATTATTATTGGGAGAAGTGAGATTCCTATTAGCGGTGATATTGACCCGGATCAGGAAAAAATGGTAGAAAAGTATAATAGATATACTACATTGGCTCACTTATCAAGAAACATAGAGTATTACTCAGCGGATGTGTCTAGTTATAATAGGATGGAAGAAATATTAACGGCCGTAAGAAAGAAGTATGGAAAAATAAATGGTGTTATTCATGGAGCTGGAATTGGTGGTGGAAGGTTAATCGAGAGTACCACTGTAGAGGATATTGATGCAATGCTTAAGCCCAAAGTATATGGTACATGGAATCTAGACCAATTGACTAAAGAGGATAATCTAGACTTTTTCGTTCTATATTCTTCAATTGCCACTGTTTTCAGTAGTATCGAATTGTCTGCTTATACAGCAGCAAATACCTATCTTGATTATTTCTGTCAATATAGGAAGGCTAATAGATGTGGTAAGACATATACTATTAATTGGGCAACATGGTCTGAAATAGGCATGTCAGTGGAGCATAATTTTACGATTGATACCTTATTCAAGACCATTACAACCAAAGCTGGTATAAAAGGTTTTCTAGATGTATTAGGCTGCGATTATACGAATATAATTATCGGTGAATTAAACTTAGATAGTCCAATTGCTTTGATGATGAACAATTACCCCGTAAAATATTCCGATTATATCATGGATCAGTTGGCTGCCTTGAAGGATAAGAATAAGCAAAAAACGACCATGGGTAAACAAAAGATGCTATTAGGTACGGGGGATTCCAAGTACAGAGATATCGAAGTGAAGATTGCCCATGCATGTCAAGAAGTATTGGGATATGAAGAAATTGATATTCATGATAATTTTTTTGAGATGGGTGCAGATTCCATTTTAATGGGGCATATTTTTAATATCATTAATGAGTATTATCCAGATAAGCTGCAATTAACGGATTTATTTGCTTATCCCAGCGTAAGACAATTATCGGAATATTTAGATTCTAAGGAAAGTGTAACCTCCAAGAGAGATAAGGAATCAAAAGAGAGAGTGAATAATGTACCTATGCATTACGGTGAAAGGGACGTTGCAGTTATAGGTATAGGAATTGATATCCCCTGTGCAAAAAATCTTGATGATTATTGGGAAATTATTATTAATGGAGTCAATGTAGTGAGGGAAATACCAGAAGAAAGAGTTAAGGATCTAAGGAAACACTTTCGTTACTTGGGAATGGATAAGGATGATATTCGATTTACCAAATGTGCTTACTTAGATGAGATTAGTAAGTTTGATTACGAACTCTTTAACATGTCACCAAGAGAAGCTAAATTAATTGAGCCTATCAATAGACTCTTCTTACAGTGCTGTAACAGTGCTATTGAAGATGCAGGATATGGGGGATTGAAAATAAGAGGGAGTAACACAGGTGTTTTTCTTGGCTATACAGCCAATATTGGTAATCTGTATAGTCGTATTCTATATGAAATGGATGTAGAATTATTCGGAGAGTCATTACCAGTGAATCAAGTGAGTATGGCAGCAAGCCGAATAGCTTATGTAAATGATCTGAAGGGACCAACCATGGTTATTGATACAGCTTGTTCCTCTTCGTTAGTTGCCATGCATACGGCGTGTCAGCAAATTCGGAGTGGGGAATGTGATATGGCATTGGTTGGAGGTGCATCCATAACCATGTCTCCTTTAGCTGGTGGATTCAAAGTTGGGTATGAATCAAGTGAAGAAAAGACAAGGTCTTTTTCAGAAGGAGCTATGGGGACTGCTATTGGAGAAGGCATTGGAGCTATCTTATTAAAACCTCTATCAAAAGCACTAGAGGATAAGGATAGTGTATATGGTGTTATTAAGGGAAGTGCTACTAATCAAGATGGAAGTTCATTTGGTATTGCTGCCCCTAATTACCTTGCTCAATCAGAGGCTATACAGAAAGCTTGGCTTCAATCGGGTGTTGAACCAGAAACCATTAGCTATATTGAAGCACATGGCACAGGTACAGCATTAGGCGATCCTATTGAGGTTAAAGGAATCACCCATGCCTTTCAAGCTTTTACAGACAAAAAACAATTCTGTGCATTAGGAACAATTAAGCCTAATATAGGACATCTCAATGAAGCATCGGGAATTAGTGGCATGATTAAAGTTTTATTAATGTTAAAGCATGGTGAATTACCTCCGACAATATTTTTCCAAGAGCCTAATTCGAACATTGATTTCATCAATTCACCTGTATATATGAGTACCTCAAAAAGACAGTGGAAGACAGGGGATACACCTAGGCGAGCTGGAATTACAGGCTTAGGAATGAGCGGAACCAATTGCCATATTATTCTTGAGGAAGCACCAGAAGTTGACTATGAAGAAGTAATAGAGGATACTCCTACTCTCTTCGTCATATCGGCGAAATACCAAGAGGGTTTAAGAATAATGGCTCAGAATTTAATACAATGGCTTTGCCACAATGAAGACCAGCATCTTTATGATGTTCTTTATACCCTTGCTACAGGAAGAGGTCACTATAATAATCGAGTAGGATTCCTCGTGAACAGTATCAGTGAACTTATTACTTCATTAAGAGCCTACCTTAATGGTGATGATAACCATCCTATAATTTATCAGGGTAAATATGCCATTGTCTCTGAGAACAAAAAGAATCGACAAGATTTTGAACTAACAGTGGAAGAACATAATGCGCTAAATCATAGTGCAGCCCAATTGTTGGAGGATGTTATACATAATAAAGATACACAAAGTATAGAGCGATTGTTAGAAGCTTATACAAAAGGTGCTGATATTGATTGGTTCAGGCTTTTTTTTAATAAGGAAGGTTGCCATCTCCATCTACCAACTTATCCTTATAAGAAAGAGCATTGTTGGTTAGCACCTCCTTCTGACCCGGATGAGATAGAAAGTGTGAATTTTGATGGTTTCTATTACACCATGAAGTGGATAAGAGAAGATTATCAAGAAAACAATCTAGATGACAGCCAGATTGGGAAAACCTATTTACTCTTCCACAGTAGTTATTCGGATATGCATGATATTGCCGATATTCTAACAGAACGAGGTATTCATGTGATTCAGGTATTCCTTGGAGAAACCTATGAGAAAATAGATGATGAAAGCTATAGAATCAATCCTTCTTTCGAATCCTGCGTACAATTATTTGAGGCCATTCACTCTTATAATATTGATAAAATCCTTCACCTTGCCTCTATAAGTGAGGAGAATAATAAGAGAGAAAATGCTCAGATAAGTAATGATACGACCTATGAACAGATTGAAAAAAGCTTAGAGAATGGTTTTTATCATATTATTAATCTAATTAAGGCCATGATTAATACCCATTATAGCAAGAATCTTGAATTAATCATTTTATCTCAAAATTCTTATCGTATTTCTGGGAATGAAAGGATATTATATCCTGAAAACTCTGTAGTACTAAGTATTGGTAAGGTTATTGAACAAGAATATCCCAATATTGAGTGTCGAGGAATAGACATTCAAGATCCAGAGGATATACCTGGGGCAGTAGATGAAATCCTTGCTAAGGATAAGAGACTTTACCTAGTTGGACTTAGAGAGGGTACAAGATACGTAGAATGCTTCCAAGAAGAAACAGTTATTCCTCAGGGTGATATCATTAGAGAGGATGGTAACTACATTGTCACAGGAGGTTTAGGTGACATAGGTATTGAAACGGCAAGATACCTATCGGAAAAAGGATGTAGTACTGTTATCTTACTTGGACGAAATGGTTTTCATGCAAGAGATGATTGGAATTCCACTAACTTAAGTGATGAGCATAAAAGGAAAGCTGCTATTCTAACCGAAATAGAGGAAAATGGCGTTAGGGTACTTATCTATGCTGTAGATGTTTCGGATTATGAAGGCATGCAGCAGGTTTATCAACAGATAAAAGGAGAAGTTGGTCAAGTTCATGGTATTTTCCATTCAGCTGGAATTGCTGGAGCTGGTTATATACTGAGAAAGGAAAAAGAGGAATTTGCACAGGTATTAGCCCCTAAGGTAAGGGGAACTTGGATACTTGATCAATTAACTAAGGATGAAAAATTAGATTTTATGGTGCTATATTCTTCAGGGGTTACATTTTCGGGAGAAGCAGGTCAAAGTGATTATGTAGGTGCTAATTCTTATTTGGATGCCTTTACGGATTATCGAAATGCTAGAGGCGACAGGACCTATGTTATTAATTGGGTTTCATGGAAGGAAACGGGTATGTCTGTGAGGTATGGTATTAATGTAGATACCATTACAAAAGCAATTACCACGTCGGATGCCCTCTACTATCTTGATCGATTGTTACAGAGTCCAGTGAGAAAAGTAGCTATTGGCCAGTACAATATCACGGAGAATTTATTAGCTATAAGGGATTATACTCGAAATAGAATTTCAGAGTTTATTAGCGAAACGATGAATCAGCTAGAGAGAATCTTTAAGAATAACAATAAAGGAGATCGTATACTGACTGAAGATGGACGGCAAGTAGCTCAAGTAAAAAAAGGGAAGCTGGTAATCCTTCCACATAGTGAAAAAGCCAGTCAAATAGACTTCGAAGAGGAATTGACCTATGAAAATAGTGTTATTTCAAACAACATAGAAGATATACAGGATAACTTATGTAAGATATATTCAAAAGTTCTAGGATACGATGATATTGACATTTATGATAACTTCTTTGAAATGGGTGGTGATTCAATTCTATTAACGAGGATGCATGGGTATATTGACAGTCTCTATTCAGATATAGTCAATGTGGCCAATCTCTTTGAATATACATCCATCTATGCTTTATCGGAGTTTATTCATAACGAGTTAGTGAAAAAGTTACCTACTCATGAAGAGAAAGAGGAAAAGGGTATCCTAAGTAAATATTTAGACTCCAAGTGGACTGGTGAATTAAGTTATGCTCAAAAGAGAATGTATGTGGTTAACAAGACGAGTAAAAACAAAAAAATATACAACAATCCATTTGCATTCAAGCTAGACCATATGGAATCCAAAGAGGATCTTTACCACTGTATTAAAACTCTAATGGATCGACATGATATCCTTCGAACAAGTTTTTTATTTTGATGGAAAATCCATAAGTCAAAGGGTTGAAGACGATATTGAACCGGACATAACTTATTATTATAAAGAAGATATAGAAGATATTGACTATAATGAATTACTAACAGAATTTGATTTAGGTAAGGCTCCACTCTTTAAACTGTCGGTTATTGAGCTTAGTAATGGTGATAGTGCATTGCTTTTTGATATGCATCATATCATTATTGATGGCTATACATCAAGCATTATTAATAGAGAGATGAATGCTATTATCAACGGTTTGCCTTTGGCAGAAGCCACTTATCAGTATAGACACTATATTGCATACGAGAAAGATTATGTCCAGTCGGCAGAATATAAGAAGATGGAAGCGTATTGGGATGACTGCTTGAAGGATTATGAAAGAGTAAATTATGTGGAAGATTTTCGAGCCGATGCTATACAAGACCATGCTGGAAGTTTTAGTTTGACCTTGGATTATGAACTCATACATAACCTTGAAAAGGTGGCTAAGAAGAATAATACATCATTATTTTCCATGTTCCTAATGGGGATTAATCTCACAATACATATGTTCGATTCCAGTGAAGATGTAGTCTTAGGTGTTCCATGTATAGGTCGAGTACACGAGGATGTCATGAATATCGTGGGCATGTTTACGAATACTCTTCCAATGAGAAATTATCCAGTGGCAGATAAGTTATTAAGCGATTTTATTCTAGAGGTTAAACAGAATATTAATAATGATCTAGCTAATCAATGCTATCCATATGATAGGATGGTGGAGAAATATAGAAAAAAAACCATAAAGATGGTAGTTCCAACTTATTTAATATTCTGTTTGATTATGAAAGCCCCAATATGGATATTGTAGAAGGAGATAAAAGAGGCTCTGAGGATATAGTTCTTCCTGTAAGCTTTGCTAAATATGATATCGACATACAAATCACCAATAAGAATTCTTCTTTAGTCATGAAAGTTGATTACACCAATGAATTTAGAGAAGAAAAGGTACAGGAATTTATTAATAAGTACCTAGCCCTATTAGATCGTATTACCATGATAACAGGAGAAGAGAAAATAGGTGATCTTGTATCGGATGTATTAGAAGGCAGTCATCAATTAAACAAGACAATTTCATAATTGTATAAATGACTTTGTTTGCTTGGACAAAGTCGTGAAAGATTATTAGCACGCCTTAGTGAGGAGAATGAATATGAATAGAGATGAAATTAAAGAAAAAATATTAGAGTATGTTAAAGAAAAGCTTCAAGTAGATGATATTACAGAAACAACCCAGCTAGAATACCTTGATGAATTTAGTTCGATTTTTGTTGTTGAACTTATATTATTCATTGAAGAAACATTGGATATTGAGGTATCTTACGAAGACTATAGTATGGATAAATATTCAGATGTAGCAAGTATTGTAGACTTAGTAATAAGAAATAAAAACAGATAAGTAACAAAGCTGTGTTTCTTCATGGGAATAGGTTTACCTTCTCTAAGGAACACAGCTTACTAACAAGGATAGGTTAGAGGGGTGCATATGAGAACAAAAGTAAATCATAATATAGCGAAAATATATGGTAAAAGCTATAAAAGAATGCTGGTAGTGGTCTTTATAGGAGCCTTTATTGCAGCTTTGGCGCAGCTTTTTTTATACCTATGAGATAGGTGTTGTTATTGATTTATCCAGTAATGGGGATATTATGCGAAATACCATTTTTATTGTTGTTGCAGTTATGATTCAAGTTCTAACAAACTTCATAAAAAAGAGGATTTCTTTTGGGGTGCAGAACAGATTTTTGTATCGACTAAGGAAAATGGTTACAGAAAAAATGTGCTACTCTGATTATAAAGAACTTGAAGCAAGTGATGATAACAAAATATTGTCCATTATGTCTACTGATGTTGAAGGGTTTAAAAAATGGTTTGACACGCTATTTCTCTTAGGAGAATTACCTGTAAAAGTGGGACTTTGCTTTGCTTATATCCTCTATATGTTTTATACAAGTTGGAGCTTAATTGACTTAGTAGCTATTATAGGTATTTTGATAATTTCACTATTCTTAAATAATATTTGGGCAAAAAGAGTTTATTCCCTTACCATGAAGGAAAGAGAAGATAAGGGACAAGTCATCAACTATTTTATTAATTCCTTGAACTTTAGAATGATGATTAAGGCATACACTATGGAAAAAAAAGTTTCTAGATGATAATAAAAAGAAATTAAGTAGCTTAAAAAAGTCAGAGCGAAAATCCTACATATTTAATAGAATAATGAATTATTATGGGGCTATGAATGGTTATTTTGAATTCTTATTTGTGTTGGGAATTGGAGCGAAAAATATCATTAATGGCACATTGCAGTTAGGAGAATTAGTGTCTATGCTTTTCTTAATGGATATAGTTGGACAGGGAGTAACTATTATCCAATCCATACCCGCTAATTATCAAAATGTTAAAGCATCCATTGATCGTGTAAATAGTATATTAGATTTAAAGGATAATAAAGATCAAGAGGAATCAGAAGAAAATCGAAGTGTACATAATGTTAGTCCTATGGCATATGAAATAAAAAATTTATCTTTTTGTTATACGGATAGTTATATATTAAAAGATATTAGCTTTAAGATAAATAAAGGTGAAAAGATTGCGATTGTAGGAAAAAGCGGATGCGGTAAGTCCACGTTATTAAAGCTATTATGTAATCTCTATGAACCACAGGAAGGCTCCATCGAATTCATGGGAGAAGCTATTACTAATATGAGTAAGAAGAGGTATTATGAGCAGATAGCTGTAGTCACCCAGGAAAACTTTATTCTAGATGATACCATTGGTAATAACGTCCGTATAGTTGATGAAAGTAAGAATATAAGTGATGTGAAGAGGGCTATAGCAAGGCACAGTTAAATGACTATATTATTACTTTGGAAGATGGATTAGATACGGTTATTGGTAACGGTAGGCATATGCTATCTAATGGTCAAAACCAAAGGGTTAATATTGCAAGGGTCTTTTTGAAAGATAGTGAAGTTTATATATGCGATGAACCAACATCAGCTTTAGACGAAGATAATACAAATAGAGTTATGGATATTTTCTTCCATGATTTAAAGGAAAAGACTTTTATTGTAATCTGTCATAGTGGTATTGATTTTAAGCGATTTGATCGTGTTTTATTTATAAAGGATGCTGGAATTGCTGGTTATGCACCACATATGGAACTGATGGAAAAGAATGAAGACTATGGTAAGATGTTTGCAGAAATGTGACCTAGAGTTTCTAACATGAATAATAAGAGAGGTATATGTAGATGAAAGCTACTAAAAAAATGATAAGAATTATTAAACAACGTCCAATACTATGGATTGTTGGTATATTAGGTTATCCAGTGACGACTTTAGTTGCTCGCTTAATTTATGCCTATGGATATGAACTATATGTTAAGAAACTAGAAGAGACAAGTATTACCATAAAAGATATTATTATACTCTTAGGGTTTGTCTTTGTAGGCTTATTAATAGCCAATCTACTTGAATACATAACTGCATTTTTAATAAAGCTATTTCGCCTATCTGCACGAACCAATATACAGCAACAAATATATAATAAAATACAGAATGGTCCAATAACTAAAACGTCCATCTATGATAACGGAGAAGCGTTGACAAGATATAACACAGATTCAGACCTAGCAGCAGCTATGGTGACAGATGATGTTGTTCTATCCATTTATCCGATTATAGTTGGTTTAGGGTATATTACATCCATCATTCTGGTGAATATCTATATTGGTATAATGGTTTTGGTTATAGGTATTTTAATTATTTTCTTCAACAAGTATTTTATTAAATACCATAAAAAAAACTCAATCGTATGCACTTAGCTGCTGAGTCCGATTTCATGAATCTATATCAAAATACAGTACGAGGGAAAATAAGTATCCGTCTCATTAATGCCGAGAAAAAAAATAAGTTCCAAGCTACAAGACAAGGCAGAGCAGCTTAAATCAGTGGAAGATAAAATCGGGAGAATGGAATCTTATAAGATTATTACATTAGATTTGTTTACTCATATATGTTCCACCCTTATGATACCCGTGGCATGTCTGTTTAGTGCAAGGGGCTATATATCTATTCCAGAAGTAATTTTGGTTACTCAGCTATGTCGAGATATTGTAGTGCATATATCAGGGTTTGGTAGAGCTGTATCAAACTTTAAATCCCATGAAATATCCTTAGATCGTGTCTTAGAAATTATAGATATTGATGATGAGAACAACGGAATTACTCTTCCTTGTCAGGATGAAAATGAGCCTTTGTTAAAGTATGATAATGTAAGAGTACTCTATGGAGAAAAATGCATATTAGATAATATCACTCTTGAATTCTCTAAAGGCGAAATCGTCATGTTCTCAGGGCAAAGTGGCTGTGGTAAGTCAAGCCTCATCAAGGCATTGCTTGGGTTTGTAGAGTATAATGGCAAGATATTATATAAGGGCATTGATATAAAAGATTTCTCTATTAAGGAGTTACGAAAAGAAGTTTCATATGTGCCAGAAAAGGCTGATATGTTTGAAGGGACAGTACTTGATAATATTCTGTATGGAGATTTTGATGCAACCAGGGAGCAAATTATGGAAGTCTTAGCAATGGCGGCCATCCACGAAGAGCTAGATATTGATTATGACGTTGGTACAGAAGGGATGAATCTATCAGGCGGTCAGAAACAGAGAGTTGCCATTGCCAGAAGTCTGTTAAAAGAAGCATCTGTTATTATTTTGGACGAACCTACTGCAGCTTTGGATGGCACTTCGGAAAAAAATAATCTTGGAGACATTAAAAGGGCTGAAGGATCAAGGAAAATGTATTATCGCCATTACACATAGAGAATCCACGTTAGCCATAGCTGATCGAGTTATAAACATATAAGCCGTAAAAAATCTGAGAGAAAGAGGGGATTTGTGTATGAATAACAATTGTAGCATATTTTATAATGAATACTTTTGCTTGGATGAGAACGATTGTCTCTATATTGAAGAGCTCGATAACAAAATCTGTGAGTTCTTAAAGATATTCAATGCTAAAAAAAATATCATAATACCTACTTTTATAAGAAGAGATATACTCGAGAAGAGTGGGTATTTCGGTAAGAATAGACATCAATTATCCGCTGTTGCAGTGGCTCATCCCGACCACTATGAGCAAATTGAAGCAGAGGGAGAAATAACTGATGAAACGGCACAACTAAGTGGATTATATTTGACCCCTGCTGTTTGTCTTCATGTTTACCCTATGTTTGAAAATCAGGTCATTTCGGAACCTATGTGTCTTACGGCAAAAGGAAAAGGATATCGATATGAAGGGGGAGATCATGATGGGCTGCAGCATTTATGGGAGTTCAATGTAAGAGAGTGTATCTTCATTGGATCAAAGTCATACGTACGAGAATCCCTAAAACAATATGAAGAGTGGTTGTATCAGTACGTGTTGACCATAGATAAGAATGCAACGGTACAACCAGCCTCTGATCATTTCTTTGGGTCGTCAAACCAGTTAAAAGCATGGGAAAAATTCCAGTTAATGAATCATATGAAACGAGAAATAATCGTTCATATTGATGAACGAGAAATAGCCCTTGCTTCATTTAATTATCATGGTACAAAGTTTAGCAAGACCTATAACTTTGATAATAATAATGAAATTGTATCAGGATGTGTAGGTGTTGGGCATGAAAGATGGTTAAAATTAATCAAGTGGATGAAGGAAAAGTGATGTTTGTAGAGGTCTAGTCGAAAGGGGAGAGGATATGGAAATAAAACTACCTTTAGCAACGCCACCTTTAACAGGTCGGATGCATATAGCTTTTCCATTAGCAATCATGTTAACGAAGGAGCCAGGTAAGGTATGGCTTTATAATCACTATATCCAAATGATGTGTTCAAATGCTTATGATGAATACGGGGTTCTGGATTATGCATTTTATGTGGGGAATATTTGCAATGGTTGGTGGAATAACCCATTATTGGAAATGCACCATTTTAAAACCGATATGATTTTTAAGTCGAAAAAAGATATTCTTGATTTCACGATTAGTATGCTGAAGGATAATTTTTATGTACTGACTCAAGACCTGGATTATTTTAGAAAGAAGTTCCTAAAGAAGCCTCGTACATCCTATCATTACATATTCGGGTGTAATACCGATGAAAAACTATTGTATACAGTAGGGCATGAAAGCGGGCATTACGGAAATAATCAATTATCATTTAAGGATTTTTTAGATGATATGAAAACCTATACCAACCAAGAAATTGTTCTAGTAAAAGGGAAAGAGTCCCCAATGGAAATAGATATACTTTTTTTTATTAAAAAACAAATCCACGATTATGTATATTCTCGAAATTCATCTGAGGATTTGAAGGTTTATCAAACCCTCAATACAACATTTAGTTATGGGTTAAATACCTATGATAATATATTGAACTATTTTAATGCGTTACTTAATGGTAAAGTTAATAATGATATTAGAATACCTCATATCCTGTGGGAGCATAAAAAGTGTATGTATCTAAGGCTAAGTTATATTGACTCCAATGTATGTAAGATAGATAAAGATGTACTGGAATACTCTAAAGAACTAGCCAGTAAAGCTTCTATGATCAAGAATTATATGATTAGGTCTATAATCGAAGATAATCCTAAATATATAGAAAAGCCATTCAGGAAGCTTGAGGCATTAAAACAAGAAGAACGCCAGCTTATGATGGAATTATTAACTATATTACCAGGGGAAGGAGGTAGATGATGGATATTGTTATTGAGGAGAATCCAGCTTACGATTGTTTGGATATGTTAATTGCTGCTATAGCTAAATATCATAATAGTGAGTATAGGTTAATGTATAGAGATGCATGGCGCTTTATATATTATAATATTGAAGAGTGGGAAAGTCTTGGAGATAAAATAGCACTATACTCTCTAAAATGGGCGTATTTAGAGAAGTATCATGGTATGAAAACAAATGTTGTTAAAAAAAAATACATCATCAGAAAAAAAATAAAATTCATACGTGAACAAATCAAACTTGAAAAAACCTATTATTATAAAAATGGATATATTTTATTGCCACTGGATTATTAGAAGTTACAAAGTAATACATTCAGATCATTATTGTATTGTAACTGACATAGATGATAAGAATATTTATTGTATCGATTCATATGTTATCAATAAAAAAAGTAGCTCTACCCCATGAAGAATTTGTAGAGGGCAGTTCAGTATTTCTTACATTTGATTTTACACAGCATGTTGAGAAAGTAAATTGGAAAGGTTTAATAAAGAAAGAATTAAACTGCATAAAAAAAATATAACATGATTAATTCTATTATCGAATTTTCTAAAGATGTACAACAGTATTTTGATGTGGGAAAAGAGATTGAACCCTACAAAGATAAGATATCTAATGCTCCAATAATCTTAAAGCTTGGTGAGGTATATCGAAATAGGCGACGATTCGCCCTCTCACTAATGTGCTTGATGGAACAATATAATATGAGTGATTTAAGATATATTATTGATAGATTAGTATACGTTTCGAATGTATGGAGTATGGTCTATGGAATGCTTATAAAGGCTAACTATATTGATAATTCATCGGATTACATCAATAAAGTTACCAAGAAGATTGAAGAAATAGCTAGTTTTGAACAAGAAATTATTGATGATCTATATGGGCTTATTGATAATGAGCCTATAAAACCATTTACGCCATATACCCATTATAAAAAATGTGAATTCAGTAAATACCAATATGTAGGTATAACCGCACATTTTAATAATAATGCTCTTGGTTATAAAGAGGATCAAACACATTATCCTAATATATTAGGGGACGATAGATTTTTGGTGTTAAATGAGAATTTACAGACAGACTTATTAGAAATAGAAAATATGAAATTTAGATTGCCTCGTTATGTAAATGAAACATGTGATAATATTGAATGTTATTCTCAAGTGCTAAATATAGAACAAATAGATGGGACAAACTATGATAGTATCTGTATATTAGGATGTTGTGATATTGGTAGTCATTCAAATGACATTATAATTAATTACACTGATGGTACGAAAGAAAAGAAAGTATTATATTTGACTTCTTGGCTCAGTGAGTTACCTAGATTTAATGATTTAATAGCATGGATAGGAGAGGGAGCTGTTATTAACGATAATAAAATAAAATGTTATGATTTCGATGTTCACTTATATGCTAATAATATAGCCGCTGATGCTAGTAAAATCATCAAAAGTATTGAGTTACCTTATTGTCCGAATATGCATATCTTTTCAATGACATTAGCTAAAAAGAATAATTGATGTGGACAATCAAACTACAAATCCATACATATATAGTTGACCTCTCTAATAATATTATAAGTAAATATTAGAGAGGTTATTTTTTATAGAAAATAATGCAAAATTAAAGTTATTATCGTATTAGGTTTTTACTTTTTTTTTCTATATATTCTATTTCTGTAATAAGTTTAGGTATGATTTTTTTTTCTCTAATATAAATATCTTTTAATAAAGGTATAATTCTTTCTATAATTTCACTGCGTTTTGTTAAGTTATATCTTAAAAAATAAGTTTCGTATGGATATGCTGGTTTGTTGAATAATTAGATACTCGTTATAGACTTCTTCTAAATCAGCAAGTTCTTTATAGTTATTTAAGATAAATTCTATTCTTAGAACCATACATTTTTTATGTTCCCATAATAGATGAAAAGGTCTAATATCACTTACTGCTGAATGATTGTATAATCGTTTAAGATATGTTATTAATTGATCATAGATGTCCATGCCATATACATGATTACGGGTAGGGTTTTTGATGATAGTATACCCCTGGCTAGAGTTTTCACCATTAAGGTAATCACGCAATGAATTTCGAATACAACTTAAGTCTAATTCATATAAAAAAAATCATCTTTCATATGTAAAAAATTTTAAGTCATGATTATGTGAAGCTAGTTCCCTTGAAGCTTGTTCAAAGGCATCAAAACTTATTTTACTACTATTAAAAAAAACACCTTTATGATCATAACCTAATATATCATATTCCTTCTTATTATTATCGAAACCATAAATCATATTTTCATGAAAATAATGTTCTTTCTGGTATGATGGCCTGCTTGGAACATAGAATTCATCTAAATGACAAACCATATAATTATCTCGCATTAATGAATGAGTAATAACTTGGTTTATATTTATATTACAGTCGGTTAATATGTAATTATCGATTGAATGTGTATTAAGCCATGGTATACCAGGATATATAGAACCAATCCATGGTATATCTTGGATTGCAGTGCATAACGCAAAAAAAATCAAAAAAAGTTATTTTTTAAGCCCTGTATGACATACTAATTGAATGTAGTTGCAATGAAACCAAGGCAGACATTTATCATAATTAAAAATTACTGATAAAGGAAAGGCATGAACGACATAGCCAATAATTGGAGGTCGCGTAATGGGTAGTTTTTTTTACTATTCATATATCTTAATCTCCTTGAATAAATAAGTAAGAATATCTTGTATAAATATTTAATTATATTGCAATTAATAACAAGTAATTAGAAATGTTAAAATATTACATGATTATATCAGTAATACTTATTTATGTCAATAATGCTAGCTTTTGTAGATGGAGTAGTCATAGGATTCAGTAACCTGCTATAGTCTACGTCTATAACTTTTATCTTACCTATATCCCATATATTTCTTAAATATATTTATTCTATGGTCATATAAACATTGGACTTGTATCTATCCCATTGACACAGGTCTATTTGTCGGAATGCCATTTTAGTTTTTGATACTGTTTAATAAATTATTTAATACGATAGATTCTTTTTCTAATGTTTCAGATAAAGATATAATGATGTCTTTTATTATATTTTTATTATGAGTAATATGAAATCTTAAAACTATATTTCTATATTGCAAGCACTTCTGTTCTATCTCTTTATATGTATTAAGAATAATATTATCAACATCATACCCATGTTTCTGCATATATTCAATACGTGATAACATGCATTTTTTGTGTTCCCATAGACAATGAAAAACTCTTTTATCTATAGTAGTGTTGCGATTACAATCTATTAATGATTGCAGATATTCCTTAAAATACTTATAAACATCTAAACCAAAGCCCCTGTCGACTGGATTGTAGTACATTCTGTAACGATTACTTGAGTTTCTTGAATACAAATAATCTTCCAGTAAATCAATAACGTTATTTATGTCAAATGCATACTTTCTAACATTATCTGGTTGATATTTTAGAATAATAATATCGCTAATTTTCCCTAATTTATGTTTAGTGTTCGTAAAAGATTTTTTTGAAACTTACATAATTTAATTTGTTGTCTATTTTATACTGACTAAGTTTGTTAAAACCAGAAGTATAGAAACAAGAATTTTCATCACTATATCCATGTATCAAAATATCATGGGTTAAATGGTTTTTTTTAAAAATGGTAACTATAGTTTATATAGTATTCATCAACTACTGTCATGATATAATAATTCTGTTTTAAACAGCTGATAATAAACTTATTGATATCATTGCTAAATTCGTCAAGAATATCTTTACTTATACATTGAACTTGAAAGAAAGGTATATTAACTATATAATCACCAGTGGCTAAAATTTGCTCAGAAAGATAAAAATCTAGAAAAAAAATCATTTGTGTGTGAATGATTATTGCAATAGAGTTGAATATAATTACTATGAAACCAAGAAAGACTATCATCGTAACATAACAAAACAGATAGTGGAAAAGCATGAAATTGGTAAGATATAATAGGAGGTACTATTATTGGTAATATTTTATTTGACATAAATTTACTCCTTAAATAGTGTTAATTAGTCCTAAAAGTAATGATTTTATTATATATTAAAAAAAATACCAAAATCAACAAACAATTTGTCTATTATAATATATATAATTGAAATATGTTGTGGAATGGGTATATATATTATTATATACCATCATAATAAGGGCAAATATCATACTCTTCAATGAATAAGAAGTGTAAGGTAGTATCGCTAGTATCCGATAAAGAAAGTAATTTTAGAACCTGGTTTCATGAAGGATTTGATAGCTTTAAAGAAAAGTTCAATGCTCCATCTATTTCCATATAAAGGGTTTGAACTTCTACTAAAAACAATTATCAAGGTCATGTAAAGTTAGACATTCTTCTCCAGGAGTCTCTTGGGACGATTAGACTTAGCAAACCTGTTGAGTATAGAAGATAGAAATGGTAATATAAGGATAAAGATAGAATATGTGATAAATATAGTTTAAAAGTGGAGAGATGTATATGAAGGAGAGAATTCAAGAAACATTTGTTGAATTGATTAATCAAATAGCAGGTATTAAATCTGTAAGAGCTATTGGTATAAGTGGGAATATGAAACCTTTTCCTGAACCAGGAAAAGGAGATTACGACATATTTATTTATTGTGATAACATTCCAGATGATCAAACTAGAAATGCTTGTCTAAAATCATTAGAAAAGGCTATTGAAAATATTAAGATGAGTATATTTTGTAATGAAGCATGGGGGCTTTCGGATTATTGTACTATTGAAGGAATTGATACATGGTTGATGTTTTTTCATAAACATGATGTGAAAATAAATATTCAGAACATATTAAGTGGAAAGTATCTCGATAGATTTGATAATTATTACTATCCAATTGGAAGGTTAGGGATGTTTAAAAAATCTAACGGTGTTATATGATACAGATAATTTTCTAGAAGACATAAAAAAAAGATGCCTAGAGTTATATCCAAAAGCTTTGAAAGATAGCTTGATAGCCTATAATTTAAAAGAACTTGATGATGTTGAGGATTTATCGAGAGCTGTACATAGAAAGGATGTGCTTTTTTTATCATTTTGCAATAGACATTGCATTAGACCACTTTCTTCTAGCACTTTTTTGCATTGAACGAAACATATTTTCCAAGTAGAAAAAGGTCACTTCAGTATATAGAAAAATTTGAAAAAAAAACCTAGGAGATGCTCTGAAAGACTATTACAGATACTGGAAGATGGTGCTAAAGCCGAAACACTGACTTGTTCATATGAAGAGTTTAGACGGTTGTGTAATGAATTGAAGCAATGCTATTAAGACCACATCAGGAGATTTGGTAATGATATCAGGCATAATAGTAGAAGACTCAATAGAGTCCACATCTAACTTGTTAAAAAAATAATATTAAGTATAATTTGATAGATATGTTTTTTTTAGAAATGAAAGTCTTTGGTATTTATAGAGAACGGTTAAAAATATAGGTGTAAAAACAGGGAGTAGACCATAGGTTTTACTCCCTGTTTGGCGTTTGCATACTTAATACACAATAACTATCCAACCTAATTATTGTTAAACTACTGTTCCAAATATCTGATTCAATAACAGAGAATAATAAGGAGCATTTTGAAACAGAGAATGCTTTTAAAAGCGAGATACTTATACCTATTTAGTACTTAATAACAATATAACTAGACACCCATCTATACATTAGGTAAAATAAGATAAATAAAGAATAAACATTACTATTCTATTTGAGATTACAGGTGATGAGCAATTACTTGGATTATATCCTGCATGGGGAAATAGGCTACTATGGGAAAATGAAAGCAACTTGATTTGGGAATTAACAGGACAATATAAAGGTACATGGAATGTACCCATACTATTATGTCCAGATGATCTAGATTTTTCATGTACTATAATCATTGCAAAAGTAACTAAAACCGGTCAAGGCGTTGTTTGGGAAAAGATTGGTAAAGTAATAAATGATAACTATAGCCATGAAGAAGAATTACAATCAGGTATTTTATGTACAGATAAGTAGGTCTGATGAGGATTGGCAAAAATATGGCAGTACATTTGCTTGGAGCAAGGTAGAGATACAAAGCCATATCTACAAGATGATAATAATATCACATGGCTTAACATACCAAGGATGGTATTTTCGTATGATGACTATAATACATGAGTAAAAGTATTTAAGAAAGAGATTGATATGTATGAAGAAAAGAAATAGTGGTAGTAAATTAATTATAAAGCCAACTATAATAAACCCCTACTATGATGGACCTAACTGGTTTGAGTCAGAAGTGGATATAGATGAAATTGTACTTCTAGACAAAGATTCATCTACAAATGGTGTGAAACTGTTTATTATATTACTCTTCGGGTATAACGATATACCTTATGGAGACGGTTTTGAAGACTCTATTAATAATTTTTTGAAGCTACAGAAAGATGATATAGCCATGTCAGGAGGTCCTACATTTATGTGTGGCGAGAAAAGAATTTTACCGAGTTGTTGCTGTGGTCTTGAGGACTTAAGCGATGTGATATTAAGTATAAAACATAAAAGAAGTCCTTGGCTTGGACATGACCCCAATCCAGGTATGGAGTATTCTAAAAGGCAAACGGTAAAGATTTGGTCAGATGATTATAAGGAAAATAAGGATGCTTATTACTTTACTTGTACATATACAGAATTGGTTGTAGCTATGGATAAAATGAAAAAGGACTTAATTTCGTTTATAGAAGGACCATGCTTTGATTACTTAGAAAGATTTAATTCTAAATATGCTTTTAATATGATAGAGCATCTAAAAAGATTGCTTATTGACTATTAGTTAAAAGATAACAGGTGAATGATATAAGATTCATTAAAGAGTTGAAAGAAGTTCAAAGTATACATAATAAAATAGATCTAAGTGTAGATATAGGATTTGCAGAAGAAATGCTTGAGAAATAGAGTTGAGTAGAGGTGCGGGAAAATGTTTTATAATAAATCTAATGACAGTCATAAATTATCATTCAAATGCAGAGCATGTAACGCATTCATAGAAGAGGTGCCCAAAGATAATAAGGATTTTAATATTAACGGATACGATAATATCATTGAATGGTCGGACTTTCTAGAAGATGATATTTTACCAGATATTAGTGAAAAGATTTGGGCTAGATCAGATACTTTACCAAAAGAGAGTTCGGTACGCATAGTAAAAGCACAGCCTAATTTCTCCTTTGTTGTAGGTGAAGCATTTTGGACACTATATAGTCCTGCCTTATCAATAATAAATGGATGGGATGATTACCCAGAAGATATTGAGAAATCGGCTTTAGTTAGATGTAGGTTAAAAGAAGTAATAGATTATGATGAGTATTGTGCATGGGTAGCAGTAACTATAAAAAAAGTGATTCTATTTAACGATATAGTAAATGAATATCCAGAAAAAATAATAAGCACTAATTACTTAGAATCTGTTAGTATCTATGGGACAACATATCTTTTGGAATATGGTGATTGGCTATACTTTGATTGTAGCGCACAGGGAGATATTGGCAGTTGGTGTTTGGTAAAAAAGAATGAAGACAATTATCATTTAGTCCTATACAATGAATGGGGATTTCATGAAGACTTTTTTTTATGCGGGTAATATCCTCATTGATCATAAGGAAATAGATGAGATGATAAATAAATCAGAGAAGATGTAGAGGGAGAAATAACATGAACTACACAGAATTAAGTAAAGAAATATCCTATGCCTTAAGACATAGACCACAGGAATATGGTTTAGTACTCGATGAGAATGGGTGGGTGGGCATAGAAAATCTATTAAAGGCACTAAGGTAAAGAAAAAATGGAATACAATAGATGCCTACGATTTAGTTGAAATGATTAACGTATCTAATAAGAAACGGCATGAAATAGTAGAAGATAAAATTAGAGCACTGTATGGGCATTCAACGAATAAAACCATACAAAAAGAAAAGATTGAACCACCAGAATATCTATATCACGGTACGGCTAGAAGATTTCTTGAGTCAATAAATCAGAATGGACTGACACCTATGCAAAGGCAGTATGTTCATCTATCAGAAGATGAAGAAACAGCATATGAAGTAGGTAAACGTAGGGATGATAAGCCTGTCATGTTGAAAGTAAAGGCTAGACTTGCTTGGGCAGAAGGTATTTCTTTTTATATGGGGAATGAAAATATATGGTTATCAGATACTATACCTAGTCAATACATTATATTTAGTTAACTTCATAGAATGAAGTTAACTACGAGGGGGATAAGATAATGAATACTGTAAATAATATTGAAAACCCAATGCCACCGTTATGGCTTATGTATCCTCATATAAGTAGATACAGCATAGGCTGGCGTATGGGATATGGAGAAGATTATGCCTATAACTTTAATCAGTGGTATACAAGCCTAAGTGATGATGATCAGAAGAAATATGAAGACATGTACCCAGAACGTAAAGGATGGCATGGTTGGTATAATGATACCCACGAAGATGTTTATGACAATAACATACTTCTATGGAATAAGGACTATAAATTGAAATACAGTCTTGAACAAGTACAAAAGGATTTTAGAAAAGGTAAAAAGCCAAATACATATTTTTCTGGGGGCATCAACCTTCTAATGATGGAAAGATTATAAAGAGCTGCATGAGTCAGTGGTGGAAATCCTCCTTTACTATTGAGACAGATACATATAGTTGTATGGAGCAATATATGATGGCTGAGAAGGCTAGATTATTTAAAGATGATAAAGCATTGAAACGAATATTAAACAATAAAAGTCCTAAACAGATCAAAGAGCTTGGAAGACAAGTTAGAGGATTTGATGATGGTATTTGGAAAAAATACAGCCCAAGCATTATTCTAAATGGTAATCTTGCTAAGTTTCAACAAGATGAGAATCTAAAACATTACTTAATGGAAACAAAGGGTAAGATTCTTGTAGAAGCAAGTCCATACGATAAGATATGGGGAATAGGTTTATCAACAGATCATGATAATGTAAACAATCCTCTTTTGTGGAAAGGACAGAATTTATTAGGATTTGCTTTAATGGAAGTAAGGGATGAACTTATAAGAATATGTGAGAATGAATATAAACTAGATTATAAAAAAAACTACATAACAAATATGATTAGTAATAAGGGGAAGAGGACTATGAGAGATATTATACTACAGAAGTTAAAAGATATTGAAAAAGAGCATAAAATAAAAATACTATACGCCGTTGAATCAGGTAGTAGGGGCTGGGGCTTTGAATCTAAAGATAGTGATTATGATGTAAGATTTATATACATTCATAAGCCAGACTGGTATTTATCAATCAAAGAAAAAAGAGATGTAGTTGAATTACCGATTAATGATTTACTTGATATTAACGGTTGGGATCTAAGAAAAACATTAGTGTTGTTCAGAAAAGTTGAATGTGCAAGGGAATAACGATATTGATACATTAGATGGGCTATTTAGAAGAACTCTATCAGAAGCTTGGAATTATAAAAAATAAGTTAGCACAATCATTTTTTCATCAGGAAAACCTCCGAACCAGCAAAAATACTACCCGTCCATTGATAGGTTTGATAGTTGGAACGAAATAAAAAGGGCAAGACAACTCGTTTGTCTTTTTCGTCTTACTCCATGTATTAACTTTCGTATATGGTAGCTATATCATGTATTCTACGCTTCATTTCTGTGCGGATATGTAATGGCTCTAAACACTCACATTTATCCCCAAAACTGAAAAGAATATTGTAGTAGTATTCGTTCTCTATGAAAGGAAAACTTACAATGTAATGCTCATCACCGTCTAGCGAAAAGTGTTCATAAGTGCAATAATCAAGTACCCTGTCCATGACAGATTTATGAATACGAATTTTGATTTTTGTTTGCATAGTTGCCAAAATATCAGTAAAATCTAACTGCGGTTTTTGATAATCTCGTGGCGTAAAAAATTCCTCTTGTATTTGTAGGTTTGATGTGCGGGATAGTTTAAATAAGCGAAAATCATTTCTTTTATGGCAATACCCTTGCCAATACCAATGACTACTTTTCAACACAAGTTGATACGGCTCGGCTCTTCGTGCGGTTTTATTTCCGTAGCGGTCTACATATTCAAACGAAAGTAGCTTGCTTTCCTGTAAAGCTGTTTTGATGATTTCTAAATATGTTTGTATGTTCCTGTTGCCCATCCACGGACTTAAATCAATATATATTTGATTTACTTTTAATTCAATGTCTTTCGCTCTGTTGGCGGGGATAAAACTCTTGACTTTCGCAAGGGCATTTACCAGTTCATCACCTCGTATCATGTTGGAAAGACTGGAAAGCCCCATCAAGATAGCGGAAAGGTCGGCAGTCGAAAAAACCTTTCTATCAATCTTGTATTTCTGCATGATTTCAAAGCCGCCACCCACTCCCGATGTTGAGCGAACAGGAATACCCGCCATGTTGATAGTGTCTATGTCGCGGTAGATTGTACGGGGTGAAACTTCAAACATATCTGCTAACTCCTGTGCGCCTATACGCTTTTTTTTATCAAGGAGTATCATAATAATGCTAACAAGCCTGTCAACTTTCATCTAATAGCCGCCTTCCAAAATTTCTTGCTATCATTATATATTGTTGCCATACTGTTGTCAACAATTGCAAGGTATAATAAAAAAGCAAATAAATCAATCTACCTATTAGGAGGAAACACTATGCAAAAAAAAAGCCTTAGTAATAATCGATATTCAAAATGATATAACTAAGAATTACAAGGATGTTATTGGCAATATCAATAAAGCTATTGATTGGGCAGTCAATAATAATATTCATGTTATTTATATAAGGCATGAAAATTTATCAGCCGGCACGAGGACTCTTAAACCCAATACATATGGGTCTGAATTAGCTTCTGACTTGAAAATAGTATCAAAAACTGTTTTTACAAAATACAAAGGAAACGCATTAAGCTGTGAAGAATTTACAGACTTTATTAGTAAAAATAAAATATGTGATTTCTACATAGCAGGAGCAGATGCTGTTGCTTGCGTTAAATCAACCTGTTACAACTTACGCAAAGCAAATTATGGCGTTAATGTCCTATCAGATTGCGTTACCAGTTATGATAAAAGGAAAATTGACGAAATGCTACGTTATTATGAAAGTAAAGGTAGTAAAATCATTAGTTTAAATGACTTGTTACCTAATCACATCTTTGAGCACAAAAAACATTATAGAGGCGGAGAATTAGAAACACAATGAAAATGGAGGAAATTTATGTTTACAATCTATGTTTACGTTCTTGATACTTTAGCCGACTGGGAACTGGGGTATATTATTTCGGAGCTGAATTCTGGTCGATTTTTCAAAAAGGGCGAGCAACGTGTATCGCTCAAAACGGTTAGTTATTCTCAAGAGCCAATCAATACAATGGGTGGGATGACAATAGTGCCCAAATGCTTAATTGATGATATTGTTGTGAGTGAAACAAGCATGTTGCTATTACCGGGCGCAGATACATGGAATGACCCAAAGCATGGCGCTATCATCGAAAAAGCAAGCGAATTTCTCTCATTAGGCGCTATGGTGTGTGCAATCTGTGGGGCTACCGCTGCGCTTGCCAACTTTGGGCTATTGGATAAGCGTCCGCATACCAGTAATGGACCGGGATTTCTTGAAATGGTTTCTCCTGGTTATAAAGGGCAAAGTTTTTATATAGACAAGCCATCTGTAGCGGATAACAACCTTATTACTGCAAGTTCCACTGGAGCTTTGTTGTGGGCGAAACAAATTATTGAGCATTTAGGTGTTTTTCAATCAAACACACTGGAATCTTGGTATGAATATTTTAGTACTGGCGAGCCTAAACATTTCTTTGCCCTCATGCAAACTTTGCCGTCTAGCAATTAAAACTGATCCACCTTTGTCATAAACAGAACGGGGACATAGACCATATGGGATGCCTAACAAACAATCTTAAAATTTACCCGCCGTGCAAAGCGGAAAAAGAAAAAAAACGTTGCTCAGTGGGATGGAACTTAGAAAAAGAATAACTGCATTATAAGTAAGGGGGGTAGATAATGAGTCTGCGTTAATATAACTAATTAATCCATTCCTCAAAACATTTTATCATTCTTATACACATAAATAGCACTTCTCTAATAATATTATTAATATATAAATAAATATTAGAGAGGTTAATTTTATGGAAAAGTCATGTAAAGTTAGACATTATTTTCCAGGGGGAAATACAACTAGGGGATTTTTCTCATACTATGATCATATTTTAACGCAAGAAGAAGCCACACGTATCATCTGTCTAAAAGGTGGTCCAGGTGTAGGAAAATCAACTTATATGAAACGTATTGGTAAAGCCATGGAGGAAAAAGGTTTTGAAGTAGAATACATGCATTGTTCATCTGACCCTAATTCATTAGATGGCGTTGTGATGCCACAGATTAAAGTAGCACTTCTTGATGGAACAGCACCACATGTGGTTGATCCTAAGAATCCTGGAGCTGTGGATGAGATTATCCATCTCGGCGACTACTGGAACGAAGAAGGTATCCGAAAAAACCGTGATCAAATACTACTCGTCAACAAAGCTGTAGGAAAACTCTTCGGAAGAGCTTATCGTTATCTAAAGGCAGCTAAGCCTTTGTACGATGATATCGTTACGATTCATGAAGAAGCCCTTGATCACTCTGGTGTGTATATAGAAGCAGAAAAAAAGTGATTAATAAGCATCTTAAGAAACATAAAGCAAGCAATAAGGTAGGCAAAATAAGAAAACTCTTTGCTAGTGCCATTACACCAAAAGGTCTAGTAAACTATCTTGAGACAGTTATTGGCGGTAATGAAACAATCTATCGTGTTGTGGGTGAACCAGGAACGCAGACATCCAAGTTATTAAAACTCATTATGGAAAGTGCTGTCAGCAAAGGCTTAGATGTAGAAGCTTTCTACTGTCCTATTGACCCAGCTAACAAGCTTGAGCATCTTGTTATTAAGAAATTAGGTATCGTTTTTTGTAACAACCAACGATTTTCACAATATTGATGTAGTGGATGCTCAATTGATTGACATGAATAAATATCTAAATTATGCCATTATCGACCAGTACTTTGATGTTTTACAATATGACTTCAAAGTATATAGTGAATTATTAGACAGTGCCATTCGTACCATTCATGATGCTAAAAAATCTCATGATTATATGGAGACACTCTATATTCCTCATATGGATTTTGACAAGGTGAAAGAAAGCGGTCTAAAAATGCTTGAGCGGATTTTGAAATACGCAGAAGGGTTTGGTAAAAAGTAATATACACCAAATAGTTAATGTTATAAATTAAGAAGTAGAGGAGTTCTATCTTGCTCTACTTTTTAATATTTAAACCAATCAAACCTGTGATGAATAATGAATAAGCTATTGATAAATTCGTTGATAAAATTAATTTATTAGTAATAATAATTATTTGATATTGACAAATATCCAATTATCTTTTATACTTTGTAGTACAAACTACTAATCACATACTATGAAACATAAACTTCTTTGTTTGATTTTAATCATGTAGAATGGTATGATATAGCTGATTACTAATAATAAATATATAAAGATATAGGTGTTGTCTTATGAAAAATTTAAAAAAAAGAAAAATTATATATTCAAGTATTTAATGAAATAAGAAAATATATTATTAAAAATAACTTAGGACCAGGTGAGAAATTACCTACTGAGTTTGAAATGTGTGATATGCTTGGCGTTAGTAGAAATGTATTAAGAGAAGCAATAAAAGCTTTAGAGATCATAGGCATAGTAAAATCAAAGCCAGGTATAGGTATTGTCATACAAGAATTCAATATGGATTTTTTATTCCAGAGTATGTTCTATTACTTAGTTGCGGATTCAAATGAATTAATCAATGAAATATTACAAATAAGAAAAGTTTTAGAGCTTGGTTTTCATAAAGAAGCTTTTGAACTCTTAACAGATGTAGAAATCAAAGAACTTGAGGGTCTCATACAACGAATGAAAGAAAAGAGAAAAGTCAATATTAAGTTTCATGAAGAAGATATGCTTTTTCATATGACAATATTTAAAAAAAATATTAAGAATAAAACTTTAGATTCTATATTTGAAGCAGCATGGAATGTTGATAAAGGATTCAACCCAGATATTAATAATGTCTACCCAGTAGAATTCTTGGATAATCATGAACAGATATTATTAGCATTAAAAAATAAGGGATTATAAAATGTTCAAAGATGAAATGGAAAGACATTTTTCTTCAGGAACTTTTTTACTATAAAAAATTTGCCATACATTGTCCTACAAAGTACAAAGAATGAACTATATAAGATTAGTATTATACTAATCTTATTAGGTAAAGATATATATAACTTAGAAAATATACGCTTTTTTGGCAAAAAACAATTGAGTAACACAATATAAACCATAAAAGCGAATATTATAATTAAAAAACCAAGGGAGGAATTTACAATGAAAAAAGCTAGTTAGTTTATTAATGATTGCAATTCTTTTGTTTTCATTAACTGCTTGTAGTAAAGGAGATACTACAAAGAAGCCAGACACAACGAATGATACTGAGCAAAAACAAGATAATGGAACTAAACAACCAGATTCAAACGAGAATAAATTAAGCGATAAACGTGTTCGTCAAGCAATTACTTATGCAATCGATATGGATGCAATCGCAGCAAGTTTGCTAGAAGGTAAAGCGTTACCAGCGAATAGTCTTTCACCGAATGAATGGTGGAAAGCTGATGGATTAAATAGTTATAGCTATGATCCTGAAAAAGCAAAATCTTTATTAAAAGAGGCTGGATGGGATTCTGACTATGTCCTTGATGTGGTTTACTATTATGGGGATCAGCTGACTGTTGATATGATGACTGCAGTACAAGCTTATCTTGCAGATGTAGGAGTGAAAATGAAATTTAGAAAGTTAGAAGGTGATTTAGCTTCTCAATTATGGGTAACTCCAGAAGATCCAATCAACGGTCCTGCTTCTGTAGAATGGGATTTAGCATATGCAGGAATTGCAGCTCTTGCGGTACATGAGTATTACAATCGATTTGAAGGTGGAGCATCTAGTAACTCTCATACACCAACAGATGAAAAGTTAGATGAATTGATTAAAGCAACGAATTTAACTGCAGATATTAGTAAACAAATCGAAGCATTCAATGCTCTTCAAAAGTATGAAAATGAAGAACTATTTAATATACCACTATATTACCAACAAGTATTTATCTATGAAAGCGATAGAGTTGATCGCAAAGGAATCCCTTACGGTAATGAGCAATTTGCTTATGACTGGAGAATTATCGACTGGGATGTAGAAGAAGATGCTAACGGTGAGAGAACACTATATTCAAATTCGGGACCAGTTGAATTTATTGAAACAACATTTGTTAACCCAGCATTCTTTATGACACAAAAATTTTTATTTGATCGTTTGATTATTGCTGATGGAAACTTGACGCCTAAAAAAGGTCAGTTAGCTTCAGATTACACAGTTAGTGAGGATGGTTTAACAATTGAATTTGTATTACGTGATGGTATGAAATGGCATGATGGTCAACCGATAACACCCGAAGATGTTAAGTTTACTGTAGAGTATTCATCAAAAGTTCCTCAACTTAATGCAATAGCTTCTAACACTTATAGTTCACTTAAAGGCTACCAAGATTACATTGATGGAAAAGCTGATAGAATCAGTGGGATTGTTATTGAAGGAAGCAAAGTAACATTTAATTTTGACAAATTAGATCCAAATGCGTTACTAACGTTCTCACAATGGCCTCCACTACCTAAACATTTGTTAAAAGATTCAGATCCGCTACAATCACAGCAAGACAAATATTGGCAAGCACCAGTAGGTTCAGGTCCCTTCAAAGTAGAAGAAATAAATATGAATGACTATGCTATTTTTGTACCATATGAGGGATATTGGGAAAAAGGAACAGGAAATATCGAAAAAATTCAATTGTATCCAAGTGGAGAGAGTGACTCTAACCTCGTTATTAATGCAGAATCCGGTAAGGTTGATTATGCATATAGCAAGAGTGTTTCCGATGCAATCGCAATCGAAAAAATGAGTGGTGTTAATGCTTATCCAGTGGATATTCGATACACACGTTTATTCTATGTTAATAAATTCGATAAAAAAGTAATTTGGCTAGCTATTAAATGAAGAATAGAGCTGTGACAAGCAGTCATAGCTCTATTCTTTACAATAAAGTTTTATAAAGGAGTGACTATAATTGTTCTCTTATACAATTAGAAGAATATTAATACTAATTCCTATGGTGCTAATCATAAGTTTTCTGATCTATGGTGGATTAGAATTAACACCTGGTGATGCAGTATCTTATATGGTTAGTCCAGACACACTTGCGAATATTTCTCCTGAAAAGTTAGTAGAGCTTAGAGATTCACTAGGCTTAAATGACCCATTTATGGTTAGATATTTTAAATGGTTTGGTGGGGTTTTGAGAGGTGATTTTGGATTTAGTTTATCAAGTGGTGTTCCGATTTCGGATATTGTTATAGATCGATTACCAGCAACAATTGAGTTGTCAATAGCAGCACTACTAATATCCACTGTGTTTGGTAGTATATTGGGTACATTGAGTGCCTTAAGAAAAGGAACTTTAGCAGATAATACATTAACTGTGGCAGGTATGATAGGGGTCTCTATACCTCAATTTTTTCTTCGGACTTGTTTGTATTCTAGCGTTTGCACTTAATCTACAGTGGTTACCTGCTGGGGGGAGGATTTTGCCTGAATATAAAACCTTTTTAGATCGATTACCACATTTGGTATTACCTGCATTGGTTTTAGGTATTACAATGACCGCAGGTGTTATGCGATACGCAAGAGCGAGTATGCTTGATGCATTAAACAAAGAATATATTAAAACTGCAAGGAGTAAAGGGTTACCCGAATGGCGTGTGAATTTTATTCATGGATTCAGAGTGGCATTAACTCCTGTAGTCGTACTTATTGGCTTTAGATTACCTATGTTACTTGGCGGTTCCGTTGTTGTTGAGCAAATTTTTTTTCAGTGGCCTGGAATTGGAAAAGAATTTATTACTGCAGTAAGAGGTCAGAACTTACCATTGGTTATGATGATTGCGTTATTTACAGTATCAGCAGTTTTTAATTGCAAGTTTTCTTGTGGATTTATTCACAGCATTACTCGACCCACGAATAAAATTGGATTAAGGTGATAATATGAGTGAGATAGTAAGAACGAAATTAGACAAAAAAATGGATAGAATTAAGGAAAAAGAAGAGGCAGGACTGTTAGGTCACAAGCCAAATAACCGCGTACTAAGAAAATTTTCGAATAACAAATTAGCACTAATAGGATTATTGATCTTTATATTGATTATACTTACTTCAATATTTGCTCCAGTTATTTGTCGATATGATCCAGGGAAAATAGATGTTATGAATAAATTACAAGCACCATCTTTTGAACACATATTGGGAACAGATAAAGTAGGGCGGGATGTATTCGCTAGAATTGTGTATGGTGGACGAATATCCATTCTAGTAGGTCTTGGAAGTGCACTAGGCGCTGCAGCCATTGGTGTTTTATTTGGATGCTATGCGGGATATAAAGGTGGATGGGTTGATAAAACCGTTATGAGAATTTCAGAAGTTTTTATGTCATTTCCACAAATAATATTGGTATTATTACTGGTATCTATAATTGGTCAGAGTCTATGGAATTTGTTAGGAATATTTATACTGACAGGGTGGGGATCTGTTTACAGAATGACTCGAGCTCAGATGCTGTCCATACGTGAAGAAGAATACGTTCAAGCACTACGTGCTTTTGGATTAAACGAATTAATGATATGTTACAAGCACATGTTACCCAATGCTCTTGGACCCATTATGGTTAATATTACACTAAGTACGGCTATGTTTATTTTACAAGAAACAGCATTAAGTTTCTTAGGACTGGGTGTACCACTTAATATTTCAACTTGGGGAAATATATTAAATGTAGCACAAGAGCTTACAGTATTAAAAGAAAACTGGTGGATATGGTTACCGGTCGGCATAGTTATTTCAAGTTTTGTGTTAGCTGTTAACTTTATTGGTGATGGCCTCAGAGATTCTACTGATCCAACTCAGGTAGGGTAATATGAAGAAAATAGAAAGCAAGGGAGGTAATACTATTATGAAGGAGAATACAGTTATTTCTGTTAATAATATTAAAACATTCTTTTACACCAATCAGCGATGTAATAAAGCTGTAAATGGCGTATCCTTCACGATTAAAAAGGGAAGAACCTTGTGTGTTGTAGGAGAAAGTGGTTGCGGAAAAAAGTGTAACAGCATCATCTATTATGCGATTGTTACCTAAATTATCACGAATTGAAGAGGGCGAAATTATCTATCATAGCAAAAAAAAGGTGATATTAGAATAGATCAGTTGAAAAAAAATGGGAAAGAAATGCGGACTTTACGTGGTTCAGAAATTGCTATGATATTTCAAGACCCAATGACTGCACTTAATCCAGTATATACCGTAGGGTATCAAATTATTGAGAATCTTCGTTGTCATAATAAGATGTCTAAGAAAGAATATAGAATGAAAGCCATTGACTTATTAAAGGATATGGGAATTCCATTACCAGAGCAACGTGTGGACGAATATCCACATCAATACTCAGGAGGAATGCGTCAACGTGCAATGATTGCTATGGCAATGTCATGTAACCCAAAAGTTTTGATTGCTGATGAACCAACTACAGCATTAGATGTTACTATTCAAGCCCAGATTTTTGAATTAATGGACAAATTAAAGAAAGAAAATGATACAGCTATTATGATGATAACACACGACATGGGCGTTGTTGCAGAACTTGCAGATGACGTTGTGGTTATGTACATGGGGAATATTGTTGAAAGTGGAACCATTGATGATATATTGAAGACACCAGCACATCCTTATACAAAAGCATTATTAAAATCAATTCCAGTTTTAGGAAGAGGTAAGAATCAAGATATTGAACCTATTCGAGGTGCAACTCCAGATCCTTTCGATCGCCCTAAAGGATGTCAATTTAATCCTAGATGTGACTATTTTACTGATAAATGTTTGAAAATGCCGGATGATTTTAACGTCACTGACACACATATGAGCAAATGCTGGCATTATAGGAAGGTGTTAGAGAATGAGTGATAACAAACAAGTTTTATTAAAACTACGAGGTGTCAAAACCCATTTTCCGATTCGTAAAGGTGTTTTTTAAGAAAACTGTTGGTCACTTAAAGGCAGTTGATGGTATCGATATGGATATCTATAAAGGGGAAACATTAGGTTTGGTTGGTGAAAGTGGTTGTGGAAAAACAACACTAGGTAAATCCATTTTGCAATTGATCAAGGCATCAGAAGGTGAAATGCTATATGACTTTGATGGCGAGGAAAAAGATCTTAGAAAAATGCCAAATGAAGCGATGATGAAGGCAAGAAAAAAAACTGCAAATTGTTTTTTCAAGATCCGCATTCTTCACTAAACCCTGCTTTTACAATTTTTTGGATCACTACAGGATCCACTTAAGCGATTTGGAGTTAAGTCAAAAGAAGAAAGAAAAAAAATAATTGGTGATCTCCTTGAAGCCGTTAATTTACGAAGGGAGTATATGAACAGATACCCCCATGAGTTTAGTGGTGGACAGAGACAACGTATAGGTATTGCAAGAGCATTGAGTGTCGAACCTGAACTTATTGTCTGTGACGAAGCGGTCAGTGCGTTGGACGTATCCATTCAAGCTCAAGTGTTAAAGTTGTTAAAGAAATTGAAGGAAGAAAGAAAATTAACCTATATCTTTATTACTCATGACTTGAGTGTTGTAGAGTACATAAGTGATAGAATTGCAGTAATGTATCTTGGAAGAATAGTAGAGCTAGCTGATGCCAGTGGTCTATATGCTAATACATTACATCCCTATACTAAGGCATTGTTATCAGCTATTCCTGTAGCTAATCTTGATAACAAATCAAAACGAATTATTTTGGAAGGGGACGTACCAAGTCCTATCAACCCACCAAGTGGTTGTCCATTCCACCCACGATGTAATCAATGTCAAGAGAAGTGTAAGAAGGAAGTACCAAAGCTTGAGAAATATATTATTGATGGCAAGGAACATTTTGCGGAATGTCACTTTATAAACAAATAACTTTACAACTTCGTACTAGGTGGGTATAAGCAGCAGAAAAATATTTATAAACTACTAGGTTTAAGGATGTTAATAAAAGCATACAAAAATAAATGGAGGCAAAACAGATGGCAAACTTTGATGTAAAAGATTTTAAAGGTGTAATACCAGCATTACTAACTGTTTTTTTTGATGAGAATGAGAATGTTGATGAAAAAAGAACACGTGGTTTCGTGAGTCATTTAATAGAAAAAGGAATAGACGGACTCTATCTTACAGGAAGTACCGGTGAGGGATTCTTAATGACTGGTATAGAAAGAAAGCAAGTTGTTGAAATTATCATGGATGAAGTTGCTGGACGTATCCCTGTAATGGTTCATGTAGGTGCAATAGGTACTAAGAATTCAATAGAGTTAGCAAAGCATGCTTATGAAGTTGGTGCAGATGCAATATCATCTGTTCCACCATTCTACTGGAATTTTAAACAAGAACACATATATAACTATTATAAAGATATTGCAGAGTCAACGCCACTTCCTATGGTTGTTTATAACGTGCCACTTGCTGGTATTCTTGGATTTGATAGTATCAAGCAACTTGCTTCAATTGAAGGCGTAAAAGGTATAAAATACACAGCAACAACCCATCATCAAATTGCAATGATTAAGGATCAGATTGGTGAAGATTTCCTTGTTTTCTCAGGTTGTGATGAAATGGCAGCTTCAGGATTAATGAATGGTGCAGATGGAATCATTGGTTCATTCTATAATTTAATGCCAGAATTATTCAGTGATATTAACCAGGCTATATTAAAGAATGATCTTGAAACAGCAAAAGCTAAACAAAAAACAGCTATACAGATAATCGATTATTCACTATCCTATGATTATTTTTCAGTTATGAGAGTAGCTCTTAGATGGATGGGTGTTGACGCAGGATGTTCGAGAAGACCATTTAATAATATTGAGGGTACAGAAGAAGTAGAGTTAAAAGAAGGCTTCAAAGCGTTAAAGAAAAAATATAACATAACAGGAGTCGAATTCTTAGAAAAATTATAATTAGATAGTTATCACCTTTCACATTTTTCTTTACATGCAGTTTTGAAAATTTGTTTTCTGTAATCTGTAATCCCATCCCTTTAACCCTTATATAATTGCTTGTAAGTTAAGTGGGAAAGTTAACATAGATTAACATCTATATCTACCAGGCTAAAGGTAACTTTAGCCTTTTATTGATATAGATAAGTAATGATAATTTAAAAGGTGGTTGAGTATGAACGAGATTAAAATAGTAGAAAAGATAAAAGGTGGCTTAATTGTGTCATGTCAGGCACTAGAAAATGAGCCTTTGTATTCCAAAAAATGGTGGTGTTATGCCTCTAATGGCACTAGCTGCTGAACAAGCAGGAGCAGCAGCAATTCGAGCTAATAGTATAAGAGATATAATGGAAATTAAAAAAAACAGTTAATCTTCCAATTATAGGAATTATTAAAAAACAGTATGAAGGATATGAACAACATATCACTGTAACCATGAAAGAAATAGATGAGTTAGTTGCTATTCACACGGATATCATTGCGTTAGACTGTACATTACGCATACGTCCAGATGGATTAACAATCAAAGAATTTATTAAGAAGATTAAGGATAAATATCCTAAACAACTGCTTATGGCGGATATATCCACATATGAAGAAGGTAAAAATGCTGTAGAGGCTGGTGTGGACTTTGTTGGTACGACATTAAGCGGTTATACAGATTACTCACCAAAAGTTGAAGGTCCAGACTTCCATCTTATTGAGAAGCTATCAAGTGATACACTGGTACCTATAATAGCAGAAGGAAGATTGCATCATCCAAAGCAAGCAAGAAAAGCATTACAACAAGGAGCTTTTGCAGTCGTTGTAGGTGGTGCGATAACAAGACCAAAAGAAATTACCCAAAGGTTTTATAATGCAATGAACAGTAAAGAATAATAGGAAGAGGAAATACATTATGAGAAAATATATTGGTATTGATATTGGTGGAACAGCCATTAAAGCCGGTGTTATCGACAATAATGGTCAGGTAATATACAAAATTACTAAGCAAGCCAATATTAATCATTATGAGATCCCATTCATTGATATAATCAAACAAACAGCCAAAGAAATTAGAACATATGCAAGTGATAATGGTATGACGATACATGGTATAGGTGTGTCAGCTGCAGGGCAAATTGACAACAGAAGCGGTATTGTTATAGGGAGTTGCGGGAATATACCTAATTGGACAGGCACTAAACTTAAAGATGAGATACAAAAGATTATGTATAATCCAATAAAAATTGAAAATGATGCCAACTGTGCAGCACTAGCTGAACATTGGATTGGCAATGGAAAACAATATAAAAAATATGATTGCCTATACCATTGGTACTGGCATTGGTGGTGGCATCATAATAAATGGAAAGCTATTGTCAGGTAGTACTGGAATAGCGGGTGAAATAGGACATATTGTACTCAAAAAAGACGGGCGTGGTTGCACTTGTGGTAATAGAGGGTGCTTTGAACAATATGGATCAATGACAGCTTTAATGGACCAAGTAAAGAAAATAAAAGGTCATACTCTAGAAGATATTAATGGTATAACCATTTTTAGTGAGGCAAGAAAAGGCAATAAAGCAATTGCTGATTGTATCAATGAATTTTTGGAGTATAATGCCATCGGAATAACTAATTTAATCCATATATTTAACCCTGAAGCTATAATTATAGGGGGCGGTGTTTCTAGGCAAGGTGGTACAATCATAAAACCTCTTATTGAAAAGGTTAAGAGAATGACAATGCCAGGGTTTATGAAAAATATAGTTATTAATACGGCGGGATTATCCAATGATGCAGGAATGATAGGTGCTGTGAAAAAATTTCATAGACAATCAAGAATAATAGGGGGTGCAATGAATGGTTATAGATCATATAGATAATCATAAAATTTATGAAGGTATGCACAAAGAATTTAAAAAAGGCTTTTGATTTTGTTAAAGATTATATAAAGAACGAAAAACTAGATGGTAGATATGAGATTAGTAAAGATGTATATGCTGTTGTAACCAGTTACAATACAATACTAGATAGTACCGATTTTGAGGTACATGAAAAGTATATTGATGGTCAATTCATTATTGAGGGAAAAGAGACAATCAATTGGACACCAAAGAATAATCTCCATCTTACCTCTCCATATAATGAAGAGGATGATTTTGCACTATACAAAGGCAAAACACAAATTGGCTTGAAATTGAAAAAAGGGAGATTTTGCTATATTCTTTCCAGATGATGCACATATGCCAAAATGCACTTTCAGGGATAAAAGCGAACTAGTAAAAAAAATAATCATAAAAGTTAAAGTTCATTAGTGACATTTATGAATACACAGCAGTAAAGGAGAATAGGTTATGACTTTTGCAAAAGAGTATAAGACAGATGTTCTAGTTATAGGTGCTGGACTTGCTGGAATTAGCGCTGCCTTGGAGGCAGCTAAGTCAGGAGTTAATGTAGCACTATCAGTAGCTGCAAAATTTTGTTCAGGCTCTAGTTTTTATCCTGGTACTTGGGGACTTGGCATGGTAGCACCAGTAGATGAAGCTGATAAGACTAACTTTGTAGAAATCATCAAGGAGGTCGGATGTGGCATGTCAGATGATTCTCTTAGTCGTCATTTAGTGGATAATATTGGTGATAGAATTAAAGAATTAGAAGAGATGGGCATCAAGCTTAAGAAGCCTGATAATGTGGAAAAAAGACAATACACTCATTCCTTGTTTTGATAGAAAGCATCGAAAGTGGTTCGGGTATCTTTTTGATAGTGCCAAAGAAGTATTTAATAGGGAGTTAAATCAGTTCGATATAACGTTGATTGAAAAGACTGAAATAATAAAGTTAATTAAAGATAATGGTCGGGTAACGGCAGCAATTGGAATCAATCAAAACAATGAATTTATTTGTATCTATACGAAAGCAGTGGTTATTGCGACTGGTGGTTTTGGAGGTATCTACAAGCATAGCTTAAACACCTCTGATATTAATGGATATGGGCAGGTATTAGCCTTGATGCTGGGTGTGAGTTATTGAATATTGAATTCATGCAGTTTATCCCGGGTTTTTTGAAACCAGGTTACAAAACAGTTATTAATGAAAGAAGTTTTAAATACGCTACACTCACTGATAAAGCTGGCAATGACATTCTTGATAAATATTTGCCATCTCATTTGGATAAACAGGAACTCTTGGAAGAAAGGTCTGGGCATGGACCTTTTAGCAGTCGCCTAGATTCAAAACACATTGATATAGCAATGTTCAAACAATATCTATCCAATAAAGATGAAGAAAGCGTAAGGATAAAATATGATGAATCTATTAAGTCTACAACAGGTCTAATGATTATCGATTACTTTAAATGGCTTAAGGAGACTAAAGGTATTGGCATGAATGATGAAATAGTTATCTTGCCTTTTGAACATGCTGCTAATGGTGGTATTCGGATTAATGAACGAGCTGAGACAAAAGTAAAAGGAATATATGCAGCTGGTGAAGTGACAGGTGGTATGCATGGAGCAGATAGAATTGGTGGGCTTTCAACTGCAAATGCAATGGTATTTGGAAAGACAGCGGGTAAAGAAGCAGCAATATATGCCACTCAACAGGAACATAAAACCAATCAACAATTAGTTGAAGTGGCTATGACTAAGATGTTTAGCAATCCGGGGTCAACAACCCCATTACAACCAGATAACATTATCAAAGAAATAAAAGACATCATGTGGTCAAATGGTTGTATAATAAGGGATGAACAAAGTCTAATACAAGCCATTAATAGGATTAAACAATTAGAAGATGAGTGCCATAAGAATTATTATATTAATGATAATCATCATATTAGAAAGGCTATTCGTGTATATCATTTTATTCAATTATCAATGGCATTATTAAATGCAATGTTGTTAAGAAAAGAAAGTAGAGGGTCCCATTATCGAGCTGATTATCCACATAAAGATAATCAATATGATAAATATTTGGTTATATCAAAAAATCAGGAGGATGACTTGCGTTACGAGTGGTGTACACCTTAATTAACTAATACTAAAAAGATATATCCATTGTATAAAGAGTGCATGGATATATCTTTTGGCTCCTTATGCTATTTACAAAATAATTATAAGATAACCCACTGATCTGTTTCAGCAGACTTGAATATGGCATCAATAACCTTCATGTTACAAATACTATCCATATGACTGAGAGGAACAGGTGAATCATCTGAAATAGCTTTAGCAAAGGCTTCAAATTCTAGCTGGTAATGATCCACAGGATCAAAATCTACAACACGTTCTCCAACACTGGTCTTCACTATAATCTTGCTCTTCACATCTGGAAAATCGTTAAAGGGTACGGTCACTGTAATTTTACCACCTGTACCAAAGATGATCACTTCTTGTTCAGGAAAAGTCTGAGTACCTACCGTAAAGAGACAACGTGGTCCATCAAAATCCAATATACCTGAAGTGAGATAATCCACATCAAAATCAGGGTCAACACAAGCTAAACCCATAACCCGTATAGGCTCTTTGTCTAAGAGATAGCGGGCAGTAGAGATGGCATAACAGCCAATATCGTATAGAGCACCACCTCCATAAGCCTTTACATTACGAATATTCTTAGGGTTGGTATTGCTATAAGAAAAGATGGTGTGAATAGACACGATTTCACCTATCTCTCCCTGACGAATGATTTCTTTAGCTCGTAGCCATTTTGGATGAAAACGATACATAAAGGCTTCCATCATTTTAATACCATGTTCAGTAGCATAAGCACTAGCCTCGACAGCTTCATCAGCATTAAGCGTTAATGGTTTTTCACAGATAACATGTTTTCCAGCATCAGCACATTTCTTAATCCATTCTAAATGAAGATGGTTAGGCAGCGGTATGTAGACGGCGTCTATATTTTTATCAGTTAGTATAGCTTCATATGAATCATAGTAGACAGGTATATCCCACTGTTGTGATGCTTCTCTAGCACGTGTTTCATTGCGAGATGCAATGGCATAGACATTAATTATTTTAGAACGTTTTAAGGGAAGATAACAGCGCAAGAAAAAATGCTTTGAAATACCTAGAATACCTATTTTTAATGGTTGCATAAGACGATTCTCCTTTCATATAGCATGTATGATAATATTGTACGCTATATGCACCTAATACACAACAAGATGAAAAGTTTATCGATTTTGTGTTGAATGCTAAGTCCGATGTTTGTACAAATAACTGATTTAATTTGTAGACTTAACATGGTATAATAAGTCTGTTTATAGCTATACTCAATATGTTAAATAAGAGGAGAAAATACATGGAAGCAATCAAGAAGTATACACCAGGCATTATTTTTTGTACTTATTATTTCAATCATATCCATGCAATTAGACCACGTACTAAAAACTTATATCAGCTTAGAAGCTGTAACCATAGCCATTATCATTGGTATTCTATATAACAATACCATTGGTACCCAAGAGAGCCTTAAACCAGGTACAACCTACTCATTAAAAAAGTTATTAAAAGTAGGTATAGTCTTACTAGGATTTAAACTCAATATAAGTGCGATTATGGAACTGGGACCCAAAGTCATCATCATGGTCGTTATATTCGTTCCCGTTGTCTTATTGCTTGCTAACGTATTAGGTAAACTCTTCAAAGTCAATACAAAATTAGCAACACTACTAGGTGTAGGATCGAGTATATGTGGTGCATCAGCTATCGTAGCCCTAACGCCTTGTATTCATGGCGATGATGAAGACTCTGTTATTGCTGTTTCCATTGTAAGCCTCCTAGGGGCAGTAGGTGTCATGGCATATTCAGCCATAGCTACCAGTCAAGTAGGCTTAACGACTGTACAATATGGCACATGGTCAGGTCTTTCTTTACAAGGTGTGGCCCATGCAATCGCCGCAGCTTTTGCATTAGGAAGTGCAGCAGGACAAGTAGGGACTTTCGTGAAAATGACACGGGTACTTATGCTCGTACCCGTATCCATCGTTCTTAGTTTTATCTTCGGTAAAGAGAGTGGAAAAACTCAAAAAGCAAAATTTCCTATGTATGTATTCTATTTCATTCTAGCAGGTATAATCAACGGTACTGGTATTATACCTGATTCCATTACATGGTTATTAACTAAGGCAAGCTCTATTCTGATTCTAATGTCTATGACTGCCATGGGCTTGTCCGTACACATAAAAAGCGTTGTTGGAAAAGGTCTAAAAGCTTTAGCATGTGGTACAGTATTATTCTTAATCATATCTATAGGATCACTACTAATTATTATGAATGTAATGTAGAAAAGCTACCATCCAATTGATTTTGTCAACAAGCTGAAACGTGTGCTATGAAGCACACGTTTTTAGAAGGTAGGTGGATAAATGCCAACCATATCCGAATTATGGATATAAATGTAGTCATTTGGATTTGTATCAAGAAGAACGAGATGCACCATACCATTACGTTCCACACCTTTTACATGAACATTGATTCTACCATAGCCTACAATAGAAGTATTGATAACTTTTCCTACATTATCTTGAACTACTTGAACAGATAGCCCTTTTGGGTTCACTTTCTTTTTTCTTTTCAGGCTGTTCTTGACTAGTAGGTTGGTAGGGTTGAAAGGCAGGTAATACACTCCATGGATTAAATGGCATTTGATTAGGTGCCTGTTCGTGTTGCTTAGACTGTTTTGGTTGCCTTGATTCCGGTTGATTAGGATACTTAGACTCTTTAGGAGCAGCATCATCAGGTGGAAAAGTAGGTCTTAAACCTGAGAATACATGCCATGGATTAAACGGTTGCTGAGGTTCAGCATCATGTCGCTGATTTGGTTGTCTTGGTTGTTGCTTGGGTTGGTATTGAGGCTGTTGTTTGGGTTGGTATTGAGCTGTTGCCGTGGTTGATATTGAGGTTGTTGTCTTGGTTGGTATTGAGGCTGTTGCTGGGGTTGTTGATTAAATTGATGATTAGGCTGTTGTTTGGGTTGTTGAGAATTAGGATCGTTCATAGGTGGTGGAGATGGAAACATGCCCCATGGGTTAAAAAAAAGGTTGCCCATTACCTTGATTAGGTTGATTGTTTTCGTTAGATTTTAAATTAGGACTCACATAAATCACCTCCTAATTCATAATATGGAAAAGCCTACAAAAGTGGGATAAGTTATTTATAAAAAAATCATTTTATTTTAGTATAGGCCTGGACCACCTGAAACGCATGCAAAGCATTCTTTTCTCTTTACACATTATAAGAACTGTTAGCATAAGTAAGTAATATTATATGACGAATTGGTTAAAATACTAAGGTAACTTTCAAAGTCATTTTGATGAGATAGGAGTAATACTATGTTAGACAAAAAAGATAAAAGCAGAGAAAGTAAAAACGGTAGTCATGAACATCATGAACGCCACTCCAGTCACAATGAATGGGACAAGAAATCACATCATCCTGATACAATAACAGATTATGATGAATTTGCAAAAGAACTAAGCCCAGACGATTTTGAATAACATTTAAGAACGGGACTGTCAATATTGGCAGTCCCGTTCTGGTTTTAAATCATTATTTCTTTACAAAACTTGCACAATCTGTACATTCAATGGTACTGGCATTACTAGTTGTTGAAGATGTTACAACATTGATGTGATTAAGTGAACAGTAATCGTTGTTTGTATGATGTCGACATTCAGTAACTGTACATCCGATACTTGAGTTTTCATTATTATTTAGGTTCATTAAGAAGCTCCTCTCAATTAATTTATTTAAGATAATTGTATAATTATCTTATTGATTGGCACACATAAAAAAAAGCAAAATAATCTTTTATGATTTTACCATAGTCTTAATTTCTCCAAAAGACAACTTAACTATGCATGTAAAAAATTACTGTATGATACGACAATGATAAATAGGTTATATCATTTATTGGTACGGAATACGAGAATATAAAAGACGAAAAAATCAATACTAATAGTATAGAAAAAAAACAAAAAAGGAGTGGAAAGTATGCATCTAAGTAATGACACAGGTGTAACTAAAAGAGACAAATTAAATGAAGTTAAGGAAGTTCGTCGACAAGTGAATTACTACAAGAGCAATGTAGATGCACAGACCAACCATATAAACGTTCCAAAGAATCAAAAGAGATAAAGACAATGGATAGTTATATGTCAAAAAAGGACAAATAAAAGAAGGGGCCGTAAGTGCCCCTCCAATTTTATCATGTTATGTGGTTATTTTTTTTGGTCTCCTACAAAAAAAGATGGCTAACGTACCAGGACCTGAATGAGCACCAATAGCACAGCCTACATCACGAATGATGAATTCATGAGCACCGTAAGTGGATTCTATTTTTTCTTTTACCCATAGCGCTGATTTTAGATCATCACCATGACTAATTCCAATAACTTGATTACTAATACTACTGTCACTTCGTTCGCCAATTATTTCAATCATACGGCTAAGTGATTTCTTACGACCTCTAACTTTTTCAAGAGGAATCAGTTTACCATCAAGCACGTGAAGAATGGGTTTAATATTAAGCACTGAGCCAACAACTGCTGCAGTCTTAGAAACACGTCCACCGCGGTAGAGATATTCTAAGTTTTCAACAGTAAAGATATGTTGTAGATAATCTTTATAATAATGGATTTTCTCAATAAGTTCTTCTTTAGAAGCACCTTGTTCAGCTAATTCAGCAACGAGGTATACCATTAAACCGAATCCCAGAGAAGCTGATTTAGAATCGATTACGGATAAGTCATAGTCAGGAAACTCATCTTTAATATCTTGTTCAACAAGTTTAGCAGTTTGATATGTACCGGATAGTTCAGATGAAAAAGCGATATAGATACACGGAATGCCGTCGCTGGCATATTGACGTAATAGTTTATCTATACTTTCATATGTTGCTTGAGCGGTTTTAGCAACACCGCCTTTACGCATATAATTTAAGAGTTCGACGGGCTGAATATCAACATTATCCTTGTATTCCTTATCATTCATGAATACGATTAAGGGTAAAACATCTATATCGTATTGTTCAATAATATTCTGAGGTAAATCGCAAGCGCTGTCTGTAATAATCTTCACATTCATTTTTTTATCACTCCTTGGATATTTTTTGTAATACAAATGACTCGTATAAATTATTATTATATGATATAGGAAAGTACTATGTTTTCTGAAAGATATCATACTTTCCTATGTCATATTTAAATTATATTTTTATGAGTGCTGTTTATATAGTTTTATAGTCCTAACCTTACCATATAAATAGCAACTTTTATCCTATTCTTATTGTACACTATCTTCCAATATTTGACCATGGCTTTACAAAATTAGTCAATACTTAAACAAGAAGTGTTATAAGGATTTCTGAGAATCTCATTGAGACTTAATGGTTGATACAATGTATTTCATATTTTTTTTCTTTTATAAGATCCTCAACATCTGTAAAGGTAGTGTTGTAAGCACCGTTATCCATCAGGTTAATAATAGTTTCATTCTTGTCTAATTGGTCTAAAGTACCAGACAGTTTATCGAGGATAATAATAGATTCATTGAACGTAATTTGGTCATCTTTTATCACAATGTTTGCATATTGGCTTTTTGACGTTTTTTTGGAGGCATTATCTGAGTTACTATTCGTTGATTTTGCTGGGTCAGAAGAGTTGTTTAAATCAACTTTAAAATTAAACCAGTTAAATCCAAAGTTGTCAGCACCTAGAAACACTAATAAACCAAGTATAATGAGCATAAATAAAAAAACGAGGTCCTTTTCTAGGTCTACGACGGGTTCTTGACATAATAATCATCCTTTCATATGTGAAAATGTATATGATAATTTAGGAAAGTACTTTCCTTAGTTAACATGAGGTGTAGCGATTTTTGGTGACTTATATTTGGTCTTGAATATTTTATCGGTACCATATTTTGTTTCGATGTCTTTGATAGCATCCCATACCAGATTGTAAGCATAACGATAAACGTTACCTTCTTCACTTAGTGTAATGAGAACAAAGGTATAACCACCTTCACGATTCTCTAAAACTTTTTTCAATACTTTCTTTAATCTGTTCTTTCTTAAGACTCTTACTTTTATCAGATTGGACATCATCTATGGTTATATAGATAGAAGAACTTTCATCATTAATATAGAGTCTATTGCCAGATGATTGTAACTTCATATCTACAAAAAAGTATCTTTTTGATAGGGTATCATACTTATAAAGCTGTTCATAAACAGAAGCTTCATCTAAATATTTATCAATCATTTCCGTATTGACTATCTTCTTAAGAGGCTCATTGCCAAACCACTTGGTCAGTTGCCTGGTAATAGCTACAATACTTTCTTTTTCAACATCCATGGCCGATTTCACGGCATCTAATGACTCTTCTAATTCTGCTATTTTTAACGTTGATTTTGTTATCTCATCCTGTAGTTTTTTTTATCTGATCCTCTTTTTCAGTAATCGTATGATGTAGACTTTGATTTGTTTCAGTCTCGCTTTTAAGTTTTGCATCAGTCTCTGAGCTTGACATATTCACATTCAGCATAAAAGCAAAGAGCAGAATAAGTACTACATCTAATAAAGGTGTCAGATCAAGAAATGTTCTTTGTTTCATCTGCATCACCTTTACTTGTATATTGGTCTATTCGATTAATAAGAAGATTAAAGCTATCGTCATTAAGTGCTATTTTAGGATAGATAGTTCCATCAATTGCTTTGAATATAATCGCACATACAAGCCCCCAAAATGTTGAAGTAAGAGCCGTCGTGAAATTAAACATAATGCTATCATTGGAAAGTGATGCTAGTCTCAGGAGCGAAATAATGGTCCCAAGTATACCCATAAGAGGAAATATATTTGTAATGGAAGCGAATTGGTGGTACCGTTTCGTTTCACTTTCCTTTAGTTTGCGTAATTTATGTAAATCTAATTCACGTTTATTGGATGGATGTATCATAAGGATGATTTGTTGTATAGGTACATATATGGTTGGTTTTAACGCTTGCTCCAGTGATGCATTGGTTTTTTTTTAGCTTAGGTAAGAAATAAAAACCATTAACAAGTGCAAGTATTAGGATAAGACCATCATATCCTAATAAGTTCTTAAAAATGGTGATGAAAAACTGCATAGGCTACCCCCTATAGTTATGTATATTGGTAAGCAAATGTTACATATTTATCTAAATTATACCATAAAATCAATCAAGATATGATAAAATTTTTGGGTAAGAAAAGAAAACAAATCTAGACATTAAGCATAGAGTGTAGTAAAGTATCAATTAATGGAAAGAATAATATCTGAGAGATCTCGGATAGATAAAGGGAGATGGTAGTATGGATTCAGGACCTGGGAGTAGTAGTAGTCATATAGCAAACATATTTCTACCATCCCGTCATAAAAAACAATAATCAATGTAACTTCTTTTATGTTGGTATCTTTATTTGATGCTTTTATATGGTAGAAATACATAAAGGGAGGCTTTAAACAATGGACATTAAAATATTACAAGATTTAATAAATAGTCGACAATTACCAGAGATTCGAAAACAACTATCGGAGATTCAAGAAGCAGATATTGCTGAATTATTAGAAGACCTTGATATTAGAGAGTCATTATTGGTATTTCGGTTACTACCTAAGGAAATTGCAGCTGAGGTCTTTTCTTTCCTAGATGTAGACCGTCAATCCAAATTATCATCACTGGTCAGTGATCAAGAGCTACTTGAACTCATTAATGAGCTTAATTTTGATGATAAAATTGACTTGATTGAAGAAGTACCCGCTAATGTGGTAAAACGCATATTACAACATTCAACCGTTACAGAGAGAACACTCATTAATCAATTTCTTAATTATCCAGATGATTCCGCTGGAAGTCTTATGACCATAGAGTTTGTAGGTCTCAAAAAAGAGATGACTGTCAGTAAAGCTATGGACACAATTCGCCAAACGGGTGTGGATAAGGAAACCATCTATACAAGTTATGTAACGGGCTATAAACGTACCTTAGAAGGGATTATATCCTTAAAAGACTTGGTCCTTAGTGATACAGAAGCTATCATAGCAGATATCATGGAAACAGATGTCATCTATGTGAATACCCACGATGATCAAGAGTATATTGCAGAAGTATTTAAAAAGTATGATCTCTTATCTTTACCCGTTGTGGATAACGAGAATCGTTTAGTAGGTATCATTACCATTGATGATATCGTAGATGTTATCGAAGAAGAAACAACAGAGGACTTTCAACGTATGGCAGCTATCGAGCTACAGAGATTGATTATCTAGAAGCATCAGTATTGGTACTAGCAAGGAAAAGATTGCCTTGGTTGGTTATACTCATGTTCTCGGCTTATCTTACAGAAATGGTAATGAACGGCAATAATCATCTTATTGTCCAATTTGCTTTAGCCATTTACACACCTATGCTCATGTCAACAGGTGGTAACGCAGGTGCACAGTCAGCCACTTTGGTTATTCGTAGTATTACATTAGGTGACATCAAATTTAAAAATTTTTTTCAATGTATTATGGAAAGAGATTCGAGTGGGCCTTATGGTAGGTGCTACATTAGGTGTGCTTAATTGTATTCGAATCTACTTGACAAGTGGCCATATTTCTAGGGCTATTATGGTCGGTTTAACCTTAATCTGTACAACAACTTTTGCAGCTATTATTGGTGGGACATTACCAATAGTTGCTAAGAAATTAAAACTTGACCCAGCTATTATGGCAAGTCCGATGATTACCACCATAGTGGATGTGACAACATTACTAATATTTTTCCGTATAGCCACTTTAATTTTGGCATAGAAATATTTGATTATAGAAGTTACTTATGATACAATAACTTGGATAATAGGTCAAATAGGGAATTTACCTTATATATAGAGAGGAATCTATCTCTTAGAATCACATGAATAAGTCATAAATATACTTTGAAAAAAGTAGCAATATGCTTACAAGGAGGAAAACATATGTTAGTAACAGGAAAAGAAATATTACAAAAAAGCTCATGAAGAAGGATACGCTGTAGGTGCTTTTAATACAAGTAATCTTGAAATGACTAGAGCAGTTATTGAAGCAGCAGAGGAAGAGAAATCACCCGTTATCATTCAAACAAGCCAAAGTGCAATTACGTATGCTGGTAGCGAAGAAATCGCTATGATCGTAAGACAATTAGCTGAAAAAGCTTCTGTACCTGTAGCTTTACACCTTGATCATGGAACAGACTGGGATGTTGTTATGCAATGTCTTAGAAACGGATGGACATCTGTTATGTTCGATGGTTCTAAATATGAATTCGAGCAAAATATTGAGATTACTAAGCAAGTTATTGCTATCGCTCATCCAATGGGTGTTTCTGTTGAAGCAGAGCTTGGTAAAATTGGTGGCGTTGAAGATCATGTAAAAGTTGATGCAAAAGATGCAACAATGACTGATCCAGCAGAAGCAGTAGAATTTGTAGAAAAAACAGGCGTTGATTACTTAGCAATCGCTATCGGAACAGCTCATGGCGTATACAAAGGTGATCCAGAGCTTGACTTCGATCGTTTGAAAGATATTAAATCTCGCTTAGATATGCCTATCGTATTACACGGTGCTTCTGGTGTAGCTGAAGAAGATATTAAAAAAAGCTGTATCATTAGGTGTTAATAAAATCAACATCGATACAGACTTACGTCAAGCTTTCCAAAAAGCGATGCACAAAGTAGTAAAAGAAAAGCCAGACGTATACGATCCAAGAAAAATGTTACAGCCAACTTCAGAAGCAATCAAAGAAGTTGTTAAGACTAAGATTCGTATGTTTGGTAGCAACGATCGCGTATAATTTTAGAATCAACAAAGTTAGAACATATTTTTATAATTGTTACAAATAAATAAATTGTATAATAATAATAAGTAAGTGAGCAAATTGCTCACTTACTGCATAATGAACAGATATGAAAAAGATATACATAATCTTAATTCAAATCAGAAAAAACATTGAATTCTTCTATCTGCTGTGATACATTTATAAGTGAGAGAATTCTCAAGCCATTAGGTCCATTCATTATAGCATATCCTAATTGTATTCATGAGACTTATCATTCATATTCCCAATATAAAAAAATTGTTTTTATTTATTGTAGGATAAAATCATAATAAGAGTGCTAGAAGCTTATTCTATAATGCATGTGATGCAATATTGAATGAAGGATGATACTCAACTATAGAGAGATAGATGAAGCATATCCCTGTAATTTTGGGGAAGTAAGCCTAATATATAGAAAATTCAGGGGAATAGAACGACTTACTTGGTAGGACAAACTTTTTTTAGATTATAGGCTAAACCATATTAGCCGGATGAAGGGGAAAAATGAAAAACGGAAGGGGTGCTCATAATATGAGTACAGATTTCAAGAAGATGACACTAGCTGAGCTTAGAAAGTTAGGAAAAGAAATTGGAATTCGCAGTATAACGACTTTCAAGAAAGCAGAGCTCGTGCAGATTCTATCTGAAATAGAAGCAAAACAACAAGAAAAAGAAAGAGACAGAGACTAATAAAGTAGAAGTAAAAGAAAACAAAGAAGAAGTAAAAGTTGAAGCAAAACCTGAGGTAAAGGAAACCAAGTCTAAGCCGGAAGTCATTAAAACGCAGAAGACAAATGTAGCAAGTATTAAAGAAAATAGAACGCAAGTGGACAGTAAAAGAGTAGTAGAGAAAAAGCAACCAGCCCAGCAGAGATTCGTTAACAAAAAAGTAGAAAGAGTTGCTGATAAAAAGGTGGAAAATAAGCAAAAAGTTGAGTACAATCGTCCCGATGACAAAAAAAAGAACTGAAGAACCAGAAAAAAGAGATGTGGTACGTGAAAGACCTGCTAAAACTGTGCCATCTGATTTCCAAGACCTTAATAGTGGTGAGATAGCATATGGTGTGTTAGAAGTGTTACCAGATGGATTTGGTTTCATTCGTTGTGAAAATTACTTACCTGGTGAAGATGATGTCTATGTATCACCATCACAGATTAGAAGGTTTAACTTAAAAAACGGGTGATTTAATTATTGGTAACATCCGTGTTCCTAAGGATAACGAGAAATTTAGGGCATTACTTTATGTGCAATCCGTTAATGGTGATTCACCAGCAAACGCATCAAGAAGACCTAATTTTGAGGATCTTACACCTATATTCCCAGATGAAAGAATACGTTTAGAAACCGATTCGTCCCAATATTCTACACGACTTATTGATTTTGTAGCACCTATTGGAAAAGGGCAAAGGGGTATGATTGTTGCACCACCAAAAGCTGGTAAAACAACATTGCTTAAAAAGATAGCCAATGCTATTACTGAGAATCAACCTGATGCACATCTTATTGTCTTATTAATTGATGAACGTCCAGAAGAAGTAACAGATATTAGACGTTCCATACATGGTGAAAATGTCGAAGTCATCTACTCAACATTTGATGAATTACCGGATCATCACAAACGCGTGTCTGAGATGGTACTAGCAAGAGCAAAGCGCATGGTGGAGCAGAAAAAGGACTTATTTATTCTGTTAGATAGTATTACCCGTCTAGCACGTGCTTACAATTTAACCATACCACCAAGTGGTAGAACCTTATCAGGTGGTCTTGACCCTGCAGCTCTTCATATGCCGAAGAAATTCTTTGGTGCAGCTAGAAATATTGAAGAAGGTGGAAGCCTTACAATCCTTGCAACTGCTCTTGTGGAGACAGGTAGTAAGATGGATGAAGTTATTTTTGAGGAATTCAAAGGTACAGGGAACATGGAATTAGTACTGGATAGAAAGTTATCTGAAAAAACGAATCTTCCCAGCTATCGATATTGCCAAATCAGGAACAAGAAGAGAAGACCTACTCTATACAAAGGACGAAATGGATGCTATTTACAAGCTGCGTAAGGCAAGCAGTAACATGCGTTCAGATGAAGTTATTGAGAGTATTCTACGTGTTTTTGTTAAGTCTAAGAATAATGAAGAATTCTTTAGTACCATTAACAGTAATATGTTAGAAAAATATCGCTAGGGGTTAGCGGTCTAACATGAAATAGGTAAGATAAGATCTAAGGGGAGAAATAATGAGTAAAATATGGAAGATGAAACCGCATCATTTCATGGATATCATGAAACTTCACGGCGCTGGGATCGATCATTTTGTACCAGATGAAGCTTATAAACATGATTTCTATTTGGTGGGGAATGACATATTAAACAATAGAGATATGAAGTTACAAACGACCATTGATGAAGATCGTATTTGCAAACCATGTATACATATTGGTAAAGATGGTTTATGTCAAGATAGTATTGGTCATATTGAAAGCATAACTTCAAAAGATGCATGGAATAAGATAATTGACAAACGTATTATCCAATATGCTGATATATCTTTAGATAAAATATATACGGCATTAGATTATTGCAAACTTCTATATGGCATCCGAGAACATATTAAGGATATCTGGAAAGAAGAGGAAAATCAAGCAATAAAGACTAGATATATGAATTTCTGTAAAGGCGCAGAAAAATATTTGAATATGTAAAAAAGCCTTGAAAGGTATTGCATACTACTATATGATATGATATAATGTAAAAGCTGTTTAGAAATATAAGTTCGACGATAGTCGGCATATAATATTAAAGGCTGTTGAAAGAGGTGAAACAAATGAGAGAAGGAATTCATCCAAAATACCATGAAGCTTCAGTAAAGTGTAACTGCGGAAACGAATTTGTTACAGGTTCTACAGATGAGAACATCCACGTTGAAATTTGTTCAAAATGTCATCCGTTCTATACTGGAACTCAAAAGGCATTAGCTGCTCGTGGACGTATAGATAAATTCAACCGTAAATACGGTATTGACCAAGAAAACAATTAGTCATAAGTTGAGGATTTTCCTCAACTTTTTGTTTTAATATAAGAAAAGAAATGAACTTTAGAATCAGTATTAAAATATAAGAAGATGGAAGTGGTTATATGAAACCCGTAGATGTAGGAGGACAGGCTGTTATAGAGGGTGTTATGATGAAAAAGAAAAGCGCCTATGCAGTAGCTATAAGAAAGCCTGACAAAGAGATTGTTATTGACAAAAAAGAGTATATCAGTTTTGCAGAAAAAGTGAAACTATTTAAACTACCCATACTTCGTGGCATGCTTGCATTTATTGAATCATTAATTATCGGTATGAGAATACTGACTTATTCAGCCGAATTTTTTTGACGTTGAAGATGAAGAGGACAAAGAACCTGGTAAAGTGGATAAGTTTTTTAATAAAGTATTTGGGGATAAACTAGACAAAGTGGTTATTGGTTTTTCAGTGGTACTATCCATTTTGTTAGCTATGGGATTATTCGTTTTATTACCTCTTTTTATATCACAACTGTTGAAGGATTACTTACCTAATCCTAGTCTCATTAATTTGATTGATGGTGTTGTGAGAGTCGTTATATTTCTTTCATATTTGAAGATAATATCCATTATGAAAGATATACAGAGAGTATTTCAGTATCATGGTGCTGAACATAAGAGTATAAACTGTTTGGAGCATGAGGAAGAATTAACAGTGGAAAATATTAAAAAACATTCTAGATTACACAAGCGTTGTGGAACCAATTTCTTATTAATCGTTGTGATGATGAGTATTGTTGTACTCATGATTATTGATGTAAGGACTTTTTGGTTAAGACTTGGTGTGCGTTTATTATGTTTGCCACTTATTGCTGGGTTATCCTATGAAATCATTAAATGGTTAGGGAGATCCGAATCAAAACTTGCTAAGATAATCGCTGTTCCTGGTTTATGGTTACAAAACCTAACGACAAGAGAGCCAGACGATTCTCAGATAGAAGTAGCTATTGCTGCACTGAAGGAGGTCTTAGAGAAAGATGAAGAAGACCATCAGGTATGTGCTCAGTGAGGGGATAGAAACCTTAAAAAAGAAATCATATAGCTCATGCCAAGATTGATGCCACTTTATTAATGGAGCATGTATTAGATGTGGAGCGGGTGTATATCCTTATTCATGGTGATGAAGTGATTGCAGAACAGGCATATGAGATGTATTTTGATATGATTAATTTGCGTTCTAAGGGGAAACCCCTTCAATATATTATGGGGCATGTAGAGTTTATGGGACTTGCCTTTAGAGTCAATGAACATGTATTAATTCCAAGACAAGATACAGAGATTCTTGTGGAGGAAGCGATTAAGTGTATACAACAGAATCATATAACACATATATTAGAAATAGGAACTGGAAGTGGGTGTATACCCATTAGCATCTGTCAACAGTGTCCTAACATCAAAGTGACAACAGTTGATATATCAGAAGAAGCTATACAGGTTGCAAAAGAAAATGCTAGACGTCATGGCGTAGAAGACCGTATCGAATTTATCCATAGTGATATATTGCAAAACGTGGATAAAACCAAAAGATATGAGTTGATTATTTCCAATCCACCCTATATAAAAAAAAGAAGATATTGCTGGGTTAATGCCAGAAGTGAAAGAGCATGAGCCCATTGGAGCATTAGATGGTGGCGTAGACGGATTAGAATTCTACCGTAGGATATCCAGTGATATCATAGATGTTGCAAGTGATAAAAGCTATATTTTTTATGAAGTAGGATATAATCAAAGTATAGAAGTTAAAGAAATTCTAGAAGAGCGAGGTTATACCCATGTAGAAATTATAAAAGATTTGGCAGGAATTAATCGGGTTGTAACAGGCATAAGGTATCAATGTAAAACAAACCGAATATAAATACAGAGAGGTGTCAAGAATGTTTGGTAAATTAGATGGTATCGTTAGTAAATTTGAAGAGATCTCACACATGATTAATGATCCTGAAATCATTAATCAACAAGATAAGTGGCGCAAGCTAATGAAAGAGCATAGCGATTTAGCCCCTATCGTTGAAAAATATAAAGAATATAAAGATACACAGGCGAATATAGAAGATAGTTTAGCTATTCTGGATGAGGAAGATGATCCCGAAATGAAGGAAATGGCTAAGGAAGAGTTAAACGAAAGTAAAGAACGAACCCGGCAACTAGAAGAAGCTTTAAAAGTACTTTTACTTCCAAAAGACCCTAATGACGACAAGAACGTTTTTGTTGAGATTCGTGGTGGTGCAGGTGGTGACGAAGCAGCTCTATTTGCAGCTTCACTATTTCGTATGTATTCACGTTATGCAGAGCGTAGTCGTTGGAAAGTTGAGACCATATCCCTTAGTGAGAGTGGCATAGGTGGTTTCAAAGAAGCCGTATTCATGATTCAAGGGACTGGCGCTTATTCCAAACTGAAATATGAGAGTGGTGTGCATCGCGTACAGAGAGTACCAGTCACGGAGTCAGGTGGAAGAATTCACACATCTACGGTGACAGTTGCTGTACTACCAGAAGTAGAAGATGTAGACGTAGAGATTAACATGAATGATCTTCGTATTGATGTGTTCCGTTCATCTGGTAATGGAGGACAGAGTGTTAATACAACAGACTCTGCTGTACGTATTACCCATGTGCCTACGGGTCTTGTTGTAAGTTGTCAAGATGAGAAATCACAGCTCAAGAACAAAGATAAAGCCTTAAAAGTATTAAGATCAAGGTTATACGATATTGAACAAGAGAAAGTACAGAAAGAACAAGCGGATAACCGTAAAAGTCAAGTAGGTACTGGAGACCGTAGTGAGAAGATTAGAACATATAACTTCCCACAAGGTCGTGTAACAGATCATCGTATTAAGTTGACGTTACACAAATTAGATAGTATCCTTGATGGTGACATCACAGAGATGGTAGATAGTTTAATTACAGCCGATCAAGCAGAAAAGTTAAAGAATATGCAAAACCAATAGATGATAAAAGAGCTCTTAGGAGCTCTTTTTTATGCTCTTCAAAAGCTTCTTTAATAGATGGAGTTAGCTCTATAGTAAATACAGGAAATAAGTTAAAAATAACTAAAAAGGTCTGGGAATTGTTTATTATGCCTAAAAAAAAACTTGTAATATTAGCTATATTCAACATTATTACCATTGCATAATGGTGATAATAGGAGTAGAATCATATTTAGTGCAATTCATTAAAATACGTTTAGGGGGCATAAACCATGGACTTTGCAGCTATGTGGGAACATGCAGAAGAATATCAATTTTTATTACAGTTGGCAATTTTATTAGTTGCCGCTTCACTCGGAGGATGGCTAGCCGCTAAGATATCGATGCCACCAGTTCTTGGACAAATTCTAGTAGGTATATTAATTGGACCAACTGTCTTTAATTTAGTAGATGGAGATAATGATATCATACATAAGATTTCACAGATTGGCGTCGTTTTTTCTTATGTTTTTGGCAGGTTTAGAAACAGATTTGAAAGAATTAAAAGCATCGGGTAAAGGTGCTTCTATGATAGCATTAGGCGGGGTCGTTGTCCCGTTGGCTCTTGGGACATTTATTCCATTGTTCTTTTTTACACAGTATTTACCGAAAGGTACAGATAGTCAAATGTTCATGTATGCGTTATATATTGGAACAATACTTACCGCTACATCTGTTAGTATATCCGTATCTGTACTTAGAGATATAAAGCAGATGGGAAGTCGTCAGGGAATATCCATATTAGGGGGGAGCTATCATTGATGATGTTGTTGGTATCATTTTGTTAGCTATCGTATCAGGTATGGTTAATCCAAACTCTCATACAAGTATTGTTCAGCTGATGATTAACATTGTCACATTCTTTATATTATCAATCGTCATTGGTACCGTTGTATCAAAAGGTATTACGAGATTTGCTCAGGGTTCTGTATGGAGAGACCGTATTGTGACCTTTGCCATTATATTATGTTTCGCCTTTGCATTTGCAGCTGAATTGTTCAGTGTAGCAGCTATTACAGGAGCATATTTTGCAGGGGTAGCATTAGCGGCAACACCTTACCGTCATCGTGTTGTTAACAAAATACAATCATTTGCATTTGCTTTATTTACACCTATCTTTTTTTGTAAGCATCGGTCTTAGTGCTGTCATTACAAGTGAGATAGTAAAATACCTAGGGTACGCAATAGTCATTGTTCTCTTAGCTATAGGAGGAAAAATTATTGGATGTGGTCTTGGTGCTAGATTATCTGGATTTAGTGGGAAACATTCTATGCAGATTGGTATTGGTATGATTGCAAGAGCTGAGGTTGCTTGATTGTTGCCAACCAAGGATTAAGAAGTAAAATCATTACCAATCAGACTTTTACAAGTGTGGTCTTACTCGTTGTAATATCAACAATCGTGACACCGCCACTCCTAAAAATGCTATTTAAGGGTGAAAAACAAGTTGAAGTTTGTCATGGAGAATAGTATAATATCTTTTTAATAAATATATGTATCCATATGTATTTATGGTATAATACAGGAAACAAAGTGAACTACATGGCATCTTCCAATGGGAAATATAAGAGAGAAGGAAAGTTTCATTATTCTTCATTAGAGAACTTTCCTAAAGCACAATAATAACCATGACAAGGAAAAGTCATATTACAAGATAAAAAATCATAACCATAATAAAAGGTGATTGACGTTAAGACTTCATATAGGAATAAGATGACGATATAAAGGAGTGATTGTAGTGTATGTATTGTTTATCGTGCTAAATGAAACAGAATATTTACCAGAGGTTTTATTTAAGATGAAGCAATTAGGCATTAGGGGAGCAACAATTATTGATAGTATGGGAGCTACAGCTATTAATAAAGATATCTATAACATACCCGTTATTGGCGGTCTCATGAAGAGTATCGATGGTGATGTTCAGTATAACAAGACAGTTTTCTCAGTTATAGAGCGTGAAGAACAAGTAGATCTTGTTATGAATCATATAGAAAAAAGTATTAGGTGGCGATATGAAGAGACCTAATAAAGGTATCATGTTCGTCTTACCTGTCACACATATGCGCGGTGGAGAGCTTGAACGCCATATTGAGAGTCGTGAAAATAAAAAAATCATGGCTAAAGAATTTGAAAGTGAATATTATTAAAATCACATAGAAACGAGGGATCTTATATGATAGCATGTAAGTATATTCTTTTTATCGTTATTAATGATGTGAAGAAAGTTAAGAATGTGAAAAAAGAAATTGGCTCAGCTGGATATATCCAGGTATACAGTTATTGACACCTTTGGTGTTTCAGCTGTTGAAGGCTGTGGTGTGCATCGATCCATGGTGCTAGGGTCATTGAGTAATATTGATAATAAAAAATACAATAAAACCATTTTTGTAGCATTACCTTCCGAAGAAATGGTTATGAAGGTTATGGATGAGGTAGAAACTGTTCTAAGCATAGGCAATGGTAATCCAGGTAAAGGCATTATGTTTACAGTGCCTATCTATCGAAGTCATGGTGTAAGAAAGTAGGATAAGATAATTAAAGGGCTGTCTCTTGAAAGTATTATTATTTGATCTTAAGACATTAACATAAATGCTTGAGATGAGATAGTCTTTATCTATTCTTATGATTGGGAAAATTTCCTACTAGGTAAAGCGAAAAATGTATAATTAAAATTTGACTTTGCTTATAAAATATGCTATCATGTATAAAAAATTATAACAAACATTCGACAGTACGCAAGTCGACCTTTAATTTGGTACAGAGAGACCAGCAAGGGAGGAATTATGATGCGAGACATCAGTGCGTTCTTTTATTGTGTACAAAAAATACACAAGTAATAGCTTAATAGTGAGCCATATGGAGACAGATGTAGAAGAAAAAAACTCTGTCCTCCTTTGGTATTGAAAAATTTGATTTTGATGGGGAATATACATGATATGCAAGTATCGTGTATATTCCCTTTTGTCATGTTTATGGGAAATATGCGAGTAAGTAGTAGTTTCAATAAGATAGTAGATAAGGAGGATGAAGATGAAGACCTTAATTAAAAATGGAACAGTGTTCAATCCAAAAACAGGATTTCAGAAAAAAAACAAGATGTTTATGTCGTAGAAGGTTATGTGAGAGAAATTGCAGACCACATTGATAAAGAAGCGGATAGAATAATTGATGCAGAGGGATGTTGGGTAACACCAGGGTTAATTGATGTTCATGTACACTTAAGAGAACCTGGATTTGAATATAAGGAGACCATAGCAACTGGAAGTATGAGTGCAGCAGCAGGAGGGTTTACGACCATCTGTGCCATGCCTAATACAAAACCAGCCATGGACAATGCTAAACTCATTGATGACATACAAGCAAAAATTGAAAAAGAAAGCCATGTACATGTACTACCCATAGGTGCCATTACTATAGGACAACAAGGGAGAAGATAGTAGACATAGAAGCCTTAGCTAAATCAGGAATATGTGCGTTAAGTGAAGATGGTAAATCTGTTATGGATGCTAAGGTGCTACATGATGCCATGATAAGGGCAAAAGAAGTGGGATTGCCCATCTTATCCCATTGTGAGGACATCAACCTAGCAAAAGGTGGGTGTATGCATCAGGGAGATAGAGCTCAGGCAATAGGTGTAATAGGTATCGCTTCAGAAGCAGAAGATATCATAGTAGCAAGAGATATCATATTAGCTAAAATAACAGGGGCCAGGTTGCATCTCTGTCATATCAGTACTGCTGGTAGTGTTGATTTACTAAGGCAAGCAAAAGAAAAAGGTATGGATATTACAGCAGAAGTTTGCCCACATCATTTTACGCTGACAGAAGAAGCAGTGACAGCAGACAACACCAATATGAAAATGAGTCCACCACTTAGAAGTAAAGCTGATCTAAAAGCCATAAAGAAAGCTTTTAAAGAAGGAATCATCGACATTATAGCCACGGATCATGCACCTCACTCAGTAGAGGATAAGTCAGGTGGGTTAGAAAAAGCTGCCAACGGCATCGTAGGCTTAGAGACAGCTGTACCACTAGGTATGACAGAATTGGTGGAGCAAGATATCCTAACGCCTATGGCATTCATTAAGACCTTAACCTATAACCCAGCTAAGATGCTAGGTATTGACAAAGGTATACTAGAAGAAGGAAAGGTGGCAGACATAACCATCATTAATCCTACAGAACGCTATACAGTCGACATTCATAAGTTTCACTCTAAGAGTCATAACAGTCCTTTCAACGGGAAAGAAGTGGTGGGAAGAGTTACACATACCATCGTTGGGGGTAACGTTGTATATACTTACCAAGGGATATGAAAATCAGATGAAGAAGTTAAATAAGGATACACATGAATATTAGTAAAATAAAAAAAAGTAAAAGAAAAGAGTTATTATAGAGAGAAGAAATCCAATAAGTAAGGTTGAAATAGAAAAAATAGAGTTGAATAATGAAGGAGGAATCATCATGATTGATCAATTAATTAGAAGTATTCAGGAGAAAAACAATGCAACAGTAGTGGGGTTAGACCCAAGATTGAACTTTGTTCCAACATATATCAAAGAGCAAGCTTATGGACAGTATGGCAAAACACTAAAAGGAGCAGCAGAAGCCCTATTACAATTTAATAAAGTCATTATCGACCACGTCTATGACCTTGTACCTGCTGTGAAGCCACAAGTTGCTATGTACGAACAATACGGTGTGGAAGGATTACAAGCTTATATTGAGACAATCCAGTACGCCAAAGAAAAAGGACTCATCATTATCGGTGATATTAAGCGAAGTGATATAGCATCAACAGCTATGGCTTACTCAGATGGACATATTGGTAGAGTAGAAGTGGAAGATGAAAGCTTCGAAGTCTATAAGGAAGATTTTATCACATTGAACCCTTACCTTGGGTATGACTCCATAGAACCTTACCTTGGCAATTGTAACACCTATGACAAAGGACTCTTCATTTTAGTCAAGACATCTAACCCTAATAGTGGTGAAATACAGGATTTACTTGTAGGGGATGATACCATCTATACAAAAGTAGGTCAATTGGTTAATAAGTGGGGCGAAGAAGCAATGGGTGAGCTAGGCTATAGCCGAGTTGGTGCAGTAGTAGGGGCTACTCATCCTAAGCAAAGTACAGAACTTCGCAAGATTATGCCTAAAACGTTCTTCTTAGTACCAGGATATGGTGCTCAAGGAGCAACAGCAGAAGACTTAGCAGGATGCTTCAATGTAGATGGATTAGGTGCAATAGTGAATTCTTCTAGAGGTATCATAGCGGCTTATGCCAAGGATCAATATAAGAAAATATTTAAGGTAGAAGAGTTTGGAAGTGCTGCTCGTGAAGCAGTTATTACCATGAGAGATGACCTGAATCGAGTAAGGTAAAGCATAGTGTTAGATGCAATTAATTGGTTTAAGGTACGAGAAAAAATAGTCTGTTTTTTCTCGTATCAAAGTTAGGAGTTAACAAATGAGAGCGAGATTAATTCTAGAGAATGGGACTATTTTTCACGGTCGAGCCTTTGGGTATCTTAAGGAGACCGTTGGGGAAGTCGTTTTTTAATACAGGTATGACAGGATATCAAGAAGTGTTAACAGACCCATCTTATTATGGGCAAATTGTCACCATGACATATCCATTAATCGGTAATTATGGCATCAATCTGGATGACATGCAGTCTAAAAAGGCTATGGTAAAAGGCTTTATTGTTAGGGAAAAATGTGATTTTCCTAATAATTGGCGATGTGAATTTGAATTAGACACGTATTTAAAAGAAAATAGAATACTTGGACTGGAAGATATTGATACGAGGGCTTTGACTAAGTTGATCCGTAATCATGGAACCATGCGAGGGATTATAACGGTTAGAGATTTGACAGATAGTCAAATTAAGATGAAACTTGAAGGGTATACGAATAAAAGTGCTGTGAAGCATGTAACGACAAATGAAGTAAAGCAATTAGATGGAGATGGGTTACATATTGCAGTAATGGATTTTGGCATTAAGCAAAATATCATTGATTCTTTTCGGAGACGAGGTTGTCGTATAACCGTATTTCCAGCTTTTTTCAAAGGCTGATGAGATCTTAGCTTGTGAGCCAGATGGCATATTCTTATCCAATGGACCAGGGGATCCAAAAGATTTGGAAGGCGTTATAGCAGAGGTACGAAAGCTTGTTGGAACGAAGCCATAACAGGTATTTGCCTAGGTCATCAGTTGCTTGCATTAGCACTTGGTGGTAATACAGATAAATTGAAGTTTGGTCATCGAGGAGCTAATCACCCTGTAAAAGATATGAGTACTGGTCGTATTATGATTACTTCACAGAATCATGGTTATGTGGTGACAAGGGATGGTTTACCAGAGGGCGCAGAGATTACCCATCTCAATATGAATGATGAGACCATAGAAGGCATGCAATTAAAAGAACAAGGTATATTCAGTATCCAGTTTCATCCTGAGGCTTGTCCAGGACCTTATGATACGGATGGTATTTTTGACGAGATGATAGATGTGATGAAGGGGGAAATAGCATGCCTAAAGATATAAGCATAAAAAAAAGTATTGGTCATTGGTTCAGGACCTATTATCATTGGACAAGCAGCAGAATTTGATTATTCTGGAACACAAGCTTGTCAAGCACTACGAGAAGAAGGAATAGAGACGGTTCTTGTGAACAGTAACCCTGCCACGATTATGACAGACAAAGAAATTGCAGATAAAGTCTATATAGAACCTTTAACCATAGAATACTTAGAGAAAGTCATAGAGAAAGAACGACCAGACAGCGTCATTGCCGGTATGGGTGGTCAAACAGGATTAAACCTAGCGGTAGAGTTAGATGATAGTGGCATACTGGATAAATACAATGTAAGGGTTATTGGAACATCCATCGAAGCCATCAAAGAAGGTGAAGACCGTGAAGACTTCAAGGCACTTATGGAGAAAATAGGGCAACCTATTATCGAGAGCCGTATTGTAACCAGTATGGAAGAAGGGGTAGATTTCGCCGGTAAGATCGGGTATCCTGTAGTTGTACGACCAGCCTATACTCTTGGTGGTAGCGGTGGTGGTATTGCTGAAGACCGAGAAGAATTGAAGCAAATATTGGCTACAGGGTTGCAACTAAGCCGAGTGGGTCAAGTACTTCTTGAGAAATCCATAAAAGGATGGAAAGAAATTGAATATGAAGTTATGCGTGATGCTTATGGTAACTGTATCACTGTATGTAACATGGAAAACATAGACCCAGTTGGTGTACATACAGGCGATAGTATCGTTGTTGCACCCTCACAGACCTTGTCCGATGTGGAATATCAGATGCTTAGAAAAGCATCCATCGATATTATTAATGAAATCGGCATAGTCGGTGGATGTAATGTTCAACTAGCACTCCATCCTGATAGTTTTGAATATGCTATTATTGAGATTAACCCTCGAGTAAGTCGCTCCTCAGCTAGCATCCAAAGCAACGGGTTATCCTATAGCTAAAGTAAGTACTAAAATAGCACTGGGTTATGGTTTAGATGAAATTAGTAACGCTGTTACGAAGAAAACCAAAGCGTGTTTTGAACCAACCCTTGACTACTGTGTCATTAAGATTCCTAAGTGGCCTTTTGATAAGTTCAGGCGAGCAAAGAAAACACTGGGTACGAAAATGATGGCAACTGGAGAAGTAATGGCCATTGGTAATAACTTTGAATCAGCACTTCTAAAGGCAGTACGCTCATTAGAAATCGGTCAATATTCTCTCTATCATAAGAAAGCAGCTATTAGAAGTCTTGATGAATTAAAGCGTCGTGTTCAGATACCAGATGATGAACGATTATTTGACTTAGCGGAGATGTTAAGAAGGAATTACCGTATGGATAAAGTATGTCGCATAACGGGCATGGATCCCTTTTTCGTACATAAGATTAAGGGCATTGTGAATGAAGAAGAAAAACTACGTACCAAAAGCATCTTAGATATTGATAGAGAATGGATGCTTACCCTTAAGAAAAGAGGTTTCTCTGATCAAGCCATTGCTGATTTTGTTGGTTGTGAGCCAAAAGAAGTTTATCAGCTGAGAAAGGCATATCACATTAACCCAGTCTTTAAGATGGTGGATACCTGTGGTGGTGAATTTGAAGCTGTATCGCCTTATTATTACTCCACTTACGATGAATATGATGAAGTTGAAGTATCGGATAAAAAGAAAGTGATGGTTATCGGATCAGGACCTATAAGAATAGGACAAGGAATTGAATTTGACTATAGTAGTGTTCACTGTATCTTAACTCTTAAACAAGCAGGTATAGAAACCATCATAGCAAATAATAATCCAGAAACGGTCAGTACAGATTTTGATACAGCCGACAAGCTCTATTTTGAACCATTAACAGAAGAAGATGTGCTGCACATCATTGAAAAGGAAAAACCAGAAGGTGTGATCCTGCAATTTGGTGGTCAGACAGCTATCAAACTAGCCAATTTCTTAGATGAGATGGGTATCCATGTACTTGGAACGAAGCCAAAACAAATCGACGAAGCAGAAGACCGAGAAAAATTCGATGAGTTAATGGAATCACTAGGCATTGATCGTCCAAAGGGAAAAGCTGTGTGGTGTTTAGAAGAAGGTCTAAAAGAAGCCAGAACATTAGGTTATCCTGTCCTAGTAAGACCATCCTATGTACTTGGTGGTCAAGGTATGGAAATTACATACCAAGAAAAAAGAGTTATCTAGATATCTGGAGCAAGCTTTTGAACGGGATACGAAGAACCCAGTCTTGATTGACAGATATCTCATAGGACGAGAGATTGAGGTCGATGCCATTTGTGATGGAGAGGATATATTGATACCAGGTATCATGGAACACTTGGAGCGAGCAGGTGTCCATTCAGGTGATAGTATCTCTATCTATCCATCTATAAATATCGGCTTAGACATGAAGGATAAGATATTGAAACAGACAAGAGCAATAGCAAGAGCATTAAAAGTTATTGGTATGATTAATATCCAATACATTGAATATGAAGGCGCACTTTATATCATTGAGGTAAACCCAAGGTCATCAAGAACAGTACCTTATATTAGTAAAGTAACAGGTGTTCCAATGACCAATTTAGCCACACAAGCCATGTTAGGTCATAAGCTAAAAGACTTAGGATATGGAACGGGTATATATAAAGAAGCAGATAAAATAGCTATAAAAGTGCCAGTTTTCTCCACGCAAAAACTGCCAGATGTAGAAGTAAGTCTTGGACCTGAGATGCGTTCCACAGGAGAAGTACTTGGTATCGGTAAAAATGTTGAAGAAGCACTATACAAAGGATTCCTAGGATCAGGTATGCGTATACCTAGGGAAGGTGGTACCATCCTAGCAACAATAAAACCCAGCGATCAAGAAGAATTTATACCTTTAGCTCGAGGATTTGCTGAAAAGGGTTATCGATTTGTAGCTACAGAAGGAACAGCTAAGCTACTAAAGGAACATGGTATAGCCGTGGATCAGGTTAAAAAAAAGATTAGTGAAGGTGTACCAAATATTCTAGATCTAATACGTAGCGGTATGATTGACCTTGCCATCAATACGCCAACAAAAGCTAATGATGTCACGAGAGATGGTTTCCGCATTAGACGTGCAGCCATAGAAGCTTCAGTACCTGTTTTAACATCACTGGATACTGCAAAAGGATTATTGGGTATAGTCCAAGCTAATTTACAACATGAAGATACACAGATTTATAATCTAGGTATATAGATGATAGGATGCATCTACCGATGTATTTATCTTCCCAAAAACACATAGCTTAATAGATGTCTTAAGCACTTTTGTAGGTAATTGTGATATAATGGAAGAAAAAATAATAGGAGTGGTAACATGTTTAGAGAATTGAGAAGAGCCAAAAGAGAATTACCAAAGGAAAAATGTTTGGAGATCCTTCAAAAAAGGTGATTATGGCGTTCTATCCACAATAAGTGATAATGGTTATCCCTATGGCGTGCCTATTAATTATGTCTATCATCAATCATGTCTTTACGTACACTGTGCATACGAAGGGCATAAGGTGGATAATATAGCCCATAACCAAAAAAAGTATCCTTCAGCATTGTTACAGATTATGATGTTATAGAAGAAAAAAAATTTCAACTAAGTATGAGAGCGTCATCCTATTTGGAAAAGCTAAAACAGTTGAAGCAGAAGACGAAAAGAAAGCAGCTCTTATGGCATTAATGCAACGTTTCTTCCCAGCCGTTGAAGATACAGGTATAGACAAAGCATGGAAAAAAACAAATGTGATTAAAATCGAAATCGATCATATAACAGGAAAATATAATTGCTAAATAAGTTGAAAAAATAAGAGCTATAGATCCAGCCATTATTTCGTGCAATTCAACTTATAAAATCAAGGAAAATATATTGAACTTAATGAAATAGGTGTGTAAATGTTAAGTTCAATATGATAGGAGGAACTATGTGCCAAGATAATGTTAAATCCAAGAAAACAGCATGTATTATATCCAACAAAGAGATCGCACCTGATGTCTATCAAATGGTATTTCGAGAACAGGAGATAGCAGGCCAGACAAAGCCAGGACAATTTATAAATGTCTATTGTGAGACAGATAGTCGTATATTACCAAGACCCATCAGTATCTGCCAGATAGATCAGTTAGAAGGACTTGTTACCATTGTTTATATGGTTATTGGACAAGGGACTAAGGAATTTTCTTCTTTAGAAGCTGGTGATTATATAGACGTACTAGGACCTTTAGGTAATGGCTTTCAACCAGTAGCATGTGAAGAGAGTATTCTCGTAGGTGGTGGCGTTGGAACACCACCGTTACTAGAGTTAGTAAAACAATTACCAGGCACCAAACATGTTTTCTTAGGTTTCCGGACAGGTTCTTATCTTATTGAAGAGTTTAGGAAATATGCACAAGTTTATATAGCAACAGATGATGGATCTGTTGGCAAACAAGGAACAGTCATTGATCTTATGGAATCAGTAGGAGCAAAAGGCGGGCAAATCTATGCTTGTGGACCCAAACCCATGTTAGTAGCCTTACAAACATGGGCTAATCAGCATGACATCCATGCACAATTATCCTTAGAAGAGCGAATGGGCTGTGGTATAGGTGCTTGTGTGGGGTGTGTGTGTAAAGTAAAAACAGATACAGAAGTAGGCTATACGTATAAAAAAGTATGCAAGGATGGACCTGTTTTTGATGCTAAGGAGGTGATTTTATAATGAATACGTCGGTGAATATAGCTGGTGTAACCTTTGACAATCCAGTAATGACGGCTTCGGGGACTTTTGGCTCTGGTAAAGAGTACGCAGAATATGTGGACCTTAATCGACTGGGTGGTATCATTGTTAAGGGGGTAGCCAGTAAAGAGTGGTTAGGAAACCCTGCTCCTCGTATAGCAGAAACGTATGGTGGTATGTTGAATGCTGTTGGATTGCAAAATCCTGGGGTCGATGTATTTATAGAAGATGATATCCCCTTCTTAAGAAAGTACAACACCAACATTGTGGTGAACATTGCAGGAAAAACAGTAGAAGAATATATAGACGTAACGAAACGATTACAAGATGCAGATATAGATATGATTGAGTTAAACATTTCTTGCCCTAATGTAAAAGAAGGCGGTGTAGCTTTTGGTACAGATGCCAGGATGGCTGAGTACATTACAAAAGAAGTGAAAAAGCATGCAAAGCAGCCTTTGATTGTGAAGTTAAGTCCTAATGTAACGGATATTACGGAGATTGCCAAGGCTGTTGAAGCAGGGGGTGCCGATGCGGTGTCCTTGATTAACACCTTATTGGGAATGAAAATTGATATTTATAAGCGTAGGCCAGTACTTGCCAATAGGGTTGGAGGATTTTCGGGTCCAGCTATCAAGCCTGTGGCTGTTCGGATGGTCCATCAGGTATATAAGAGTATTCAGTTGCCTATTATAGGTTTAGGTGGGATATGTACGGGTGAAGATGCAGTAGAATTTTTGTTAGCAGGGGCTACGGGGGGTGGCTGTCGGAACTGCTAATTTTATGAATCCTAGGGCAACCATGGATGTGATAGATGGGATTGAGCGGTTTATGGAAAAGACTGGGGTAAAAGATGTGCATGAATTGATTGGGGCTGTGGAGTAAAATCTTTTTTGCTTGTGCAGGACGACGTAGCTGAATATATTAATCTTTAGGAGGTTATAGATATGGAACAGTATAAGAAAGAATTTATTGAGTTTATGGTTGAGTGTGGCGTATTGACCTTTGGTGATTTTGTGACTAAGAGTGGGCGTAAGACCCGTTCTTCGTAAATACGGGGAATTATCGTACAGGGAGTCAGTTGAGCCGTTTGAGTGGTTTCTATGCCAAGGCGATTATGGAAGAGTTTCATGGGAATTTTGATGTGCTGTTTGGACCAGCGTATAAGGGGATTCCTCTTAGTGTGACAACAGCTGTTGCCTTAAGCGAAAAATACGAGAAGGAAGTGGCCTATTGTTCCAATCGTAAAGAGATTAAAGACCATGGTGATAAGGGAATTTTATTAGGTAGTAAGTTGAAGGATGGGGACAGAGTAGTGATTATTGAAGATGTGACTACAGCTGGCACATCTATTTATGAAACAATGCCCATTATTAAGGCTAATGGTGATGTGGATGTGAAGGGATTAATCATATCTGTTGACCGTATGGAAAAAGGGCAAGGGGAAGAAAGTGCTCTAAGAGAATTAGCAGATAAGTTTCATATGAAAACATGTGCTATTGTGACCATGGATGAGGTTGTTGAGCATCTATGGAATCGAGAAGTATTAGGAAAAGTATTGATTGATGATGACATGAAACAGAAGATTGATGGGTATTATGAGATTTATAGAGGACAGTAATGGGACATAAGTAATGTAAAAAAGTTTAAGAAGGGTTGTTTCATTGAAAGCTTTTGTTGTTGGCTAGAGGTTTTGGATAACATAATAGGTTAACCTATTATTTTATCCTATAACAATGACGTTATGCTTTGATGAGACAGCCCCGTCTTTAAATTTATTAGTATTTATGAGGATTAGTTAACAATATTTAAATTTTATATCTTTTTTAGAACCGCCCGAAAGCAATATAAACCACCAAGTAAACGTGTATAAATGGCATTAGCTGGTAGATTCAAGTCATAATCTGAAGCGAATTTCAGTCCAACTGTGCGTAGTATTTCAAGAAGATTATTTATATTAACAGTCGGATAATCAAGTGTCATGATGATGAGACCATCATCTTG